>Ga0299914_10003166_pt1 | contig 11566 bp, 10 predicted proteins | sample RVTome_10_FD_201361 | JGI IMG/M metagenome (GOLD analysis project Ga0299914, IMG submission 201361) | Soil microbial communities from uranium-contaminated site in the Upper Colorado River Basin, Wyoming, United States - RVT153D57 (version 2) ... | reverse complement strand
GGCCGATGAGAGCATCCGATCTCTCAAAATTGCGTTTCGGCTTGATCCGGGTACGAAGGAGGAGTTTCGCCATACGTATCCGGATCTCTACCGCGACGTACACGTGCGTCGGATGCTGGGTCTTGATAACGAGTCCTCGTCTCGTGCGTAAGGCGTCAAGCGTGGCTCGAAGTAGTGCGTCGCCCGTTCGTGGGCTGCACGTGAGCGCTGGTACGACCCTGAACGCATGAAATTCGGCTTACGTCAATCCCTGACCCATTTCGCGCAAGGCCTCCTGATGGGGGGTGCGGATATCATCCCCGGGGTTAGCGGCGGCACGATGGCTCTGATCGTCGGCATCTATAGCCGCTTGATCGCCGGACTCAGCGACGTCTTTTCTACCGTTATCGCGCTCGCCAAATTCGATTTCGCGGGGGCCGCTGAGCGGGCTCGCGTTGTTGAATGGGGGTTGTTGGTGCCACTCGGTGCGGGAATTATTTCGGCGCTCGTGATCGGCGCGCGGATAATACCTCATCTTATAGAAACCTATCCGCATCAAAGCCTCGGACTGTTCTTCGGTCTGGTTGCCGGTTCGATCGCCATTCCATGGAAGAGAATCGATCGGAAGACGTCTGTCATATTTCTGGTCGCGGCCGGCTTTGCCGTGTCGGCGTTTTTACTGACGGGTATACCACCGCAGCAAGCCGGCAACCCGACGCTCATCCGCGTTTTCGCGACTGCGGCCGTCGCAATCTGCGCTATGATCTTGCCGGGAGTGTCCGGAGCATTTCTGCTCAAAGTCCTCGGAATGTACGAGGTGACGCTTGCTGCCGTGAACGCGCGAGACGTTCTCTATGTCGCCACGTTCGTGCTGGGAGCCGCTGTAGGAATCGGCCTGTTTTCGAAGCTGCTCGACTGGCTTCTGTCGAACCGGTACAATGTGACCATGGCGGCGCTAGTCGGCCTGATGGTTGGAGCCATCCGCGCACTCTGGCCGTGGCAAGACGCCGACCGAAGCCTCCTTCTTCCAGATCCCGGAGAGCCGATATGGTCAGTTGTCCTCCTCGGCGTTCTGGGCTTCGCGCTCGTTACTGCTCTTGCTGTCTGGAGCGCAAGGATCGAAAAGCGGGCCGAGCAGGCGACGTAGAGGCGCCTCCCACAGCGGAGTTGACCAGCGTGAAGGGGTATACGTTTACTTCTGCAGCGTGACGGTGATTGATCCGGACGCATATTCGCCGCTCGCGCGGACGACATAGGTGCCGCTTGCTAGATCGTTCGCATCGAACGTAAACTCCCGCGTCGAAGCAGCTTCTACAAATCCGTTGAAAAGCGAAGCGACCTCCCGGCCCTGCATGTCATATACCGTTACGCGAACGTGCTGCGGGCGATCGATTTCCAGCCGGATGGTGGTCGAAGGATTGAACGGGTTGGGATATGCGGCCAGCAGCGTGAAGTCGTCGGGAAGCTCGATGACGGCATCATCTGTCGCGGCCGGGCCGACGGGATCGAGAACGAATAGTCCCTCATTGATGCTGCTGACGATGACGAGTCCGCTTTCGAAGAAGGGATAGTTCGACCAGGCGCCGTTGAACACCTGATCATCGTTGGCGGGATAGGTGTCGAAAAAACCAACCTCCTCCGGCTCGAGGATGTTGGAGATATCGAGCACGCGTAGGCCGCTGGTGTAATTCGCCTGAAAGCTGCGGCTTCCTACGACATATTGATTGTGATCGATCGACGTTGCCACGCCGATGTATTCGATAATCAGCTGGGGGTCGTCCAGATCAACGACATCGAAGATCAGTGTCCTCGTGTTCTGTACATCGTCACTATGGAGCTCGTCCAACTCATCGTCGAGGAGGATGTAGCGGTGATCGGGTGTGAGCCAGGATTGGTGGGTATATCTCACGAAAGGGTAATCCGTTCGCGAAATAGCCTCGGGATTTCCTTTATCAGTGACGTCCGCAATGGAGACATGCGTTTCATTTGATCCGAAGCAGATCTCTCGTCCCTGATAATCGGCGTCGGGCCCATCGTAGATGACGCATTGCACGTCGTGCGTATAACCGGAGCCATGACGGCCCGTCCCTACATCCGTAAAGCATCCCGCGAACGCAGGCTCAAGCGGATTGCTCAGGTCAATCATGTGCAGCCCACCACCGCAGGTCTCCGAACCCACTGCATACGCGGACTCCGTCTGCGGATTGACTGCGATATTGTGCGCTTTTCCGAATTCATCGTACACGCGATCGGCCGCGAAAGTGACGGGGGGATTGCTGACGTCGCGGAGTTTTCGGAGATCGAAAATCTGCATACCGTGGGATCGCAATTTCAGGTCAGGGCCCACGGGATTATCGGCCACGATCACGGCATAGTCACCCAGCACTTTTATGTCCCTCCAGCCGGAGCGAGTGGTATCGTGGGACGGCAGATCGCCGACGTAAAGGGGATTGGCAGGATCCGTGATGTCGACGAATGAAGTCCCGTCCGAACGTCCAACGAGGGCGTATTCACGGCCGGTCTGAGGGTCGGTCCACCCCCAGATGTCGTTGACCTCCGTTCCGGCTCCTCCGCCGAGGGCATCAATCGGCAGAAACGACAGAAGATCTATGTTTCGGCAATCGAATCCAGCAGCCGAGCCGTTCACGCACGCCTCACGGCTGCCGATAACCGCTGAAATCGTGTGCTGCTCGCCACCTGCTCCCTTGGCCATTTCATGAGGGGAGACAAGGGGTACCTGGGCGTATACGTCGCCCATGAAGACAGCGGCCACCAGAAAGAAAAAACGTGCACGCATGGGGTCTAGCTACATTTTATCAGTGCTCCGACACCTTAACCCAAGTCTACCTGGCTAGGTTTTGCGATAAGGAGTGTAAATTTTAGTGGTTGAGTCGACTGCTTCCCGAATTGTTACTCCGGTGGCGCCTGAACGCTTACCCGGCTGGCGGGGCGAGCAGTGACACTAAGATGCTCGTAAGGCGTTAGGAGCATCCCGGCGGAAATCAGCTAGCGAGGTGGATATTCGGCCGAGAGACAGGAGAACAGATCAAATGAATACTATGATGCAAAGCATGTATTGGCTCGTATTCGTGTGCGCCGGCACTGCGCTTATCACCGGATGCACGGCTCCGAATGAGATGACCACGCAACAGAACGGTGCGGAGCTCGATTCCATGTATGCGGCAAATGAGGAGTTGAATGAGACACTCTCCGTACTGCGTGATTCGCTTCAATTTCTCGATGACATCGAATCGGGTCAATACTATCGTGATCGGCGGTTACTAACCGATGAAATCGAACGGCTTAAGTACGGGCTCGAGACTTGTCGGGACGGCGGCCGAACGATAGAGACTCTCCTCGTAGACGATCTATTTGAACCAGCCAGTGCCACGCTCACGGAGGATGGGAGAGCCCGACTGGACGAAGTCGCTGATTCTCTAATAAACCGCCACGTGGGAGATCTCATTCGAATCGAAGCACATTCGGACAGCTCACCGGTTGGAGCCAGTCTTGCAGCAACGTATCCGTCAAATTGGGAGCTTTCTGCTGCGCGCGCGGCAGCGATTGTGCGATACCTGGTGGCGGAGCATGACTTGCCTACCGGTCAGGTAGAAGTGGCCTCGTACGGCAGCACACGTCCCGTTGCGCGAAACGATTCTGCAGCTGGCCGGCAGAAGAATCGCCGCATACGAATCGCTGTCTTGACGCGGTGATTTTGCCCACGAGGATCCCGAGAAGGTCCTAAGCGGAGATCTTCTCGATTCGCTCGGTGAAGTCATCCACGACGTCGACATCGACGTCGACACCTATGCCGGGGACGTCGATCGGTACGTTGACTTCGCCGGATGTCGACATCGTCCACTCCGGCACAACGATGTCGCGCTCCCAGTAGCGGCGGCTCGGCGACAGATCACCTGGCAGTGAGAAGTTCGGCAGGGACGCCAGCGCGACGTTGTAGGCGCGGCCGATTCCGCTTTCGAGCATTCCGCCGCACCACACGGGGACATTGTTGTTGGCACAGACGTCGTGAATGGCGAGCGCCTCTGCAAATCCTCCTACGCGTCCCGGCTTGAGGTTAACCATCCGTCCCGCACGAAGACGAATCATGTCCTCAGCGCGATCGCGATTTGTAATTGATTCATCAAGGCAGATGGGCGTCGAGAGATGCCGCTGCAGCTCGGCGTGACGAACGAGATCATCGTGCTGAAGCGGCTGCTCGATCATCAACATGCCGAGTTCGTCGAGCGAACGCAAAGCTTCGAGATCGGAAAGGCGGTATGCCGAGTTTGCGTCGGCCGCCAGAGGAACGGCATCACCGAGCTCTTCGCGAATCGGTCTGAGAAAATCGATGTCCATACCCGGCTTGATCTTGACCTTGATTTTACGATACCCCTCTGCACGACAGGTTCTGACTGCTTCGAGGAGAGCAGCCGGACTCCGCTGGATCCCAATCGAGATTCCGACGGGTACGCGCTTGCGGATACCGCCGAGGAGGCTCGCGAGTGAACAACCCGATCGACAGGCGGCGAGAGCCCAGAGACCCATCTCCAGTCCGGCTTTCGCCATCTCATGACCACGAACCTGTTCGTTCATGAGCGCAGAGGCGGCCATGGGCTGGAAGGTTTTCCCGAGGACAATCGGCGCCAGCCAAGTGTGGACCGCATGCCAGGCGGTATCGATCGTCTCCGGGCTGTACGTCGGGTGTTCTTGCGCTACGCACTCGCTCCACGAGACATCTCCGTCGGCGTCTTCCAGCTCGAGAAGAAAAATTCGACGAACGTGCTGTTCTCCCGTCGACGTGATGAACGGCTCGCGAAGAGAAAGGCGAATCTCGCGTAGCGTAATCGATCGCAGGTGAATCATCTAAATCTCAGTATGTCGTTCGCTGCCCGGATTCGGAACGTGTCGGCGGGCCGCTATCGAGATGCGCGATCGATGGGTGGTGCATCTTCACCGAGCAGGCTGATGAAGCCCATCATGCGCCCTGTTGCACCGTTCTCGGCCCGATAAGAGAAGAAGTCGTGCGTCTCGGAGAAGGTGCATCGAGCAGACATTTCGATCGATGAGGCATCAATTCCAGTCTGGATGAGCTGATCCATTATCGCGTGCTTCAGATCGACGTGTGGACGAGTCCAGTCGCTTCTTTCGATGACGTATTGATCCGGGAATTCGGCAGCGACTTCCGGTCCCACCTCGAAATGGTCTGTCGAAATAGACGGGCTGATGTAGGCGCGAATTTGTCGAGTTTGAGAGCCCTGATCCAGCATTGCTTCTACCGTACGGCGCGCGATCTCGGCCACTGTTCCACGCCAACCGGAATGGCAGGCGGCGACGACTCGAGCCTCATGATCAGCCAGCAGAAGCACGGCGCAGTCGGCGGCGGTGATGCAGAGCACCAGATCAGGCGTCCGGGTCACGAGGGCATCGAAACCGGGGAAGAGGCCTGGTTCTGAGACCTGTGCGATCTTCTCTCCGTGCACTTGCCCGGCAATGGCAAGGCGATCCGGGGGCAGGCCGGCCTTCTCGAAGAGGCGGCGACGGTTTTCGATGACGGAATCCCGGGCATCACCGCCGCTGAGCCCGAGGTTTAGAGCGTGGTACACGCCGTTGCTGACGCCACCATGTCGAAGGCTGAACCCGCTTCGAATGGTGTCGTGCGCGAGAGCGGCAGGTTTTAAAAACGCTATCCCTCGCGGGCTGTGCATTTGCATTGACTATACGGGCTGTGCATTTGCGTTGACTATATACGTGTCAAGCGGGCTCGCAGGGCCTCTCGCACGATGCGGGTCGGCATTTCGGCACCCGTCCACTGAATGTATGCGGCAGCGGCCTGGGCGATCAGCATAGTAAGTCCACCAATCGTGAGCGCTCCACGACCGGCGGCCTCTTGCAGCAATCGAGTATTGTGCGGATTGTACACCAGATCATACACGATGTGATATTCGCCGATAACGTCGGGCTCATCCCAGGGGGTATGTTGCCTCTGGGGATGCGTTCCCACGGGCGTGGTGTTGACGAGGAGTCGGCTACCACGCACGACGTCGCGACATTCACGGATCGGAAGCACGTCGAGCGCCGAAGTTTCGTCGAAGGAGGCGAGGTCCGCGGCCAGCCGCTCTCCATGCTTCGGGGTTCGAACGGCCAGGGTAAGTCGGTGCGGTTTGAATGTCGTCAGCAGTGCATACGCGACGGCGCGTGCTGCGCCGCCTGATCCAAGAATGGTCATCGAGGCACCCCTCAGCTGCCCGGCGTGATCGTGAAGTGGTGCCAGAAATCCCGGCACGTCCGTATTGTCACCTTCCAGCTCAACGCGCCCATCAACATCGCGACGAACGATCGTGTTGACGGCTCCTATTGTGCGTGCCTGCACCGATAGGCGGTCCAATTTTGGGATGACGGCCTGCTTGTGCGGTGCCGTCACGTTTGCCCCCACAAAGCTCAGTGCCCGAAGGCCCGCTAACGCGTCCGCTATCTTGGCATCATCGACCCGGGTCGCGACGTATGCAAAGTTCAACTGCTGAGCCCGGAAGGCGGTATTGTGGATGATCGGCGATAATGAATGCTCAACGGGATTGCCGATCAGGGCTACCAGTCGTGTTCCTGCATCAACAGGTACGAGCGTTCTCCAGTTCATAGATTTATAAGTCAGTGGGCGGTCGCTAGTAATTGCCATTTTTGCAACCTTTCACCATTCCTTCATCATTTTCGGCACGGGGGTGGGTCTCTTGAGTGACGCCATCCTGCGGTGCGGTCCGTTCAGTATACTAAACAGGTCTGTAACTCCGCGGCATATCGGGAGTAGGAAGAGCTGCCGCTGCTCTCTTGCCCCTGCTCTCCCGGAGAGGATGATGGGTCGCTCACTTCTCTTTCTCTTCACATTCGTTACGAGCCGGTTGGGCACGGGTGTTGCCTTAGTATACTCTGAAGTTACAGGCACTTGCGCGTTGGGATGCGCGCCCGCCCGTGCCGTTACGTAGTATCCAATCGGAGGCCATTATGCAGAAACTTGCGAACCGCATCGTATTCATCGCGCTCTCGCTGGTGCTTGCTCTTGCCGTGACGTTTACTTCCACGACTGTTCTTCAGCGTAGTGCGACCACCTCGGCGCAGGTGATCGGTACGCCGGTGAGCCTCGGGGAGATCGTCGTCACCGCCGAGCGCGCGCCCGCCATCACGAAGGAAGACATCCTGTGGCTAGCCCGCGTCATCTATTCGGAGACGAAGCGTCCGGCCGAACAGGAGCTCGTCGCCTGGGTGGTGCGCAACCGTGTCGAGACCGGCTACCGCGGCAGGAACACGTACCGCGACGTGGTGCTCGACCGCTATCAGTTCTCCGCCTTTAATCCGAACACGCGCACGCGCAGCCATTATGCCTCGCTCGAGTGGAATTCGAGGGAGCGGGGATTTGCTCGCGCCGTAGCGATTGCGGCGAACGTCGCGACGGCCCGGTGGAGCGAGCGTCCGTTCGCAGAGACGACGCGGCATTTCTACAGCCGCCGCTCGATGCCCGGCGGAGCCACGCCGGCATGGGCGCAGAACGCGCAGCCTGTGAAGCTCGACCGCGACGTGGAGCCTGACCGCTTCCGCTTCTATGCGAATGTGTCTTAAGTCCGCGTGAACGGCCGCGTGTCCATCGTCGTAACCCGATCATCCCTCGAGCTTCCCTCTTCGTCCGAAATGCTGTTTGGCCGTGATGCACCGCTGGCCGCGGAAATCGGGGTCGGCTCCGGTCAGTTCATCGAGGCTATATCGAGAAGGCATCCGGAATGGAATGTACTGGGTGTTGACCGGGCGCCCGATTCGGTGGTGCGGACGTTCAGGCGTCTGCGCCGGGCCGGCACCGAGCATGCTCGAGTCATGAGGGCAGACGCGACATTTGTGCTTCGTGACGTGATACCTCGGCGCGGCCTCCACGCGCTCTACATCAACTTTCCGGATCCGTGGCCGCGTAGAAAGCACCAGGGCCGGCGCCTGCTCCAGCCCGCGCTGCTGCGTCTGATTTCCACCCGGCTCGAGAAGAACGGCAGCATTTATCTGACGTCCGATCACTCCGATTTTTTTACTTTCGCCTGCACGAATGCCCTGGAAACGGGATTATTTCGAGTCGAGGAGGGCGTTGCGCCGCCCGAGAGTCTGGAGACCAAATACGCCCATAAGTGGAAGGATCGAGATCTTGATATATTTCATGCGACGCTGATCAAGACGGGAGAGGCGGAAGAAAGTGAACCCGGAATCGAACTTGTGGATGGCATGCATCACGCGGTACTACAGGGGGAACTGCCCGACCTCACCGGATTTCAGAAGGTCATCTTCTCGTTCCGGACGGGTACGGTCGTGGTGCTCGATGCATACCGAACGCTGGACGGATCGGGATACGCGTTTCTCGTTCATGTAGAGGAGATGGGGCTGAATCAGGAGATCATCATAGAAGCACGGGAGGGAAAAAACGGCTACGTTATTGGGATCAAGCGATTCGGTGAGCCGCTTCAAACCCGGGGACTCCGCCATGCTGTTCGGTGTTTAACTGAATGGATGGAAGGGCAGGGCATGACGATCGTTCATCGGAAATACTAAGACATCACACTTCATGTCGAATCAGACATTAGGATTTTCGGACGCCCTGTACGGATACATACAGGAGAATGTCTTGCGCGAGTCTGATGTTTTGAGACGGCTTCGCGAAGAGACGGCGCGGCATCCGGAGTCGGAGATGCAGATCGCCCCCGAACAGGGGCAGTTAATGGCAATATTGGCGAAGCTGATCGGTGCGAGAAGGGCGCTCGAAATCGGCGTCTTCACGGGGTATAGCTCGATTGCTGTCGCATGCGCGCTACCTCCCGATGGGCGCATCGTGGCATGTGACGTCAGCGAAGAGTACACATCCGTCGCACAGCGATACTGGCGGGATGCGGGTATCGCTCATAAGATCGACCTGCGGATCGGCCCCGCGATTGAGACTCTCGACGCACTGCTGGAGGAGGGAGCTGCGGCTTCCTTCGACATGGCTTTCATCGATGCCGATAAGGTCAGCTACGATGCCTATTACGAGCGTTCGCTGGAGTTGGTGCGGGTCGGGGGCGTCATCCTGCTCGACAACATGCTTCGAGGAGGGCGCGTAGTCGAGCCGGCCTCGGATGATGAGGGCACACGGGCGATCGACGCGCTCAATAGGAAGTTAAAGACTGACGAGCGGGTCGATACGGCCATGGTCCCGATTGCTGACGGCGTGATGATGGCGCTTAGACGTTAGGACGTGAGGACGTTGGACGTGAGGACGTTAGGACGTGAGGACGTTAGGACGTGAGGACGTTAGGACGTGAGGACGTTAGGACGTGAGGACGTGAGGACGTTGGACGTGAGTCGGGGGACGTGGGACGGGTGACGGGGGGTCGGGCGTAGACGCGGCGTGCGGTAGGGGTGTTAGCGGTAATCGCGTCGGCGGACCCACGGCGGCGGCGCCGCGCCGTTTTCGCTTCTTGACGGCTCGAATGGCGCGTCGGACGATTCTGCATGCTTGATGGCAGCCATAATCGCGGCGACTTCCTCAAGTGCGGGATCAGAGGTTTGGAGATTCTCAGGCTCAAAGTGATCGGCTACGAAATGGGTGGATAGGCGTCCGCTGCGGAAAGCTTCGTGGTTCATCACGAAGCGGCAGAACCGGATGGTCGTGCGCACGCCCGCGATCTCGTACTCTCGCAACGCGCGGGTCATCCGCTCGATGGCTGCCTCTCGCGTGCGGCCCCAGGTGGTCACTTTCGAGATCATCGGATCGTAGTGGATTTCGACCCGTCCTCCTTCCTCCACCCCGTTATCAACCCGCACGCCGATTCCGGCCGGCAGGTGATGACGGAGTAGTTCTCCCGGATCGGGGAGGAATCCGTTTGAAGGGTCTTCCGCGTAAACCCGGCACTCGATAGCGTGGCCGTTCATCCGGACATCCTCCTGCACATAGCCCAGTTCCGCCCCCTCCGCGATCCGGATCTGCTCGGCCACCAGATCGATGCCGGTGATCCATTCAGTGACCGGATGCTCGACCTGCAGACGCGTATTCATCTCCATGAAATAGAAGCTGAGATCGTCGTCGACCAGGAATTCCACGGTCCCTGCATTCACGTATCCGCAGGATCGAGCGGCCTCGACGGCTGCGGTACCCATGCATGTGCGAATTTCGGGCGTGAGAACTGATGAGGGCGCCTCCTCGATCACTTTTTGATGCCTACGCTGGATCGAGCATTCTCGTTCAAAGAGGTGGATAACCTTGCCATGCGTGTCGGCGAGGATCTGGATTTCGATGTGCCTGGGGCGGGTGATGTATTTCTCGATGAAGACGCGGGGATCACCGAAGGACGACAGCGCTTCGCTCTGCGCCATCGCCATCGCGGGTCGGAAATCCGATGGCCGGCTGACGACACGCATGCCCTTGCCGCCACCACCCGCGGCCGCCTTGATCAGGACGGGATAACCGATTTCTTCAGCTGCGCGCGCGGCTGCGTCATCGTCCTCGATCGCGGTCATCGTGCCGGGCGCCATCGGGACGCCCGCTTCGGCCATTAGTGTGCGCGCGGCGGTCTTATCGCCCATCGTGCGGATGGCCTCAGGTGGGGGACCGATGAACAGGATGCCGGCATCCGCGCAGGCCTCTGCAAAATCGGCATTCTCGGAAAGGAAGCCGTAACCCGGGTGGATCGCATCGGCTCCCGATCGGCGGGCCGCTTCGATGACCTTCTCCTGGAGGAGGTAAGATTCGCCGGCCGGCGGCGGTCCGAGCCGGTAGGCTTCGTCAGCCATCCGCACGTGCATCGCGTTGCGATCGGCATCGCTGTACACGGCGATGGTTGCGATTTCGAGCTCGCGGCAGGTGCGGATCACGCGAACGGCGATTTCTCCGCGATTGGCGATCAGGATCTTATTGATGCGACGGGTTGCCATTTTTGCAGAACTAATGAGGATGGCACGATCTATGTCTTATAAGTAGGGGAGATTGAACGGAACGGGGCGGTCAAAGTACCACAACTGCAAGACCGTCGCGTTTTGAATCGGGTCGTGTTTGCCGTTGATGGGTGCCCGCCCGTCCAGACCGACGAAGTGAGGTGAATGCTAAGAGATAAAGAAGATGCCTGCGGTAAAAGATTTTTACGAAATATTGGGAGTGAGTGAGGGGGCGAGCGCCGATGAGATCAAAAAGGCGTATCGCAAACTCGCGCGCGAACATCATCCCGATACGAATCCGGACAAGCCGGGTGCCGAGGCGAAATTTAAGGAGATTCAGGAGGCGTATTCGGTTCTGTCGGATGACGAGAAGCGGAAGGAGTACGATCTGCGTCGGAAGAATCCATTCGGCGGGTTCGGCGACGGGTACAGTTCCACAGGTCGAAGGGGCGAATACCGTGCGCCTGACGGAACATACGTCCGCTTCGATACCGGCGGCGGAGGGCCGCCGTTCGGCGAGGCTGGCCCGTTTGAAGAACCGGGTGGAAGCTTCGGCGACATTTTCAGCCGTTTCTTCGGAGGTGAGGCGCCGGAAGATCCGTTTGGCGCCCGGCGCGAGCAGCGCACCCGCGGCCGCGACATTCAGACCAACCTGAAC
>Ga0299914_10003165_pt1 | contig 11571 bp, 11 predicted proteins | sample RVTome_10_FD_201361 | JGI IMG/M metagenome (GOLD analysis project Ga0299914, IMG submission 201361) | Soil microbial communities from uranium-contaminated site in the Upper Colorado River Basin, Wyoming, United States - RVT153D57 (version 2) ... | reverse complement strand
CGGGGTTCGAACCGGGCCAGGCTCCGGGCCCCGCCGGACGCACCGGAGGGGTGAGATTTCAACCGGCCGAGGAGGGTGAGTATTTAGGCGGCGTCAACAGAACCAGCGACCTTTCGGCCCCCAGCCGGATGGATGGGGGTCGCGTCAGGCCTATACCGCTTGATCAAGCGGTACCGATGTCCTGAGGTGCGCCAAGTTCTGCTCAAACTGGACGCCGAAATGGACCCCGTCGGCAACGCAGCGTGGGCTTGGCTCCCATCACGGAGGAGGTAGCGAACGCACGGGGGACGGCGGCCTGGCAGTCGTACTCGCGACCGCCCCCGCGACGATCATTGCAGCGCCTACGAACTGGGTGGCGGAGAGCACCTCGTCGAGAATCACTGCGGCCAGCACCGAGGCGAAGACGGGCTCGGTTGCGGCGACCACTGCGGCATCCAGCACATATGAGAGTTGCAGCCCGATAGCGAGCGCAAGAAAGGCGACTGAGCTCACCGCACCGACGCCAATCGCGAATCTGAGCGACTCGGGTTCACCAAGCTGTTCCGACATCGACTTCGAATCGACGACCAGGGCGATTGCTATAGCGAGAAGCGCCGCGGAGATCATGGCGGATGCGATCGCTGCCACTGGTGAGACCCGATCCATCGCCCGGTCCAGTAGCACGAAGACCGCAGCCCAAGCAACAGATGCGAACAAGGCGAGCAGGATGCCGATACCGTCGTACACGCCAACCTTCGGGCCTAGGAGGAGGACCACTCCCGCGAACATTCCGAAGATGGCAACTAGGCGACGCAGCCCAATTCGCTCCCGTTTCACCATGCGGGCGTAAAGGGCGAGCCAGACCGGATTTACGAAGAGGATCACTAGGACAACGGCCAGCGGCAGCCGGGCAAGAGCCTCGAACTCGCACACCCCGCCAACGCAGAGCAGCACACCTGCGGGAAGGCTACGACCGAAACCCCGCCGGTCTCGTGCGCTGAAGCTCGCGTCCATCACGACCATAGATGCCCCAAGCAGCAGGCCGCACAACGCAAACCGAATCGCGATCAGGTCAAGCGGAGCGCTCCCGCGCGCCAGGGCCTCCTTGGCCAGTACCCCGACGACCGCGGTCAGTAGTGCGGCGAGTAGGATCAGCGAGGCGCCTACGGTTCGCGAGCCACCGCTGGAGGATGCCAGGCTCGCGGAGGGCCGAGGTCTCAAGCGGACTATCCGGAGACGAAGAGGTGACCCTCGACCCGCGAGGGAGACACGTTGACGAGTGCGCCGCGAAGAATTCCCTGACTGTATTCGGAGCCGGGATTCACGCAGATTGACCGGCCGATCTTGTCCAGTCCCCGCGATTCGTGCAAGTGACCATGAACCGTCAGTAGCGGCTGATGGCGCTCGATCGCAGCTCGCACGGAGGAAGAGCCGACATTGATCATGTTGTCGCCGCCTCCGGTCGGCCTTAGCTCACCGTCGAGCTCGGGCGCCAGATCAAGCATGGTGTCTCTGGGCGGGACGTGGACCATCAGCACGCTTCTCTCAGGGTCCTCAAGGTCACCGAGTAGCGCCTCGAGCCGGTCGGCAATCTCTCCTTCGCTGATGTCCCGGGGCGCATCCCAAGGTGTCTTGTTCGAGACCCCGAGCCCTGCCACCTCGTGGTGATCGTCGATCCTCGAGACCGAACCGTCGATGAAACGCAGGCTTTCTCCCTGCCGCAGGAGCGCATCGATCTCGGGGTAGTCATCATTCCCGGCGATCAGGAAGCACGTCGTTCCGGTACCCCGCAGCCTCGACTCTCCTAGCTCCATCCATTGCTCTACGCGCTCGAGCACAAGCGAGTGAAAGATCGCGTCGAGCTGGTGTTGGTCGGAACGCAGGAGCTCCAACTCCTCCTCAGTCGTCCGGTACGGGTAGAGTCCTGCCGAGTCGATCACCGCTTCGTGATCCGCGATCTCACTTGCGTCCAACACGTGCTGCTGTCCATGAAGAAGCGAGACGAAGCGACCATCCTTTTCTACGATCGGCACTACCATTTTCCCGGTCAGGTCGCCAGCGATCAGCACGGCGTCGGCGCCATAGACCTCGGATGCGTTGAGCACCTTCTTGAAGCACACCGTGGAGCCGTGTAGGTCGGAAGCGATGTAGATCCTGAGCGGCTCAATCTTGGGTTCTGGGCGAAATAGTCCCATCGTCGTCGACCTAGAAAGGCTCGTCCGCAACCCGCGTGACGGTCGCCACCAGCGGCCGGCCCATCAATCGGACGCGGGCGTTAGTCATGCTCATGGTCCTCCACCGTCTCCCACCAGGTTCGAGAGAAGCGCAGCCGTGGTTTGCGCGGCTGGTACTCCGGATCGTCAGCAACCGCCGCCAGTGCATCGAGCCGCTCGCGCACAGCCGCAATCGTCGCCTGGTCCGCGCCGCGCTGATTCAGAACGCGCTCGTACATGGCGCAGTTCGCGAGATTCAGTTTCACCGTCCGCGCGAGTCCCCAGTCACGCTCAAGGGCCCTCCCAAAGCGCTCGCGATCGATGCAGTCCTCCCCCACGCCCAATTCATAGTCGACGAGTAGAGCGGCGGCATCCGCAATGTCCTTGTCCTCGGGGCCAAGGAGGAGCTGGTCCCCGAGCTCGCCAATCACCCGGTAGGAACGCTCGTCTGGAACGCGCTCAGCAGCTATGGCGCTGATCGCCTGTAGCTTCGTCAACAAGAGCTCGGTGGCGCCGATCGTGTACAAGTTCGCCGCCGGGTCGTTGAGCGCGTCGCTCGGGACCACCCGGTGGCAAAACTCGATTGCGTCGGTCACCACATCGAGGATGCACGGGTCAACTGAGCCGTCGTCCAGCGTCTTCGCCGCGTGCACGCGGTATCGGCGTCCCCTGCGGAGCGCGTTAAACATCGCGTCGGACTGAGTCTCGACGTGCCAAAGCCGGCTGCCGAGCACCTCGTCGAGTCCAGTCAGCAGCGTGACCAGCGGACGGCCGTCGTCCCCGGTTGTCATCAGGTCGAGATCCCCAATGCTCCGCTTGAAAGGGCTCGGGCGATTGGCGCTCGGGCATAGGAAACGGATGCCCACACCGCCGAATACCACGATCCGCAGCGCGCCCGGCAGGCCTGAGAGCGCCTCGTGCTGGCGCGCGAGCGTGTCGATGTTGTGCGCAGCCCAGAGGATCGCGATCGCCCTGCCGACCTGAGGATTGTCGAGCTCGACGTAGCCCGGCAGGCCCAAGTCGGCGCGCATCGACACGAGATCCCGTCGGATCTCCAGCGGCAACTCAAGCTCATACCGCTCGCCCGACGCAATCGACTCGTAGACCACGACGCTGTCGGTCACCGCTCAGTCCTCGCAGCGGGGTCGTCCTTGATCAGATCGGCTGGCCGCAAAGTGGTCCTTGCGCAACTCCTGCGTGATCCGAGCCGCGGAGCAGGACCATTCCCGTCATTCCGGCGGGATCTGCGTGAACACCAATCGCACCGGAATGCCCTTGCGCTCCTTGTACGTCCTCATGCCGTAGAAGAGAAGAATGGACGCGGCAATCACGACCAGGAAGGTGACACCGATCCAGCTCTTCATTCCAAACTCATCAGCGAACCGGATATACGCCGCAGCCCAGAAGAGAGTCCAAACAAAAGCGATCGATCCGGTCACAGTGAGCAGCGGTACGCCAAAAACCCTGTATTTCGAGATCGGCTGTTGGGCGTAGAGCTCGGGCATGCGCCGAGCAAATAGCGCAGCGCCAAGACCGGTGACGCCCTGCGAGTAAACACCCGTAGCCATCACCACCACCACGAAGACCTCGATGATCCGGTCATCGTAGGTAGCGATGATCGCGACCGCAGCCGCGATAGCGGCGACGATCACAGTTAGCAGGACCGGCGTATGGAACCGTTGGCTGACAGCCGTGAGTCTCGTGGGGAAGACTTGATCAAGCGACCACGCCAACGCGCAGCGGATAGGCATGATCATCAAGCACGTTAGCAACACCCAGCCCCAAGCGAGGAACGTGACGACGAACAGAGCCGCGATCAGGTCGTTGCCGGACGAAATCGCGGTCAGGAACACGGCCGGTCCTGCGGCTTCGGCTGGCACCAGTGCCGCAGGATCTACGAAGGAAAGATACGCCGCTGCTGTGAAGAACTCGTAGCCGAATGTGCTGAACATCAGGGCCGTGATCGCGAGCACGTAGAAGAGCGCGATACCAAGCGGCGCAAACATCATCCTCACGGCCCGCTTGAACGATCCGGCCTGTTTGATCTCGCCCCCGAAGAACGACATCCAGAAGTACCAGCCGAAGACGCCCATCGCGAGCGCCGACAGCGGCCAGACCATCAGCAGCGAGTCCCGCGTCGCAAACCCCGCCTCCGCGGCGGCCGCGATAGTGTTGTTGTAGGCGTCCGAGTCGCCGACGAACGCGTTGTAGCTTGCTATGAACTCTTGATTCGACGTGAACAGGAGGATCAGGATGATCAGCGTCATCGAGAGCATGCCTACCAGCCAAAGGATGCTGTTGACCCGGAGGGCTCGCTTCGTCCCTGAGGCGAGAAGGATCGCGAGCAGGGCGATCACAGCGACCGAGATTCCGATGATCCACCCGCGCTGTGTCACGTCCGCGCCCCACGTCTCAAGCGTCGAGGAGTCAATGACCGATCCGAGCACGGTCAATGCCGGGCTGACAACGGCCAGCACGATCAAGGCGGCCCATGCTCCCGCGCCGATCAGCTGCCAGAAGGCGAGGTTGAAGTTGCCGACGAAGCCGACTACTGGGCTGATCAAGCGGCTGTTGAAAACATAATCACCGCCGGACCGCGGCATCGCCGCACTCAGGACAGCGTAGTTCAGAAGAACGGGGACTGAGAACAGCGCCGCGAGAATCGCTGCGATGAAGAACGATCCGGTCGATGCCGCCGCAAACAGGCCCACGCCGAAGGGCACAACGAGGACGATGTACTGGCCGAGCGGCCCGTTCGATGCTCCCAGGATGGACGCATCAACGGCTGAGACTTCTCGGACGAGTCCGGTGCTCTCGCGTGCAAATGGCGCAGCACGATCTGCCAATCCAGCGGATTCGCCGCCCATTGAACTGCTCATCTCCCAAGTCTCCTCTCCTCTAGTACGACGTGGTGAACTCAGGAGGACTCTCGCCACCAGAGGTCACCTGTGGACATTCGGAAGCAGCGTCGGCGCGGAGACTATCAAATGATAGGGCGGTCGCGCAACTCCTCGTCGAGATCGACCGAGGATCGAGGCGCTAGTCTTCGGCGTTCGCCCACGTTCGACTCGTCCCTACCCACGGAGGATCACGCAGCCGATGGCCCGCACGAGCAAGAAGCCACGCAAGAGAACCGGGCCGAGTGGGGAGCAATCGATAGGAACCTCGAAGGCGTCGACGCGTGATCGCGTCCTCTACGAGGCATCGAGGCTGTTTGCGCACCGCGGCTACTACGGCACGAGTACGCACGCAATCGCGGAGGCGGTCGGCATCCGCCAGCCCTCGTTGTTTCATCACTTCGCGTCCAAGCAGGAGATCATGAGGGCGCTTCTCTCCCACGATCTCGACCAACCGGCGCGTCGGGCGAGCGAGCTAGCGGAGGCGAACGGGTCCCCTTCCGCGAGGCTCTACTGCTATATCCGCGCCGACACCGCACATCTCGCCGCGTCCCCCTACAACCTGATCGGGCTTCATCGAGACGAGGTCCTGCGGGAGCCGGAGTTCCGCGCCGAGCGGCGAACCGAGGAGCAGATCTATGCGGCTATCCATCGTCTGATCTCCGAGGGCGTCGAGGCCCGTGAGCTACGTGATGTCGACCGGCACCTCGCACAGGAGCTGATAGTCGGCCTCAACGACAACACGATGCGCCTGGCCTCAATGCGGAACGCGCTGTCCCCACTCGAGATGGCTGAGTTCGTCGCCGATTTTGCCCTTCGAGGATTGCTCATTGACCCGGGCGAGCTCGACCGGGTCCGCGCGGAGGCGGCCGAGCTCCAGCTCAAGCTTCCGCTCTTCTGACGTTCAGACGTAGCCTATCGTTTGATAGAGTCGCGGGCGATGTCCACGTTGGATGAACTCATGCGTCGGCACCACGTCCCGGGCTTTGTGCCAGACGAGATCGCCTGTTGTCGAGTATGGGCAGGTTTTCCGGACCGCCGAAGGTGGTCCCGCAGGACGTCGTCCAGCACCCCGGATCCTAATGTCCAACGGCGAGACATCGTGAACACAGGGTCAATGTCTAACGGAGAGAGGAATCGTGAACACAGGGTTTGATGGCAAGGGCGTGGTCGTGACCGGTGCGGCGCAGGGTGTCGGGCTCGGGGCGGCCGAGGCTTTCCTCGAGCGCGGCGCACGCGTCGCGCTAGTCGACCTCAACGAGACAGGCGTGAAGACGGAGGCCGACAGACTCTCCGACGCCGGCTCTATCGCGAAGGGCATTGGGTGTGATGTCACCGATGAGGACAGCGTCGCGGCGATGGTTGCGGAGGCGATCAAGGAGCTCGGAAAGGTCGACGTCCTGATCAACAACGCAGGGGCGATCACGATGGGCGCTTGCGTCGACTTGACCGAGGCCGAATGGGATCTGAATATGGATGTCAATGCCAAGGGTGTGTTCTTGGGCACGCGCGCGATCCTACCTCACATGCTTGAGCGCGAAAGCGGCTCGATCGTCAACACCGCCTCCGAGGCTGGGAAGATGGGTATGCCACTTGTGTCACATTACTGCGCGGCAAAGCACGCGGTCATCGGGTTCACCCGAGCGGTGGCGCGCGAAGTCGCGCCGACGGTCCGGGTCAACGCTGTCTGCCCCGGGACCGTCGAGACTCCGATGATGGAGAGGAACTACGAGGCGGAAACCCGCCTGACCGGTGCCTCCAGGGAGGAGATCCAGAAAGTCCTCCTCGACGAGATTCCGATGGGTCGGTTTCAGCAGCCGCGCGACATCGCCAAGGTCATGATGTTCTTGTCTTCGGATGCGGCAAGCGAGATGACGGGCCAAGCCGTGAACGTGACGGGTGGGAAGGTGCAGAGCTGATGATGACTGGAGTGCCGGAACTTACACTCGACACCGCGCGCGCGGTGCTCGAGCGTGGTTTGGAGCGTGCCACCGAGAAGGACGTGCCTTCAACCGTGTCAATCGTGGACGCGGGCGGTCACGTGATCTGCAAGGCACGCATGGATGGGGTGCCCCTGGTCACGGTTCGAATGGCGGACGACAAGGCCTACACATCGGCGATGCTCCACGAGCCAACCGCCGACCTCCAGGATGCGGTGCAGCCCGGTGGCCCGCTTTTCGGGCTGGCGGCCGCCGAGGGTGGCCGCATCATCGTGTTCGGTGGTGGAGTGCCTCTCATGGCGGGGGATCGAGTTGTTGGCGCGGTGGGCGTCGCCGGGGGCGAGGTGGATGACGACGTGGACATCGCCAAGGCTGCACTAGGGGCTTGGGCAGAGTTGGGCGGGGACGTAGCGTGATGGCAGGCGACCGGCTCGATCTCCCGTTCACTGGCATCGCGACCTTCGCGCGCGTACCCCATTGTCCCGACATCGCGGAGCTCGACGCAGACGTCGCGATTGTTGGCGCCCCCTATGACCTAGGAACGCAGGTACGTTCGGGCACCCGCTTTGGCCCGCGGGCAATTCGAAACGCGTCGATGATCTACGCCCTCCGCGAGATCAGCTACTACGACGCCGAGTTCGACCGTATTTTTTTGGAGGGGGTATCGGTCGTCGATGCCGGCGACGTGGACATGATTCACGCGAATCCCGATCTGTGCCTCGCCAACGTCGAGCGGACGATCCGCGCAGTCGTCGAACGCGGAGCGATGCCGGTGACGCTCGGCGGCGATCATGCGGTCCCGATCCCGGTCGTCCGGGCTCTCGAGGACAAGGGACCCTTGTGCGTGGTCCAGGTCGACGCCCACTTGGATTTTGTCGACGAGCGATTCGGTGTTCGCGAGGCACACGGCAACGTGATGCGTCGCATCTCGGAGATGGATCACGTCTCCGGCCTGGCCCAGATCGGTATTCGTGGCCCCGGATCCAGCGATCCGTCGGATTTCGCGGATGCCAGGAGAGCGGGCAGCGTGATCATCGGTCCGAGAGAGTTCCGGCGGGTCGGCATTGACGAGGTCCTACGACGGATTCCCACGGCGTCCAACTACTACGTAACCATGGATTGCGACGGTTTCGACCCCGCTCTGATGCCCGGCAACGGCTCCCCGTCCCCAGGAGGGTTCACCTACCATGAGGTCGTCGACCTCCTGCGCGGCGTGGCCGAGCTCGGGAATGTCGTCGGCTTCGACTTTGTCGAGGTCGCCCCGCAGTACGATCCCACTGAGATCACCGCGCAGACCGCGGCACGGGTGGTCCTGGACTTTCTGGGCGCAATCTTCGAGGCCCGGAACGGCCAAACCGACACTCGCCAGCCGTGACCCGCGGTTTCTCCCAGTCCGCAGCTATCGAGCCGGGGGGCCTGCTGGGAGAGATGACATGGACCGAAGTCAAGCGGGCCGCAGGCATGGATGTCCCGGTGATCCTCGGCGTCGGCGCCACTGAGCAGCACGGCCCGCACCTGCCATTGGGAACCGACTGCCTGATCCCGGTTGGCGTAGCCCTGGAGGTTTCGTCACGGATACCCGTTGTCGTTGCGCCGCCGATTCCGTACGGCGCCCGTTCGCGCCCGTTGAGCGGAGGCGGTGAGGGCTTCCCCGGCACCGTCTCGCTCCGTGCGACGACGCTCATCGCGACGATCCAAGAAGTACTTCAAGGCCTGATGCGCTCCGGGTTCAAGCGGCTCTGCGTTCAGAACTGGCACTACGAGAACGCTGGCCTTCTCTGGGAGGCTTGCGACCTAGCCGCCGAGGGCCGCGACGACGTACGCATCCTCCTGGTCGAGGATCCGATGCCAGCCTTCACGGAGAAGGAACTCGGGGACCTATTTCCGACCGGATTCGAGGGTTGGGACGTCGAGCATGCCTCGGTCATGGAGACCTCGCTCATGTACGTTCTCTATCCACGCCTAGTCAGACAAGACCGAGTGGCCGACGACCGGGCTCAACGGCATCCGCGCTGGGATGTGGTTCCGCCACCGGCTGAGTTCATACCCACAAGCGGCGTTCTCTCGCGGCCCACCGGCGCGAGCGCGGAGCTCGGCGAAAGATTCCTCGAGCGAATCGCGGACCACCTCCAGGAAGCCATCGAGACCGAGCTCATCGAGCCCGCATCTCGCGCAGAGGGATAGGCCGTGATGACACAACGGGCCTACGCGCCAATCCGATCGACGATCAACCGAAAGGTGTCATGAGTGACCACCTAACCAAGTTGCGCGAGCAGATGGAGGCCGTAGGGCTCGACCTGGTCCTCCTCACGGAACCGATGGATGTCGCATACGTGAGCGGATTTCGCTTCGATCCATTCGAGCACATCGCCGTCCTCTGCGTCCCGCTCGACGAGAACGTGCGCTTCTTGTTGCCAGGCTATGAGGAAGCGGGGGTCGCCCGTGCAGTTCCCGATGAGACGGAACTGTTCATGTTCCCCGAGGTGGGTGTGGACACCGAGGCCTTCGAGGACTGCATGAGCGGCCTCGCGCACCACGCACGAATCGGCGTGACGGCCTCGACGATCCCGGTCACAGCGCAAGAACGGCTGATGCGGGCGCTAAACCGCGACAGTTTCCATGATTGCTCTGAGCTGCTCGGATCGCTCCGTGCGGTCAAGGATGATGAGGAGATTGCGCTGATCGCGGAAGCCTCGAGGATTGGCGACCGCGCAGTCGAGCGGATGATCGACGAATCGCTTTGCGTCGGAGCCGTCGAGGCCGAGCTCGGCGGCGATCTCAGTCGGATCCTCCGCTACGAGGGGGCGGACGGAAGCGCCTTCGAGCCGGGTCTCACCGCGGGCTGGCGATCGGCGCTTCCCCACGGACCCGACCACAGCCGCGCCCGCGGAAACCGGCCCGGCCAGGATGCGATCGATTCGGGTGAGCTATTGGTCTTCGACTTCAGCGTGGTGGTCGGCGGATACATCGCTGACCTCAGCCGCACCTATGTCCTGGGCGAGAGCGAGCCCAAGCAACGGGAAATCTTCGAGATTGTCCAGGAGGCGCAGCAGGCGGCAATTGACGCCTGCATCCCGGGCAATCCCGTCGGCGACGTGGACCGCGTCGCCAAGCAGATCATCGCGAACGCTGGATATGGCGAATGCTCCCCTCAGAAGACGGGACATGGCGTCGGATTGGAACTACACGAGCTGCCGTACGTCGCTGCCACTACCGATCAGGTGTTGGAGACCGGGATGATCTTTTGCATCGAACCCGCAATCTACTTGGAGGGATATGGCGGTGCACGTGTCGAGGACGTGGTGCTAGTCACCGACGACGGTCCGCGTGTCCTCACGGACCGTACTAACCAGAAGCAGCTGGAGCTACCAGTCACTTGAGCTTCGCAGGAGTCGCGAGTCGCACGCGGGCAAGTGTCGACACAGACGACTGTCCGGGCAAGTACAGGATAGTTGCGTCCAGACAGAAGCGCGATGTCAGCATGTCGGATGCCCTCAGGTGAGAAGCCAATCATTGGCTCGGAAACGGTGGCATCGCTCTCCCCTACGCAGTTAGCCGCGGTGCGTGCTCGCAGAGCTGCTGAGCAACGCAAGGCGCGACCTCGTCGTGCCACGGAGACGCTACGGTACGATGCAGAGACGCCGCAACCACGCGAAAGCGTCCGCGGCCGACGACGGGGTGCCGGTGCCTAGGATACTCGTTTCAATCGTCCCTGCTGACCTCTCGGCGCTCGATGGCAACGTTGCCGAGCCAGTTGAAGAAGGCGCTCTCCGTTTACGGCACCAACCATTGTCCTGTCGAACCAAGTGGCAGGCTTCCTCAATCGACTCGGACCCACGATCAGCTGGCGCCCCTTCGTCCCCCAGCCGGATGGATGGGGGGTCGCGTCAGGCCTATACCGCTTGATCAAGCGGTATGGATGCCGTGAGGTACGCCAAGTTGTGCTCAAATTGGACTCTGAAATGGACCCCGCGTGCGCCACGAGGACCAGTTCGACTCCGCCCGCCGAGCTACCTACGCGGTGGTCAGGGGGGCGCAACCGAAGCGGGTCGACCATCGTGTGCTCGCCCGCGGCCGGGATGCGCTTGCGAAGGTGGGCGCCTCCTCGCACGCGAAGGGCGGGCGCCTGAGAGGCGCCCGCGCCATCCGGAGCGTGCGGCGGCCCGCGCGGGCCCCGGCCGCAAGCACCAAAGTGGGTAGCCCGCGGAGCTTTCGTGGCCATCCGGGACTCCTCGAGGGTGTGAGCTCGCAGGTCCCCGGCCGGGACGAGCACGGATGGCTTTCGGCCCGGCGCGGCGCCTCTGCGGGCCGCCGGGAGACTCTCGGCTGTTCGCCACGCCCCTGGGCGGCGCAGCTAGAAACGCAGCAGGGTCACAGACCCGCTGCCGGCCGCAAGATTGGTGCTCGGGGTCCAGTTGCAGATCTCGAGGACGAAATCCCCGACCGTAGGCAGCGATTCGACCCCGCTGATCATGAGCCGGCTGTCCCAAGAGGAGCCGCTGTATGCAAGTAGGCCCTCATCAGCGGTAAGGCCGGGCACCG
>Ga0299914_10003164_pt1 | contig 11574 bp, 15 predicted proteins | sample RVTome_10_FD_201361 | JGI IMG/M metagenome (GOLD analysis project Ga0299914, IMG submission 201361) | Soil microbial communities from uranium-contaminated site in the Upper Colorado River Basin, Wyoming, United States - RVT153D57 (version 2) ... | reverse complement strand
AATATCAGCTATGCCTTTGCAGGCTCGTCGCGCATGACCGACTTGACCTTCTCTACGACTTCGGGGGATACCCGCTCCAGTCCGTGGACCGTCTTCGCATGCTCGGCAACTCGCTGGAACGCCTCTTCTTCCGTCTCGGCGCGGACAACGCCGTCGCAGTCGAAGCCAACGTCTCTACAATGAACGACCTTAGTCATAGGACACCTCCTTTTTCTGGTTGAACGTGTGAGTGTGTGGTTGTGGGTACCAGTACGCTCGGGCAGCAGCATGCCAGAATCTAGGGCTCGCGTGTGCTCCTCTACACCGGCAATTTATGCCCCAAAGTTAATAGGTAAACATCCGATCATGCTCGACAGCCAAGCGAACCAGGTCGCCCGGCGATCCGAACGTCACCGACAAATCGCCTAGATCTGGGTTTCCCCCGATTTTACGGAGAGTAGGTAAGCCGCCATTGCGGTTGATTGTTGATTTTGAGCGGCCTCGAACTCGATAGGACTCATGTACCCGAGCGACGAGTGAAGCCGTTTGCGGTTATACCACACCTCGATGAACTCGAAGAGTTCGGAGCGGGCCTGCGATCGAGTCTGGAAGCGGCAGTGATGGACAAGCTCCCGCTTGAGCGTTGAGAAGAACGATTCGACGGGTGCATTGTCCCAGCAATTGCCTTTGCGGCTCATGCTGCAGGTGACCCGGGCGCTCCGCAGCAGCTCCTGATAGTCGGCGCTGGCGTATTGACTTCCACGGTCGCTATGGTGCAGCAGGTCGCCGGCCGGACGGCGTAGCTGCAGTGCGCCGCGCAGCGCCTCCACGACGAGCTTACGCTCCATGGTGGGTCGGGCGGACCACCCGAGGACTCGCCTCGAGAACAGATCCATCACCACCGCAAGGTACATCCAGCCTTCTTGCGTCCAGATGTACGTGATGTCAGCCGCCCAGGCGGCGTCCGCACGCTCGACGCCGAACTGCCGGTCCAATACGTTCTCGGCCACAGGAAGCGTATGAACAGAGTCGGTCGTCGCCTTGAAGCGCCGGGCCTGGATGGCCCGCACTCCATGTATCCGCATCAGACGAGCTACACGATTCTCGCTGCACGCGACTCCCTGACGCTTCAGCTGCCGGTGCATCCGTGGACTACCGTATCGCTTTCTACTCGCTCTGTGCACGGCCTTGATCTCCACCAGCAGGCGACGGCTCGACCGGCTGAGATCGCTCTCCGTGCGGCCCAGCCATCCGTAGAACCCGCTTGCAGAAACCTCCAGCACGCGGCACATCGAACGCACCGTAAATTGCCCTCGGCACTTCTCCATGAACTGGTATCTCACTGAGGGCGGCTCGTGAAGATACCGACAGCCTTTTTTAGGATAGCATTCTCCTCCTCGACCCGGCGCAGCTTCCGGCGCAGCTCAACCATCTCTTCATCGCGGGGATTCCCTTTCCCCGGAAATGGACGCTCCCCGTTGACCGCGATTCCCTTCTTCCATTTACGGATCAGACTCCGGTCGACTCCGAGGTCACGGGACGCCTCCGTAAAGCCTCGCACCTCAGCCAAACGAACCGCCTCCTCTTTGAACTCCGCCGTGTACGATCGTCGTATTCCCTTCATAATTTTAACCTCCTCGTTTGCGTAAAAGATAGAGGCTTTTCTATCTCTCCGCTAGAACGGGGGAAGTCCAATCAGTCTGCGTGAGCCCACGCGCCTGGCTCGAACCGCCAGAGAGGTAGAACGAGACACCGCCTGCAACGAGGGCGTCGAAAAGCCCGCGCAGCTCCCCCGTGCCGAGCCCTGTGAGCTGGTCGAGAGTGCCCTGGCGCAGGAGTTGGACGGCATCGCCCGCAAGAAATACGGTGACGATGTGGCCCTCATCGAGCGCGGCTTTGGCGACGTGGAATCCGAGGGCCGCTCGGGTTGGAGCTTCAGGACCGTGTGTGATGTGGACGAGGATCTTCATTGGCTGGGCATCGGCTGTAGAGGATTGCGCGAAGGCACCAAGCGGGGCGAGCAGTAATACCACGATGAGAATAGGATTTCGGGGGCTCATGGTCGTGCAATTCATGTTCGTTCTTGGGAACGGTGGGTAGGCCGCACTGAGCTGCGCTCTTGGACACTTCAGCGGCGACGGCGAGCCGGGGACACGGGAGATCAAGCAGGAACGTATGTCAACCTGATTACATCCTCCCCAATCCGGTCATGAGTCATGAGACGGAGCGGCGGCCGGGGTCCGGCGAAATACGGTTTGCCGTGACCAAGCACAACGGGGTGCAGGTAGATTCGATACTCATCGATCAGGCCAAGTTCGGTGAGGCTGTGCGCTAAGATCGGGCCAGCGACTTCGATTTCCCCGTCGCGCTCGGTCTTCAGCTCGCGAATCGCGCCCTCGAGACCGTCCTCAACGAGCATGGCGTTGGGGCCGACCGACTTCAACGTGCGCGAGACGACCCATTTCGGCTGCTTCCGCCACGCCGCCGCGAAGGCGTGTTCCTCTGCATTCCATTCAGGATGATCGTCATCCCAGTAACGCATGATCTCATACATTTGGCGACCGTAGACACTGCCGGCCTGCCCCTGAGCTTCCTCAATGAAGTGGCGAAAGAGCGTGGGGCTCGGCGCAAACGCCATGTGGTCGACGTAGCCGTCCAGAGATTGGTTCATTCCAAACACGAGCTTAGCCATATCAATTCCTTCTCGAGCGGCAAATCCGCGCGGCCTCTTAGCCGCTTCGATGGATGACCGAAACGTTGCAGGTTATGCCGCCCCTTTACTCTTGCTTGTCAGTCAGTTCGAAAGATGCCTCAACCTCATCCAGAAGCCGATCGAGCTTAGCCCGGCGGTAGAGACGCCCGTCGGCGACGACGGCGCGGATGCGCTGCGTGTTCGTGATTTCGTTCAGTGGGTTCGCCTCCAATAGCACGAGGTCGGCCAGCTTGCCTTCTTCTACAGTGCCGAGTGAGTCAGCAGCACCGAGGAATCGTGCGGGATTGATCGTAGCCGCCTGCAGGGCCTCGAGCGGCGTGAGTCCCGACCCCACGAGCAGCTCCATCTCCTCATGCAGGCTGAAGCCGGGGATGACGAACGCGTTCGGCGTGTCCGAGCCGGCCAGCATTGGCACGCCCTCCTCGGCCGCCATGCCTACGATCTCCTGCTTCCGCTCGTACCACTGCATGCGCTGCCGGTAGACTTCCTCCGCCTTCTGCGAGTATGGATCGTTCTCCGGTGCCCAGCTCGTGCGCCAGGCGGGATGGACGTACTTGAGCAACGGCTCATCATTCATCTCGCCATACTTCAGGTAGTGATCGGGCCCTCGCCTCAGCACGAGAGTGGGGGCCTGCCAGGTCTCGCTCCGGGCCAGATGCCGCAACAGCGAGCGGCAGCGGGCGTCGTCCGGAGTCGCCAGCATCCTGGTAAAGAAGCGGTCGCCGAGGGAGTCAGCCACCGCTTCTTCTCGTTTGGTGAGGGCCTCCAGGATCTGGCGGTTCAGTTCGATCAGCTCGCCCTGGGAACTGGAGCAGCCCTCCACCACGCCTGTCAAATGCTCGACACTCCGCTGCCCCGCATCGACAGCGTCAGTGGCACGGATGAGCCAGGGTACGTGGCCGGCAAGTGGGATGCCGAGCTCCTTCGTCCGCCGCGCGATCGCCTGATATTCGTCTGGTCGAACGCGGTTGCGCACCTTTATGAATGCAGCTCCTGCCGCAGCGAGCGAGTCGACGGCGCTCCGAGCCTCCTCCGGGGTCGCGACCACAATCATGCCGGGCCACAACCGAGGGGGACCGTCCACCACGTGCCCCGCCACGACCATCCTGGGTGCGAATCGCTCTTCGGCATCGGCGCCCTGACGCACGCGTCGAGCCACGTCTAGGTTGCCCGCCATCTCGCGGATGCCGGTGACGCCGTTGGCGACGAGCAAGTCGAGCGTTGGGCCGTAGTAATGCTCCCAGAGCGTCCACGAATCCACAACCTCCGGCATCTCGGTGAAGTAGTGCTCCGTCGCGTCGGTGGACCAGAGCAGGTGGGTGTGCATGTCCCAGAGGCCGGGGATGAGATAGCCACCTGTACCGTCAACGACTATCGCCCCAGGCGGCACGGCGACCTCGTCTTCTCGGCCCACGGCGACGACACGATCGTCCTCTACGAGCACAGTCTGGTCGGGGATCAGCGTCCCGTCTGTCACATCGACGACGGTGACGGGTGTGATCGCGAGTTGCTCCTGAGCCGCAACCGGGCGAGTGGTGAGGACCAACAGGACGACTGCAACAGCTACGACTTCTCTCCCAGTAGTTACAGATCTCATTGTGGCCTTCTCTGTGGCTTATCGATGCGAGAGCGGCATAACGGCCTAGGGTTCAGCGGCGCGCGGCACGACCCCCGTCGAAGCCAGTAGGTGCGCCGATTAGCACGCACGTGAGCGCAACGTCCGCGTCCGCTGCAACCCCGTGATATTGATCATGGCCCCCTCCTGAAGCCTACTTTGTAGGTCTTCAACTCTTCAAAACAAAACTCCAAGAGGAGGCGCCATGATCAATTTCTACAATGGTCAGCACGCCCATTACTGCGGCGTCGATCTGCACAAGAAGACGATGTACATCTACGTCCTCAACCGAGACGGAGAGACGGTCTTCCACAAAAACATCGCTACCGGCCGGAGGAATTCTTGCGTGCCGTTGCACCCTACCGTGAGGGGCTCGTAGTGGCCGTCGAGTGTATGTTTGCATGGTACTGGCTAGCCGACCTCTGCCGGCGCGAAAATATCGCGTTCATCCTCGGTCATGCCCTATATATGCGCGCCGTTCACGGCACCAAGACGAAGAACGACCGCGAGGACGGCTACAAGATCGCACGTCTGGTGCGCGGAGGCAACTTCCCATTGGCCTACGTCTATCCGGCCGAGTGGCGCCCCACTCGGGACCTCCTGCGCCGCCGGGCTACTTCGTCCGGCGTCGGGCCGAGCTCTTGACGCACGTCCAGAACACCGTCACGCAGTACAACCTGCCTCCGCTTCGGCGAAAGATTGCTTACAAGGCTAACCGAGAAGGCGTCGCCGAGCTCTTCCCGGATCCCATGGTTCGGAAGTCGATCGAAGCCGATCTCGAACTGCTCGACTACTTCGACGACGTCATTGGCCGGCTCGAGCTGGACCTCGAGCGCACGGCGAAGGTGCACGAGCCCCAGACGTTCTTCCTCGTAAAGACGATTCCCGGCGTGGGGAAGATCATCGGCATGACGCTGCTCTATGAGATCGGCACGGTCGAGCGCTTCCCACGCATCCAAGATTTTATGAGCTACTGCCGCTTGGTTCGTCCGCCGAAGACATCGGCCGGCAAACCGACCGGTGAGGCCAGCGGGAAAAAGATTGGGAACGCCCATCTTAAGTGGGCTCTCTCGGAGGCCACGCTTCTACTTGTGAGGGAAAGCGCCGACGTGAAGGTGCAGCTCGCTCGCCTCGAGTCGAAGCACGGCAAGGGCAAGGCGCTCTCGATCCTCTCCGCCCGGCTGGGCAGGAGCGTGTACCACATACTGCGCAAACGAGAAGCATTCGACATGAAGCGTTTTTTGGGTCAGTCTTGACCCACCGAATACCGGGCCTCAGGCTGTGAGCTCGTCGCCTAACTGAGCGAAAAGGAAGCCCCTACAGGGCTGGACGGAGTCCGCTGAAAAGGCATGGTTCTCTTCCAAATGCGGCAGATAGACCGTGAGTCGAAAGAAGCCCGATCTGGGCTCCATGGACCCGACGACCGGGTAATCGGTCTCCTCAGCTCTACGCGTTGATTGGCCACAGCCGAGGCCCGGATCATTATCTCTGTCCTTCCAGGCAGAGCTGCCGCGCTGCTCCCGGTCCGAGTTCGCTGACTAACTGGCCCGGTGACGATGCACAATCGTCAGCATGCCGGAGCCGACACCTTGAAGGAACCGGAACCGGGTAACGGAATCGATTCTGGTCCGCCGGGCCGATGCTGCCCGGCCGCTACGCCCAGGCGTAGGTGCGAGGCCCGAGGAGTGTTTGGTACAGCCCGCTGCCAACTGGCACGTGCGCTTGTAACCGCAAAGAGAATCACCCGAAGTAGTAGAGCTGCTCACGTCGAAGCGAGGAGCCGAGAAGATCGGCGGATCCTGCGGACCCGCCGAAAAAGATGCAATTGCCTATTGACAAACGGGGGCCATAGGAGTGTTAGACGGCGCCTTCAATGCTCGGCCTCATCGGATCATTGTTGTCGACAATCACCGACGCCCAACGCTCTGGCTGCGCCGTCCTGAGGTAGAGCTCCTGTCCAGGGATATATCGCTGACGATAGCGCTGACGGACCTCTTCGAGGCTGCCGAACAAGTGAACGTCACGCTGCTCCGCCCGCTTGATCGTTACCTCGAAGGCGGCTCGGACGAACACCGAGAAGTCAAAATGGGCGCGAAGTTCGCCCCGGAGCAGGAACACGCCGTCGAGAAGGAGAACCGAATCGGGCAAGGCCTCTTCCACGGGCGCCGTCACCGGTTCGTCGATTCGGAAATCGAAGACCGCCCGACGGAACGAACCGGAGCCTGCCGGTCCGAGAGGCTGCAGAAGCGCCTCGACGAGTGCGGGGTAGTTGAAGGAATCTTCAAAGTACCCTTCGGGCGAGGGCGAACCCCGGCGACGTCGGATCGCCCGTGGATTGTGGAATCCGTCAATCGATGCCCTGATTACTGGCCGACCCAATCGTAGGACAGCGTCGGCCAACTCTTCGGCGAACATCGTCTTGCCGGCGGCATCGACGCCATCAATCGCCACGCGAACGCAGTGCGGAAGGCGCACACCCACGATTTGCGCCGCGACGCAGGCCACCATCTGCTGGCGTACTGTCATCATGCGGAATGATCCAAAGTCATCATGGGCTGGACGCCAGACAGCTCGCCAGAGGCCATTGATCGAACAGTCATCGCGGGGGCCCCCCTTATATCGAAGGCTGTTTCGCTGACGTCCGATTCCGACTCCAGCGGCTCCCTGCCAGTGCGCCCAACCCCACCAGAACTGGGCTGAGGGCCGGGCCCACGGGGCTCGAGAGTGTATTGACTGCGACCACGGCAGCGGCGACAAACCCGATCGCGGCGCCTATAGCTGTGGGCCAGTACTGTGAGGGGGCAATCCAGGAGCGCCACAGCGCGAGCTTCGCCGACAAGGGCGCTACGAGTACGCCACCCAGAAAGCCGCCGATGAAGAGGGCGGTTTGGCCGAACAGCGACCCAACTACGGACCCAAGGAAACCGCCGAAACCGCCGAGAACGCACGTCGTGAGGAAGAGCCTGAGTCGCATTGTCACCCTGTTTTCGAGAATGCGCGCGCCGTCTAACGCTGACGCTCAGCGGCGCCGCCGGCTATTCGGTCTAGTAGGGCAATGAATGCACCGAGCTGCCACGAGGCAATCAACGTCATGGCGGCGTCCGTCTGCAGTGTTTTGATATTAATCATGGCCTCCTCCTAGAGCCTACCTTGTAGTGCTCTAATCCACAAACCAGACCCCAGGAGGATCTGCCATGAGATTCTACACACGCCAACATACGTACTACTGCGGCATCGATCTACACACGAGGATGATGTTCATCTGCATCCTCGATGAGCGCGGCGATATCGTTCTGCAGCGCAACACGTTTGCCAAACCGAAGAGTTTCCTGACGGTCATCGAGCCGTTCAAGGACGGATTGGTCGTTGCTGCGGAGTGCATGTTTACGTGGTACTGGCTCGCCGATCTCTGTGAACGCGAGGGGATTCCGTTCGTCCTCGGCCACGCCCTCTACATGAAAGCCATCCACGGCGGCAAGACGAAGAATGACCGCATCGATGCGCACAAGATCGCGGTCTTGCTTCGAGGTGGGATGTTTCCGCTGGCGCACGTGTACCCAAAGCAGAAGCGCTCCACACGGGACCTGCTCCGCCGGCGCACGCACTTCATGCGCAAGCGCGCCGAACTGCTTGCTCACGTGCAGAATACGAGCTGGCAGTACCGACTCGAGCCGATCGGCCGCCGCCTGGCCAACCGGAAAGGCCACGAGACGGTCCCGATCCTCTTCGACGATACGTTCGTTCGCAGCTCTGTCGAGGCCGATCTCGAACTCGTCGGCTACTACGACGGCGTCATCAAGCGCCTCGAGTGGCAGCTGACCAAACAGGCCTGGATCGACGATCGGCCGAACTACGACCTCCTTCGATCGATTCCGGGCGTCGGGAAGGTTCTCGCCCTCATACTGCTCTACGAGATTGACGACATCCGGCGCTTCGGCAGCGTGCAGCAGTTCTGCTCGTACTGTCGCCTGATCCGACCGCCGAAGACGTCGGCCGGCAAACCTGCTGGCCTGCCGTCGCACAAGAAGATCGGGAATGCCCACCTGAAGTGGGCAATCAGCGAGGCTGCTCTCTTGCTGCTTCGCGAGTCAAAGGACGTCAAACGTTACGTGGAGCGACTGCGGCAGAAGCACAACAAGGGGAAGGCGCTCGGCATACTCAGCCACCGCTTGGGGCGGGCACTCTACTACATACTCCTACATACTCCGCCGCAAGGAGTACTTCGACGAAAAGACCTTCCTGAAGATGATCTGAGCGAATTCATCGGGCCGGACGCCGAGCTCGGCGTATAACGGGCGGTCGGACGGAGCCACTTCTGACGAGAACCCCGCGTGCGTCGCACGGATCGACGCCGGGACGAGCGTCGGCTCCACCTCCGGACCCTCCTCGCATTGATTGGACGGCGCCACGGCCCGGCCTACTTTTGGGAACGACTCTGGTCGCTTCGCGACCTGCACGGCGACGGCGCTGCTCCTGAACCGGAACGCGCGGCATAACTGGACGTCCGACCCGCTCCTCAGCGACCGGATGAGCACGACCTATTGATAGCGACCGGTTCAGGTAACGAGATGCATTCTGGTGGCTCTCCGCATTGGTACAGCGAAGACGTGTCGAGGAGTTCGTCTGATACTCATCGGCCCGCGACCCCCTATAGGTGTTTGGTACAGCCCGGCGCTAAGCCACGCTAGTCCGCAACGTGAAGGCACTCGCAGCAGTAACCACTGTTCAACGACGCGGCCACCGACCACCGAAAGAGGGTGTCTTTCGGAAAAGGCACGTTATCGCACCCCGTGCTTGCACTTAGCGTAATAAGATAGGAGTGTTAGGCGGTTCCGGCACCACCCATGGGAGATCGCGCCCTGCGCTCTATACGGCGATGGGCGCGGACGGATCTCCGAGTGATGCATCATTCACTCGCCGTCGTGCCAGTGCTTCGCGTGCTGCGCGTGCGTCTGCAGATATCCCCCCTCCTTGTAGTGCGTATCGTAGAAGGCCGTATCGATGTGATGCGCCTGGACGAAGCCCGGCAGCATGATGGTGCTCCGCATGCCCGGGAACTTGCCATACTTGTCGTAGATGTAGCGGGCCACTTCGGACATGCAGTCCACGAACTCCCTGCTGTAGGGAACGACGGTGCTCTTCACACGGGCGCTTTCCCGCCACGGACCTGGAGCCTCCTGGCCGTAGGCGCCACGGGGACCGAACTTCCGCTCAACGAAAGCCTCCACGGCCGCATGCATGTCAGGGTAGTTGGGGGGACAGAGGGCTTCATAGACACCCTCCAGGCCAACCGGGTTGGGGGTAACCCACCGCTCATCCTCGACGAAACGGAACCCGAGCCCCGCGACGCCGTCGCGTGCGTTCGCGCCGAGCACGCTCAAACCGTCCAGGCCGGTGAAATAGAGGCCGCCCAGACCCATCGCCTGCAGCATCAGGGCAATGTTGTGACCCATGAACGCAAGTTCGAGGCACACAGCCTCGAGGACAAAGGACTGCAACTCGGACAATGGGAACCGCTTCTCTCTGTCCAGCAAGCCGGACCGGACGAAGGGCTCGAGGTTGCCCGCTGGCTCGCCGGTCTCGTGATCCACGATCATCGTGCCGTGTCGCATCATCAGCGCCATGATGCCGAGACATTCTTCGCTGGCGTCGCCCACGGGCATGAAGAGTGTCGAGCCTGGCTTGTTCGCCCACCACAGATTCGGCGGGAGAACGTGAGGCGGGACGGACGGCAGATCCAGGCGACCATCCCTGATGCGGGTCGTGTGGTCGCGGCATACCGCGAGGACGCGTTGCAAGGCGGCCTCCCCCTCCTCCAGTTCCTGCATCAGGGCCGGCTGGACGTCACGTGTCTTGGTGCAGTAGCAGCCACGGTCATCGGTGAAGAACAGGGCGGGCGTGCCCAGACCGGCCGCTGTCGGCGCGGTGCGCCCCGTGAACCGGAGCGCGAACTCGGCGTGGGATTCCGGCGTCCGTGGGCCGAAGGGCAGGCCGAAGGTCCACCCCGACACACCGGTGGCCGCTGCGACGAGGATCGTCTGTTCGAGTTCTGTGAGCGGCAAGGGATCCTTTTCGGACCTGAACGCCAGTGGTCCAGAGGGAATCTCCATCCCCAGGCCGAAGCGTCGGGCACGGCGACCGAACAGCGCCTGCATGAGCGGGAACTCGAGAAGCGTCTCAAGTCGTGTCGGACGGGTGGTCATCTCATCACCTCCGGCTAATCATGGCAGTCTCATTCTGTTAGACCGAGCTTGACGTGCAGGGGCACATTCGCCCGCATGCGCACGGGCAGCGGCAATCGCCCGCATCCGAAAAAGGCCGGAGTTGATCTTGTCCACGCTGTGCTGGGTCACCTGCCGTCCCTTCAGACCTGGTTCCAATCTGAGGATCCGCCTAACGCCTTGGCGATCAGCGGCGGCCGACGAAGCGGCCGTCCGTCTGCATCGCCTTGTTGGGCGGCACCGGCAAAACAGAACGACTCCTAATCGGAAGAAGAGGCTTGGCCTCCAGATGGTTCATAAGGCTCGAGCCGACATCGTCGAAGATGAGCACCGCCACGTTGACACGAGGCTGATTACGACAGCGCTTCGTCCAGAATCTTGAGGGCCAGCGGCCAGTTCACCTCGTGTCCGTCGCGCGACTTCTCGGAGACGAAACCGGAGTGGGTCAAGCGGACTTTGGTAGCCCCGCCTTTGGGGACAAGCTCAATCCGAAGGACCGTCTCGGCTCCTTCTGTTCCCTCGGCGGTCCCGTTTCCCGTCATCCACGTCATTTCGATGAGCTGGTTCTTTCTTACATCGAGGAATCGACCGTAGTGGGGATGTCTGCCCCAGTCATCCCGGTTGTAGAAGAAGTATGGGCGCCCTGGCTCGGGCACCATGGCGAGCGTTCCGGGCTGGGCGAACCAGGTGTCGAAGCGTTTCGTCCAGGCGGCGAAGACGTCTTCTGGCCTGGCGTTGATCGAGTATTCGCAGGTCATTCGCAGCGGTCGAGCGGAGAGATCGGGACGGGGGATTGCGCTCACGGGACCTCCTGACGAAACGTTGATCTTCCCAAGACAATACCACGGCGGTGGCCATAAAGCAATAGGAACGCGGCACACCCAGTCCTACGACTTAGCGCGACACCAAGTATTACGCAGCTCGGATCGCTCATCGAGCCCATCGGCGGTCCGGGGGCGGCTCCCCCGATGAAGCCCACGAATCGGTGCATGCGGTTCTCAGTGTCTCGTCCGCCCAACTTCTATCTAGTCCCTCGGAGTACGGAG
>Ga0299914_10003163_pt1 | contig 11575 bp, 14 predicted proteins | sample RVTome_10_FD_201361 | JGI IMG/M metagenome (GOLD analysis project Ga0299914, IMG submission 201361) | Soil microbial communities from uranium-contaminated site in the Upper Colorado River Basin, Wyoming, United States - RVT153D57 (version 2) ... | reverse complement strand
TATTCCCTGCTGTAGTTTGCCCTATTCCGCGATTATCAAAAATGATTAGTGTATTATTCGCAATCCGATCACGGTGCTCGGTGGAGGCCATACAACAAAAACAACAATCTGGATCGGAATTAAAGGTATTATGGTCAGTGCGGCGATTCCGCCAACTCAACAGAGTGTTCTAGACGGATGTGTTATCTTTGACTCCTTCACCAATCATAGTACTGTTGGTCTGAATCAGTAGAAATACTATAAGGATTTTTGTTCAAGCGAGATCGATTAGATCATTTCCAGAGTTTGGCCAATTTTCGAGATTTTGCAGTAACAATTCGAGATAAAAGTAGGAAGTATCAAATTCTACCAACCATGATATGGCTAGGCTAATTGTCGGTGATTCATTTTAGTTCTTCTTATCAAAAACATATCTGATGCAATCAGAACTACAACTGAAACAAGTGCGACGATCATAATGGGATAAAGAGGTTCTGTTAGTGCGGTAACATCGATACCTCCCGATACCCCGATGAGTGCCAGAAAATTATGGATAGTTATTGTAGAATATATTTCTCGTCCTATAAAGTAGAACACACTTGTTAGTATAACTGGGATCATCAAAAATAATACCATATTAGGCTGATTAAACGGTGGACTGTGGGCAAGATGATATACTCCAAATAATACAATCGAAACTATGCCTCCTATTAGAAGGGATAGCACAGAGGCGGTTGATGCTTTTCTTCTTCTTATAGAAGTCCAGTCTAAATGGAGCGTCGCTCCTTTCTTAGAATATATATCGTCTTCTTTGAACGTACAAGTGATTCAAAGGCTGTTCCCACTACGGCCCAACATACAACTACTTCGGCAATAGATGTAGGTAACGTTTGAACAAATATATTCGCAATCACTGTTGCATCTGTAGATGCAGGATTGCTAGTCAGATACAAGACAAACCCAATAACAAGAGCGACTACTACTAAAGTGAGTACACGCCTAAGAGATTGAAATCCCAATTGTATACTAGTTACAAAGTTGGAACGAAGAGATGGTTTAAGCACCATTAATGCAAAAACAGTACCTACTAAAATATGTGCAATAACGACATATTCAATTCGACCAATAGGATCTATTCTTTGAACTAGATTGACCCTACCTTCAAAAATGTATGTTGCAAATGTCCAGGCTATGTAAACAGATAGAGAAAGTAAGACTAACTTAGCTATACTATTCATGAAGATCCAATCCGGTTTTTCTTACTTTATCTGTTGTGTTATAAACGTAGTGCAACACATCAAACAAATTAGGAACTTAAGAATGAGCTTTTATTTATTAATATTCAAGCAATAGTAAATCTATGGTAGACCCTAGGAGTCTCAATGCTCTTGACCAGAAAAAATCAGGAACAGCTGCAATCTCGTTTCTTATTTTTATAGCCATTATTCTTATGAGCTTGTCATCGATTCTGATTAAGATTGATGGTGTCGATGCACAACTTCAAACTGTAAAATCAAAAGATCTTGTTATAATACAATATATTCAAGGGCGCAGTTAACTTTGTCAGCAATCAATGAGGGACCATTTCCAGGAGTTCTTCTGATTCCTGGTTCAGGAGCTGCTGATATGGATGAATATCTGCCACCTGAGCTAGCAGGAGTAGAAAATGGATCAAGACCATTCTGGCAGATTGCAAACTATCTCTCTGAAAGAGGATTTGCAGTATTAAGATATGACAAGAGAGGAGTAGGCGAAAACTCTACGATCATTGATGCCAACCTGTTTGGGAATGCAACTGTTCACACTCTGCAAAATGATGCTGAAGTAGCAATGAAGGTCTTGATGGAGTAGCCAGAAGTAGACAGGAATGATGTGACGCTCATAGGACGTAGTGAAGGTGCCGTCATCGTGCCAAGAATTGCCTCAAATCAACCTCAAGACGTAAAGAATGTTATTTTGTTAGGTGCTAGTTCGCAGACATTATATGATCTTGTGGTTGAAAAAATAAACAGAAATATTCTATCAGCTCGTAACCATTGGGATAGCAATAAGGATGGCCATCTATCAATTAAAGAAACTATTATCCACCCGGAGGCTGGACTAACCGTACCAAATGCCTCTTTATCAAGCGACAATGATTTATTATCGTCTCAACAATGGTATCCAGGTATCGATACGAATAATGATGGTATGATAAATATTGATGCTGAACTAGTACCTTTTGCATCAATACTTCATTCACAGATAGAATCTGATCCTTGGTATCAATCTCACAAACATATACGACCAACCATCGAGACTATCGAAAACCTTGCAACACAGAATATTCTAATTCTCCAAGGGGAGAAAGATATTCAAACAACTATAGACCAGGCTCTATTGCTTGAACAAAAGTTAACAGAACTGAGACATAATGATCATACTCTAATAACTTATCCAGGACTTGGTCATACTTTCTATCCTGCAAAGGGTCCAAATGAGCTGCTAGGACCTATTCAAGAATATGTATTAGCTGACCTTTACACATGGCTTAAAGATCCCGACAGAGATGACTGATGTACTGGCCATGAACTGCGCAGCATCAAGAAGAATTCGTGAAAATATGGAATTGTTTACACCATTTCCAACTACAAGTATATTATGTATTCCGAGTCTATAGTATCATATTACTACTGGTGCTTCAATTATTGCTGATTCGATCAGGACTGGTACAGTGCTGCTATCCGATAAGCTGCATTAAATGTTTCGCGGGTAAATACTAATGAAATCATGAGGACTGGTACAGTACCCCTGTGGAAACACACACACCTAATAGGTCCGAAAAATGTCATACCATTCACCAAAAGGCTAATGCCTGAACTGAAGAGAAACTACCTAAAAAATAACCGTTGGTTAACAATATCACTCAAGATAATATAGTTATGCCTGTACTTGTCGTAGTACATCCACTACTGGCCTTCTCGGAGTAGGTTTTACGTCTTCTCCATAACCCATTCGTAACAAAACTTGAGGAAATCCTTTTTCTTTTCCTTTTACCAATTCCTGAACCTTAGGACGTAGTTCTGGGACTTCGATGGGCTGATTTAGAAATGAGGACCAAACATTTTCGCTTTGCGCGGCCAATAAAATTCTGCTTAAGGCCATGCCTGTTTTGAGCCAATCCAATTGTTCGTCGGATCTCGTTCCAAGAATAGCAAGGGTAGGAGAGCCAGCAGCAAGTTCACGGTCTTTTGCTGCCTGACCCTTACCGATGTCAAAGGTTCGTATAACAAAGGGGCCCATATGTGACATAATATCATTATACCCAAATGCATAACCAGGCATGCCATCTTTACTATGACTTCTGTTTGGATGAATCCAGGATTGGATGGAAGTTCCCGTCTGAATCTTTTATCCGATAACTGAATGCGGTCGCCTTCTGCTATTAGATCGGTCAGAGAATCTTTTTCATATTCTTCTTTTGCTATATAGAACCATACGGCTGTTTCTTGTTCTTCTCTTCGTTCTTTTTCTCCAGCTGATTCTTCTTCCGCTATGTTAGTTACTGTAACAGCTCTAAGTTTTGAGATAAGCGATTCTTCCAGTTCTCTATCCTCAAATTTGAGTCTATTCGTTCTGCGTTTAGTAATTGCTTCGAAGAGAGCATTCTCTTCGGTTTTGGGTTCCTTTCTCCCACCATCGATAATGATTCGCGATATAAGGTCTTTGTCGTTCGAGTCAGGGAATAGTTTTAAATCATAGGCGTACCCGAGATGTCTAACTGCTATTAGTAAATGAGAAAGTGCTGCACCACAGCTGATAGTCAATGCTCTATCCATCGGATCAACTAAGGGCAAGCATCTAGTTCTATCGGCATATAATTCAATTATTTTGTCACCTACAATCTTAAACAGCCAAGGCTGTGTATTATGGCTAGAAGGAGCAAGGACAGCGTAGTTTAATATAAACTTCAACTGTTCAGTTTTCGTTCCGTCTTTAGGAAATTGACGTTCTGACACATTCCAAGCCTGAAATTCGGGTTCAGACAGAGACATTGTTACAATCATATACATTGTAAGAGTATAAAATAGTGTTGTGTTAGAAGTTATGTCGTAGTTTGGTTAGAAGTTATGTCGTAGTTTGCGATATAAGGAGCATGAGTTATGGCACCTGCTATAGGCCGTGAGTTATTCACTTGGTGACCTTGTTCGCTGTTATGAGATGATGTTTGAATATTGATAGCCAGTCACATCTCGAAGTATTTACGGAATTTATATACTGAAATTTGATCGTATTCTATTCCTCTTGATTCCCGGAACATGACCGCTAAATCAACATAGCTTAGTACTTTGATCCATCATCATAACTGATTTCAGTTATCCTGAATTTAGCATAACTAAAATCGCTGAAGTTGGAGTGCCAGGCAACCTCAATCTCATTTGGTATCATCATGCTGCTTATGTTTTTATAGTCTCTGTAATAACCGAGCCATTTTTGTTTAGAATATGTGTTATTGTCTACTGATCTATATCTATCGGCGATCACCTTTACGATCTCGCCTTTCTCATTGAAGTAAAATACGGCAGCAGCTGTTATCGCTAGCCCGTTACTGTCATCTTTAACTACCGCTCTTGCAGAGCTCCTATCAATTTCTTCCCAATGTAAATTTTTGTTGGGTAATAGAGCTGTAGGAAACCAAGGGGCTTCAGCCAACCATCTTTGAAGTTCAGATTCGTCCAATTCCTTGCTATTTCTTTCATCTGCAATACTGACCAGCGATAATAGTTTTATCTGAAAATTAGCTTTTCCTTCAATATATGTATCTATTCCTGTTAACCATAACAGTGGAAACGGACTAATCTTTCCTGTCCATACAAATCCCGGTCTTTCGGTTGTAAAATATTCCCGTCCTTCTATATTCATCCATTCTTGACCTTCGTTCTGCCTGAATGCCCCGTCATGTTTAAGTTTAACATAGCTAAGATATTGCTTTCCTTCTTCTCCTATCGAATATCTGAAATACCTCTGGACCGGCTCAGGAAGCCCGCTTATTTGTTTATACGTGAATACGGTATCAGAAATGTTTTTTGAAACTGCAAAAAGTCTTTCAATATCGGCTTCGATTTGTCGAGTAAACATTGCATCTCCAACACTCAAAGATATAGCAAAAACTACAGTTACTGTGATAGGTACAATTATGACAAATATCCTTCGCTTCATCATGGATATGGATAACATACGACCGAAGTAATACCTGCATCGAGTTATGTGCCAGAATTTCTGTTCATGCTAACTGTGAGAATTATTCCTGTTCTCTCCAATCAACTATCTTTTCATTTAGTGGTGATAGCGGACCTGCAAAATCTATTCCATACGGTCCACTTCCGGGCGGACTGCGCTGAATCCACACAGTCTCCCGAGAGATACCCGCAATTTTATAAAATTCATCATCCAATTCCTTTTCTTTTTCTTCTTCTTGTGCAAATCTCTGCAATTCTATGCCACTAGGAAGGTATGGTAAGGAATACCTGAAGAATAGTTTATCATCTTAAGGATCCGTTAACGTATTTACATTTAAACCTTCAAATCAACTCCGCCACTTCTACCTGCTGCCCAGCTGCAAGTTTTTCTCTCCTCAGAGAAATCTATTATTGTTGACAGATTCTTTTAGGATGAGAAGAAGAACAGGTGTTCCTTCTCGAGCGGGTTAGAAATGAATGCTAGGCAATAGTTTATTCGCTAGCTTGGTTTCTTCCTCTACCAGGGTTATGTTTTCCCAGCCGTGTACATGTTGAGCTCCTCCTTCCTCTTTTACAGATGCAGCAATGAGATCCATAAAGGATTCTCCTTCCAGGATTGAGCACCAAATGCATTTCCATTTTCCCATACTCAATTAAGAACCGCATTCCTATTAAGAAAATCAGAAAAACTTTCCTGATTAAGAATACTACCCAGCCCAAGTGAGTTAGTAGCCACAACATATTCGAATTCTTGATGCCAAACATGAATCCGTAATGCCTTCATTCTATGGTCGCAAGCTTATCATTTCTTTCCTGCTATCGCTTTGATTATGATATAGCTGATTTGATTTCCCCCAATCCCATATTTGCTTCAATAGTATCAGAGAGCGGATTTACTTTTAGGCTATCAGTAACTAAAGCTGTTGCTGTTATATTTTGGAGAGCAGGATTATCATCTAAAGTGGTAGCAAGTTGTATCGTTCCTTCCGAATCATCATCTATTACAATTGGTTCTGTAAGAGATGAGGTTCTCAGCAATGTTTGGTTTTCCGCATACACTTCCATTGTAGCACTTACTGTAGAATCATCTGCAAGTGCAGACGGATCTTCTATAGTATAAGTCTAGCAGCATCTTTATTTGATTCCCAGGACTATCACTTAATGGACTTAGGGGAATGAAGTGAGCTCGTTTCAATGTCAATGATAATTCCAGTATGGCGGTAGCCGAAATATCTGCTGTAATAAATTGCAGAAATTTATAGAATATGGTTTAATTCTGTGGGGCAATAGATTTAATGATCACTATTAAATGACAAAAGAAATCCCAATAGGTTTTTACGTTAGCCTAGCCTGCCTTACCTAAAATCAATGCCGAAATTTTTACTGTAACGCCTTTAAAGAAATTTGTTTAATTGATTGCATTAGAAAGCATATTGACGTTATCATTTGATAATATAGCATTAAAAAATAAGATAGTATTTACTGCTGTCATAATTTTTCTAGTTGCACTAATTGCATATCTTATACAACAACATTATTTCCAATCATACCGAGATAGCCTTACATCGGTTGATTTATTGGTATCTACGAGCCCTAAATTTTACCATTATTATGAATCCTTCTATCAGGAACAAATAGAGATTATCTTACCAAGCATAAGCAACCAATGACATTTCCGGAAAAACTTTCGGAATCATAAAGAGATTACCATAGACTATTAGTGCAACGTAGGTCAAGCCTATTCAAAATATGACTAGGATCATTTGTTTCCATTATTCATCACGGTCCCGCTTAATTATCGCCGTCGTCATCACCATCGCCATTGTCCCCACCACCATCGCTGTTATCATCCTCATCCTGCTCCTGATCCTCATCCTCATCCTGCTCCTGATCCTCATCATCTAACTCCTCCTCTTCTTCTTCTTGTTCAGGTACTTCCTCTTCTGCAACAGGTGGAGCAGGAGGTGCAGGAAGTGGAGCTGGAGGAGGTGGAACTGCAGTGGGTAGAGAGGGAGGAGGAACTTCGCCAGTAGGCAATATTTTAAAGATCTTACCCTGTCCTAATGATACTACATACATGTATCCATCATATGGACTTATTTCAATATCTGAAATGCCACCAAATCCAGTCGCGAATAATACAGAATCTGAAACAGACTCTTCGTCAGTATCTGCTACCTTGTCATCTAGAGGAGGCTCAAGAACAAGTTCTGTCCTATCTTGATTAAGTCTAAAATGATACATATTTCCAGAATGGACGTCTCCAACAAACATTTCATTTTGATAGTCAGTACCATAATTACCCGAATTTAAGAACTTGACAGCAGTAGGTCCAATTGTGTACAACCATGTTAGTTGTGGAGGATGATAATGTCCTCTGCCATCAAAGTACACAAGACCCTCAGGTTGTTCAGGAGCAATGACACTATCGCCCTCTCTCGGATCCCCTCCTCCACGTTCCCATATTCCTATAATCTGATTCCATCCACTATTAAAGCCCGGTAGAACCAGGTTTATCTCATCACCGTATCCAGCGCCATTTTCTGTAGCCCATAGATTTCCAGTTAGAGGATCAAAGTCTATTCCAAAGCTATTACGGATGCCATAAGCATAATATAGACTGAGAGGATAATCGCTCCCTAGTATATAATCTCCGGTACTAGGATAAACGACAGGTTCACCGTCCTGTGTTATTCGTAGTATCCCGCCTGTTCCATCTGCAGGTAGTTCGTCATTATTTTGTGATTCGGTTGTTGAGCCCGATACCTTGTCTACATCTCCGATAGTTATGTACAGGTTACCATCCGATCCAATCTTCATAACGCCACCGTTGTGGCGAGGACCAGGGTCTGCAGGTAGATCCAGAAGTAGCACCGGATTAACCAAGCTACCAGCTGATCCTGGAGGGTCTTCTTGGAGTTCATATCTATACACTCTATTTCCCAGTGCAGTACCTCCATCTTCGCCTTCTGCTTCAGTGTAATACAAGAAAACAAATGCCGTTCCTGTTTCATTGTTCTGAGATACAGCAATCCCGCACATACATCTTTCAACTTCTGTTGCTACGTTGACATCAAGAAGAGGCTGAGGTTGTACTACCCCATCTATGATTCGCATTACAGTTCCTTTGTCTTTCTCCAGTACTAGTATATCATTCTGAGACAAGAACGCCATAGTGGTTGGTAATGCCAGCCCCTCAGCTACCACTTCTGAAGTGAAACCAGGTAGATTAAAAACAGGATTTCCTATTTCATCAGAATATCTGAGTGGAAATTCAGGTTCCTCATTAGACTGAGCAAAGACAAATGAAACTGAACCCAATAATGTCGAAGATATGGAAAAAGGCAGATGCTGCGACTGCGAATCTAATAATGATGGTCCAAATACTATAAAAGATGAAGCAATCACGAAAATAGCCGTCAACATCACATTAGATTTATATCCTATTCTTATATCACTCCCATCTAACAATGCTTTATATCGTATCGTATTATAGGATCTTATAATTATTATGGTAAAGTTATTGAATAAGGTAAATCAATCCACGTTGTCCTAGATTAGTCATATTGACTGGGATCATAGAGGAGCAATATTGTTACAGATTGGAGATCGGGAAACTTTCTCGGTCCAAATGATTCTTATTTGTTCTAAAAATTAGAACATATGACATACAATAGTTACAGTTCATCATTACTTTACCAAAATTTAACTCAGTAAAACAAAAGCATAAGATTGTGTAAAATAGGATCAACCGGCTGGCGCTGTATAAACTATAACTTGTATTTTATAGTCGATAAATGATATAATCTAGGATCCATTGCTCAGGGTGGAAAATCTATTCCTGATCTTCTTAATTGCTCTGTCACCTGATCAAACACTCTATCATGCAATCCTTGTAAGAAGTCATCGTACTCATTTTTGGTAATGCTATTCTTATAATCAGTATCTTCGTCTTTATCCATATCATCATCGTTCGGTGGACCACTACTACTATTAATATCATCCTCTTGATCCATATCCATATTCTCTAGATTATCTGATAAAGGATTATTTGGAACAGGAATAGTTGAACCACGATTTTGTGATTGGAATGTGTCCAAATAGGTTATGTTTTCTGATAGTGCTAAAGATGGTTCTTCTGATGTTGATAGCCGCTCCCAGTTATTAGTATTATTTTCGACTCGTATTCCTGTAAGATTAAGGCTATTGAACTTTGTCAAATTTTCATTATTATTAATACTAGAGTAACCAAGGCATGTTTTCGTCAAGCAATGAAGTATTATATACCCATGTCTTACTTATTATTGGATATGAAGAAAGAATTTCAGCTTTTAGGAATGAGCATATCGCTTTTGGCTGTTGTAGCCCTAGTGGCAGGCTTATCACAGGAGGTGGTAGCGCAGAATGTAACTGGGAATACTACTGAAATGGGTTTAGGTGTGCCTCTTAACGCATCTGAGTCCGAATCATCACCGGAGGCAATCTTCGGAGATGTTGGTCCCCAGAATGAAACTGTCATAACTCCATAGAGTTAGATGATAGCCAGCAAAATGGCGGCTCAGCAGTTCTCCTCATTTATCAGATGTATGTCTTGAGGCAATCGCTTTTTTATGAGATATTCGTGTGTAGAAGTAGGAAAAAGCTAGCAAGATTAGATAGGTCATTTACTTTTTACTGTTACCTTCGTTTCCATTTTCCTTTGGTAGTGGTTCCGAATTTCTGTTAATACTTCAATCCTTTTCTTTCTGTTTCGGAAACATCAATCTACAGAAATATAATTAGGTTCATCTTTAGTAAATTTCTTTGAATTTATCAGTTTTCTAAGTTCTTGGGATATTTCAAGGCAAACACTTGGCTACCGTCTTTCTGGTACTTTTTTCATCTACTCTTATTTCTATTATATCTCCAGTAGTAGCAATTATAGAATCCATTGAATCATAATCAATGCGGGCGATCCCTCTACCAATATCTCTACTATAAGCTTCAAGTATTTTTAACTCCAAATTTAAAGTATCATTATCGTTAGGTGGCATACTAAATTATGTAATCAATAACTCCTTATACATTTTGCAAACATATTGGCATCTACCTAATTGAGGACTACTACTATTATTTACAATTTTTAGCACTTAGTATCATTATTAGTATCAATAGTAGAAGATATTGTTGTTCAAATTGGGAAAATGTTCCTAAAATTTTAACCATTAAATTCTTATAAATATTCTATGATAGAATTAAAACAATAAGTCTAGATGAAGTGAAAGGAAATTTTGGAATTGTTGATGAAATTTACTACAGAGCTAGTGCAAAAGCAACAAAATCTTCTCCTCCTTCGTTACTTATCCGTAGTGAATTAAGAGCATTTGTAGAACAACAGCAATACTTTTTTGATATGCTATGGAAGAAGGCAATTCCTGCCAAGCAAAGAATAAAGGAAATAGAAGAAGGCATCAAAAGAGAATTCATAGAAACAATCCAAGATCCATCTGAAACATTAGATCTAATTCATAAAACTATCTCATCTGCAACTGATGAAATAATGATCATGTTTCCTACTGCTAGGTCATTTCAAGTATATGAAAGGGAGGGCGTATTAAATCTACTAAAAAAACAATTAGAAAACAAGATTAATGTGAGGATCTTGTTAGCTGAGAAAGATCGTCCGCAACAAGGAGAGTGGCAAGAAATTTCTTCCTTTCCAAATCTTCAAACTCAATATACTGATCTATTACCGTCCAGCAGATTAACTATGGCAATCGTAGACAATGAATTATCATTAGTGGTAGAAGAGAAGAAATATGAGGATCCAGTAGGCATCGCTACATATTCAAATAGTGAATCGACAGTCTATCTTACGCTTCTATTTTTGAAAATCTTTGGATCCAATCAGAAATCAAACAATAATAATGTACTTTCATGACCACAATTATAAACAGTTGTTTAACCACATAAGTTTCATAATAACAGAAATTCTGCATTACTCTACTCCATTCAGATTTTTATTAACCTGAATTTCGACCTCTTGTCTTTCTTTTTCGAATATCTTTAAATCATTAATTGTAGCTTGAATATCAATTTCTTCTTCGGATTCGGAAATATCTACATATCTTGGAATGTTCAGATTAAATCCATTCTCTTTCAATTCATCGAAATTCGCAATATGACAGTATCCTACTATATCTTCATATTTCTTAAAAGCAGAATCAATTTTCTTGATGTCTTCGGCAGGAAACCGTTTGAACTAATCAGACATGGTATTGCGCATGAATATAAGCAGAAAACAATAAATCTCCTCTATGGGGAAAATTTCTTTATCACGTTATCCGGTGCAGATTATCCAAATGACTTGGAAAGTTCGCGGGGCTGATACGTCTTGA
>Ga0299914_10003161_pt1 | contig 11576 bp, 8 predicted proteins | sample RVTome_10_FD_201361 | JGI IMG/M metagenome (GOLD analysis project Ga0299914, IMG submission 201361) | Soil microbial communities from uranium-contaminated site in the Upper Colorado River Basin, Wyoming, United States - RVT153D57 (version 2) ... | reverse complement strand
ATCGCGCGCGCTCTCGCCGACAACGGTGCCGGGGAGGGGACGATCGTCGTCGCGCGGTCGCAGACCGCCGGCCGGGGACGCTCCGGGAACCGCTGGTACTCGCCCGAGGGCGGGCTCTACCTGAGCATGCTGTTCCGTCCGCGACGGGCCGAGGTGCCGCCGCTGGTCACGGTCCTCGCGGGGCTCGGCGTGGCGCGCGAGCTCTCGCGCCGGATCCCCGGGATCTCGGTGTCGATCAAGTGGCCGAACGACCTCGTCCTCGACGGGCGCAAGCTCGGCGGGATCCTGGCGGAGACGCACGCCGGCGCGGACGGTGCGCCCCGTCTGGTGGTCGGCGTCGGCTTGAACGTGGGCGAGACCGAGTGGCCGACAGCGCTGGGGGGGGCGGCCATCGCGCTCGCCGAGCGCGCGACGGCGACGCTCCCCGAGGTGGCGGACGCCGTGATCGCCGGGCTCGAGCGCTCGATCGCCGCCCTTCCCGACGCGCTCACGCCCGCGCAGCTGGATGAGCTCGACCGCCGGGACTGGCTGAAGAACCGACGGATCGCGCTCGACACCGGCGGCGACGAACCGCTCGTGGGGCGGGGCGCCGGAATCGCCCCCGATGGGGCGTTCCTCTTCCGCCCCGACCGGGGGGCGCTCCGCCGGGTCACGACAGGATCGGTCGAGGTGCTGGGAGAGGACCGGTGATCCTCGCGGTCGACGTCGGGAACACCGAGACGGTCCTGGGTCTGTTCGACGACCTCGAGCTCGTCCGCATGTGGCGTCTGTCCAGCGTGCGCGCGCGGACGGCCGACGAGCTCGCGCTGATCGTGGACGGGTTGCTCGGGCGGGTGCCGGCGGATCCACCGGGGCACATCATCGTGGCCTCGGTCGTCCCCGCCCTCAACCGCGTCTGGGCGGGCGCCGGCGAGCGCCTCGAGGTTCCGTTCTCGTTTCTCGACGGGGCGGCGCGGCTCCCCATCCGGCTCGACGTGGACCACCCGCTCGAGGTCGGCGCGGACCGCATCGCGAACACGCTCGCCGTTTCCCGTCGCTTCGGCCGGGACGCGATCGTGGTGGACCTGGGGACCGCGACGACCTGCGACTGCGTGACCGCGGACGGCGTGTTCTTCGGCGGCACGATCGCCCCGGGGCCCCTCACGGCCCTCGAGCACCTGAGCCGCGTGACGGCGCAGCTTCCCCAGGTCGAGATCGCGAAGCCGGCCCGCGTGATCGGCCGGAACACGCTCGAGTGCATCCGGAGCGGCGGGTTCTACGCGGTCGTGGACGGGATCGACGGGATGGTGCGGCGGATCCGACGGGAGTGGGAGGACGGGGAGCCGATCGTGATCGCGACCGGCGGGCTGGCCGAGCTGATCGGACGCCACTGCGAGACGGTGGACCGGATCGAGCCGGCGCTCACCCTGACCGGGCTCGCCCTCGCACACGCCCACATGCGCGGCGGCGCGGCGGAGACCGGCGGCCGGTGAGACGCGTCGAGGGGAGCGTGCGGCGCCGGGCCGGCGCGCGCCCCCCGCCGGGTCACTTCCTGCCGCAGCAGCGCTCCTTCAGGTCCTGAGCGAGATCGGGCTTCACCATCCGCAGGATCACGTACACGATCACACAGAAGAAGGCGACCTTGATCGCCAGAAGCGCCAGCGGCAGGACGAGCGAGAACACCACGCCCGTCACCGCGACACCGACCACGCCCACCGTCATCAATACCAGCAACGCTCGAATCATCCAGGGCCTCCCGGGGGTCCATGGGGGCGGGCCCACACGCCGTGCGGGGACCGACCCGTCATCGTGGGAGGAATACGCGCCGGGCGCCACCCCGGTTTCAGCCGGCGCCGCGGGTTGCCGTTTCGACAGACACCCGGCCCGACGCGGCCCAAAACGGCATTCGAGGCCTGCCAAAGCGACGTCGAAGCCGGCGTTGGGGAACGGCATGCGGACTGCATGGGTGACCCACGACTCCTCGACGCCTCGCCGACCGGTTGCTCCGCGGGGGACGAGGAGGCATATTCCAAAGCTTAGCACTCACCGGCAAAGAGTGCTAACACCCGCGAGGGGGTCCCCGCTCGCGGGTCCCCGATCAGGAACTCGTGAAGTCAGAAGGAGGAGCGCCGACGATGGGTACCGCTTCGAAGACGAAGCTCAACATCACGCCGATGGCGGACCGCGTGGTGGTCGAGCCGCTGGAGGAAACAGAGGAGATGCGGGGCGGGCTGTACATCCCCGATACCGCGAAGGAGAAGCCTCAGCAGGGGAACGTGGTCGCGGTCGGCCCGGGCCGGCTCAGCGATGAGGGCGAGCGGATCCCGATGGAGGTCAAGGTCGGCGACCGCGTGCTGTACGGAAAGTACGCCGGGACCGAGGTGACCATCGAGGGCACCGACTACCTGATCGTGAAAGAGGGCGACGTCCTCGCCGTCCTCGGCTGACCGGGACGGGTCTTCCAAACGCCGGTCGCCTCCGGATCATCCGGTCCGGAGGGGCGATGACGGAAACGGTCGGCGGTCGTTCCGCTCCCTCGCGGTGATCGGAGCCGCGCGACCACGACGAATCGAGCGATAGAGGAGAAGGAAGCAATGGCAAAGGATCTGGAATTCGACACCCAGGCGCGACAGCGTCTCAAGCAGGGAGTCGACAAGCTGGCCCGCGCCGTCAAGGTGACGCTGGGGCCCAAGGGACGGAATGTCGTACTCGAGAAGAAGTTCGGGAGCCCGACCATCACGAAGGACGGGGTGACGGTCGCCAAGGAGATCGAGCTCGAGGATCCCATCGAGGACCTCGGGGCGAAGATGGTGAAGGAAGTCGCCACCAAGACCTCCGATGCGGCCGGTGATGGCACGACGACCGCGACCGTGCTCGCGCAGGCGATCTTCACGGAGGGTCTCAAGAGCGTGACCGCCGGCGTCAACCCGATGGCGCTCAAGCGCGGCATCGAGAAGGCGGTCGAGGCGATCGTCGCGAACCTGCACGACATCTCGGTCGAGACGTCCGGCAAGAAGGAGATCGCGCAGGTCGCGTCGATCTCGGCCAACAACGACATGGAGATCGGCGAGCTCATCGCCGACGCCATGGAGAAGGTCGGCAAGGATGGCGTGATCACCGTCGAGGAGGCCCGCGGGCTCGAGACCGAGCTCGAGACGGTGGACGGCATGCAGTTCGACCGCGGCTACCTGTCGCCCTACTTCGTCACCGATCCGGACAAGATGGAGGCGGTCCTCGATGAGCCGCTCATCCTGATCCACGACAAGAAGATCTCGGCCATGAAGGACCTGCTGCCGGTCCTCGAGAAGGTCGCCCAGATGGGCAAGCCCCTGCTGATCATCGCCGAGGACGTCGAGGGCGAGGCGCTCGCCACGCTCGTGGTGAACAAGCTGCGCGGCACGCTCAAGGTGTGTGCGGTCAAGGCGCCCGGGTTCGGCGACCGGCGCAAGCAGATGCTCCAGGATGTCGCGGTCCTGACGGGCGGACAGGTGATCTCCGAAGAGCTCGGCTTCAAACTCGAGAACGCGGTGGTGAGCGATCTCGGCTCCGCGAAGCGGGTCGTGATCGACAAGGACAACACCACGCTCGTGGACGGCGCCGGCGACGCGGACCAGATCAAGGGGCGCATCAGCGAGATCAAGGTCGCGATCGACAAGTCGACGTCCGACTACGACCGCGAGAAGCTCCAGGAGCGGCTCGCGAAGCTGGCCGGCGGCGTGGCCGTGATCAACGTGGGGGCCGCGACCGAGACCGAGATGAAGGAGAAAAAGGCTCGAGTCGAGGATGCGCTGCACGCCACCCGCGCGGCAGTCGAGGAGGGGATCGTGCCCGGCGGCGGTGTCGCCTTGCTGCGCAGCCAGAAGGCTCTCGCGAAGGTGAAGGGTGCCGACGCCGACGAGGACATCGGTGTCCAGATCATACGTCGCGCGGTCGAGGAGCCGATCCGCCAGATCGCCCAGAACGCCGGAGCCGAGGGCTCGATCATCGTCGAGAAGGTGCGCGAGTCGAAGGACAACGCGTTCGGGTACAACGCCGCGACCGGCGTGTACGAGGACCTGGTGAAGGCCGGTGTCATCGACCCGACCAAGGTGACCCGCACCGCGCTTCAGAACGCCGCGTCCATCGCGGGTCTGCTGCTCACGACCGAGGCGGTGGTGGTCGAGCGGCCCGAGAAGGAGGAGGCCGGCGGCGGCATGCCGGGTGGCGGCATGGGCGGGATGTACTGATCCGGACCGCCCGAGGAGGAGGCGCCCCCACCGGGGAGCGCCGCGAAGGCCCGGCGATCCGTCGCCGGGCCTTCGTACATCCGTATCCGATGCGATGACCGGCCCGGCTCTTGCCGGGTACGGGTCGACCCGCGCGGACGGAAACGGTCTCGTCACGAGCCCGGGCGGGGAAGCGTTGTTCGGGGGCGCCGCGCATCGCGCGCGCCTCGCACGAGTCGATCCGCAGGAGGACGACGAGAGAATGCATGCCGCGGCCCCGACCGGACGAGCTCGCCGGGCCCTCGTGTCTTGCGCGCGCCCTGCGCCCGAAACACGACGGCGCGCGCCGACCCTGGCGGCTCTCCTCGTCGCGGTGACGGCCTGCGGGGACACGACGGGCCCCGCGGACGGGGTCGTCTGCGGCGCCCCGGTCCTGAATCCGGGGGTCTCCATCCGATCCGGATTCATTCCGCACGGGCGTGTGGCCCTTTCGGAGGGATCGTCGTGCACGCTGAGATCGGAAGACACGGGGGCGTTCGAGCTCTCCGCGTCGGAGGGACCGGCCGTATACCTGGTCGCCATCCAGAGCGCGAGCACCGTCGCGGGGGCCGTCTCGACCCTGAGGCTCACGATCCGGGGCCCCGACGCCGTCGACGCGACCGCTTCCGTTTCTCCGGCGAGGTCGCCGGCGGTGGGGGAGGTGGGTTCCGATGCGGAGCTCCGTCTCCGTCGGAATGCGCGACGCGCGCTCGAGCGCGCGGGCGCGCGTCCGTTCCGGCCCGGGCGCGTGGGGCCCCGCACCAGCGTCGCCGGGCGACCGCCGGTCGTCGGGGAACCGATGACGTTCACGAACTCCGTGGCGCCCGATCTCGACGTCGACTGCGACCGCACCGAGACGGTGACGGCGGTCGTCAGGGCAGTCGGGGCCTCGTTCGCGATCGCGGAGGACGTGGAGGTGGCCGGTCACATCACGGCGGCCGAGTATGCCGGGCTGCTGCAGTCGCTCGAGGCGCATGTGTTCCCCGTCGTGACGGCCTACTTCGGATCCCCGGCGGACCTCGATGCGAACGACCGCGTGTGGGTGCTGCTCACGGCGGTCGTGAACCGGACGACGCCGTCCGGGAGCGGGACGTTCATCGCCGGGTTCTTCAATCCGAGCGACCTCTCGGACCCCGCCACGTGCGCGGCGTCCAATCGCGGCGAACTCCTCTATCTGCTCGCGCCCGACCCCGGCGGAGAGTTCTCGAACCCGGTCGAGCCCGGGTTCGCGGTGAGCAACGCGCTGGGCGTGACGGCCCACGAGCTCGAGCATCTGCTCTCGGCCGAGCAGCGGGTGGCGTTCGGCAACGGGTCGTTCGCCGACCTGGAACACGCGTGGCTGGGCGAGGGCCTGGCCCACATCGCCGAGACCGCGGTGGGGTTCGCGGCGGCCGACCTGCGGCCGGGAACGGATCTCGGGTACGCTTCGCTCGTCGCGGATCCGGACGTGTTCGCCGCCTTTCACCTCGCCAACTTCCGGCGGGCCGGGTACCACCTCGAGGATCCGAACGGCACGCTCGCCCTCGGGACGGCGTCCCGGGGTGACCCCGGCGGTGTGCCTTCGCTGCGCATGCGCGGCTTCGCGTGGCTGTTCCTGCGATGGATGGCGGATCACGGGAGCTTCGGCGGTGGGGGGATCCTGGGGGGCGACGCCGAGGAGGTCATGTTCCGCGACCTCTCGAGCGGAGGCGCCGCCCTGACCCGCGGGGTCGAGAACGTGGAGCGCGTGGCCGCCGGCGTCCTCGGTTCGCCCGGGTGGCGCGACCTGCTCGCGCGCTGGGGTCCGGCGCCGGCCGCGGACGGCCGTGAGCCCGGGACCGGCGAGACCCGCATCACGACGTTCGATCTGCCCGGCATCTTCGGCGGGCTCCACGACGCGCTCCCGGACACGCGGCCGTTCGAGCGGCCGTTTCCCCTCGTCCCCGATACGGTGATCTTGGAGCGTTCGGTGGCGGAGGGCTTCGACTTCGACCTCGGGGCATCCACGACGGCGTACTTCGTGCTCGAGAGCGGGGCGCCTCATCCGGACGTGCAGGTCAGGCTGACCACGCAGACCGGCGCCGACGTGCCTGCCGACGCGCGGCCGCAGGTCGTGTTGCTCCGGACCCGGTGAGACGAGGGGCGGAACACGGGGGCGTACACGAGGTTTACATGGTGGTCGAGCGCGCGCCCTGCGCGCGCGGGCGTCCGGAATGCACCCGGGCGGGGAACGACGGGGGCGGGAGAACGAGGAGCGGGAGCGTGAAGCGAATCATGCGATTGGGTCGCGATCTGAAAGAGGGAAGCCCGGCCCGCCGCCGGTCCCCGTGGACGGTGTCGACCATGGGTCTGGCGTGGATCGCGGCCTCCGCCTGCGGCGGGGACGGCGGCACCGGCCCGACTCCGCCGCCACCGCCCCCGCCCCCGGGCACGGCCGAGCCGGCGATCGCGCTGGACCTCGCCGTCGGCGAGTCGGTAGTGCTTCGCGACCCCGACGAGGTGCGCGCCTTCCAGCTCGACGGCGCACCCGAGGCGCGGGAATACCAGGTCATCGTCCAGAGCGCCTCGGAGGTGTTCGGGACCCAGACTCCCATGCGGCTCCAGCTCACGGCGACGGGCGCGTCCGCCAGCGTCGTCGACGCCGGACCGGTCCCGCGTCCGAGGCTCGGTTTCTCGCGTCTCCCCCACCTCGTGGAGCGTCGCATGAGCTGGTACGCGCAGGAGCGCCGTCTCCGCACCGCGATGGCGGACGAGCTCCGGCGGGTGGGTGCGCGGCCGATCCGGCAGGGAGGGCGCACGATCGGACCGCGGCTGTCGGTCGCGTCGGCGCCGCCGAACGTGGGCGACATGGTCGAGTTCAACCTCGTCGTGACGCCCTCGCTCCAGGTGGACTGCGACGACCCCACGACGATCGATGCCGAGATCAAGTTCGTGGGCCAGCACTTCGCCATCGCCGAGGACGTCCAGAACGCGGGCAACTTCTCGCCCGCCGATTACACGGAGCTGGGTCAGCTCTTCGACGACACCGTGTATCCGCTGGAGACCTCCTACTTCGGGCAACCGGCCGACATCGACGGCAACGACGTCGTCGTCGCCCTCATCACCGCCGAGGTCAACAAGCTCACCCCCGCGGGGAGCGGCACGCTGATCGCCGGCTTCTTCTTCGGCGGAGATCTCAGCGATCCCGCCGACTGCGCGGGGTCGAACGAGGGCGAGCTGCTCTACATCGTGGCGCCCGATCCAGGGGGGCAGTTCAGCGACCCGATCGAGGTGGACGACGCGATCAGCCTCGCGCGCACGACGGTGGGCCACGAGTTCCTCCACCTCCTGAACACCCAGCAGCGCGTGACGATCGGCGGCGGCACGTTCTTCGACCAGGAAGACACTTGGCTGGACGAGGGGCTGGCCCACCTCGCCGAGGAGCTGGTCGGGCTGGCCGAGGGCGGGAAGCCGACGCGGGGCAACCTCGATCTGAACGGGCTCGTCACGAGCCAGGCCTCGCAGGACGCGTTCAACGACTTCCACCTGATCAACCTGCTGCGCGTCGCGCGGTTCATGCTGGATCCGGAAGGGACCCCGGCGCTGGGAGACTCCCAGGGCAACGACCCGAACGACGAGACCACGCTCCTCATGCGCGGATTCGGGTACACGATCGCTCGCTGGCTCGGTGACCAGTTCGGACCGGGCGGGTCCGGCCAGCTTCCGGGGAGCGACGAGGCCGCGTTCTTCCGCGAGCTCTCGTCGGGAGGACCCAGCCTGCTCCGCGGGACGACGAACGTGGAGCGCGCGGTCCAGGTGGTGGGCGGCCAGCCCATCCCCTGGGAGGACCTCATCGCAGACTTCCTCGGGATGTTGGTGCTGGACGACTCGGGTCTCGCGGGTCTCGAAGCGGAGCACCAGTCCAAGACGTGGGACTACCGCGGGCTCTTCCTCCAGCTCAGCGAGGCGGACTTCTGCTGCGACGAGAACGGAAACACGGTTCCGCCGCCGGCCGTGCTCCGGAACGAGTATCCCCTGATCCCGGTCGACCTGTCGCTCGCGTCGACGACGAGCACATCCCGGAACGTCACCGTGAACGCATCCACGGGCGCCTTCTTCCACATCACGGCTTCGCAGACGACGCCCGACGCGGTCATCGAGGTGACCACGAACTCGGGCGCGAATCTCGAGCCGGAGGGTGCGGCGCAGGTCACGATCGTGCGGATCCGTTGACCGGCACCCGCCGATGACCCGCGGCCGAGTCGCGGCCCTCCCGGTGCTGGCGGTCGTCCTGGCCCCCGCGGTGGCCGGGTGCGCCCCGGAGACGCGCAGCGGCGAGCCCGGCTGGGTCGGGAGTCCCGGCCCGGACACCATCGTCGGGACCGTGAGCGTGGTCGGGAACGAGCCCTTCACCCAGGCGGTCGTCGAGCCCGAGGAAGGCGACCCCGCCGTCGTCGCGGGTCCCCACCGGGCCGAGATCCGGCGTCTCGCGGGGGCGGTGGTCCGTCTCTCCGGAGTGCTCGGCGAGGCGGGATATCCCGGACGGACGCTCGAGGCCACCTCCTACGAGATCGTGTCCGTCGATGGAGTCCGTCCCCTGCTCGGCACGCTGGAGGCCGCGGAGAATGGCGCCTTCAGGCTGGTCTTCCCGCATGGCGGGGAGCGGGAGCTGGCGGCGGTGTCGGCGGCGCTCGCCGCCCGGCGCGGGTCGCTCGTCTGGGTGGTGCTCGACGACCGGGGCGGGGTCGCGCGCTACGGCGTCCTTCGCGAGCCGTCGTGAGCGCCGGCGCGGGTGGCCGTCACGGCCGGGATGCCTCGCGCGCTCCGTGCCACCGGCCCCGGGCGGCCGCGGCGTTCGGGCTCGCGGCGCTGCTCGCCGCCTGCAACAGCGATCGGCTCGCGCCGCCGCCCGGATTCGAATCGCCCCTGCCCAGCGCGCGGATCGAGCTCGAGCCGGGCGAGTTCATCACGTTCTCCGGGAGCGAGCTCTCGGGGACCGTCGAGCTCCCGGCCGCCCCGGAGTCGAGGTCGTACGTAGTCGCGGTCCTCGACGCGCGCGGGACACCGGGGCCCGCCGCGTCCATCCGCCTGAGCGTGATCCGCGCGGGAGCCCCGCTCGCCACGTCGACGGTGACGCGCTCGGCGACCCCTCCCCGCGAGTTCGCGTCCCCGGGTCCGGACCCGATCCAGGACTGGTTCGCCCACGACGAGGCGGCGTTCCGCCGGAGCGTGGGGCGGGACCTCAGACTGGCGGGGGCGAGACCCGCCACGCGTGCCGGCGCGCCCTCGCTGCGCTGGTCGCGCTCGGCGTCCGTCGCCGCGGTCGGCGACACGCTCGTCTTCGGGTCGCCGGTCGAGGCCGACGGGACCCTCGCCACGTGCACTTCGACGTCGAGGGTGACCGGCGTGGTGCGGGCCGTTGGGGCGCGGTTCACCGTGGTCGAGGACACCGCGGCCGCCGGTCTGCTCGGCGCCCCGTACTATTCGGCGCTCCTCGACGAGATCGAGACGGTGGCCTGGCCGGTCGACAGCGCGTACTTCGGTCAGCCGTTCGACATCGACGCGAACGGCTCGGTGATCGTCCTCGTCACCGGGGAGGTCAACCGGCTCGGCGCAGCGGGCTTCTTCACCCGCTCCGACCTCTCGGCGCGCGCCGACTGTCCGGCGAGCAACGAAGGCGAGGTCCTGTGGGTCGTCGCGCCGGATCCGGACCGCCGCTTCGGGAACGACGTGATCCCCATCGGTCTCGTCGAGTCGCGGCTCCCGGGCGTGGTTGCGCACGAGCTCCAGCACCTCATTCACGCCGAGCGCCGCATCTTCGAGGCGGGTGGCGACTTCGAGTCGGTCGAGGTGTTGTGGCTCAACGAGGCGATGTCCCACATCGCCGAAGAGGTGGCGGGGTTCTATCGAGGCGGGCGGACGACGGGGGCGAACCTCGACTTCTCCGATCTCGGCGATCCGGAGGTCACGGCCACCTTCGACCGCTATCACGTCGGGAATCTGCGGTTCGTGCAGACGTACTTCCGCGAGACCACGCGGGTCCCGGCGCTCGCGGACGAGCCGGTGTCCAGGGGGGAACTGGGGCGCGCGCGGGGGTTCGGGTACCTCTTCCTGCGCTGGATCGCCGATCGCTACGCGGCGGACGGCCCACGGGGCATCGTCGGCCCGGAGGCGGAGCAGACCTTCTTCCGGGCGCTCACCGTGGGGGGCGGCGCGCTCCTCCAGTCGACCGAGAACGTCGTGCGCACCCTCTCGACGACGCTCGGGCAGACCCGCACCTGGCAGGACCTGTTCGCGGAGTACGTGACCGCCCCCGCGGTGGACGACGCGACGCCGGCCTCGGTCTCCCTGCCCGGCGCGCTCATCATCCCGACCTGGAACCTCCCCGCCGTGTACGAGAACGCCGCCGCTTCGGGGTTCGGGCTGGACTTCCCGAACGGCTTTCCCCTCGTCCCACGTCTGATCCTCCTGGGGACGATCCCGGCGAGCGGATTCGTCGACGATCTCGAGCTCCTGCCCTCGACCGCGTCCTACTACCGGTTCGAGGGGGTGGTCGAGACACCGGCCTCGCATATCCGCATCACCGGGCCCAACGGCGCCCCGCTGCCCGACTCCGGCGACATCCGCGTGACGATCACCCGCACGCTCTGACCGCGCCGTGATCCCGGGCGGGGGCCTTGGCCGCCCCGTCCCCCCGGTCTAGCTTCCCGGCCCGGCTCGCCCCTTCCGCGGCCGGCACGCACTTCGAATCACGTTTATCGACGGGTAGGCGATGAACGACACACCGATCTCCGTGACCCTTCCCGATGGCTCGTCCCGTTCGCTCCCGGCCGGATCGACGGCGGCGGACCTCGCGGCCGAGATCGGCCCCGGGCTCGCCCGCGCCGCGATCGCCGCGCGGGTGGACGACCGGCTCGCCGACCTCCGGCGCCCGCTCCCGGACGGGGTGGCGGTGGCCATCGTGACGAGGAGCGACGAGGATCCCGACGCGCTGTACGTGCTTCGCCACTCGGCCGCGCACGTGCTCGCGACCGCCGTGCGCGAGCTCTACCCGGACGCCGGGATCGGCTTCGGACCGCCGATCGAGGACGGCTTCTACTACGATTTCGACGTCCCCGAGCCGTTCACCCCCGAGGACCTCGAGCGGATCGAGGAGATCATGCGGCGCGTCGTCGACGCCGACCACGCCTTCGAGCGCCGCGACGTCGATCGCGACGAGGCCGACCGCCTGTTCGCCGACGACCCGCTCAAGCGGGAACGGTTGTCCGAGATCCCCGAGGATGAGACGATCTCCGTGTACCGGGACGGCCCGTTTCTCGACCTGTGCCGGGGCCCGCACGTGCCCTCGACGGGCGAGCTCCGCCATTTCCGGCTGTTGAGCGCGGCCGGCGCGTA
>Ga0299914_10003160_pt1 | contig 11580 bp, 9 predicted proteins | sample RVTome_10_FD_201361 | JGI IMG/M metagenome (GOLD analysis project Ga0299914, IMG submission 201361) | Soil microbial communities from uranium-contaminated site in the Upper Colorado River Basin, Wyoming, United States - RVT153D57 (version 2) ... | reverse complement strand
GGCAGGATGCCCTCCATTGCCGTCCGGTAGAGCCAGCGCTTCCACCCGTCTCTGAAGAACATTTGTCCAGGTAGGCTCAGGGCGAACTCCATGATTCGCCGGTCGAGCAGCGGGAACCTGTAGGTGAGACCGATTGCCGCGCCGTGGGCAGCCCAGGCCTCCATCCGGTAGTGGAGATGACCGAAGCGAAGCAGTGCGGCCTGCATGCGATGAACGTCTGGGCGCTCCCGCGGATAGGGGTGCTCCAACGGTTCAACGTTGGCGAGAACGTGTGCGAACTCCGGGCGCAGGCCAATCGGAAGTGGTGGCGGTCCCCCCGATCCATTACGTAACGCCCTATCGGGAAGCAGGGGCAGCAGCACACGGGCCTTCCACGCGCCTCGGAGCGAACCCCCGTGAATCTTCGATCGCAACCTTAGTTCGCGGTGAACCGTCGCGAGACGTCCCCGTCGGGCCAGGTCGGCGAAGTAGCCCCGGCCATTGAACGCGATCACTTCGTCTCCCCCCCAGCCGGAAAGAATCGTTCGCACGCCGGCGTCGACGGCCTGCCGGCTCGTCGCCACCTCGAAGTTCAGGGTTGCCCTCGGGCGCAGCGCGACGTCGCGGTACGCGATATCGACGATGTCGGCCGGCTCTAGACGCGTGTAATGCGTACGAACCGCTGCGAACTGCGCAACCGCCTCGACCAGGTCGCGCTCGTCCATTTTGACCGCCGGCAGGATATCCCGAGGTGGAGACCACGAGAATGCGCTCAGGTCCTGGCCTCGACCCTCGAGCACGGCTGCTGCCGTCAGGGCGATGCTCGACGAGTCGAGTCCACCGCTGAGATGCGCACCCACCCCCTCGCCGGGCGCTGGCAGCCGAGCGCTGATCGACTGGCGGAGCAGCGCACGCAACTCCTCGACGCATTCACCATCGTCCACGTTGGCCCGCTCGGCGACGCTGCTCGGCTCCCAGTAACGCTGAAGGTGCACGCCGCTGCGGTCGAAGACGAGGATGTGCGCTGCGGGAAGCTTGCACACTCCCTGAATCATCGTGCGCGTTGGATGCTGGAACAGCTCGCTCGCCAAGAACGCCCTCGTGTAAGGCAGGTCCAGCGCGGAAGGTGTCGCTGAATGTGCAGCGATCGACTGAAGGTCGCTTGAAACCACCAACCGGCGGCCCGGTACGTGGTAGTAGTAGAGCGGTCGTATCCCCACTGCGTCGCGCCAGCAGATCAGCCGTTGTGCCGCCGCGTCCCATAGTGCGAACGCACCGTCTCCCACAAGCCTTTCGGCGAATCTGGTTCCCCAACGCCGGTATGCCCGCAGGACCAACGCCTCATCGCTCAGGCCGGACTCCTGCGCCGGAGAGAGCCCCAGTTGAGCCGCAAGTTCACCGCGGGCATGGAGCTGGAGGTCGGCCGCGATGTGGACCTTGGCCTCCTGTCTCGACAGGCCGCCATGCGGATCTGCTGTCCCTAGGCCGCGCTGGACCCCCATGACGCAACAGACCGGACGCGAGGAGACGTCTTCGATCGATGTCGATGCCCATGGATAGTGTGCGACGGCATCGAGCATCCGCCGCACGTTGGCGTCAACGACCTCCTGCCGGTCCGCCCAATTGACCTCCCCATGAATGAACGCGGCCATTGCCCCCCCTTGCTGCGAACACTGAGCGTCAATAAGGTACCCCGTTGCGTAAGGTCACGATGCGGCACACCCTTATTTGAGCTTTGCTCGAGTTGCTTGTTCGGACACCCCCCGTGTGCTAGCGTCCACGCATCGCATCTGCGGATCGCCGTGAGGGGGGTAAACATGGCAAGAACCTGGATCACACCGGAGTTGCTGACGCTCGAATCAGGAGCAGAGGCCGCTGCCGGCAAGCATCAGCCGATCTCCGAGGGTGTCGGAGATTCCTGCGAGCCGGGCACTGGGTGCCCGGGAGACGAAGAGGACATTGACGGACCCTCGTGATCGGGTAAATCCCGACGTACGAGCAATGTCTGAAGATGCCCACAGCGCACGCTGTGGGCATCTTGACGTTCTTGGTGAGAATCACGAGGCGTCCCTCGGTTCTCTCGCACGCGCAGCGCGCATGGCCAGCCTCTCATGCATCCTCCGCGCGGTGTTGACTCGACCCCAGAAGAGCTTCCAGAGGTACGGCCCACGGATGTCGGCGTAGCGAACGGCGACGACGGGCGCTGGTGGCCACATTTCCCGCAACCACCATCCCAGCGCCTCCAATGCCCGCCCGCGCGCGAGTAACGCAATCCAGTCTTGCCGCTTGCGGAAGCGTAGGCGGCCCTCCGTGCCGCGAAGCCGAACGCCAGGGCCCCAGATCACGTTCCACAAGCGGGCACGAGGGCCGCTCGGGCGCTCGAGCTCGGCCGGCCATGGCAGAGAGAGCTCACTCAACACGACCTCAAGCGTCCGTAACGTCGAGACAATGATGCCTTCGCCGCGGGCGAACCGCTCTAGCCGCTCCCAGTCCACCCGGCCACCGGCGATGATCCGAGCGATGTCGGCGTACCCCAGCAGCCGTTGGAACCGATCTTTGTTCAGGTGCACCAACAGGTGTACGAGGGCCGTCGTATCGTCGAGCACCCGGACGCTTCCTCCGCCGGGGAGAAGGTAAGCACTGGTCAGGTTCCACACCTCCGAGCTCTGCCGAGTCGGGATGCCAAGCTTGAGAAGGTCGAAGTGCAGGTCGACCTCAAGACCGCCGACGTGCGTCGTCACTCCCTGGATCCGCCCGGTCGCTGCCAACGGCGCAATGTAGGGGACGCTTGGGTGATCTGGCTCGAGCAGTCGCACGGCCTCGGCCACCTGGTCGAGCTGGCGAGGTGACAGGAGCAGGTCGACGTCCGAGCATGGCCGCTCTCCACGACGGCCGTACCACCTCGCCTCAGCGGTTACCCCCTTGATCGTGGCCACCTCGATTCCCGCCGCAGCGAGGCGGGCAACGCTTTCTTCGAGCACCTTCCAGACGCGAACGAGATGCGCCTGCACATACAGGTCGCTCTGGGCCAGTTTTGTCTTCATCTCGACATCGGCCAGGTGTTTGCGAGCCCACGTCCACAACAACCCGGTCAGGCGGTGCTCGCCCGCGAGCTTGACCACACGGGCGCCGAGCACGGCGCTATCCGGATCCCGGCCGGCGGCGAGATCGAGCAGCAAGGGCGGCAGCCGCGAAGGTATCCGCTGCGTGCGGGCTGTCAACTCAGTTCGGGCTGTCACGTTAGCCGTCTGTTTGAAGTCGGATGCCCGTACAGCTCGTCAGACACGAGGAGTGCGCTGCGACTGGCCCTCCCCACGATTCGGCCAGACCTAGCACGAGGCTGAATACCCCTACTCCCCGGGCGAATGAGATGTCCGCACGGTTGGGCTCATAGCGGCTCGGGTAGCCGAAGCTGAAGCCGTCGAAACTGGATTTGGACTGCATGCCAGCATGTTGGGGATTGGCGCCATCGCTCACGGAAGTACAATAGGCGAATCCCAGTCATCGGCGCCACGCGCCGTTGATGAACGTGGCGATCGGCGCGCGTGCGTTTGCGAGATTCAATGTGCTCTATTGCTGGATTCTGGCTCAAGATCCTGAGCGTTGCGACTCGGATTCCATTGACGATGCGTATTACGTGGGTTTCGGCGGAAACGAGCGAGCCTGATCGACCACGCAAGTATCGAGTACAACAAACGGCGCCGGCTGACCGTGCCGTGGACGGTATTCGTGGCATAGCATCTGCCGCTTAGGGGGTTGCGCGGCCCCGAGACGCACCAACGGCCATGCTTGGGGGCAACATGATCGATAAGTGGGCTTCGGGGTCGTGCAAGTTAGTCGTCACCGGAGGAGCCGGCTTTATCGGCGGGAACCTGGTGCGAAAGCTGACAAGTCTGCCGTGGGTGGCTGAGGTTGTCGTCGTGGACGATCTTTCCACCGGCTCGCTGGCGAACATCGTAAGGCTGCCCGTCAGGTTCGTCGAGGGATCTGCCATCGACGCCCCGCTGCTCGACGATGCGTTCGACGACGCGGCTGCCATCGCTCGTTTTGCCGCCATCCCGTCGGTGCCACGGTCCGTCGCGCAGCCCCTTCGCAGCCACGAGGCGAACGCCACCGGCACCTTGCAAGTTCTTGAGGCCGCCCGGCGAGCTGGCGGCCCGCACCCGCACGTCATAGCTTCGTCCTCGTTCGTCTACGGCTCGAACCCGCCGTTGCCGGAGAGCGAGGACCTTCACCCGATGCCAACGAGCCCATACGCGATGAGCAAACTCGCCGCTCGAACTCCAGGGGGGAGTGGAAGCTCACGGACACCGCGCTATCCGGGGCCGTGCCGATGCGGCCCATCGACTGGCGCACCCCAGCGGCGGTGCAGGCCTAGGCGAACACCTTGTCGGTGTACTCACCAGGTTCAAGGAGTCGAAATAACACCGGCTTCTCGGAAGGAGAGTAGACGATCGTTTAGCGCCTCGGCAGGAGCTTCAGCCGGGGGTCTTGCGAGGTGTGCTGTTGAGCGCCAGGGAACCGGTTCGAGAATGGCGGCTTTGCCTGACCTAATTTATCACGGGAGTGTCTGGACTGCATTCTGGGCTGTGGCCATGGGTCCGGTCCTGTGGGTGCGTACTATGATGTCGCTTTCTATGTGTCCACTCAAGACCTTAAGCAGGAGGATTTAGAGGAGTGTCCAGCCCAACGAGCACACCTGGTTCCACCACCGATAGCATCGTCACTGCTCAGTCACACCTACTCGTCCCGATCGCCCGGTTGCTTAACAAGTCATTTCCTCGGTCCTATGCGACTGTCAGCCTTCTACCACGGCTGGCCCTGGCCTACCTGTGGCTCTATCGACTTGAACGAGCAGGGGTGGGGCGGCGGCTTTCCGAGCTATCACTCCAGAGTCTTAAAAGTAGCGACACCGTCTTCATATTCGGGACCGGTTCTTCCATAAACGCTTACCCCGAAGAGTACTGGCAAGTTATACGGCACCATGACTCGATCGGGATGAACTTCTTCCTGCTGCACGACCACGTGCCGACGTTCCATGTCATGGAGAGTGGAAGGGGTATCCGTGGCGCCCTGCTGGCCGATCGCTACATCGACCGGGGTGACTACCAAGCAACCCCTCTGATTATAAAGAGCCAACTAACTAACTTGTCGACAAGTCGGGTGAAAGCCCGAATAGCTGAATTCCGCGGACTCCATCCCGACGTTTTGGCACATACCTATCTCTCCATTGATGTCTTGGCAGCAGGTAGGACGCGTAGCGACATGGAAGCTGCGTATCGGTTGACGCACAAGCTCGGCCTTTGGAAGCCAAAGTCTCGCTTCCTGATACTGGCGAAGCGACGTGGCTCGGTGGCGTACGTCATCAACCTCGCGGTCCGCGCCGGTTACCGGAGGATTGTCCTGTGCGGGGTCGACCTAAATCACACCGAGTACTTTTATGACAGCCGCCGAGAGGAACTCCGGGCTGCTAACCTACCAGTCCCGCCAAACCCTGAGCACGGCACGGTCCACAGCACCAACGACCCGACAAACCACCCAGTGACGATCCACCATGTGCTCGTAGCAATCAAGGAGCAAATTCTTGATCCCGCAGGAATCAAGCTATTGGTGGGCGCGGAGTCATCGGCCCTTTACCCCGACCTCCCCTGCTTCAAGTGGAAGGACGCGATCGCAGCGCTCAACAGCGATCTTTGAACCGGACGGCGGCTCGCCCTGGGGCGTTTCCGCGCAAGCTCATCAGCTAAATCTCATCACCTACCACCGCATTGGTCCTTCCGGTAGCATGAGGGGCTTGACGTGGGGGACCGTTCCGGGGGGTTAAATGGATCAGTTGGATCGCTTTGTCGACGGCAAATGCCTGGTCGTCGCCGAGGTGGCGCAGGCTCACGACGGCAGCCTAGGTACGGCACATGCCTTCATCGATGCAGCAGCCGACGCGGGTGCGGATGCGGTCAAGTTTCAGACCCACTTGGCTGAGGCTGAGAGCACGCCGGCTGAGCCCTGGCGGGTGCAGTTCAGCAGCCAGGACGAGACGCGGTACGACTACTGGAAGCGGACGGCGTTCTCACGCGACCAGTGGAGAGAGCTCCGGGATCACGCTGACATGGCGGGGCTTGTCTTCTCTAGCTCACCCTTCTCCACGCCAGCGGTCGCCCTGCTAGACGAGATCGATGTCGATTTCTTCAAGGTCGCGTCCGGTGAGATCACGAACACCCCGATGCTTGACGCCATCGCAGAGACGGGACGCCCTGTCGTAATCTCTACCGGGATGAGTCCGTGGCGGGAGGTCGACGCCGCGGTCGATAGGCTGCGCGATCGCGTACCCTTGGCTGTGCTCCAGTGCACGTCCGAGTATCCCTGCCCGCCCGAACGCATCGGTCTGAACATTATCGAGGAGCTGCGGAAACGATACCTCCTGCCTGTGGGCCTATCGGACCACTCCGGAACGATCTTCCCCAGCCTGGCCGCTGCGACAGTACAGATCGCCGTCCTCGAGGTTCACCTGACGCTGAGCCGGCGCATGTTCGGCCCGGACGTACCGGCTTCGCTGACCACCGAAGAGCTGACGACGGTCGTCGAGGGCGTCCGATACATCGAACGCGCGGTGGCGAGCCCCGTCCAAAAGGACCACCTTGTCGACGGCTTCACAAACCTCCGCAACTCGTTCATGCGCAGCCCGGTCACGACCCGGGCGCTCGACGCTGGACATCGCCTTACCGAGGCGGACATCGCCCTCAAGAAGCCCGCCACCGGCTTGCCATCGGACGCGCTTCCACAGCTGATCGGTCGCAAGCTCGCACGAGCCCTACCCGCCGACCATCAGCTGAGCATGGGCGATCTCGCGGAGACCCTGCGATGAGGCGCGTCTGCGTAGTAGTCACAGCCAGGCCGAGTTACAGCCGCATCAAAACCGTCCTTGAGGCGGTAGTAGCGCAACCGGGACTAGAGCTGCAACTTGTCGTCGCGGCATCGGCGTTGCTCGACCGCTATGGGAGCGTCGTGGAGCAGATTGAGGCCGACGGTTTCTCCGTGGACACGTATGTGTACATGGTCCTGGAGGGCGAGAACCCGACGACCATGGCCAAGACAACGGGCATCGGGATAATGGAGCTGTCGACGGCGTTCTACAACCTCCGGCCCGACGTCGTGGTCACCATCGCGGACCGATACGAGACAATGGCGACCGCTATCGCCGCCTCGTACTCCAACATCCCAGTCGCCCACATCCAAGGCGGTGAGGTCACCGGGTCCATCGACGAGAAGGTGCGTCACGCTATCACCAAGCTGGCCGACCTCCACTTCGTCTCGACCGACCTGGCGGGCAACCGGGTTCTGCGGATGGGCGAAGCTGCGGATCGTGTATTCGTCACCGGTTGTCCATCGATCGACCTTGCCGCCACAATCGCTCACGCCCCCGAACTCGACTTCGACCCGTTCCGCAAGTACGGCGGCGTCGGCGAGTGGGTGAACGTCGCGGACGGCTATCTCGTGGTCATGCAGCATCCCGTCACCAGCGAGCACGAGCTGGCACGTCGCCACATCGAAGAGACACTCGAAGCGGTCAGGCATGTCGGTTTGCCCGCTCTTTGGTTTTGGCCAAATGTCGACGCCGGCTCCGACGGAACCTCCAGAGGCCTCCGCGCCTTCCGCGAGGAGCATCCCCACAAGCCAATCCACTTCTTCAAGAACATGGCGCCGACAGATTTCCTCAAGCTCTTGATATCCAGCAGGGGCATCGTGGGCAATTCGAGCGTGGCGATCCGCGAGTGCTCGTTCCTGGGCGTCCCTGCCGTTAACATCGGCGGGCGGCAACGCACGCGCGAGCGTGGCGGCAACGTCATCGACGTCGGGTACTACGCGGACGCCATCGTAGGCGCCATCCGGCAGCAGCTCGAGCACGGTTCTTACCCTTCCACCAACCTCTACGGCGATGGCAAGGCAGGCATCCGGATCGCTGAGCACCTCGCCGCAGCGTCGCTCACCTTCGACAAGCAGCTCACCTACTAGGGATGCGGGCAGGGGATTCGCTCATGCAGCACACTATGGTCACGCCAACTTGCATGAGCACCGTTCCGTTCGGCGCTACCTCGTCAATGCGGGCAGCGCGGACATCCCTTCTACTGGGGTGCAGCCAACCGCATCGTCCAGGCATCGCGGAGGACTTACGGCCGCCCTGTGGATGGACGCCTACATGGATAAGGAGCTCACCGCATCAACATGCTCGTTCGACAGCCGTGCTGTCCTTCACGCCAAGCACATTGGATCTTGCGCTACGCCACCCCTAGCTGGCGCACCGCGAGCTGTACGCCGGACAGATTGTCGTCTAATAGTCATACGCGTCACGGAGCGCTGACGCCGGGAAAGACAGGCGGGATAAAATTGCACCTCAAGCTGGTCCCGAGGATCAACGGTCGCATTTTGGGAAGGCTGGGATGGCAGCTGGTCCGTATCAGGCCGACGCGTCGCGAGGCCACTGAGTCGGACCGCGATGTGGCACACTGCGCGATTGAGGACGTCGATGACCTGCGGTTCAGAACAACCGATTGGGTCTACTCCGTCCCCGTCGCGAAGCTCGCGGGAAGACCCACGTTCGGGTACGGACCCCAGTCATGGCACCCGTTCGTCGCGGCTAGCACCGAGCTGCTTGAGGACAATGACACCCCATTCGAGCGCAGCATCCTTAAGCGATTCTACGACACGTTCACGCCACGAACGATCGCTGACGCCTGGCGACTGGAGGATCCAGGCCCACTTTCCGACATTCCTGCGGCTACCCTCTTCGAGCCGTGGCGCCTTTCGCCACCACCGTTCAACGACCCCTACGCTGCGGCTTACCCCTCGGGCACCCCGCTGTTCGGCCCGCTGAGCCGGTCCGCAGGTGAGGCAGAGTGGCGAAGGCTCAGAGGGAGTGTCCAGTCCATCGCGACTTACGGCTACCAGCCTGATTTCTTTCCCCGTGGCCGGATCAGAGTAACGGTCCTCATGAGCCAAGGAGAGCAGCGCTACCTCGTTAGGCACGGCCAGCACCGGGCTGCCGTACTCGCGGCCCTGGGACACGAGAGAATCGACGTAGGAATCCACCTCACTGACCCTTCGGTCGTCGATGAGGCCGAGGCCCACATATGGCCGCACGTTCGCTCGGGCTTCTTGTCCCCCCAGCGGGCGGTAGTCATGCTGCGCCGGTACTTCACGTCTTCCGGCTCTGACCCTGCGTTGCAGATAGGCGCGGCCGCGCGGGGCGATGTCTCCTCCGGTGCAGTTGTCGGACCCTGACTTGCGAGGACGAGCAACGGTGCTCGCTGTCGTGCCCGCGCGCGGCGGTTCTAAGGGCATCCCGCGGAAGAACCTGGCCGAACTGGGCGGAGTCAGCCTTGTCCGGCGTGCGGTCGAACTGACATTGAGCCTGTTGTGGATCGACATGACCGTCCTGTCCACGGACGATGAGGAGATCGCCGAGGAGGGGCGGAAGGCCGGCATCGAGGTCCCCTCACTGAGGCCCGACGAGCTGGCCGCCGACCTTGCCTCCGGTTACTCGGTATGGCGACACGCACACCTCGACGCCGAAGCACGGACCGGGAGGGTCTACGACCTGTCGGTCCTGATCCAGCCCACCAGCCCGTTCCGCACGGCGGAGGACGTCGAGGCATGTGTCGACCTCGTGGTCGGCAACGCGTTCGATAGTGCGGTCACCATCAGCCCGACCCCAGCGCACTTCTCCCCCGAGAAGACGATGACCCTGACCAGCTTCGGCGGAGTAAGGCCGTACCTGCCCGCCGATCAGTTCCAGCCCACGAGACAGCTCATCCCGACCTACTACCACCTCAATGGGATCTGCTACGCCGCCAGACGCGATGTGATCATCAACCGCGAGCACGTGTTCGGTGACCGGACGGGAGCAGTCGTGATCGAACGGTCAATGGTGAACATCGACGATCCCTTCGATCTTGAGCTCGCCCGCTGGCTGTGGGAACGAACGTGACGCCGCGCTCATCCCCGGCTTGTCAAGGTCATGTGCCACTACGTTCGTGGCGTGGAGAAGACCCCCGCCGAGGTCGGGAGGCGGATCCGAAAGGCGGGCGACAAGCTTGCGGTCGACCTTCCACCAGAGCCAGCACCGAAGCATGCGGAGTCCGTTTACCGTGTCGGGACCGCGCGAACCACTCAGCGTGGCGCGTTTGGGAGATTCCGCGCATTGACCTTAATGATCTCTGACGATGTCAACTGACTCCAGCCTCCAAATGACGTTCGTCGAACGGTGCTGACTACGGCCGGAGCGAGGAGCCGAAGGATCGTCCGCTGGCCCATGTAGAGGCCAGGAAGTCACTCTTCAGCGCGAGTTCTTCCGATCGGCCCACATCCGTCACCTGCCCGTCATGCAACACGATGATCTCGTCGCAGAGCGCGAGTGTCGACGGCCGGTGTGCAATGACGACCACAAGCATGTCGGTGCGGCCCCGGAAGGAGGCCAAGGCGTCGGCGACGACACGCTCCGCGTTGACGTCGAGTGCGCTGGTCGGCTCGTCGAGGACAATCAGGCGCGGCTCCCGTACGAGCGAGCGGGCTATGCCGAGGCGTTGGACCTGACCGCCGGACAGGTTGCGTCCGGATGGGCCTAGCTGCGTCGCTAAGCCGTTCGGCAATGTCTCGACCAGCTGCTGGAGCCCGACCTGCCTAAGCGCGTCCTCCACCCGGTCCTGGCTGATCGACTCATCGAGATAGGTGACGTTCTCGCTAAGTGTGCCGTGCAGAAGGTGTGGCTCCTGTGGCAGGTGGTTTACACGCCGGCTCCACGACTCCGCCGAAAACTCGGACGCGTCCTGTCCGTTGACAAGGTAGCGCCCTGCAGTGGGCCATCGCAGCCTAAGCAGGATCTGCGCGAGGGTTGACTTGCCACTGCCGGAGGGCCCAGCCAGGCCGACAATCGTGCCCGGCCGGAGGACTAGTGAAATATTCTGCAGGGCCGGTTGCTCGCCACCCGGGTAGGTATAGCCGATGCCGTCGAGCTCGACCCGTTTGATCTCCTCCAGGACTCGTGCGCCCGGTGTCACACGCGGGACTGGCACAGCAAGCTCTTGCTGAAGGACTTCTATGCGTGGAGCGGACACGGCGATGTTTTGTAACGCCCGCTGCAATGCCTGGCCGTACTGAACGCTCCGCACAAGCAGCAGCGCGGATGCCAGGAACGGCCCAACGTCACCAGCTGGACTCGCCAATGATGCTGCCATCAAAACGAGCAGGATCAGCGCCAGGGCGCCGTTCTGGTACACCACAGGCAGCAGGCTCATAAGCTTCTGAGTCCGTTCCCTGAGGTCCTGCAGCTCCCGCGACCTCGTGGAGAACCGCTTGGTAAAGGCCGGCCAGGCGCCAAAGACCTGGACATCAGCACGTTGGTCGATCGCCTCACCAAAGTCCTCGGCCAAGGTCACCTCCACCTTGCCGGTACGCCTCGAGATTCGTCGCGTCCGCAGCCGAATGGGAAGCAGGGTAAGACTGAGAGCGACACCGAATGCGATGATGATCATTGCGGCCAGTGGGCTCAAGACAGCCGCCACAGCGACAAATACCGCTATCGATGCGCCACTGCGGATCCATGCCAGC
>Ga0299914_10003158_pt1 | contig 11583 bp, 6 predicted proteins | sample RVTome_10_FD_201361 | JGI IMG/M metagenome (GOLD analysis project Ga0299914, IMG submission 201361) | Soil microbial communities from uranium-contaminated site in the Upper Colorado River Basin, Wyoming, United States - RVT153D57 (version 2) ... | reverse complement strand
GCGGCGAGACGCTGATGCACGCCGAGGACGGCTACGCCCTGCTCTCGCCGCTGGCGCTGCACTACGCGGCCGGCCTGCTGACGCACGGGAGCGCGCTGCTCGCGTTCTGCGCCCCGTCGACGAACTCGTACCGGCGGCTGGTGCCCGGCTACGAGGCACCGGTGCTGCTCAAGCACTCGCAGCGCAACCGCTCGGCCGCGGTGCGGATCCCGATGTACTCGCCCGCGCCGAAGGCCAAGCGGCTCGAGTTCCGGCCGCCCGACCCGCTCGCCAACCCCTACCTCGCGTTCTCGGCGCTGCTGATGGCGGGCCTGGACGGGATCGAGCGCGAGCTCGACCCGGGCGAGCCGATCGACCAGAACCTCTACGAGCTCCCGCCCGAGCGGCTGGCCGACATCCCGACGGTGCCGACCACGCTCGACGAGGCGCTCGACGCCCTCGAGGCCGACCACGAGTTCCTCACCAAGGGCGGCGTCTTCACCGAGGACCTGATCCAGACCTACGTCGAGTTCAGGCGCGAGCAGTCGGACCGCGTGAAGATCCGCCCGCACCCGTACGAGTTCCCGCTCTATTTCGATGGATAGGGATGCCCAACGGGCGCATCGCTCCAAACGGAATGCCCCGTTGGGCGGGCCCCCGAGGGTTCACGGGTGCCCAACGGGCGCATCGCTCCACACGGAATGACCCGTTGGGCGGGCCCCCGAGGGTTCACGGGTGCCCAACGGGCGCATCGCTCCACACGGAATGCCCCGTTGGGCGGGCCCCCGAGGGTTCAGGGCGAACGCGCGGCGGCGATCTTTGGACACGTGGACAACGAAGCGGCGCCGGTCGGTGTCTAGGCTGGCGCGCTGACCCAGGACCTGTCCCGGAGGAGGATCCTCGACAACCATGCCCCCGCGCACGCGTACGTCCAATGTCCACGCCGCCCAGTGGAGCCCCAACGGGGGCTCGCTCGGGCAGAGCGACCTGACCCAGCCCGGTGCCAACGTCTTCGGCGAGAACGTCTTCTCGACCGCCGTCCAGCGCCAGCGCCTGCCCAAGGCCGTCTACAAGCAGCTCCAGGAGACGCTCGAGGCCGGCGCGCTGCTCGAGCCCCCGCTCGCCGACGCCGTCGCCACTGCCATGAAGGAATGGGCGATGGAGCGCGGCGCCACGCACTTCACGCACTGGTTCCAGCCGCTGACCGGCATCACCGCCGAGAAGCACGACTCCTTCTACGCCCCGACCGGCGACGGCAACGCGATCGCCGAGTTCGCGGGCAAGGAGCTGATCCAGGGCGAGCCGGACGCCTCGTCGTTCCCGACCGGCGGTATCCGGGCCACGTTCGAGGCCCGCGGCTACACCGCCTGGGACCCGACGTCGCCGGCCTTCATCCTCGAGAACCCGAACGGCGCGGTGCTGTGCATCCCGACCGCATTCGCCTCGTGGACGGGTGAGGCGCTCGACCACAAGATCCCGCTGCTGCGCTCGATGGACGCGCTGTCCAGCACCGCGCTCAAGGCGCTCAAGCTGTTCGGGGACGACGAGTCCTCGCGCGTGTTCACCACGGTCGGTCCCGAGCAGGAGTACTTCCTGATCGACGAGCGCTTCTACTTCGAGCGCCCCGACCTCATCACCACCGGCCGCACGCTGTTCGGCGCCAAGCCGCCGAAGGGCCACGAGCTCGACGACCACTACTTCGGGTCGATCCCCGAGCGCGTGCTCGCGTGCATGCTCGAGACCGAGCAGCAGCTGGCCAAGTTGGGCGTGCCGATCAAGACCCGCCACAACGAGGTCGCGCCGGCGCAGTACGAGGTCGCGCCGGTGTTCGAGAACTCCAACGTGGGCTGCGACCACCAGCAGCTGACGATGCAGGTGATGCAGAACGTCGCGCGCCGCTACGGCCTCGTGTGCCTGCTGCACGAGAAGCCGTTCGCGGGCGTCAACGGGTCCGGCAAGCACAACAACTGGTCGATGGGCACCGACACCGGGCACAACCTGCTCGAGCCGGGCGACACGCCGCACGAGAACCTCCAGTTCCTGTTCTTCTGCGCGGCCGTCATCCAGGCGGTGGACAAGCACCAGCAGCTGCTGCGGGCCTCCGTGGCGCTGCCCGGCCAAGACCACCGGCTGGGCGCCAACGAGGCGCCGCCGGCGATCATCTCGATCTTCCTCGGCGCCGAGCTGGAGAAGGTCTTCCGGGCGATCGAGTCCGGCTCGGGCGACGCGGCGACGCCGCAGACCTACCTCGAGCTGGGCGCGTCCGTGCTCCCGGCCCTGCCGATGCACGGCGGCGACCGCAACCGGACCTCGCCGTTCGCCTTCACCGGCAACAAGTTCGAGTTCCGCGCGGCCGGCTCGTCGATGTCGCTCGCGCTCCCGAACACCGTGCTCAACACGATCGTCGCCGAGGCGATCGACGAGCTGGCCGGCGAGATCGAGCGCCTGCAGGGCCAGGGCAGCTCGCTCGAGGAGGCCGTGCTCGAGGTCGTCCGCGCCGCCTACGCGGCGCACAAGCGGATCGTGTTCGACGGCGACAACTACTCCGACGACTGGCACGCCGAGGCCGAGCGGCGCGGGCTGGCGAACCTGCGTCAGACGCCCGACGCGCTGCCGTGGCTCGTCGAGCCGGCGACGGTGGGGGTGTTCTCCAAGTACGGGGTGCTGTCCGAGCGCGAGCTCGACTCCCGCTACGAGGTGCTGCTCGAGCAGTACGTCACGACGCTCAACATCGAGGGCGAGACGGCGGCGTCGATCGCCCGCACGATGCTCGTGCCGGCCGCGATCCAGTGGTACGCCACGCTCGAGGCAGCCGACGACAACGCGGGCGCCAAGCGCCTGAAGGAGGAGCTCGGCGGCCTGGTCGACGAGTTCGTGGAGGCGGTGTTCGCGCTCGAGACCGCCAACCGCGACCACCCGGAGGACGGCGACCTCTTCGGCGAGGCAAAGTACGTCCAGACGTCGGTCCTGCCGGCCATGGACGCGGCCCGCGCCGTGGCCGACCGGCTGGAGCGGATCGTGCCGGACGACCTCTGGCCGCTGCCGAAGTACTCGGAGATCCTCTTCATCAAGTAGGGACTCACGTCGAGTCCTGGGTCAGCGGAAGCCCTGCCTCGGCGGGGCTTCCGCGGTTCCCGGCTGGCAGGCTTCGGGCATGCCACTCACGCTCGAGCAGACCCAGCAGCTCATCGCCGCGGCCCACGAGCACGCCCGCGGCGCCGGCCTGACCGTGACGGTCGCCGTCGTCGACGAGGGCGGGCTCCTGAAGGGGCTCGGACGGATGGACGGCGCGCCGCCGCTGAGCGCGCAGATCGCCGAGGCGAAGGCGGTCGGCGCCGCGGTCTGGCACCGCGACGGCGACCAGCTCGCCGGGGTGCAGGACCAGCGCGGCGCGTTCTTCGAGTCGGTCAGCCGCCTGACGCGGCTGCCGCTGATCCCCGCGGACGGCTCGGTCGTGATCCGCGACGGCGGGACGGTGCTCGGCGCCGTCGGAGTGAGCGGCGCCAAGCCGGAGGAGGACCGCGAGTGCGCGGCGGCGGGCGTGGGGGCCGTGCTCGGCGGCTGATCAGTGCCTCGCGCCGCCCGGCGGCTGTCAGCCCGGATCGCCGCGAGAATCGGCTAAAGCCGTGCGGGCGGGTGCCGATGAAAGGACTGGGCCCGCTCGCCCCATACTCGCTTTCGCCCCTCCTCCCCCTCCCAGGTGGAAGCTTCGGTGAGCGGGCCCGTTTTCGTTTCTCCGCGGGCTCAGGCCCCGCTGCCACCAACCGTCGTCGCCCCCAGCCCGCTGCCGGGCCACACCCCGCCGGCGGTGCCGGCGCCGAGCGAGCTCACAACCTTGCCAAAGTTGTGTCAAGGTTGCGCTAGTCTTGGCCCCCATGCGTGACTTCCTCGCCGCCGTGCGCGACCACGTCGTCGTCTTCGACGGCGGGATGGGCGCCACGCTCGAGCAGTTCGACCTCTCGCTCGAGCGCGACTACCGGCTCCCCGGCCGCTGCCACGAGGCGCTCGTGCTCAACCGCCCCGATGTCATCGAGGGCGTGCACGAGTCGATGGTCGAGGCCGGCGCCGAGGCCGTCGAGACCGACACCTTCCAGGCGTCGCGGATCAAGCTCGAGGAGTGGGGGCTGGCGGACCACACGCTGGAGATCAACCGGCGCGCCGCCGAAATCGCCCGAAAGGCGGTCGGCGAGGACCGCTTCGTGGCCGGCTCGATCGGTCCCACCGGCCACCTCCCGGCGTCCGAGGACCCGGCGCTCGGGCAGATCACGTTCCGCGAGCTGGTGGCCGTCTTCGCCGAGCAGGCCCAGGGCCTGCTGGAGGGCGGCGCGGACCTGATCATCATCGAGACGGCGCAGGACATCCTCGAGGTCAAGGCCGCCGTGTTCGGCACGCGCGAGGCGTTCGAGGCCGTCGGCCGCAGCACGCCGATCCAGACCTCGGTCAGCCTGCTGCCCAACGGCGGCAAGATGCTGCTGGGCACCGACATCTCGGCCGCGCTGGCGACGCTCGAGGCGCTGAAGGTCGACGTCATCGGCCTCAACTGCTCGACCGGCCCCGACGACATGCGCGACGCGATCCGCTTCCTCGGCGAGCACTCCCCCGTCCCGATCCACTGCATCCCGAACGCCGGCCTCCCCCATCAGGGCCCGAACGGCGAGACGATCTTCCCGGAGACGCCCGAGCAGGTCTCGACCGTGCTCGGCGAGTTCGTCGAGCGCTACGGGGTCAACATCGTCGGCGGCTGCTGCGGAACGACGCCGGACCACATCTACGCGCTCGCGCAGCGCGTCGAGGGGCGCGAGTCCTCGATCCGCCCGGCCGCGCGCCCGCGGCACGTGTCCTCGATGATCGCCGCCTCCCCGCTCGTGCAGGAGCCGCGCCCGACGCTGGTCGGCGAACGCGTGAACTCGCAGGGCTCGCGCAAGGCCAAGGAGCTGCTGCTGGCCGACGACTACGACGGGCTGCTGCAGGTCGCCGAGGACCAGGTCGAGGGCGGCGCCCACGTGCTCGACGTCTGCGTGGCGCTGACCGAGCGCCAGGACGAGGACGAGCAGATGCGGCTCCTGGTCAAGAAGGTCTCGCTCACCCAGCCGGCCCCGATCCAGGTCGACTCGACCGAGCCGGAGGTGATCGAGCGCGCGCTCGACCAGATCCCCGGCCGCGCGATCGTCAACTCCGTGAACCTCGAGGCCGGCCGCGACAAGCTCGACAAGGTCGTCCCGATCGCGCTCGAGCACGGTGCCGCGCTGATCGCGCTCACGATCGACGAGGTCGGCATGGCCAAGACGCGCGAGCGCAAGCTCGAGGTCGCCACCCGCATCAAGGAGCTCGTCTGCGACGAGCACGGCATGGATCCCGAGCTGCTGATCTTCGACGCGCTGACCTTCACGCTGACCACGGGCGACGACGAGTGGAAGCCGTCGGCGATCGAGACGATCGAGGGCATCCGGCTGATCAAGGCGCAGCTCCCCGGCGTCAAGACGTCGCTCGGCGTCTCGAACGTGAGCTTCGGCATCGGCCTGCAGGCCCGCTCGGTCCTCAACTCCGTCTTCCTGCACCACTGCGTGGAGGCCGGGCTCGACCTCGCGATGGTCAACCCGAACCACATCACGCCGTACGCGGAGATCGGCGAGGAGGACCGCGAGCTCGCCGACGACCTCGTGTTCAACCGCCGCGAGGACGCGCTCGAGCGCTTCATCGCGCAATTCGAGGGCAAGTCCGAGGAGGCTGCCGAGGCGGAGGACCCGACCGCCGGCATGGAGCCCGAAGAGGCCCTGCACTGGCACATCCTGCGCCGCAAGAAGGAGGGCGTGGAGGCGCAGATCGACGCGTCGGTGGAGAAGATCGGCGCCGTCCCGACGCTCAACGACGTGCTGCTGCCGGCCATGAAGGAGGTCGGCGACAAGTTCGGCGCCGGCGAGCTGATCCTGCCGTTCGTGCTCCAGAGCGCCGAGGTGATGAAGAAGGCCGTCGCGCAGCTCGAGAAGTACCTCGACAAGCTCGAGGGCTACACCAAGGGCACCGTCGTCCTGGCGACCGTGTTCGGCGACGTGCACGACATCGGCAAGTCGCTCGTCAACACGATCCTCACCAACAACGGCTACAGCGTCGTCGACCTCGGCAAGCAGGTCCCGATCGGCACCATCCTCGACGCGGCGCAGGAGCACGACGCCACCGCGATCGGCCTGTCGGCGCTGCTGGTTTCGACCTCCAAGCAGATGCCGCTCGCGGTCCAGGAGCTGCACGAGCGCGGCCTCCGGTACCCGGTGCTGGTCGGGGGCGCGGCGATCAACCGCGACTTCGGGCGCCGCATCCTGTACCCGAAGGGCCGGGAGTCCGACGAGGTCTACGACCCCGGCGTCTTCTACTGCAAGGACGCTTTCGCCGGGCTCGCCGTGATGGACCAGCTCGTCGAGCCCGACGCGCGCTCGCAGCTGGTCGACAAGACCCGGCTCGAGGCGCGCAAGCTGCGCGAGAAGGGCCCGGAGCCCGAGCTCGGGCCGACCGACGACGAGTCGGTGCGCTCCACGGCCCGCACCGACGTCGAGGTGCCCGAGCCGCCGTTCTGGGGCGTGCGCGAGATCGCCGTCGACCTCGACGAGGTGTTCGCGCACCTCGACACGCACGTGCTGTTCAAGCTCCACTGGGGCGGCCGCGGCAAGAAGGGCGAGGAGTGGCGGCAGCTCGTCGAGCAGGAGTTCCAGCCGCGCCTCGAGCGCATGTGGCGCGAGCAGGACTACCTGCACCCGCGGGCGCTGCTCGGCTACTTCCCGTGCAACGCGGCCGGCAACTCGCTCGAGCTCTACGACCCGGAGGATCCCGAGCGCGTGCTCGAGACGCTCGTCTTCCCGCGGCAGCCCGGGCACGACCGCATCTGCATCACCGACTTCTACCGGCCGAAGGAGAGCGACGAGCGCGACGTCGTCGCCATCCAGGCCGTCACGGCGGGCCCGCGGGTCACCGAGCTGATGGCCGAGCTGGAGAAGCAGGGCGAGTTCGCCGAGCAGCTCTACACGCACGGCCTCGGGGTCCAGACCGCCGAGGGCATGGCCGAGTGGCTGCACGCCCGCGTGCGCGCGGAGCTCGGCATCCAGGCCGACCAGGGCCGGCGCTGGTCGTGGGGGTATCCCGCATGCCCCGACCAGTCCGAGCACACGAAGGTGTTCCGCCTGCTGGGCGCCGAGCGGATCGGCCTCTCGCTGTCCGGCGGCCATGCGGTGGAGCCCGAGCAGTCGACGGTGGCGATCGTCGCCCACCACCCGCAGGCGGTCTACTTCGGCATGAAGTCGGGCTTCATCCCGAAGCAGAAGGCGCCCGACGAGCTGATCAAGGGCACGGAGAAGGACCCGAGCCTGGCCGGCGCACCGGCGCCCGGCGAGGCCGCGATCGCCGGTTGACGGCGGGCCGCCCCGCTTGAATGATCATGGCGTGCTCCGCACGCCCCTCTGCGGTCTACTCGGCATCGAGACGCCGATCATCGGCGCTCCGTTCGGGCCGTGGGAGCAGGTCGAGCTGGCCGCCGCCGTCTGCGAGGCCGGCGCGCTCGGGAGCCTCGGCACGGGCCTGCGGACGGTCGACGAGCTGCGCGCCCAGTGGGAGCGCATGCGTGCGCTGACCGACCGGCCGTTCGCCATCAACCACACCAACCGGCCGTTCGACGAGGCGGCGTTCGCGGCGACGCTCGAGGCGGCGCCGCGGGCGATCTCGTTCCATCTCGGCGTGCCCGCCGAGCTCGTCGCACGGACGCACGAGGCCGGCATCCTGTGGATCCAGCAGGTCGTCGACCGCCGCCAGGCCGAACAGGCCGTGGAGTCCGGCGCCGACGTCATCGTCGCGCAGGGCGGCGAGGCCGGCGGGCACGGCGGCTGGGTGTCGACGCTGGTGCTGGTCCCGCAGGTCGTCGACGTGGCGGGTGAGATCCCGGTGGTCGCCGCCGGGGGCATCGCCGACGGTCGCGGCCTGGCCGCGGCGCTGATGCTCGGCGCGCAGGGGGTCAGCATGGGAACGCGGTTCCTGGCCTCGACGGAGCTCGGGGTGGCGGAGCAGTGGAAGCGCCGGATCGTCGAGGCGGACGCGCTCGACTCCGTCAAGGTGCGCAACAGCGGGCGGGTGCTGCCGCCCTACAGCAGCCCCGGGGTCGAGGTCGAGCCGCGCGCGCTGCGGACGCCGCTCGTCGAGCAGCTGCGCGACCACCCCGAGTGGGTCGACCCGGCGGCCGTCGGTCCGCGGGTCCGCGAGGCGGTGCTGGCCGGCCGCGGCGACGAGTACCTCCCGTTCGCGGGCCAGTCGGCGGGCCTGATCGACGAGGTGCTGCCGGCCGCCGAGATCGTGCGGCGGGTCGCCGAGCAGGCCGAGGCGGTGCTGGCGGCCGCGCGCGCCACATGAGGGTCCTCTCGATCGACGGCGGCGGCATCCGGGGGCTGATCCCGGCGCGGGTGCTGGCCGAGATCGAGCGCCGCTGCGGCCGCCGCGCCGGCGAGCTGTTCGACCTCGTCGCCGGAACGTCGACCGGCGCGATCATCGCGTGCGCGCTGACCCGGCCGGAGCCGCTGGCGGCCGAGCGGATCGCCCGCATCTACCTCGAGGAGGGCCCGGTGATCTTCGACCGGACGCTGCTCAAGCGGATCACGTCCGCCGACGGGTACCTGGACGAGCGCTACGACGCGGACGGTCTGGTCGCCTCGCTGCGGCGCCACCTCGGCGCGGCGCGGCTCGCCGACGCCGACCCGGCGATCCTGCTCACGGTCTATGACATCGAGCGCCGCCGCGCGCGGCTCCTGCGCCGCAGCGACGACCTCTCGATGGTCGAGGCGGCGCACGCCAGCTCGGCGGCGCCGAGCTACTTCGAGCCGGTCCGCGCCGGCGGCGCGACGCTCGTCGACGGCGGCGTGTTCGCCGCCAACCCGGCGATGTGCGCGTACGCCGAGACCGACGGCGACCTGGACGTGCTCGTCTCGCTCGGCACCGGCGAGCACACGCGCCCACTGCCGTACGAGCAGGTGCGCGGCTGGGGCCGGCTCGAGTGGGTGCGCCCGGTGCTCGACGTGGTCTTCGACGGCACCGCCGATGCCGTCGACCTGCAGCTCGACGCCCTGCTCGGCGCACGGTACGTGCGCCTCCAGACCCCGCTCGACGAGGCCAGCGACGACCTCGACGACGTCACGCCCGAGAACCTGGCCGCGCTCGAGCGCGAGGCCGAGCGCCTGATCGCCGCGCGCGACGACGAGATCGACCGCCTCTGCGAGGTGCTCACCCGCTGAGCAGGCAGAAGAACGCGCTGCCCGGCGTGAGCTCGACGCTCGGCAGCGTCTTCGCCCGGGCGAGCGCCTGCGCCGGTGTCAGCCACGCGCCGTCGCTCGCCGACGGGGCGGCGTCGCCGTCGAAGCGGTAGATGTCGAGCCCGCGCTCGACGTCGTTGCCGTAGAGGTGGAAGTCGCCCGTCTGCGGGTCGATCGACGGCGTCTTGGCCGACCACGAGTTGGCGTTCTCGAAGCGGTAGAAGCCGATCTCCCGCATCCCCTGCCCGGCGAGCTGCGCGCCGCCGAGCGAGATGCCGGCGAGCCCCGCGAGGTCCACCACGCGGACGCCGCCGTTGTAGTAGGCGATCGTCATCACCTTCGCGTCCTCGTGGATGTCGAACACGTGCGCCGTGCAGGAGTGCGTCGGGTCCGTCGTCGGGCGCACCTCGTCGATGTTCCAGTAGCCGACCTTGACCGGGCTGCGCTCGTTCTCGCCGGTGATGTCGTAGACGTGCACGCCTCCGTTCGGGCACTGGCCGGTGCCGACCGCGCCCGCGACCTCGTCCTCGACGATCAGGAACTCGCGCTCGGTGCCCGTCGCGTCGGTGAGCGTGACCGGGTCGGACTGGTGCCAGACGTTGATCGCCGGGTCGAGGAAGCTCGTCACGATCGCCGGCGCGGCCGGGTCAGTGGTGTCGATGATCACGCCCTGCGAGAGCGCGGCCGAGTACGCGCGGTCGCCCGACTCGTCGAACGTGATGTCGTGTGACTCGGTGCCGAGCCCGGGGCGGGTCGGCAGCGCGAGCTCGGCGGCCTTGCGCGGCGACGCGAGGTCGGAGATGTCGAAGACCTCGATCGCCGGCTCGAGCGACGTGATGAGGTCCGAGTTCGAGTTGTAGAGGTAGTCGCCGCTCGGGTGCACGGTCTGGTTGTGCGAGCCCTGCTCGACGTGCACGAACGACACCGTGCGCGGCGCCAGCGGGTCCGTGATGTCGGCGATGAACGTGCCGTTGCGGCCCGTGCCGTCGGCCTTGAGGACCTCGAAGCCGAGCGCCGCCGCCTCGCGGTAGCAGGTCGACGTTCCGTCGCCGAACGTGTCCGACGTGTAGGTGACGTACGTGCGGTCGCCGCGGGTGAAGACCTGCGGGTCGCCCTGGGTGACGCCGCAGTCGTAGACCGCGGCGATCTGCGCCTGCTCGGGGTCGGTGATGTCGACGATCTGCAGCCCGTTGCGGTACGAGCCCGCGAGCGCGTACTGCCGCTCGCCGATGCGCGCGAACTCGATGTCGGTGCCGTAGTTGGGCGTGCCGCCGTTGCGGGCCTCGTACGGCAGCGTCTTGACGTGGGTGAGGTTCGGGCTGTGCGCGTCCTGCGCGGACGCCGGGGCGGCGAGGGCGAGAACGGCGAGGACGGTCGTGACGGCGAGTCGGCGCATGCGGGCTGCAACGCGCCGATGCCCCGGAACTTGCGGTTCAGGCCTCTGCTTCGCGCGGCGCGGGGCCCAGCGAGACCGGCGAGGTGTGCAGCGCACGCAGGCGGACCTCGCGCCAGGAGAGGCCTTCCTTGACCAGCGCCGGCGCGCCCATCACGACGGCGGTGGCGATCTCGACCGCCTGCAGGATGATCCCGTAGCCGAGCGCCTGCGCGGGGTCGATCCCGTAGGCGCCGGTCAGCACGGCCAGGCACGCCGCCTGGAAGACGCCGAGGTTGGACGGGGTGAGCGGCAGCACCGCGGTCACGTTGACCGCGAACAGGACGGCGGCGGCGGCCCCCATGTCGAGGTCGAGGCCGAGGGCGACGAGCAGCACGTAGCAGGACACCCACTGGAGCGCCCAGGCCCCGAGCTGCATGGCGACCGCCTCGGTCCCGAGTCGCGGCGAGCGGAACACCCGCAGGCCCGAGCGCACGCGCGCGAGCGCCTCGCGCGCCTGGCTCATCCAGCGGTGCACGCGCGCCGAGCGCGACGGAAGCCCGGAACGGAGCAGGGCGGGCGCGACGAGCACTGCGCACAGCACTGCGAACGGCGCCAGCGCGTAGACGACGAGCGCCTGCTGGCGGCCGGCGAACAGGCCGATGGTGGCGAACATCACCGCGCCGAGGATCACGAGCGCGAGCACGTTGAGGAGCGTCTGCGAGACCAGCGTCCCCAGCACCGCGGGCAGCCGCTCGCGCGGGCGCCCCAGCCGGCGCGCCACGATCAGGGCGCGCGAGGGCTCGCCGAGCCGGGCGGGCAGCGTGGCCGACATCAGCACGCCGATCGTGGTGCCCTGGACGGAGTCGACGAGCCGGGGCAGCGCGTCCGGGAGCGCGGCGCGCAGGATCGCGTGCCAGGCGACCGCGCGGGCGAGCATCGACGCGCACATCA
>Ga0299914_10003157_pt1 | contig 11584 bp, 4 predicted proteins | sample RVTome_10_FD_201361 | JGI IMG/M metagenome (GOLD analysis project Ga0299914, IMG submission 201361) | Soil microbial communities from uranium-contaminated site in the Upper Colorado River Basin, Wyoming, United States - RVT153D57 (version 2) ... | reverse complement strand
GTAATCCTGAGCCTGATCGGCAATGCGTCCCAGGGCCTTGCGGCTCCGGCTGGCGGCATCGAGGACCATCATGCCGTCGGTCTCGACCGCCAGGGTCGAGAGCGGTGCGATCCGGGCCTGCACCTCGCTGGCGTGAACGGTGTCGGAGAGCCCGGCCTGCTCGAGTTGCTGGGCGCGCTGGTTCAGATCGAACGTATAGAAGACGCAATAACTCTGCGCGGCTGCCGCCGCCACCGCCTCCAGCTCGCGCGAAAGGTTGTCCTGGAAGAAGCCTTCCGAGAACAACACGACGGTCTTGCGGCCCTCGATGTCGCGGAAGCGGGCGATCACTTCCGCCAGACGCTGCAGGAACTGGCGCGATGCCGCGTCCGTCTGGTTCACGATCACGCGCGCGTTTTCGATAAAGAGCCTCCGGGTGACCGCGGCGTCCTCGGCGGCGATCGCCCCCGCCCCGGTGACCGGCGACCTCGTGGCGCCCCCCACGACATCGACACCCGTCTCTCCCCTCATGCGCTCCAGCAGGTCCACGGTGAGCTTCTCGTCGCCCAGGGCGACGCGGTGCGCCTCGTAGATGCCAATCGTGCCGAACGGCGTCGACATCGTGCTCTCGTACATGCCGCGGATGGACTTGAGCTGGCCGAGCACGCGCATCGTGTCGGCGGTGAAATCCATCTGGGGTCCGGGACCGGGAAGCGCGAAGAGCGCGACGCGATCCGACGGGCGGACGCGCGTCCGGATGAACTCGGCGGCGGCCTGCCGCGCGCGCTGCTCGCGGCCGGGGGTGATGTGCTGCTGGTCGAAGATCAGGATGTAGAGGTGCCCGCGCGGGAACGCCTCGTTCGAGGAGACCTCCGCCGTCACCGCCCGCATGGCCGCGTCCACGTACTCGCCGGCCGGCTCGGTGACCCGCTGGAACATGACGATCGGCAGCTTTCTGCCGTTCTCGTAAATGTCGATTTCCTCGGGACGGAGGTCCGTGATGGGCCGCCCGGCCTCGTCGGTTACCCGCACGTCGAAGCGCACGAGATCGACGCCCGATCTGAAGGTGGGCTGATCGGCCGTGGGCGTCTGCTGGCCCTCCGCGGGCAGCACGCCGGCGGCCAGGAACGCGGCGACGAGCAGTAAACGGGCCTGCACGTGATTCCCTCCCGGGCGGTGCGCGGATTCAGACTGATTGTACCTCGCTTCGACGGGCTCAGCAGGGCCTTCGGCCAGCGCGGGCCGGGGCGCTCGACAGGCTCGGTCCTCGGGCTGTCGTCATGGCCGGTTGCGCGTCTTCTGGAGCCGCGCAAGCCTGTCGCGCAGCTCGGGTGAGTCGGGGATCGCGGCGAGGCCCGCGCGGATGGCCTGCAGCGCGAGCGCCGGCTCCGAGAGGCGTACGAACGCGTCGGCGAGCGCGATGTGCGCCGAGACGAGCGTCGGATCGAGCTGTGCGGCGCTCCGCCAAGCGCGGATCGCGTCGCGCGGATTGCCGGCGCCCTCGTACGCCCATCCGAGAAAAAAGGCGGTCAGGGAACTCCGCGGCTCCGAGGCGAACGCGTCCTTCAGGGCGTCGGCCGCGCCCGTGAAGTCCTCGCGGGCGAAGAACGCGAGACCCCGCAGCGCGCGGGCCACCAGGGCGCCCCGGTCCGGCAGCCGCTGGACGAGCAGCTCGACCTGCTCCCACTCCTGCTGGGTGGCGCGGCGGGCCGCCTCTTCCTCCGGGCCCCTCGCGCGGCTCCGGAGCCAGTCAACATAGCGGCGCCCGAGGTCGCCGGCGAGCACGTCGATCGGCGTCACCCGCTCGACGACCGAATAGCCGGCGAGCCCCACGGCGCTCTCCGGATCCAGAACCTCGACCTGACGAATCCTTTCGGCCACTGTCTCACCGGTTGCCCGGACTATGGCGTACGCCGTGTACTTGCCCGGTTCGACCCCGTCGAGCGCCAGGACGAAGCGCGCGCGCCGGCTCGAGCCAGCTCCGTCGTCCTGTGGGGGCTGGATTTCGGCATCAGTCGTCTTCAAGGGTACGTCGTCGCCTGGCTTCCGCAGCTCGACCCGCACCTCGAGGTTCGCCAGCTGGCCCGGCGTGCGGGCGTAGGCGTCGATCACGCCCGGGAGTTCGCCGCCGGAGACAGCGAGCGGCTTGGCGGGCAGCGCCGACAGCACGGATCCCAGCACCAGGTCGCTCGCGGCGACCTCGGGTCCGTCCGGTGGCCGGACGTCGATGCGCCAGTCGGCACTCCCGGCCAGGCCTCCGGGTTCCCGCATGACGGTGCGCATCAGATACGACCCGGCAGGCACGCTGAACTGCACGCGCCAGGCGCTGGATCCGACGGGCGCATCGGGTCTGGCGGTCGGCGGCAGCGAAATCGTATCCGTGCCGCTCGCGACGACCCGGCCGTCACGCAGGTTGCGGGCGACGAACACGACGTCGGCCGCGTCGCCAGGGCGGGCGCGGACGGGAAGGTCCGCGCGGAGGCTCAGCAGGATGTGATAGCGCCCGGCGCCGGTCGCCTTGATCACACAGTTCGTGTAGTCGATCCTGAGGCCCGGCTGAACATCCGGTGCGGCAAGCCGTGTCTGAATCTCGCTCGGTTCGGCGCCCGCATTGAAGGTAGGCTGATCGGCCGGCGGCGCCTGCTGCTGCCCCGCCGAGGGCAGCGCGCCTGAGGCCAGGAACGCGGCGACGAGCAGAAAACGGGCCTGCACGTGATTCCCCTCCCGGGCAGTGCGCGGATCCTGTTGATTTTACACCGGGCTCGGGACTCGGGGCTCGGGTCTCGGCCCGCATGGTCGAGGCTGCCCGGGCCCTTCCGAGTGACGCTGAACCTGCCCGCGGCGACCGGGGGGCCGACGACGATCGCGACGATCCCGGCGTCATGGATGAGCAGGTTTTTCGCCAGTTCCGGCCCATCGCCTCAGCGGCCGCCGTTCCGGATCGCGGCCGCTTTCTGCAGCTCTCCGAACATCGTCCAGAGCTGCGCGGCGAGGTCGCGGGCCTCCGGGGTGCCGATGCGGAGCAGCTCGGCGATCGCCGCCTCGGACTCGGCGTCGCGGGCGGTGGCGCGGTACAGCATGGCCCGGCCCGCGTGGGCACGGGCGTTGTTGGGGAAGACGGCCAGCTCGGCCGCGAACGCCGACTCGGCCTCGCGGTAGCGTTCGAGCCGGGCGAGCGAGTCGCCGAGATAGTAGTTCACGTCCGGCACCTTGACGGTCCGGGCGGCCATGATGTCCCGCGCCCGTTCGAAGTGGGAAATGGCCGCCGCGTACTGGCGCTGCTTGTGCAGCAGCACGCCTTCCGTCATCTCGCGGCTGGGGACTGTGGGGTCCGCCTCGTGCGCGAGCCGTGCGTGCCGGCGCGCCGCGTCCGGGTCGTCCTGGTCGATGGCGATCCGCGTGAGCAGCTCGTGCGCTGCCGCCGGGGCGACGCCCGCCGCCAGTTCGGCGTGCGTGCGCGCCTCGTCCAGCCTGCGGAGCTGCAGGAGGCCTGCCGCCGCGCCGGTGAGGCTGGACGGGTTCTGCGGGTTGCTCATGATGCCGCCCTTGTAGGCCTCGACCGCGTCCTCGATCCGCCCGAGCCGCTCGTACATGCCGGCGAGCTGCACCCAGACGTCCGTCATCTGCGGATCGGTTCGAAGCAGGTCGCGGAGCGCATCGGCGGCCTCCGCGAACCGTCGTTCGCCGGCCAGCTCGGTGGCGCGCTTGTACTGCTTCAGGACGTCGATCCTGTCCTTCGGGTCCGGCAGCTCGTCGCCGGGCACGCGCAGCGCGTCGCCGGTCTGCGTGCCGACGTACCCGAGCGCCGCGAGCTTCTGGCGATCCTCGTCCGGGACCGCGGAGGGGGCATCGACCTCCGCGCCCGCGATCATGGACTCGAGCGCGCGGCGCATCGCGTCACGGATCTGCGGGCGCTCGCTCGCGAGGGACGTCGTTTCGGCGGGATCCTGCACGATGTCGAACAGCTCGTCGCGCGGCGCGCGAATCAGCCGGTAGCGCGCGTCGCCGAGCGCATACAGCTCGCTCCACCCGAAGTGATACCTCGGCGAGAGCGACTCCGCGTACATCCCCGCTTCGGGCAACGTGCCGGTGCCCTCGAGCGCCGGACGCAGCGAGCGCCCGCGGAGGTTGTCCGGCCCGTCCACCCCGGCCAGATCGAGGATCGTCGGCATCAGATCGATCTGCTGCACGGGATCGTGCACGCGACGCCGGCCGCCGCGGGCGTGCGGGAGCTTGACCACGAGCGGGATCTGGATCGTTTCGCGGTAGAGGAACATCCCGTGCTCGTCCTCGCCGTGATCGCCCAGGCCCTCGCCGTGATCCGCGAACAGGACGATCGTCGCCGCGTCATAGAGATCCTTGGCACGCAGGTGATCCAGCAGACGCCCGACGATGAAGTCGGAGTACTCGACTTCGCCGTCGTAGGGGATCCTGCCGGCGAACTGCGGCGGCGGCGTGTACGGCCGGTGCGGCTCGTAAATGTGCACGAAGAGGAAGACCTTCGAGGCCGGCCGCCCGTCGAGCCAGCGGATCGCGGCGGCGACGGTGTCCTCGCCCCGCCGCTGCACCTGCCCCAGCGGCAGGTCGGGCGACGCCGCCGGCAGCTCGTCGTCATAATGATCGAAGCCCCTGCTGAACCCCGTCTGCGTTCGGAGGACGTACGCGGAGACGAACCCGCCGGTTTCGAACCCGCGTTCGCCGAGCGCCTGCTGCAACAGGCGCTGATCCTCCCGGACCGTGAACCCGATGTTGTCGCGCACGCCGTGCTCGAAGGGGAGCCGCCCCGAGAAGATCGAAGTATGGGAGGGCAGCGTCTGCGGCGACTGCGAATACGCGCGCTCGAACAGCACGCCGTCCTGGACGAGGCGATCGATGTGCGGCGTGCTCGTGCCGGCGTAGCCGTACGCCGGCAGGCGATCGGCGCGCAGCGTGTCGATCGAAATGAAGACGATCGGTCCGTCAGCGGTCTGCGATGGCGAGGGCCGGAGAAACCACGCCACGGCAGCGCCGAGCGCGACGGCGCCGAATGCGGCGAGCACGCTCATACGCCGCGCGCGAGGCGCATGCGTCTGGGCCGGGGATCGGGTGGCCTGCTTTCGTTTCGCTCGTCTCAACGTTCTTCACTGCCTTTCGGCGCGACCCGGGGGAGAGATTGCAACGCTCTTCACCCGTCCTTCAACACGGAGGAACGGAGCAACGGAGGCCCCACCGGCATTCGCCACCGGGCGCGTGTCGGCAAGCTGTCGACGCGCGAAGCGCGGGGCGACCGGTCCTCCGTGCGAGGCTCGGCGCGGTTCTCCGTTCCTTCGTTCCTCCGTGTTTAGAACCTCCGTTGCCTCCGTCTCCTCCCTCTCCTCGAACTCCGCAACTCCGCAACCTCAGCGCAGCACTGCCCCGAGCCTCTCGACATCCCGCGCGTACAACGCCCGCGGCGCAGTGCGGACGAACTGTTCGACGTACGGCCGCGCCTCCGCCGTCCGTCCGGCGTTGAGCAGCTCGGTGGCCAGGTTGAAGAGCGCATCGTAGTTCGTCCGATCGAGCTGCACGGCGCGGCGCCAGTACTCGATGGCGGCGTCGCGGCGGCCGCGCTGGAGGGCGATCACCCCGAGGCCGGCCTGGGCGCGGGACGAACGCGGGTCCTGCGCCGCCGCGCGGGTGAACGCGGCTTCGGCCGCGTCCAGGCGGTTCATCTGCAGGTGCACCGTGCCGAGGTTCTCGAGCGCGTAGCTGTCGCGTGGATTGAGCTGCAGGATGCGCTCGAACCGCGCGATGGCATCCGCGGGCCGGCCGGCATGCGCGTGGGCGATGCCGAGCGCGTTGAGCGCCTCCGTGTTCTCCGGATCGGCCTCGACGACCCGTTCGAGGGTCGGCAGCGCCTCCCGCACGGCGCCGGTTTCCGCCAGATACGTGCCCAGCCTGATCTCGATGTCGATGTCCGGGCCGTTCGTCGCCATCGCGCCTCGCAGGGTGGCGATGGCGTCCGACGTCGCGCCGTGCTCCCACTGGATGTAGGCCAGGCGGCGGTACGCGAGGTTCATGTCGGGGCGGCGCGCGATCACCTGGCGGTAGGCGGCGAGCGCGTCGGCAACCCGGCCGGCCCGGTGGTGCGCGATCCCGTCGAGCATGAGCCGATCCACGTCGATGAGCCGCTTGGGGTCGTCCTCCTCGCCGTAGCGCGCCTTGCGCGGCGCCGAGCCCGACAGGTAGCCGAGCGACTGAAGGCGCGCGCGCGCCTCCGCGTTCTCCTCCATCTGCTCGCCCGGAAGCGCCGCGCCCAAGGCCTCGAGCCGCGAGGCGAGGACGCGGACGCGCTCGCCGGCCGCACCCGCGAGATTGCGCTCCTCCCGCGGATCCTCCGACAGGTCGTACAGCTCCTCCAGCGGCAGGTCGATGTACTTCTCCCGTCCCGCGATCACGCCGCGCAGCGGCGCCCATCCGCGCTTCAGCATCGCCGTCATCGCTTCGAAGTACGACGGCCGCGGGTCAGCCTCGCCGTCCCGCGCGTCCAGGAGCGTCCGGCCCTCGAGCCCGCCGGGCAGCGCGAGCTCCGCCAGGCCCGCGATCGTCGGCAGGATGTCGATGTGGCGGACCGGCACGAGGCTCACGGTGCCGTCATCCGGGCCGGGCGCCCCGACGCCCACCTGGGCCAGGATCAGCGGCACGCGCAGCGTGGACTCGTAGGCGAAGATGCCGTGCGTCAGCTCGCCGTGGTCCCCCAGCCCCTCCCCGTGGTCGGCGGTGACGACGATTGTGGTGGGGCGGGTGGCACGGCGTGCGAGGTCGAACAGCGGACCGAGCGCGTGATCGACGTACGCGACCTCGCCCGCGTACGGATTGCCGGGATAGCGGGTGTCGAACGGAGGCGGCGGCTCGTACGGGGAGTGCGGATCGAAGACATGGACCCAGGCGAACCAGCGGCGGTCGCCCTGCCGCTCGATCCACTCGCGCGCGTTCGCGACGACCTCCTCGGCCCGGCGCTCCGAGAATGCGAAGTCCGCCTGCGACGCTTCGCGCCCGCCCAGATCGTCGTAGGCGTCGAAGCCCTGCCCGAGGCCGAACTCGCGGTTCACGGGAAACGCTCCAACGAACGCCCCGGTCGCGAATCCCTCCGCCTGGGCCAGCTCGGCCAGGGTGACCGCCGAGTCGTCGAGCCGGAATCCGGCATTGTCGCGGACGCCGTGCTCGAACGGGTAACGGCCGGTCATGATGCTGGCGTGGGACGGCGAGGTCATCACCGCGTGAGCGTGCGCGGCGTCGAACCGGATCCCGGCGCGTGCGAGCGCATCGAGATGGGGCGTCGCGGCCCGGCCGCCGTAGCTGCCGAGCGCGTCGGCCCGCAGGGTGTCGATCGTCACGAGGAGGATGTTCTGATCGGGCGTCCGCGCTGGCACCGCGAAACGCGACGCCCGCGGCGCCCAGATCCACGCCAGGACTGCGGCGAGCCCGACCGCCGCCACGATCACGGCCGGCCGGACCGGGTGGCGTGTCGGTGCCGCGGGCTGGGCGGCCTTCGGCCGGCGGCGAGTGGGTGAGTGGGTCACGGGACTGGCCCTGCCATTCGACTCACGCGTGTCGATTGACCGGACGGCCGTTCGGGGGCCGGTTCATCCCCGGTGCGGCGTCGCTGTCGTCAGCACGAGGACCTCAGGGCTTGGAGGCGGACTGGCGAAGCGCGGGCCCTTGGAGAGAGTATATGCATTCCTACGCTCGAGTTCGACCCGGCCGCCGGTACCAAGCCATAATTTCCTGTGTCTCGTCGGTTCGTTCACAGTGCCCTGATTCTGCTGGTGACGGCGCTCGCCGCGTGCGGCGGCGATCGCTCGCCGTCCGCCCCGACGTCGCCGGCGCCAGGCCCGCCGCCCGCGCCCCCTCCGCCGGCAACCTGGACAGTATCCGGCTCCGTCCGCGCCGCGGACGGGGATACGCCGATCGCCGGGGCCCGCGTCGAGGTCGTGGAGGGCTCCGGCGCCGGCACGGCGGTTCAGGCGGATGAGGACGGTGGCTATCGGATCGGGGGGCTCCAGGCAGGCTCGTACGGACTGCGCGCGAGCGCGGACGGCTTCGACGCGCAGACCCGCAGCGTGTCCGTGGCGCGCGACGAGCGCGTGGACTTCGCGCTGGTCCGGCCCGCGCCGCCGGGGCCGCCGCCCCCTCCCACGCGTCTGTTCCTGGGCACGCTCGTGGAGGGCCTGTCCGATCGGGCGATTGCCGGCGCCAGCGTCGAAGCCGACGGCCTCGATCCCGCCACGACCGACGCGAACGGCGCGTTCCGGATCGAAACCCCCGAGCCGGAGCGCGTGCGCACGGTCACGCTCCAATCCGCCGAGATCGTGCCGCGTACGACCTATCTGCGGATGCCCGGGCCGGACGCGGCGCTCACGGCCATTCCTGGCGGTTTCGATCTCGCGGCCTTCGACCAGATGTTCCGCGGAACCGGCCGGCTGGAGCGATGGGTGACGGCCCCCCACCTCGCAATCCAGACGAGCGTGCTGGAGTTCACCAGCGTCACCGCGCACACCTACGTGGCCACCGACGCCAGCCTCACCGATCCGGAGGCGGAGGGCCTGCGCGCCGACCTCGTTTGGGGCCTCCCGCTGCTGACCGACGGCCGGCTCGCCTTCGCGTCGGAACGCCTGGAGCGCGCCGACCCCGGCGCCTCGGTGACGGTCGCGCGGGCCGGCGAGATCGTCGTGGCCCGCTTCGCGGGGCTCGAGGCGGCGACCGGCTTCTGGGGCTACGGCCGCTGGGCGAGCGACGGCGCCGGACGGATCCAGTCCGGCATCATCATGATCGACGCCGGCTTCGACACCTCGGGCAGCCAGTTCCAGCGCTCGCTGCGCGTGCACGAGCTGGGGCACGCGCTCGGCTACAACCACGTGACGACGCGTGAGTCGGTGATGAACGCGTCGGCGCGCCTCGTGCCGAACGAGTTCGACCTGCAGGGTGCGCGCCTGGCATTCCTGCGCCCGCCCGGCAATCGTTCGCCGGATGTCGATCCCGACGAGTTCACGAGTAATCTCGGCACGGGGGTGCTGATCTGGCATGGGGATCGGTAGTACCTGCGGTGACGGAAACGGAGAGGGCGGAGGCAACGAAGTCTTGAACACGGAGGAACGGAGCAACGGAGCGAAACGGAGGGTGCGCCCTCCTGGCGGAGAGGAGGTCGCGCGCCCGCCGACCTCCGGTCGGCGGCAGAAGGGGAAAACCCGGGTTTCTCCCCTCCTGCCCGCGCGAAGCGCGGGGCGCGCGGCCCGCTCACCCTGAAGGTGCAAGACCTCCGAGCCCTCCACCTCTCGGCTCCGAATCCCCCGCCTCCTCTCTCCGATCAGTCGAGGGTCTTGAGCAACCCGTCGGCATAAACATAGTCGAGCGTGTCGCGTCCCTCGACGATCGTGCGGAGGATCGGCCCCAGGACGTCGCGCGCCTCGGGCGTGCGGCCCTGGCCGACCAGGAAGTGCGCGTAGCCCCGCGAGGCGCGCAGCTCCAGCCACCGTGCCCCCTGGGCGCGCGAGACGGCGAGGGCCTGCCGATACGATCGCTCCGCCGCTTCCGTGGCCCCCAGGGCCGCGTGCAGCTCGGCCTGGATCCTGGCGTGCTCCGCGTCGTAGGCATGCTGGCCCGTCGCCTCCGCGACCTCGGCTGCATCGTCCAGCGCGCGCTGCGCGCGATCGACGTGGCCGGAGCGGAAGAGGGCGCCGGCGAGCATCACGAAGTAGTACGGCCGCAGCAGCGCGGAGCGCGTGAGCGTGTGCGCGGCAATGCCTTCCTCGATGACGCGCAGCCCCCGCTGCGAGTCGCCCAGCTCGATGAACGCCCGGCCGCAGAGCGGCGCGGCCCACTGGACCTCCTGCGCGATGCCGTGCGCGTGGCACACGACGGCGAGCTGCTCGTACGTTCGCTGCACCTCGCGCGGACTGCGGCGGGCCAGGTGCGCGAAGATCTCGAAGAGCAGCGCGAAGGCGAGCGGCTGGGGGTGGTCGAGCGCGCGGGCCTCCGCGACGGCCTGCTGCACGCAGGCGAGGCCCTGGTCCGGATATCCGAGCACCGTCAGCGTTCTCGAGTACTCGCAGCGGCAGAAGATCCCGGGCTCGATGCCCGTCTGCCACACGCGAGGCCGGTGGAACGCCGGATCGTACAGCGCGAGGCCCCGGCCCAGATGCTCGTGCGCGGCCCGCAGTTCCCCGAGGTGGAAGAGCGCGGCGCCGGCGCTCCATTCGCCGATCATCTGCAGGTGCGGATCGCCGAGCCGCTCGAAGAGCGTGCGCATCTCGACCGCGATCTCGTGGGCGGTACGGATCTCGCCCGAAACGAGGTGGTGCGCGGAGAGCCCGATGAGGACGGGCACCACGCGCGCGGGGTTCTCGACCTGCCGCGCCAGCTCGCGCGCGCGGTCGTAGGCGGCGCCGACCTCCTGGACCGCGTAGCCCTGCCCGGTCTTGACGGCCAGGCCGTACGTCATCTGGAGGTCGAGCTCCGCGGCGGCGCGCGCGGGCGTGTCGGGCTCGCGCCGGAGGAGCGCCAGCCCGCGCTGCGCCAGACGCGCCGAGTCGCCGTGCGCGTACAGGCGCGCGGCGGCCTGCGCCGCCAGGTTCCAGTACTCCGCGGCTCGGACCGGCTCGCGCGCCCCCTCGAGCAGCACGGCGATCTCCGCGGCGCAGTCGCACGGGCTGGCGCCGAGCCTCGCGATCTGCGCGTCGGCGATGACGCGGCTGAGCGCCACCCGGCGTGTCAGCCGGAGCGACGCGTGGATCGCGTTGAAATACAAGTGATGCGCGAACCGGTAGCGCAGCGTGAGCGAGCGGTCGTCGCACTCGTGTTCGTCCACGAACGTCACGAGCGCATGCTCGCGCTCGAGCCGATCCAGCCGGTCCTCGACCTCCGGCTCGGGGCGCAGCAGCGCGCGCGCGACGATCGCCGAGTCGAAGTCCAGCCCCTGCACGCTCGCGGCGGCGAGCAGCTTGCGGTCCTCATCCTCCAGGCCCTCGAGCTTGCGCTGGATCAGGCTGAGGATCGACGGCGGCAGCTCGTCCTCGAGCGCGTCCATCGGGCCGGCGATCGTCCAACGGCCGTCCTGCGGCCGCATGATCTGGCGGCGCCGGAGATCGCGCAGCACGTCGGCCATGAAGAGCGGATTGCCTTCCGTGCGCCGGTGGATGATGCGGGTGAATTCCGGCGGGAAGGCATGGCCGGGGAACTGGAGCGCGAGATAGCGTTCGACGGCCGGTTCGCCGAGCCGCGACGGAACGATCTCCCGGCATGCGCCGCGGGCGACGAGGTCCAGCTTCACCGACAGGAACGGATGCCGTCCCTGCGCGAGCGCGGACGGCCGGCACGTCGCGACGATCATCACGCGCGCGGCCTCCCGGCGGCGCGCGAGGTAGCCGATCAGATCGATCGTCGAGGGATCGGCCCAGTGGATGTCGTCGAAGCTGAGGATGACGGGCTGGATCCGCCCGACTTCCTCGAGCAGCGTCGCGATCTCCCGCTTGAGGCGCTCCTGCGAGCCGCCGGTGGTTTCCGCGGCGAGCCTGGCGGCCGACGAGTCGTTCTCGCTCGGCGGCATGATCTGGACGTACCAGCTCGGCGCCAGCGCGCGCACCTGCCG
>Ga0299914_10003156_pt1 | contig 11585 bp, 10 predicted proteins | sample RVTome_10_FD_201361 | JGI IMG/M metagenome (GOLD analysis project Ga0299914, IMG submission 201361) | Soil microbial communities from uranium-contaminated site in the Upper Colorado River Basin, Wyoming, United States - RVT153D57 (version 2) ... | reverse complement strand
GCTCCTCATTGAGCAGATAGTGCTGGTTTTTTCGGGCTTGCTTTTGGGCACAGGTTTGGGCATTTTACTGGTCTGGTTAACGCTGCACAATCTCAATTTTGATTGGGGTGGTTTGGCGGCGGTGCCACCATTTGTGGTGGTATGGGATTGGACCGCATTGAGCCACACCTATGCCCTGTTTGCCGTAACAGTGTTGTTGGCCTTGACATCGGCCGTTATCATCATCGGCCGTGCCGGTTTGCAGAGGGCATTGAGTATTGCTGTGGAATAAGAGTAGTTATGAACCCATCTTCTACCTCTCACATCTGGCGGCACATGGTGCGGCATTGGCAACTGTATGGTCTTGTGCTGCTACTGCTGACGGCGGCGGCGGCTTTGGTGGGCAGCATCCCCCTGGTGGCGCGGCAGTTGGCCACGCGCAATTTGCGCCAGTCGCTGCCGCTGATGCCGGTACCCCAGCGCAATGTGCTGCTGCGCGGGGGGCAGTTGACACCAGAGGTAGAAGAGCAGTTACAGGCAGAATTGGGCAGCACTTACCTGGGCTTATTGGAAATGAAAGAAGCCCTGGTAAAAGCCCAGACCGTTATCCAGCGTCCCGATGGCCTGGAACAGATAGACAAGGGTCTCCTTAGTGCGCTCAACTTTCACCTCTACTCAATGGGTGACCTTGAAGAGATGGTAACGGTAGTAGACGGCCGTAAACCAAACATAGCGGCTGAAAATGCCGTTCTCATCGAAGCTGCTATAGGCCAGCCTGCGGCTACTTTCCTAAATGTTCATGTGGGCGACGTACTCTACGATGAGCACAATTTTTGGCACTTCCAAATTGTGGGCATCGTCGAGGCTACTGATCCTCAGGATGAACGTTGGTGGGGCGATGATCAGCTCCTGCCTTTAAGCGTGTGGCAGCTTGTCAGCCCTGATTTTATTGAAGGCACCAGCGGCTTGTTAATTGACCCGCAAACGATGCAAAATAATTTTATTAGCCAACGTTCCTGGCGTGTTCTCCTGGATTCACAGCAGTTAAATGAGGCGACAGCGCCTCTCCTGGCTGACCAGTTGCGGCGTCTGGAAAGCAATCTTACCAGCCGTGGTGTGGCTCTAGACACAGGTCTTATTGCCCGGCTGGATCAATTTGAACAGGATATGGCTCAAGGGCAGTTGTCACTGCTGCTGTTAATTAGCCAATCATTGTTGGCGCTGCTGTATACGCTGGCAATGTTGGGACAGATGGCTTTGGCTCAGGCGGCGGGCGAGATTGCCACGCTGTCGGCGCGGGGCTTTGGTCGCTGGCAGGTGACAAAACATTTTGGTTTGCGCTATGGGCTGCTGGCGCTGCTGGCCTGGCCGCTAGGGGTGGGAATAGCCGTTCTCGTCATTCCTCAAATGACTGTTCCAAGACTGGCCTGGGGCCTGGGCGGTGTGGCGTCTTTGTTTGGCTGGTTGGCGCTGTTGGTGGCTGTGCCGGCTACGGCTCAGCGAGGTTTGCTTGTCTGGTTGAAGCGCGAAAGCCGGCCAGAGGCAGGCGAGTGGTGGCGGTGGTTGGTGCTGGATACGGCCGTCTTGGCTCTGGGTGCACTCAGCTACTGGCAACTGCGTCAATTTAGCCAACAGGCTTTGGTGGCTGATGAAGCTATCACGCCAGACCCACTGCTGCTGCTCGGCCCGACAATCTTTATCTTAGGTTTGGCCCTTCTGCTACGGCACATAGCGCCGCTTATTATTCGACTGGGGGCCTGGCTGGCAGTACGGTCGCAGTCAGGTTTGTTACCATTGGCGATGGTCTGGTTGGGACGCGATTTCGGCCGTTCGAGCCGCATCATTTTTATGGTAAGTGTCGCCACCGGTCTGGCCTTGTTTGCGGCTATTTTCACGGATTCGTTGACGACACGGCAAGATGAAATGGCTTTGTACCATAGTGGGGCCGATTTGCGCTGGTCGGTGCTGGAAAGTGATTTGCCCACAGTAACGGCCGCTTTGCAGGCTGACGAAGCTGTGGCCGCTGTGGCCACCTTCTTTCGTGGCTCAACATTGTCTGCCGCCAGCACCCGTCCCCTCCAACTCTTGGGCGTTCCGCCAGATGCCATCAACGTGTTGGCCCCCTACCCAACCAACAGCAGTGATACGTCGCTGGCGGTGGTGATGACCGGGTTGGCCAATCCGACAGCGGAAGCAGTACCCGTGCTGCTTTCCCGCCGTAATGTGATCCCGGGGGCAGGCGTGGGCAGCCGTCTGCTGCTGCGAGTCGGGGCACTGGATGTGCCAGTAGAGGTCCGGGATGTCATTGATGAGTTTGCCACGTTGCAAGCGCCATTTGTGGTAATGAATTTGGCGGCGTTACGGCCGTATCTTACCAGCCAAAGTTTTGAAATACGCTTGAATGAAGGCTATGAGGTATGGGCCAGGGTGGACAGTAATCGGTTATCGGTAATCGGTAATCCGATGGCGGATGATGGATTACCGATTACCGGTTACGGCTCACGGATTACCGGTTACGGCTCGCCTGATGTGCCTCCCCGCTTGTTAGGCGATGCGGCCGCCCTGCGGATACAGTATGATAACCACCTGTTGTCGCAGCAGATTTTGGGTATGTTTCGGCTGAATGTGTGGATATTGGTGGTGTTGAGTTTTACGTCGCTGTTGGTGTTGCAGTTGTTGGATGGCTGGCGCAGACGGCCGTCTTGGGGCACATTAATGACAATTGGTGTCTCGCGGCGGGAGGTGACCCAAGTGATGATGAATGAGGGTGCGGCCCTGGCCGGTGTGGGGCTAGTGGTGGGGGTTGGCCTGGGGCTGGCGCTGGCGCGAATTACTTTGCCCTTGCTGGCAGTGACGCTAAGTGCCTCAATGGGTGACAGCGAAACGGCCCCCTTGCTGCTGGACTGGCTGCACCTGGGACGGCTGCTGCTGACGATGGCTCTTTTATATGGCGTGGCGATAATCATACCGGCCTGGGTGATCGGCCGGGTGGAGATGGTGAGGTTGTTGCGATGGCAGGTTTAGGGAGTAATTGGGTAATTGGGTAATTGAAGCCAAGTCCCAATTACCCAATTACCTGATTACCCAATTACCAGGTGAAATGAGTACAAACGAGATTTACAATTTCAAACAAGTCAATGAGCGGGTTTTGACGGGTGGGCAGCCGAGTGAGGCGCAGTTGCAGGCAGCAGCGGCCGAGGGGGTACAGACGGTGATTAACCTGGCGACGATTAATCCGCGTTACTCGCTCGAAGATGAAGACGCTTCGGTGCAAGGGTTGGGGATGACCTATGTCCATATTCCGGTGGTGTGGGAGAGTCCGCAAAGAGAGGATTTTGTGGCCTTTGAGGCAGCCATGCAAGCGGCGGAAAAGGAGAAAACGCTCATCCACTGCGCCGCCAACTACCGGATGACGGCCTTTGTGTCGCTATATGGGATGAAGCATTGGGGCTGGTCGGCGGAAGAGGCAGATGAATTGATGGCCCATGTGTGGGTGGCAGGGCAATACCCGGTGTGGGATATGTTTGTAGAGGAGTTGAGGGAGGAGATGTGGGACTTTTTGGAGAAACATTTACAGTAGCAGTAAACAGTATTCAGTGGAGCATACTGAATACTGACCACTGAATACTGAATACTTTAGGAGCGTAGCGATGTGTACGATGATTGCCCAAAAAGTGATGATTGAAGGGAGTGGTAAAGGGCGCGAAGGCTGGTTTGATGTGAATCAGGCCAATGTGTCGTATGACCATCCCTTTAATGCGCCGTTTGAACATGCCTTGAATATTGATTTTGTGAATGAGGCCAAAGGGACGGGGGCGCGGGTGGCGGTGGAGTTGAGTGCAGAAGCGGCGCGGTCGCTGGTGAATACGATTTTGGTGGTCCTGGATGAAGCGGAGTCGGGCGGGCATATTGTGTGAGTGAATAGTGGGGGAGGAACGGCCGTTATTCTCCCTCCACAATCCTGAACACCCACACCCCCTTCCAGCCGCCTGACACATATAAATTGTCCCCCAAGACTTCAATCTGATGAAAACCATCATCAAAAAGCGGGAATGAAGTCACAAATTTGGGTTGGGTGGGCAAAGAAATGTCATATAGCTCTAGAGCATTTGAGACAAGAACAAGATAGTTTTCGGTTATGGTTGCATCACGGATAAGATCACTGTGAGGTACAGAATTTATCACCCGAATGTTGGCTGGCTCAGAGAGCTCCAAAACTTTTAATCCATTATTTCCTTGGGCAAAAGCGTAACCGTCCATCGCTGCGACAACCCTGTTGATATTCCTTAGATAACCAACCTCTTTAGGCATAGATGGGTCTTGAACATCAATGACATGAACGCCACTAGATGCTACTTGATGAAATGGGCTTGGCTCACCAAATATAAGGGATTCGTGTAGAAAAAATGAGCCAAATCTGTACTCGTCAGAACGAGTGATCAATTGTGGATTAGCTACATCACGAACATCTAAAATGGACAAGTCTCCATCTATCAACAGATAACCATAACCATCATCTACGACAATATTGGTCATACTGTTCACATATTCCTCCACTTCAAAAGTGCTGACGATTGCAGCTTTTTCTATTTGATGCGTGTCGAAAATCCCAATGACTCCAGAAGCTAACCCTTGTCCTGTAGCGACATAGCTAGTTTCAGGTGTAAAGAAAATATCGTTAATGTTATAGAAAAGAGTGTCGGAGCCGCCTGCAAAAGCTGGTTGAGCTGGATTTGTTAGAGAAAAAGTATGGAGAACGCTATCCGTAACATTCAAAGCGTAAAGCTTTTCATTAGTCAATCCTAGTTGGCTGATATTGCCTGTTGCCTCAAATACCCCAATTTGACTGCTTCGGTCAGGTGGAATGATTACTAGACGCTCGCTAGCAGCGGCAAAAAGTAATTCATTGGCGAGTATTGATCCATAAGCTTGATAGCCTAAACCAATCGTCCTGATTTCTTCTGGGCTTTGTGGGTTGGAAAGATCGAGGACATCAACCCATGCACCACATGACCCAGCATCGCAGAAACTACCTTCTATGAAAAGTGTGTTTCCTAGAGCTAAAATATCAATTGAGCCTAAACGGAACTCATCATCTTGGCCAACTAACGCAGGATTCTCGAGATCAGAAATGTCAATTGTTTGAAGCGTAGCTCCCGTTGGGTCATTGTAGAAATAGAGCCTTGTACCAGAGACATCATATAGGTATCCGCCAGGTGCGACCGATGCAGGAATATAATCTTTTTGTGGGTGAAAGGGATCAGATATGTCCCAAATAGCGAGGAGGTTGTTTTCGTCGGGATAGAAGATGTATAAGGTGTTGCCTTTAGGTTTCCACCAGCCAGATGAAATATAAGAGGTAATGGGGACAGGCGAACTGGGATTTGTAATATCAAACAGAGTGATGGTTTGTTGGTCGTTATCTACATGGCTTAGGTAAAGTGTGTTGACCTCAATTTCCATTCGTCTGATGGACTGATCGGGGAGAATGGTGCCAACAATTTGGGGATTGGTCGGTTGGGTTACGTTGATGAGCCATAAATCAGCCGTCTCCAACAACACATACGCATACCCATTGCCAACCTCAATATCCCGTATCACTCCAGGTAAAATATCACTTTGTCCCACTTGCGTAGGTTGGGTTGGGTCGGAAACATCCAAGATCACTAAGCGTGAGCCGACATTGATATAGGCATAATCACCCACTACTTCAACGACACGAATAGCGCCACCTATTTGATTAACCAACTCCAAGGTAGTGCCTGGCTGAGAATCTAGTTCTGGAAGGGTTACTGTTTGCCAGAGAGAGGTTGTAGGGCTGGGTATGATGGTCGGTGAGGGCGTTGCTGTTGCGGTTGGGGATGGCGTGGAAGTCGGCGTGGTGGTAGACGTTGTGGAGGAAACTGCCGTGTGCGTCATTGTAGGCCGAGTTGGTATAAGCGTAGCGGTGGTGATTGCCGTTACTATGGTGGGCGTCGATGAGTAAATCGCGGTCGGCTGAAAAACAAGACTTTCTTCACTGTTTTCTTTTTCACCACAGCCAATGATATTAATTGCCAAAACGATGCTTAACAGCCACAAATAGCGCGTAATAGTCACCTACACTTATTATGTCGTTCAGCTTATATCAGGCTCACCTTGTTTGCCCAATGCCAAGTAAACGGTATCCCTATTGTATCAGGTCAACCCCGCTAATTCTTCGCTGATTTGCCACAAGCGCCGAGCGGCCGTTTCGTCATAAGATACAGGTGAGGAAGGAATGGGCTGGCAGTTGAAAAATATTTGCCAGTGACTCCCGCTACTTCGGGCGAGGTGGCCAGATAGATACTGGTTTGCGCGCCCTCTTCGGGACTCATGGCCAATAAATTGATGAGCCATTTGATGGGTTTGCCCAGCAGCGGGATATTATCCGCGCCGATGTTGGTGCCAACAAAGCCAGGGTGAACGGCGTTGACAGTGACACCCGTGCCGTCTAAGCGTCGCGCTAATTCATAGGTGAAGTAGAGATTGGCTAATTTGGAACGGCCGTAAGCCTCCATTCCCAGATAATGTTGCACCATTTGCAAATCCTCAAGATCCAACTCTCGACCCACATGCGCATCTGAACTGACATTGATAACGCGCGCTGGTGCGCTGGCTTTGAGCACGTCTAGCAGCAGATTGGTGAGCAAGAAATAGCCCAAATGATTGACGGCGAACGTGGTTTCCAGGTTATCGGCCGTTTCCTGCCGCGACACTAACATCGTCCCCGCATTATTCACCAACTTGGCTTGCTTGCGACCCACCACGATGACGTGCGCCCCTCTTTCCACCAGCGCCCGTGCTGTTACCTTGCCAATGCCATCCGTCGCGCCCGTCACCAAACATACTTTGCCGTGCATCGTTTCTTTTGTCCCAGCCATCTAATTTAATCGCCTGTTTGTCATTGCCAAAGTTAGCAAATTTGTTGGCTCATATCGGAAAGAAGGCGAAGCCGGGAATCATGAGAGCACGAAGGAAGTCAGCAGAAACATGCTTGAGATTGTCAGCCCACTCAAACATAGCCACATATTGAGCCAGATACTTCTTGTGAACGCTACGCAAAGGACGCAAGAAGTTACGCAAGCCGGTCCAAATGCCTTCCATCGTATTGCAATGAACTTCACGGATACCGTCACCGTCATCATCTCTAGCCCATTCGTGGTCAGAATGGGCAACCGTATGATGAGTCCGTCCAGTGTCAGGCAACTGCGAGTAGATATTGTACTCAGTTAGTTTCACCTTAGAACCGATATGAGCCAAAACCAATGGTCGGCAACGGATAGGACGAAAGAAGTACAAACAAAGCCACCTATTTCTCCGTCCTTTTCAAATGTGAAGATAATTGGCACTAAATGCTCAAGAAAAAAGCTAATTAGCTTGTCGTTTTCCATATCTTGTTGTTCGTTGATAATATGCATATAAATCAAGAAAAGATTAAACGGTCAATTCTCCACCTTCACTCCCCCAAATACCCCAGCAACAGTTGCCAAGCGGTGTGCAATTCGGCCGTTTCCACCTCATCATTTATCACCTGGCAATTGTTGATTTCGGAGAATTTCAACCCATAGGCCATAGGGTAACCATCCGCCAGTAGCTAGGCTATTGACTCAGTACGAATGGCAAAAAAACCATATCCTCGCTACCACTTGCATCTGGCTGCCAGAAGCCGCTCCTTAGGGCATAATCGCCGCCTGTTGCGGCCGTATGGGCATCAAATTGCCCTACTGTGCCGCTCAGGGCATACTGGCCGCCGCTGCTCCGGCCGCCGCCACCATCTACCGTCCACCAGGAAGCGGTGAAGTTGGTGGGGCCGGCCAGGGCTACGGCCGTTAACAACAAAAGCACCAATAACAAAACAGCCAGGATTGTCCGCTTCATGGCTACTGCTCCTGGGCTGGGGCAGCCCCATTCACCGGGCCATCCGGGAATAGATGGCGGTCACCGTCGGCCCAGGGTGCTCGTTCCAGCCGGTCATTTTCATAGCCCAGCCGTTTGCCCACCAGCCGGTAAGAGAATTCCACAGTGGCATCCCCTTCGTGCAAATGCACTTCAAACTGCGTCGCCGTCCGGTTCGTCACGTACAGGTCAGCGTCACCGTAGGCTTGCAAGAAAACGTGGTATGGTTCATCCAGGTTCACCGTTTGGGCAAAGATGGGGTCAATGGTCACAACAGCCACACCATCCACCAATTGCCCAAAGCCATAATCACTAAACCAGACTTCTGCTGCTTCTTCGGCATAAAGGAGCCGGGCACCATCATCCGTGGCCACCACCGCGTTCTTGCTGCCGCCAGAAACTGACAGCCCTACGCCCCCTAATGGCGAACTGACGAGAACGCCATTTCCATTTTCGGAAATGAAGGCACCTCCCCAACCACTACTTGAGGAGTTATCCCAGCCGTACACACCAAATCCCGCATCTTCCCTGGTAACACCGATGACGCCGTTGCGTCCTCCAAAAAGGCCACCGGATTCAAAATAACCGCTGGGGTGATCAAACGTGCTATAACTACCCTGGAAACCAGTCACGCCAAAGCCACTATCTGAACTGGTACGGCCGCTCACGCCCACACCGCCGGTACTAAAATCATAATTACTGCCGCTGACACCAGTGCCGCCAGGGGCCGACGTTTCGCCACGCACACCGGTAGCATAACCCGTATCGGCCGTGGCCGAACCAACAATGGCTGTGGTATCCGTGTAGGTTGTCCGGGCATAAACACCATATTCCCGTGCGTCTTCCACAAACACACCATAATTATCTGCTTTCCCAATCTGGATGCCATTATTGTTGGCTGTGCCTATGGTGAGGCCATTGTAAGCCCTGTCAATGTGCAATCCATCGCCCACATTGTTCATCAGGCGCAGGACGGCATCATTTTCTAACGTGCCAGAGATTACTGCTCCCGGCTGCAAACTGAGGGCATAAGGCGCGGCCGTCAATGCCTGGCGTGGGCTTAGTTGGGTGAAACTACCCGTACTATTCCCCGGCCGTACCCCAATCAGCAGCCAGCGGGCCTGGCCACTAAAGGCATTCGGACCAAAATCGAGGCCCGTTGTAAACAAGCCATCGGTCACCACCACATTCTCACTGGTTACAGGCTGTCCAATCTGGTTGCCACCGTTTTCGGCATCATACAGCCAGAAACGGAAGTCGTAAGTGCCATTGGCCGGGCTGTCGCCATCAAAAAGGCTGCCCTGGTAGGTGAACGCGGCCGGCACGTTCGTACCTGGCACATTAATCATACAGGGGCCTACTGTCGCAATAACAGGAATCGCGCCAGGGATATCATAGCCAAAATTGACCTCTGTACCGATTGGCAGCGGCTGGAAAGCGCTGGCCCACTCCACATAGAAATAATCACTGTGCGTGATAAATAGCTCTGGTATGGGATTAGGCGGCAGGGTAAAAATTTCATCAAACAGCACCTCCCCAGTAGGAACAATATTAGCTGTGACAGAAACCGAGGAGAGGTCTGCTTGCCCAGCAACCCCTATATAAACACCATCCTGACATATGGCCGCGGGGTTAACGGCCGTGCCGTCCCGGAACTCCCAACCTGCCTGTACTTCTTCACTTTGGCTCAAAAACAGTAGCGTGACCAACACCGCCGACACAGCGACGGCCATATACTTCCAAACGATCCGATTCATTTGCAACCTCCATAACAATTTGTGCGAAACACACTTAAATAGATTCAACAGTGACTTTGGCGCAAGGTACACAAGGGAAGTAATAGTGAGTGCTTTGTTTACTTGTGGATTGCCTTTACAATATACCATTGAGACAAGGCAACTGTCTAGCCCTCAAAAAAGGCGCAAACTACATGGATCAATTGTGGCGCTCTTTCATTCCCTATCATGTGGCTCAGGATTTCTACACCCATCCCGGCCTTTCCCCCATCGGCCGGGAACAGCGCTTCCCGGCCGTCGTCCTTTTTGCCGATGTTTCCGGCTTTACCAACATCAGCGAAGCGCTGGGCCGAGCCGGGCGGCGCGGTACTGAAGAGCTGACCACCCTCCTTAACAGCTACTTCAGGCCCATGATTGATCTCGTCCAAAACTACGGTGGCATCGTGGGCAAATTCGGTGGCGATGCCATGACCGTCTTTTTCCCTTATAAGTCACAGAGCCGGCAGGCCACCACCCGCCGCGCTATCCAATGCGCTTTTGATATGCAGGCCAGGATGCAACAATATGAAGCCATCCCTACCAGCGCCGGCACCTTTGGCCTGGCCATGAAAGCAGGGCTGGCCGCCGGGACACTCTTTTGTACGACCATTGGTGATCCTGACATCCGGCTTGAATATCTCATCGCTGGCTCTGTATTAGATGAAAGTGCTGAAGCGGAACATCAAGCCGGGCGGGGGGAAGTAGTCGTCGCCAACCACCTGCTGCCCTACGCCGGGCAAGTTATCATTGACGAAAGACGTGGCCGTTTCGCCAGCCTCATGCGACTGCGCCGGGTGGCTGGGCCTCGCCCTTTGCCTGACCTGCCCCCCCTGCCTGAGGCAAGCTATCCTTATGTCAGCCGTTATATTCACCCCAACATCGCCCAACGCTTACAACGAGACCAGGCCGGCTTCATCAACGAACACCGGCAGGTGACCGTTATCTTCGCCAGCTTCAGCGGCTTCGATTACGATAAAGACCCCGGCGTTGGGTCTAAACTGCAGCAATATCTGACGCAAGTCATCCAGACGGTTCACCAGTACGATGGCTATTTGAATAAAGTGGATATGGGCGACAAGGGCAGCAAATATATCATCCTCTTTGGGACGCCTGTCGGTCATGAGGATGATGAAGAACGTGCCCTTCGCTGTGCCTTAGAACTGCGGCAGATACCTGGCCCTGCCGTACTTGTGGGCATCAATACCGGCTATGTTTATTGTGGCCAGGTCGGTTCGCCCCTACGTCAGGAGTACACGGTGATGGGAGACACGGTTAACCTGGCAGCCCGCCTGATGCAAGCGGCCGCCCCCGGCCAGATCTTGGCCGGGGGCACGACGTGGGTGCCAGTTCAAGAGCGCTTTCTGGCAACATCTTTGCCCCCCCTGCAATTTAAGGGGAAGTCAGAGGCATATGACCTCTTCGCCATAGAACAGGTGCGCCAGCAAACGGCCGTACTCCGGCAAAAGCTGCAGTATGACCTTCCTCTTGTGGGACGGCAAGAAGAATTGAAGCAGATACAAGCGTTACTTCAGGCTGCCCAACAAGGCCGGGGACAGGTTGTGGGCATTACAGCCGAGGCTGGTGTGGGCAAATCTCGCTTTAGCAGCGAAATTATCCCATATGCGGCCCGGCAAGGGTTTGTTATTTACGTTGGTGTGGCCGAGTCCTATGGCACCACTACCCAATATCTAGTCTGGCGATCCATCTGGCGCAGCCTTTTTGGACTCTCAGATACGGCCCTGCCTGCTGACCAAATCCGGCAGCTCACCACTGTCCTCAACCAGTTAAACCCCCGGCTGAATGAACGCCTCCCCTTACTAGGCCCGGTTCTCAACCTCATCATCCCTGACAATGATCTGACGCAATCGCTGGAACCCCAGAGGCGAGTGGAACTGCTCAAAACCCTTCTACTCG
>Ga0299914_10003155_pt1 | contig 11586 bp, 14 predicted proteins | sample RVTome_10_FD_201361 | JGI IMG/M metagenome (GOLD analysis project Ga0299914, IMG submission 201361) | Soil microbial communities from uranium-contaminated site in the Upper Colorado River Basin, Wyoming, United States - RVT153D57 (version 2) ... | reverse complement strand
GACGTCGAGCGTCATCGCGCCCACCTCGGCACCCGCGGACGCCCCGAACTATCGGGTGTTGATCAGCGGCGGCCCTGGCAACTACTGGTACTACCTCGCCACCACCAGCTGGCCCGGTGACGAGGCGGACGCCGGCGTCGGCCTCGTCACCGGCAGCTTCCTCCCGCGGGGAGGCTCGCGCTGATGCGCCGGGCCAGGATCGCCGCGCTGTCGCTGCTGGCGCTCGCGGTGCCGACCTTCGCTTTCGGCGGCGAGCAGCCGCTGCCCGGCCCCGCCGCGCTCTCGGTCAGCGCCTCGCTCGGCGGTTGCGGGGTCGCCGATGCGGCGATCGTCTGTCAGATCGACGCCAGCTGGAGCGGCGTCGAGGGCGCCGACTACTACGCCGTGAGCGTGACCCGAGCCGACGGCTCCGTCGTCGACCTCGGCCAGGGCGGCGGCACGTCGCGCTCGATCTTCGTGCCCTACGTGGGCCCGGGCACCTACTCCGTCGAGGTCGTCGCGTGGGGCACCCCGCCGGGCGAGGACGACGCCGAGGTGCTCGCCCGCTCGAAGACGCTCTCGACCGCGAGCCAGTCCGAGTCCGGCGGCGCGTCGGCCACGCCCGACGCCACCCCTCCCGGCGAGGGCCGCGAGAGCGCCGAGCCGGCCGCCGCGACCGACGAGCCGAGCGCCGACCCCGCCCCCGCGCCGGCGGCCTGCGAGGGCGAGGAGCCGGATGCCGAAGCGGAGGAGCCGACGGCGGCTCCGGCGCTCGAGGACGGCGCGGGCCAGGACAGCGCGATCGCGGCCGCCGAACCCACGGCTCAGACCGCGCCCGCGCCCGAGGGCGACGCGCCCGCCGCCGCCTGCCCGTAGCGCCCTGGGCGCAACGTCCCGCAGGCGCACCCGAGTCCCGGCGATACGATCCGGCGGATGTCGACGGCGACCGCCGAAGCGCTCTCCGCGCCCGCCCGGGAGTTCCTCGCCCGCACCCCGGGCAGGCTGCTGATCGGCGGCGATTGGGCCGAGCCGGCCGACGGGCGCACGTTCGGGACCGTCGACCCCGCCACGGGCGAGGAGATCTGCCGGGTCGGCCAGGCCGGCGCCGAGGACGTCGCGCGCGCGGCGACGGCGGCGCAGAGCGCCCTCGACGGGCCGCTGCGCATGATCCACGCGGCCAAGCGCTCGGCCCTGATCAACACGCTTGCGGAGCTCGTGAAGGCAAACGGCGACGAGCTCGCAGAGCTCGAGTCGCTCGACAACGGCAAGCCTTTGCAGATGGCCAAGTTCGACGTCGCCGCAACGGTCAACCATCTGCGCTACTTCGCCGGCTGGCCGACCAAGATCGAGGGCGAGACGATCCCCGTCTCCGCCCGCGACGTCCTCTGCTACACGGTGCGCGAGCCGGTTGGCGTCTGCGCGCAGATCATCCCCTGGAACTACCCAATGCTGATGGCCGCCTGGAAGATCGCGCCGGCGCTCGCCGCCGGCTGCCCGATCGTCCTGAAGCCGGCCGAGCAGACGCCGCTCACCGCGCTGCGCCTCGGCGAGCTCGCGCTCGAGGCCGGCCTCCCGGAGGGGACGCTCAATGTCCTCACCGGCGACGGCGAGACCGGCGCCGCGCTGGTCGACGAGCCGCGGGTCGCGAAGGTTGCGTTCACCGGCTCGACCATCGTCGGCCGCGAGATCGGCGCCAAGTGCGGGCGCGCTCTCAAGCGCGTGACCCTGGAGCTCGGCGGCAAGAGCCCGAACATCATCCTGCCCGACGCCGACCTCGAACGGGCGATCCCGGGCTCGTTCCAGGGCATCTACTCGAACTCGGGCCAGGCCTGCAACGCCGGCTCGCGGCTGTTCGTGGCCAGGGAGCTGTTCGACGAGGTCGTCTCCGGCCTCGCGGACTTCGCCCGGGGCGCCAAGGTCGGCCCCGGCCTCGACCCGGGATCCGAGTTCGGGCCGCTGATCTCCGCCGACCAGCTCGAGCGCGTCAAGGGCTACATCGACTCCGGCATCGCCGACGGCGCCGAGGCGGTCGCCGGCGGCTCACCCGACAACGGCGGCGGCTATTTCGTCCCTCCGACGCTGTTCACCGGCGTCGAGGACGGGATGCGGATCGCGCGCGAGGAGATCTTCGGCCCGGTGCTCGTGGCGATGCCGTTCGACGACCTCGACGAGGTGGCCGCGCGCGCCAACGACACCGAGTACGGGCTCGCCGCCGGCCTCTGGACGCGCGACGTCTCGAACGCGCATAGGCTGGCCGCGATGCTGAAGGCCGGCAACGTGTACATCAACGCCTGGGGTGGCGGCGACCCGGCGGCGCCCTTCGGTGGCTACAAGGCGTCGGGGATCGGCCGCGAGAAGGGCCACGCGAACCTCGACGCGTATCTCGAGACCAAGACGGTCTGGACGCAGCTCTAGCTTTCGATGGGCGCCATCCACGCCAGCCACACGGTCGAGATCGACGCCCCGCGCGACCGCGTCTACGAGGTGGCCGCCGACGTCCCCGGAGCAGTCGCCTGGAATCCCGCCACCGAGAAGGTCGACGTGATCGAGCGCGACCGCGAGGGCCGGGCCGAGCTGGTCGACGTCGAGGCCGACGCGATGGTCAAGAAGAGCAAGTCCACGCTGCGCTTCACCTACGACCCGCCAAACGGCCTGAGCTGGACGCAGGAGAAGGGCGAGGTCAAGTCACTCGACGGCCGCTGGGAGCTGACCGAGCTCGACGCCGACCGCACGCGCGCCAGCTACATCCTCGACTTCGACCCCGGCCGAATGCTCGGGATGCTCTTGCGCGGCCCCGTCGAGGGCAAGGTCAAGGAGTTCCTCACGAAGGGCGCCGCCGAGGGACTCAAGCAGCACATCGAGGGCGGCGGCTAGCCGACCAGCTCCCGCTCGAGCTCCCGGGCGTCGAATACGGCGCAGACCAGCACCGTCTCGGCATCCGGATACGAGAACAGCACCAGCCACAGTCCAGACCGAAGCCACATCAGTCTCTCATCGTCGGCCCGGCCCCTGACCAACGCGGAGCGCAGGTTCGCGCGATCCCTGGGGTTCATCCGTTGGAACAAGCGGGCGGCCCCCGACGCGAGGACCACGCCGTGTCGGGTGAGGATCGTCCGCTGTCCACGGCCGACGGAACGGATGACGTCGGCGGTGCGCTGGCGAAGCTCACGAGCGCCGACCGCACGGATCGTCTGATTGGCCAGCGGCCCTCGGTGGGAGGGGAGGTGGTCACTCATACTGGGCAACCCTCCCCATTTGTGGCCACAAACAGGGAGGTTGTTCCACCGGCTGCGACGCCCATCGCCGAGGGCTGATTCTCAGACGGTTGGCCGCGCAAGTCCGATGCGGTTTCAATCGTCTCTGTGCCGACTCGGGCGCAACCGCGGTCACTACGATCGCTGGGCCCGGGTGGGCAAACTGGTCAAAGCCAGCGCGCTTAAAACGCGCCGTCCTTCGGGGCATTGCGGGTTCGAATCCCGCCCCGGGCACTCGTCCAGGCTTAATGCGGCTTTCGCTCGGGCGCAACCGGGCCGCTGTTACCGTGTTTCGAGGAGTTGAGCTTGGAGGCCTCTGCGCTCACACACGCGAGCAGGTTGGGCCTGCTCGGACGGCGTTCCCCGCTTCTGCGCCTGCAGGGCGACGAGCGCCTTATCGCGCTGATCCGCGAGGGTCAGGAGCGGGCATTCGAGACGCTGTTCGAGCGTTACCAGTCGCGGCTGCTTGCGTTCTGTCGCGGGATGCTGGCGTCGGCGGAGGATGCGGAGGACGTGTTGCAGGAGGTGTTCGTCGCCGCGCACAAGGCGATCCTCGCCGACAACCGCGCGATCAACGCCCGGCCGTGGCTTTACCGGATCGCCCGCAATCGCTGCCTCAACCACCTGCGCAAGCCGGTGCCCGAGGGACAGGACTCGATGGACGTGCACCCACACGAGAACGGGGTGTCGGTTGCGGAGCGGGTCCAGAAGCGCGAGGAGTTCCGGGCGCTGATCGCGGACGTGCACGACCTTCCGGAGACCCAGCGCACGGCGCTGCTGCTGCGGGAGATCGACGCGCTGAGCTACGAGGAGATCGCGGTCGCGATGGACACCACCGTGCCGGCGATCAAGTCGCTTCTCGTGCGGGCGCGGATGGCGCTCGCCGATTGCAGTCAGGGACGCCACCTGACCTGCGACGAGGTGCATCTGGAGCTGGCCGAGGCAGCCGAGGGCATACGCAAGGCGTCGGGGCCGGCGCGCGCACACTTGCGCCGCTGCGAGGGGTGTCGCGAGTACCGCACCGAGCTCCGGCGGCACGGCAAGGCGCTGGCCGCGCTGGCGCCGATCGGGCCGCTGGCGGCGCTCCACGCCTTCATCGCCGGCAAGCTCGGGATCGGCGGCGCCAAGCTCGGCGCCGGCGCGGGCGGCTCGGCGGGGGCCGGGGCGTCGGCGGCGGGGAGCGGCACCGCGGCGATGGGCGGCGCGGCGGCGGCCGGTGGCGGCGGGCTGACGCTGGCCGGGGGCGCCGCCGCAGGCGGGATCGGCGGGGCGCTCGGGACGAAGGCGGCCGCCGGCGTCGCCAGCGTCGCCCTGCTCACCGCCGGGGCCGTCGAGGTGAACGATTACTACCGGCAGGCCGATCCGAAGGGCGCCGCGCCCGCCGAGCAGAGCGTTACGACGGCGATGGCCGGCCCGGCGACCCGAGGCGCGAGCCACGTCGAGCGCCGCCGGCTCGCGAGAGCAACGGGCGACCAGGCGAAGCCGGCCTCCGGCGGGTCCGCGAATGCCGCCGCTCCGACCGAGGCGGCGGGTGCCGGCAAGAGCGACCCGGCTGCGCCGGGCGCCTCGGCTGAGGGCTCGGCGCCCGGCGACGCGGTTGCGGGCGGCGCCGAGGCCGGGACCGGGCACGCGGACGGCGCCGGGTTGACCCATGAGCCGGAACCGACGCATCCACCTACCGGCCCGCCGCCGCCCGTGACGACGCCGCCTCCGGCGACCGTGCCGCCCGGCGATCCGCCGCCGGTGACGCCGGTCGATCCGCCGCCACCGGCCACTGCGCCGCCGCCGCCCGCGGACGCCGCGCCGATCGATCCCCGCGGTTAGCGGGGCAGCCTGACCCGGATCGTGGTCCCGGCTCCCGGGGCCGTCTCCAGCGTGTACTCCCCGCCCGCCGCCTCCGCGCGCTGGATCACCGAAGCGAGCCCGATGTGCCCCGCCGCGAGCGCCTCGCGCGGGCGGGCGGGGTCCATTCCGCGGCCGTCGTCGGCGACCGCGAGCACGACGTCGTCGCCGTCCGCCGCGAGCTTCAGCGTCACGGACGCCGCCTCCGAGTGATGCGTCGCGTTCGCGAGCAGCTCGCGGGCCAGGGCGAGCACCAGCGCGTCGTGCTGTGAAGTCGCGGCCGGGTCGAGCTCGACAGCGACGGTGAACCCGCCCTGGCGCTCCGCCTGGCGGGCGACCGCCCCGATCGCCTGCTCCAGACCGCCGCGTTCGAGCGTCACCGGATGCAGGGCCAGCAGGGCCTCGCGCAGGTCGGCGATCGACGCGCTCACGACCTCGTGCGCGCGGGTCACGCCCGCCCTCCCGGGGGCCGCTTCCATCAGCTCCTGGTTCGCGGCCAACAGGCTCTGGAGTGCGTCGTCGTGGATCAGCTGTGCGATCCGCCGGCGCGCGCGGTCCTCCGCGTCCATCACCTGGGTCACGAACTGCCTGCGATCGGACAGCTCGGCCTTGGCGGCCGCAAGCTCGGTGCGCAGGCGGTCGATCTCGGCGCGGAGCGCCGCCTCAGCGGCCGGCTGGGCGTGGCTCATTCCAGGAGGCCGCGACGCATGCCCTCGGCGACCGCTGCGGCGCGGTCGGAGACGCCGAGCTTCTCGTAGAGCGTGTGGAGGTGGGTCTTGACGGTGGTCGGGCTCAGGTGGATCCGCTTCGCGATCTCTGGAGCCGAGAGCCCGTCGGCGATCATGTGCAGGACCTCGGACTCGCGGGGGGTCAGCTCGGGCCGCCCGTCGGCCCGCTCGCGCTGCTGGATCTCGCTGGCCAGCCCGGCCTGGACCGCGGCGGCGAGCGCGGTGCCGCCGCGCGCCACGGTCACGATCGCCTCGCAGATCTCCTGCCGCGAGCTCTCCTTCGACAGATAGCCCTTGGCGCCCTCGGCCACGGTGCGATAGGCGAGCTCGGACTCCATGAACGCGGACAGGAACACGACCTCGGTCTTGATCCCGTCGCGGCGCAGCGCGCTGAGGACCTGCGTGCCCTCCAGGCCCGGCATGCGGATGTCGAGCACGGCCACGTCCGGCGCCAGCTCCTTGATCTGGTCGAGCGCGGCGCGGCCGTCGCCCGCCTCGCCGACCAGCTCGAGATCCGGCCGTTCCTTGATGGCCCGCACGATTCCCTCCCGGTAGATCGGGTGGTCGTCCGCGACCAGCACGCGGACCCGCTGCGAGCGAGCAACCATTTATCCGATGAGCGACCTGAGGCGCGAAAGCATGTCGACCTGCCCGGTAGGGCGTCTATCCCTGCGGAGTCTAGGGCGCGACTAGGCGGGCGCCGGCGCGACTACGCGGGCGCCGCGCCGATCGCGACGGGCAGGTCGCGCACCTCGTACTCGAGGTCCGAAGGGTCGTCGTCAGATACCCAGAGCCTCAGCTCGAAACCTTCCCTGGCTTCGAGCTGAGACGCCTGGGTACGGGACAGGGCGCCAATTAGGCCCTCGATGTGATCGAGGTCCCTGGCGTCCAGTTCGCCGCAAAGAGTCGCGAGGGACTCACGCACGGACTCCTGGACATCCGGTCCGGGTTGGAGCACCATGGCGATGCGGGGGCTGTGGTCCGAATTAGCTCCCATACGAGTCCCCGGTCGTCCCGCGGCGGGGGTTAGGGGGTTTTTCAAGCTTCAGGCACGGTCCACGCCTGGAACATCCTCCAAACGGCCGGTCGAAGGGAGGAACCTTCCTCGTACGATCGGAGGAGAAATCCGGAGCCGACCTCCCGGCCGCCGGACGGCGACCCGACGCCGCCTCAGAACTCGTGCGACTCCCCGGGCTCGAGGATCACGACCTCCGAGGAGCTCTGCGACTCGACTTCGGCCTTGAACGCCTCGGCGTCGGTCTCGATCGGCGGGAACGTGTTGAAGTGGCACGGGATCACCGTCCCCGCGCCGACGAGCCCGGCCGCGTAGGCCGCGTCCTGGCGATCCATCGTGTAGTGCCCGCCGATCGGGAGGATCGCGACGTCGATCGGGGTCCGCAGGGCGATCAGCTGCATGTCGCCGAACAGGCAGGTGTCGCCGGCGTGGTAGATCGCCTTGCCGCCGATGTTGATCACGAGCCCGGCGGCGTGCCCGATGACCGTCCCCGGGGTGGGGCTGAACGGCGCGTCCTCGGACCCGGGCGCCGTGTTCGTGTGGAAGGCCTGGACAAGCTTCACCCAGCCCCAGTCGAATTCCACCGTGCCTCCGAGGTTCGGATCGTGGGTTTCCTCGACCCCTTGCTCGCCGAGCCAGTGGGAGAGCTCCACGATCGCCACAGCGGGGGCGCCCCCTCGCCGACACACGGCGACAGCGTCGGCGACGTGGTCAGCGTGCCCGTGGGTGAGGAGGACATGGGTCGCGTCGACCTCGTCGGCCGTGTGCACGGCCTTCGGGTTGTTCGGCTTCAGGAACGGGTCCACCAGAAGCGTCGCCGACCCGTCGGAGACCTCGAAGCAGCTGTGGCCGTGGAACTTGACGTTCATTCCTCGCTCTCCTTTTCATCTGATCCAGCCAGTTCGGTCGCGAGTGCCCAGCCCACGGCGACGCCAACCAGCATCCCCATCCGGGTCTCCTCGGCGAGGAGGGTGCGGACCGCGGTCAGGCGCTCGGCGTCGTCCTCCAGCCCCGCAGCCTGCGCCGTCGCGGCATCGTGCGATTCGGCGAACCAGCCGCCGTGCTCGAGCGCGCTCGCGAGGACTCGCTGAAGCTTCGGGGCCGCGGCGGCGACCATCGCCTCCGCCTCGCGAAACCGCTCGGGCTCCGACAGCGCTTCGACCGCGGCGTCGAGCTGCTCGTCGGTGTACGAGGAGGACACGCCCGAAACCTATCCGCGGCGCTCGTAGAGGTGGAGGCGGAAGTGCCTCCGGTAGCCGAGCCGCTCGTAGACGGGCTCGCCCTTCCCGGACGCCTGCAGCGACGACGTCCGCAGGCCCCGCTCCCGTCCCTCGAGCAGGGCCGCGGTCATCAGCCGGCTCGCCAACCCCCGGCCCCGGCGCGCCTCGGGCGTCGCCACGAAGTAGATCCCGAGGTCGTCGTCGTGGTCGATGGTCGCGAGCACGCTCGCGGTCTCGCCGTCGAGAAGAGCGCGGTAGAGGCGGATCGGCAAGCCGTCCGGAGCGCCTGCCATCGCCGCCGCGACCCCGTCGCGGCCGGGCGTCCCGTAGGCAACGTCGTTGAGCCTCCCGAGCTCCTCGAAGGTTGCCCGGGAGTCCCAGTCGAGGTCGCCCGGGCTGCGGTCGAACTCGCGCATGTCGAGGGTCATCGCCGCCGGCTCGCCGTCGAACGCGTGCCCGCGCGAGCGCAGCAGCTCGATGGCCGCGGAGTCGTGGTCGGGGGTCCAAACAGACCACGCCGCCACTCCGGCTTCGTCGTACGCGCCGGCGATCTCGTCGTAGGCCGCGGCGAGCGCCGACTCCGACTCGTACGCGACCGAGTTCACGATCGAGCGCTCGGGCGTCGCCGGCACGATCGCCGCCGCGACCCCGGGCGCCTCCCAGTAGCGAGCCGCGCGCCCGCCGCCGCCCATCCAGCGCAGGAAGTCGCGCAGCCCCCGCCACTGGGCCGCGCGTGGATCGCTCACCGCTTGCGGGCGATCGTGAGGCCGTCGGCGATTGCCACCATCGCCACGTCGACCAGCTCGTCGTCAGCGAGCCGTTCGTTGATCGCGCGCAACGCCCGGACCGAGTCGCGCCGGTCGTCCGGCACCTCGTCGTCCGGCCAGGCGATCCTGCCCCCGGCGAGGACGTTGTCGAGCAGGATCAGGCCTCCTGCTCGCGTCCGCTTTAACGCCTCGTCGAAGTACACGGGGTAGCCGGTCTTGTCGGCGTCGATGAAGACCAGGTCGAAGACCTCGCGCTCCGGCAGAGCGGCGAGTGTCTCCGCGGCCGGGCCGACCCGGATCTCGACCCGGTCGGCGACGCCGGCAGCCTCGAGGTTTCGCGCCGCCGTCTCGGCGTACTCCTCATTGAGCTCGCAGCAGAGCAGCCGTCCTCCCGGCGCCAGCCCGCGCGCGATGCAGATCGCGGAGTACCCCGTGAACGTGCCGACCTCGAGCGCTTCGCGGACGCCGGCGGCGCGCGCCAGCAGAGTCATGAACGCGCCCTGGTCGGGCGCGATCTGCATCTCCGAGATCGTGCCCATCGCCGCGGTCTCCTCCTGGACGCGGCGCAGGACCTCGTCCTGGCGCGTCCCGTGGGCGACGATGTACTCGTGGAGCCGCTCGTCGACCGAAGTGAACTTGGTCACGCCTGGTGCCCCCGGCGCCCGCCGAACGACGCGCTCAGGCCGCAGAGCGCTCCAACCGCGGCGCCCGCCAGGCCGGCCCACGGGTCGGCGAAGTCCTCGACGAGGGGAAGCGCGAGCAGGACTGCCGCCGCGACCGCGACCGCGATCGGGTCGTACGCGTCGTCCGGGTCGGCGCGGCGCTCCGGCTCGCGGATCACCACGTAGGCGGCGAGGACGCCGAGGGCCATGCCGTTCGCCCCGCCGGCGATCGGCAGGCCGCCGCCGAAGGCGTCGCCGAGCGCGACCCCGGCAAGCATCCCCAGCGCACCGCAGGCGAGCGCGAGGATCAACGCCGCGACCGAGCCGATCCGCCGCTCGATCGGCGGCAGGAAGATCGCGATCGCGAGCGCGCAGACGAACAGGTAGCCGGCGTCGGCGAAGAAGAAGGGCGCGGTCAGGTAGCGCCAGGGCTCGTCCCCGGGGGTACCGAAGATCACGCCGAGGTCGGTGGCCGGCAGATCCGACGCGCGATGGACGACGAACATCGCCGCGAACGCGAGGAGCAGCACGCCGGTCGCGACCGGCTTCGTCGCCAGCTCCTCGAGCCGTCCGCCGCCCTCGCCGCGCAGACGCGCCTGCGCGCGCGTGCGGCGCTCCGCGTCGCGGCGCAACCGCTTCTCGCGCCGGCCCTCTCGGACCTTGATCTCGTCGCCTTCGCGCTGGAGCTTGGGCGCGCGCTTGCGCAGCCGCTGCCCGCAGTACGGGCACTCCGTCACGTACGGGCTCACCTCGGAGCCGCAGTTGCGACAGACGACGCTCAGCTCCGGTGCGGACATCAGGACCCGAGGATATCCCGGCGCAGCCGGGGGCAGCCATCGATCAGGCGTCGACGATCAACCCGCGAACCACCTCGCGCGGGTCGCGTCCGTTCCGCTCCCAGCTGGCGAGCTGGCGGCGAGCGCCCGTGCCCTCGCGCAGGATCTCCCAGACCGTCTCGAGGTGCCTGGCGATCCCGAGCTCTGCGGCGTCCACCGCGAGCTCCTCGAGCAGTCGCTTCGCCAGCTCCGGCGCGGGTACGTGGTGACCGGCCCGGAAGTCGACCAGCCGCCCCTCCATGCCGCGCAGCGCGGCGCGGACCTTGTTGTCGTCGATCAGCTCCGACGGGTACTCCACCAACGGCTCCTCGGTGTCGTGGAGCACGCACAGGCGGCGCGCCAGCGAGGTGATCAGGGCCGCCAGCGCCAGGGTCCCCGCGAGGCTCGTCTGCTGGTCGCAGACCCGGGTCTCGACCGTGCCGAGCTTCGGGTGCGGGCGCACGTCCCACCACAGGTACGTGTAGTCCTCGATCGCCCCGCTTCGCATCATCGTCTCGACGCGGTGCGAGTAGATCTCCCAGGTGCCGTAGTGCGGAGGGATCCCCTGGCGCGGGAACTGGCGGAAGACCGGCACCCGGGACGACATCATCCCGGTGGGGTGTCCGCGCCAGAACGGCGAATTCGTCGAGATCGCGAGCAGGAGCGGCAGGTAGCGCCGGATCCCGTCGGCGACGTAGACCGCCCGGTCGGCGCCTGCGATCGCCACGTGGACGTGGGTGCCGAAGATCAGCTCGCGCCGAGCGATGTAGCCCAGGTCGGAGATCAGCTCGCGGTAACGGGGGCGGTCGACGATCACCTGCTCCTCCCAGCGGGCGAACGGATGCGTGCCGGCGGCGCCGATCGCGAGACCGCGCTCGCCCGCCAGCCGCGCCACGAGCGCCCGCAGCTTCGCGAGCTCCTCACCCGCCTCGTTCACGCCGGCGCACGGGCGGGTGGCGATCTCGAGCACGGCGCTGAAGAGCTCCGGCTTGATCTGTCCCTCCCACTCCGAGGGCACCGACGCGAGCAGCGGCTCGATCTCCTGGGCCAGGTCCAGGGACTCGGGATCGAGGATCATCAGCTCCTCCTCGATCCCCACCGTGAACGGCGGGCCGGTGAAGGCGTGGTCCAGCATGTTCGCCTAACCTAAGACCATATGGAGATCAAGACCCTCACCGAACAGAAGTCCCTCCTCGCCACCCTCGCCCCGGGCAAGCGCGCCCGCCTGCGCCGCCTCCTGTTCGAGTTCGGCCCCGGAGAGGGCACCCTGATGCTGTTGCCGATCGACCAGGGGATCGAGCACG
>Ga0299914_10003154_pt1 | contig 11588 bp, 12 predicted proteins | sample RVTome_10_FD_201361 | JGI IMG/M metagenome (GOLD analysis project Ga0299914, IMG submission 201361) | Soil microbial communities from uranium-contaminated site in the Upper Colorado River Basin, Wyoming, United States - RVT153D57 (version 2) ... | reverse complement strand
CGTCAATATCGGCACCTTCCATCTCGGCCGCCGGGAAGCGGGGGGTGAAGCGGTCGCTCTGGTCTCGGTCGACGGGCACATCACCGCCTCGGTGGTGGAGCGGCTCGAAGCGCTGCCGGGGGTCAGGCGGGTCAAGCCGCTGCGATTCTAGGCAGAACATGATAGGAAGGGTCCACCTCGACGGCCGAGGATGATTCCGCATGCGTCTCGCCCTTCTGCTTCTGGCCTTGCTCCTCACCGTCCCGGCGGCGGCGCAGCAGCCGGAGTGGCGAACGGCGCGGGAATATGACGTGCTGCTGCGGCCGCACGCCTACGAGCCCCGCGAGATCCGGCTCGCGGCGGGACGCCCGGTCAGGCTGCGGTTCGTAAATCAGGGCCAGGCGACCTACAGCTTCGCCGCCGAGGACTTCTTCCGGTCGGCCAGAATCCGGTCGCGCGATGCCGAGGTCGTCGCTGATGGCCGCTTGCGGCTGGCGCCGGGCGAGCGGCGCGTCATCGCGCTTGTCCCCGCGCCGGGCCGATACCGGGCCCGAAGCGGCAATCTCATTCACCGCCTGCTGGGGATGAGCGCCCTGATCGTCGTCGAGTGAAGGCTTGAAGCCTCCTCCGTGTATTACTATTATAGGACACGAGGAGAATCGGCATGGCGAAGGTGAAGATCCCCAAGCGGGTTGCGGGCATGAAGGTCCCGAAGAAGGTCCGCAGGAAAGCGAAGAAGGCGATCAAGGCGGCCGAAAGCCCGGTGGTGCGCGAGTTCGCCGCGGCGGCGATCGGCGCAGTCGCCGAGGCGCGCGCGTCGCGGGTGGCGGCGCGCGCCGTCGGCAACGGGCGCGCGCTGGGCCGGACGGTGCGGATCGACGGCGAGCAGCTCGTCGAGACGGTAAGGTCGGCCGCGCTCGACGGCATTCGCCGCTTCCTCGAAGGGTTCGACGAGGGAATGCGCGATTTCTCCCGCCGCTCCGCCGCGGCGGAGGACGAGGACGAATCCCCCGTCCGGCCCCGCCGGCCTAATCCGCCCGCCGACGGTCCGGACGCATAGCGCCGCCGCGCATCTGGCCGCGGATCGCGCCGGCCGGATGCGGCCCGGTGTGAACGTTCACGTAGAAATCGTGCGCGCGCAGTACCAGCTCGCGGGCGAGCGCCTGTTCGACCGTGGCGCAGCCTTCGCTGCGCCCGTTCGCGTCGGGCGTCGTCAGGGTGATCACCGGCGGTCCGGCCGTTCCCGCGGCAGCGCGATGGATATGGGCTGCGGTGGCGGGATCGATCTGCCGGGCATAGAGATTCCAGCAGACCTGCGGTCCGCCCGGATCGACCCGAACCTCGGCGGTGCCGGTCCCGTCAGGATCGCCGGGCCCGGGAACCTCCTGAACGCCGGTGAGCGTGACCGCAAGGACGGCGCGCTGGTCTCCCGGCGACGTCGCGCATCCGCCGGCCAGCAGCAAGGCCGCCGCGCAGCCGGTCATGGTAAAGTTCCGCATCTTCATCCTCCCTCGTCGGTGTCCTCGATCCATCGCCGCAGCAAGGTGTGGGCGATGGCGAATGGGGGCGGCGCCACGAACGGCGCGCCCGGATCGCCCGCCAGGGCGGCCGACACGCCGGCGCGGTCCACCCACATCGCGTCCTCCAGCTCCGTCTGATCGAGCGTCAGCGCGTCGGAGCGCGCGTCGGCAAGGCAGGCAATCATCAGCGATCCGGGGAACGGCCAGGGCTGGCTGGCGACGTAGCGGATATTGTCCACCACCGCGCCGGCCTCCTCCATAAGCTCGCGCGCCACCGCTTCCTCGATCGATTCACCCGGCTCGATGAAACCGGCGAGCGCCGAATAGCGGCCCGGCGGATATTGCGGCTGACGCGCCACCAGCACCCGGCCGCAATGCTCGGCAAGCATGATCACCACCGGATCGACGCGCGGGAAATGCTCGGCACCACAGCCGCTGCAGCGCCGGCCCCATCCGGCGCGGAACGGCCCGTTCGGTTCGCCGCAAATGCCGCAGAAACGATGCCGGTTGTGCCATTCGTTGAGGCTGCGCGCCGCACCCCAGATCGCGGCATCGCGCGGGCTCATCAGGCCGAGCAGCCGAAACACGCTCCACGCCCGCTGTCCGAGCGCCTCGATCGCCACCAGCGGCGCGAACAGAGGCGATTCCCCGTCCATGCCGAGGAAGATCAGCTCTGCCTGCGCCTCGTCCAGCGGCGACCAGAGAAGCCGCCCTTCCTCGTCGAGAATCGGATCGAGCTCGGCGAGTCGCAGCAGCCTCGCCTCGTCGCGCTCCGCCAGCGCCCGCACGGCCGCCTCGTCGAGCCTGAGCTGGTCGGCCCGGTCGATTCCGGCGCCGGTGAAGCCGGGCGCATTCATGCGGCTCGCCGCCATTCGCTACCGCGCGCGGCGAGCTTGGCGAACAGGGTCGGCAAGCCGGCCTCGCCGATCCGCTCGACCGGCCACCAGATCCCATCCGCGGGCGCGTCGGTCTCGGCGCAGAACAGCCGCATGGTGAGCGCGAAATGGGTGAAGACATGGTCGACCGCGCCCGCCTCGCGCCAAGTCGCTTCCACCGGCGCGCCTTCGGTGGGCAGAGCGAGCATGCCGCCGAGCAGCCCGTGCTGCGGCCGGCGAACCAGCAGGACGCGGCCGTCATGCTCGAGCCAATAAGCCACGCCTTCGCGGCGCGGGCGCGCCGTCTTCGGCGCCTTCACCGGATAGGCGCCCGGATCGCCGGCGGCGAAGGCGGCGCAGTGCGCCGCGAGCGGGCAGCGGCCGCAGTCCGGCCGCCGGGGCGTGCAGATCGTCTGGCCGAGCTCCATCATCGCCTGGGTGAAGTCGCCGGCGCGCCGGTCGGGCACGAGGCGATCGGCATGGTCGCGGATCGCGGCGCGGGCTGCCGGAAGCGCCTCCTTCACCGCGAACAGCCGCGCGACCACCCTTTCGACATTGGCGTCCACCGCCACGGCGCGCCGTTCGAAGGCGATCGCCGCCACGGCGGCGGCGGTATAGGCGCCGATGCCGGGGAGACGCCGCAAATCGGGTTCCTCTTCCGGGAAGCGACCGCCAAGCTCGCCAGCGACGGTCCGCGCGCAGGCGAGCAGGTTGCGCGCGCGGGCATAATAGCCAAGGCCGGCCCAGGCGGCCATGACCTCGCCGTCAGGTGCCTCGGCCAGCGCCTCCACCGTCGGCCAGCGCGCGACGAATTTCTCGAAATAGGGCCGCGCATGGGCAATCGTGGTCTGCTGCAGCATGATCTCGGACAGCCAGACGCGGTAGGGATCGGGTGTCTCGCCAGGTTCCGCCCGCCACGGCAGCGACCGCTTATCCACAGCATACCAACACAAAAGCGCCTGGGAGGCATCGACGGGCATGGGGCGGCTATGCCATGCTTGCCCGAAGGTGAAAATGGCGTGACGAAGAAGGTTGGTCCAAGGAAGAGAGAGGCGGCGGAACCGGCCCGTTCGCGCCGGATGCGTCAGGTTTCCGAATTCCTTCCGGTCGTGGGCGGCGCCGCCTTTCGCCGGTTCGGCTTCGTCCAATCGTCCATCGTCAGCCGCTGGCGCGAGATCGTCGGCGCGCGCTACGCCGCGGTCTCATCGCCGGAATCGATCCGCTTCCCGCCCGGAAAGAAGAGCGGAGGCGTGCTGACCTTGATCGTCGAGGGTGCGCATGCGCCGATGATGCAGCATGTCGCGCCCGCCATCGTCGAGCGGGTCAACCGTTTCTTCGGTTATCCGGCGGTCGAGCGGATCGTGTTTCGGCAAGGAATCGTTCAGGCCGAGAAGGCAAGATCGCGCCCGGCGTCGTCGTTGCGCCCGATACCGGCCGAGCTGGGCGATTCGCTGCGCGAGGTGAGCGATCCGGAGCTTCGCGCCTGCCTCGAATCGCTTGCGCGCGGGCTTTCGAGCGGCGAAGGGGCGCCGATCGTGACGACGCTCCCGGTCGTCGGCAGAATTGGTGGAGAACGCAAGAAATGAAGGCAAAGCTCAGCACCGGCGCCGTCGCGCTGACCCTGTTCCTCAGCGGCTGCGGCGGCGAGGAAAGCAACACGCTCAATGCCGCGGCCGCCAACGATGCGGCCCCGCTTGCCCAGATCGCCGCGCCCGACAATGGCGACTGGACCCAGATCGTGTCGGAGACGCCGGAAGGCGGCTATCGGATGGGCAATCCGGACGCCCCGGTGAAGCTGGTGGAATATGCCTCGATCACCTGTCCGCATTGCGCGGTCTTCTCCGAAGCGGCATCGGAGCCGCTCGAGAACCGATATGTCAGGAGCGGCCAGGTCAGCTGGGAATATCGTCCCTTCATGCTGTTCCCGTCCGATCCGGCGGTCTTCATGCTGCTGCGATGCCAGGGCCCGACACCCTATTTCCGGCTCGTCGAGCAGCTCTATGCCAGCCAGGAGGAATGGTCGGGTCGGCTGCAGACGCTGACTCCGGAGCGGGCCCAGCAGCTCCAGAACATGTCGCCCACCGCCCAGGCGGCCGGCGTCATCGAGGTCACCGAGCTTGCGCCCTTCTTCCGCCAGCGCGGCATGCCCGAGGGACGGATCAACAGCTGCCTCGCCGATCAGAGCGGGCTCGAGCAGCTTGCCGAAGTCACCCGGCGCGGCAGCGAGCAGGACAATGTGACGGGCACGCCTACCTTCCTGATCAACGGGGAGAAAATCGATGTCGGGGAATGGCCGGAACTCGAGCAGCGCCTCCGCGCCGCCATCGGCGGGTGAGGTGACCGCCCGGCTGCTGCTGGCTGTTCTCGCGGCGGGGGCGATGGTCTTCCCCGCCGCGGTCGCTCCTGCACAGCAGGCCCAGCAGACGGCGCAGCGGGACTGGACGCGCAACGTCGTGCAGACGCCCGAGGGCGGGTTCCGGATGGGGAATCCGGAAGCGCGCGTGAAGGTGGTCGAATATCTGTCGCTGACCTGCTCGCACTGCGCCACCTTCGCGCAGAACGGCGCGCCGGCGCTGATCCGCGACTATGTCCGGACCGGCCGGGCAAGCCTGGAATATCGGAACTTCGTATTGAACGGGGTCGACGTCACCGCGTCCCTGCTCGCGCGCTGCGGCGGCACTGCCCGCTTCTTTCCGATCGCCGGGGAATTGCTCGCCACCCAGCCGAATTGGATGGGCCGGGTCGACGGCCTGACACAGGCGGAGCGCAATCAGCTCAACGCGCTGCCGTCCGGCGAGCGCCTGGCGCCGCTGGCCGAAATGATCGGCCTGACCGCCGTCGCCGCCCGTCACGGCGTCAGCGCTGCTCAAGCCCGCCGCTGCCTGACCGACGAGGCCGGCCTCGACCGGCTTGGCGAGATGGCCCGCTCGGCGAGCGCGCTCGGAATCAACGGCACGCCCACCTTCCTGATCAACGGCGCGCGGGTCGAGGTGAACGACTGGGCGCGGCTCGAGCCGCTGATCCGGGCGGCGGCAGGCTAGCCGGGAGATGGGGGCGAAGTGCAGGTAAGGCGTCTCAAGCTTTCCGGGTTCAAGAGCTTCGTCGAGCCGGCGGAGCTGAGGGTCGAGCCCGGCCTGACCGGCATCGTCGGCCCGAACGGCTGCGGCAAGTCAAACGTGCTCGAGGCGATCCGCTGGGTGATGGGCGAATCCTCGGCCAAGTCGATGCGCGGCGCCGGCATGGACGACGTCATCTTCGCCGGCACGGCCTTGCGGCCGGCGCGCGACTTCGCCGAGGTTTCCATGCTCGTCGAGCGCCAGTCCACGGACGCGAGCGGCGACGCCGCCGCTCCGGTCGGCGAGGTCGAGATCACCCGGCGAATCGAGCGCGGCGCCGGCTCGGCCTATCGGGTCAACGGTCGCGACGTGCGGGCGAAGGATGTCGCCTTGCTGTTCGCCGACGCCGCTACCGGCGCGCACAGCCCCGCTTTGGTCAGCCAAGGCAAGATCAGCGCCGTGATCGCCGCCAGGCCGACCGAGCGGCGACTGTTGCTCGAGGAGGCAGCGGGCATTGCCGGCCTGCATGTCCGCCGCAAGGATGCCGAGCAGAAGCTGCGCGCGGCCGAAGTCAACCTTACCCGCATCGACGAGATGCTGGCCGACATGGAGCAGCGCGGCGCCGCGCTGAAGCGGCAGGCGCGCGCCGCCGAGCGCTACCGCAAGCTCTCCGAGCAGATCCGCATCGCCGAGGGCCGGCTGGTCTTCGCGCGCTGGAAGGACGCGGCGCAGGCCGCCGAGGCGGCGAAGAAGGAGGCCGAGGCGGCCGAGGCGGGCGTCGAGCAAGCGGCCGAGGCGCAGCGCGCCGCCGCCGCCTGGCAGAATCAGGCAGCGTCCGAGCTGGCCGACAAGCGCAAGGCGGCGGAGGCGGCGCGCGAGCGCGCCTCGGAGCTCGGCCACCGCCTCGCCACCCTGCGCGCCGAGCGCGACACCTTGCGCCGCCGCATCGACGACCTGGCCGACCGGCAACGCACGCTCGCCGCCGACCGGATGCGCGAAGCGGCGCTGCGCACCGATGCCGATGCCGCGCTCGCCCGACTCGAGGAAGAGCAGGCCGGTATCGCCGCGCGACTGGCCGATGCCGAAACCCGCCGCGGCACGATCGAGATTCGAACGATCGAGCTGGAAGACAGCGCCCGCGAGGCCGAGTCCGCGCTCGGCAAGGCGCAGGCGGTGCAGGCGGCCGAGCAGGCCGAGGCGCGGGTTGCCCAGGCGGCGCTCCAGACGGCACGTCAGAAGCTCGAGCGGGTCGAGGCGGAAGCAAGGCGGATTGCCGATCAGGTCGGCTCGCTCGGCGAAGAAGCGCCGCTGATCGAAGCCCTGCACGCGGCGCGGGCGCGCCGCGAGGAGGCCGAGGCGCGGCTCGAGCAGGCCGGCGAGGCGATCGGCGCGGCCGAAGCATCGCGCCAGTCGGCCGCATCGGCGCGCGACGAGGCCGAAAGCGAGTCGGCCGCGGCGCGCGCGGCGCTGGCGGCACTGCAGTCGGAAGCCCAGTCGCTGGTCAAGGCGCTCGAAAATGCCGGCGGCGACCGGGCGATCAATCACGTCAAGTCGGAGGCCGGCTACGAGCGGGCGCTCGCCGCTGCGCTCGGCGACGATCTCGACGCCGATCTGGGCGGCGACGGACCGCGGCGCTGGACCGGTGCCGAAGCCGCGGCCGACGACCCCGATTTGCCGCCGGGCTGCGCGCGGCTGGCCGACCATGTCGAGGCGCCGCAGGCTCTGCTTCGCCGGCTGCGCCAGATCGCGGTCGTCGACGCCGACGACGGCACCGCCTTGCTCGCCGTCGGCCAGCGGCTCGTCACCCTCGACGGCCGGCTGCGACGCTGGGACGGCTATGTCGCCAGCGGCCTCGGCGCCGCAGCGGCCGAGCGGCTGATCCGCGTCAACCGCCTGGCCGAGATCGAGCAGGCGCTGCCGCGCTCCGCCGCCGCCGTCGAGGAGGCCGAGGCGCGCAGCCGTCAGGCGCGCGCGGCGATGGACGCCGCTCGCGACGCCGCCGATGCGGCGCGCCGAAGCGAGACCGAGGCGACCGTCGCCATTCGCGAGGCGAACCGCGAAGAGGATAGCGCGACCGTCGAGATGGAACGGCTGGAGCTGCGCCGCACCGGCCTGGCGGAGCGGGCACAGCAGGCGCAGGCCGACGTGCGCGAGGCGCGCCGCGGGCTCGACGAAGCCGAATCCTTGTGGGCGACCTTGCCCGATCCGGCGGCGACCGAGGCGCGGGTCGCGGACCTCCGGACGATCGCCGAGCATGCCCAGCAGGCGCTGGCCGAGGTCCGGGCGGAAGCGGCCACCCACGCTCGCGCCGTCGCCGCGGACCGACAACGCGCCGAGGCCGCGGCGCAGGAGCAGGCCGACTGGCGGACCCGCGCCGGCCAAGCCGAGCAGCGCGACGCCGAATTCGGTCGCCGCATCGCCGAGGCGGAAGCCGAAGCCCAGCGCCTCGCCGAAGCGCCGGACGCGCTGGAACGGCAGCTCGAGGCGCTGACCACGGAATCGGTCGAGGCGTCGGAAACCGCCCAGGCGGCGGCTGCGCACGAGCGCGACGGCGAGGACAAGCTGCGGCAGACCGGCGCCCGGATGGCCGAGGCCAACGAGGCGCTCGCCGCCGCGCGCGAGAAGCGCGCCGGGGCAACGGCGCGGGCCGAGAATCAGGAGAGCCGCCGGATCGAGATGGCCCGCATCTCCGGCGAGAAATTCCAGTGTCCGCCGCCACTCCTGCCCGAAAAGGTCGGTTTCGATGAGGCGGGAATCGTCGAGGTCGCGGTCGAATCGTCGCGACTCGACCGCCAGGTGCAGGAGCGCGAGCGGATCGGACCGGTCAATCTGGTCGCCGAGAGCGAGCTTGCCGAGCTGGAGGAGAATCGCACCGCGTCGCAGGCCGAGCGCGAGGAGCTGGGCGTCGCCATTCATCGTCTCCGTGGATCGATCGGCAGCCTCAACCGCGAGGGCCGCGCCCGCCTGCTTGCCGCCTTCCAGGAGGTCGACCGCCATTTCCGCAGCCTGTTCACCACCCTGTTCGAAGGCGGACAGGCGCATCTCGAGCTGGTCGAATCGGACGATCCGCTCGAAGCGGGCCTGGAGATCATGGCGCAGCCGCCGGGGAAGCGCCTCTCCGCCCTCACCCTGCTTTCGGGCGGCGAGCAGGCGCTGACCGCCGTCGCGCTCATTTTTGCGCTTTTCCTGACGAATCCGGCGCCGATCTGCGTGCTGGACGAGGTCGACGCGCCGCTCGACGACGCCAATATCGAGCGCTTCTGCGACCTGCTCGACCGCATGGTCGGCGAGACCGACACGCGCTACCTCATCGTCACCCACAATGCGGTGACGATGAGCCGTATGCACCGGCTGTTCGGGGTGACGATGGTCGAGAAGGGCGTCAGCCGCCTGGTCAGTGTCGATCTCGGCGGCGCCGAGCGGCTGCTGGCCGCGGAGTGAGGATTCAGCGAAGCAGTTCCACGGTCACGTCGGCGTCCCGAGCAACCTTGGACCAATTGCGATCCGACGTGAGGACCGGTACCGCAAGGCGTCGTGCGAGCGCCAGGCAAAAGCGATCTGCAAGCGAAAGTCCGGCACGGTCGGTAACGGCTCGGAGTAGCCCGGCATCGATCGCCATCTCCTCATCGGCGGGGATTACGCTGCAGGCGAGCGCCCTGATGACGGCACGAACCTGAACGGGACTATTCCCTCCCCGCAGCAGGCCGGCGGTCACCTCTGCCAAATTGACTGCCGAGATGACGCCGTCGGGGAGAGCCGCGGCGACGCGTTCCGCGCCAGGCTCCTCGTTCAATCCGGCCAGGATGGCGGACGCATCGAGGACACGCTTCATTCGCCTTGGCCGAATGACCTGCGGCGCTGCTCGATCAACTCATCCGAACTCATCGGCCGGCCAGGCATCTGCGCAAGGATCGCCCTTGCCGCGGCAAATCGAGCAAGGCCGTCGGCCGGCGGGCGCCGCTCGCCGGCCCGCCTGTAGATGGTGCCGCGTGCGAACAGGTGACCGGACGCCACCCGGCCCTTGCGGTCTGGACGCCACCCGCGCGGCGCGAGCACCTCCTTCACCCAGCGGCCTACCATCTTCCTCGATTCGTCATCGAGCGCTCCGACCCGGGTCTCGATTTCCTTCCCGATTGCTTCGACGGCGGGGCGGCTGTTGCGCGACTTGTCTTCCATCCGATGGATCGCATCCTCGGAGGCGAGCAGGTCAGCGATCTTGCGCCCTGCAGCGGAATGCTTGAATTGTTCAAGCGACATGGCGAGCTCTCCAATTAGGAGACATATAGGTGCCTTGTCCTCTATGAGGGAGAGGTGAACCTGTCAAATTTCGAGCCGCGTGAACATGGCGCTGCGAACGGGACGCTCTTCGTCCCGCCCTTCCCGCCGCGCTCCGCCGGGCCGGTGCCGGTCTGGCGCGGATTCTTCGGGGAGCGGGCGCGGACCGCCGTCTACGGCTGGTCGCAGCGCGCGTTCGAGATCGACTATTTCAAGCGCATCGTGTTCGGGCACAATGTCCACATCCCGCTGCACCCGGACCTGGTGCAGCGGGTGCTGCTCGACAATGCCGCCAATTATGTGAAGCCGGACCTGGTCAAGAAGCTGCTGGTGCCGACGATCGGACGCGGGCTGCTGAGCTCCGACGGCGAGCTGTGGCGCGAGCAAAGGCGCATCGTCGCGGCGAGCTTCGCGCCCGCCGCGGTCGACGTCCTTGTTCCGGTCTTCACCCGCGCCGCGGCGACCGCCGCCGCGCGATGGCGCGACGGCGAAATGATCGACATGGCGGCGCGGGCGACGGCGACGACGATGCGCGTCATCTCCGACAGCCTGTTCGCCGGCGATCCGCGCCTCACCAGCGATGCCGCCATGGCCCATATCGCCGCGGCGCTCGACGGGGTCAGCGAGGCGCGGCTCCAGGTGCTGCTCGGCCTTCCGCTCATGCCGTGGAGCCGCCGCGGCCTGGCCGCACGGCGAGGGCAACGCTTCCTCAGGCGCACCCTCGGCGACGTCGTCCAGGACCGATTGAGCGGCGACGGTGACGATTTCCTGAGCAAGCTCATCCGCGCGCTGCAGGACCGTTTCGAACCCGACGAGGCGCTCGCCCTCGCCGTCGACAATGCCGCCACTTTCTATCTCGCCGGCCACGAGACCACCGCCAATGCCATCACCTGGACCTTGTTCCTGCTCTCCGAGCAGCCGGATCTGCAGGATCAGGCCGCGGCGGAGGCGCGATCGGCGATCGCTTCCGGCGGCGGCGATGCCGAACTGCCCGACCGGCTGAAGCTGCTGCGCCGGATCGTCGAGGAATCGATGCGCCTCTACCCGCCGGTGCCACGTTTCGATCGCCAGGCGGTCGGACCCGACCGGCTCGGCGAGCATGAGGTGGCGCCGGGCGACATCATCTCGATCTGGCCCTGGATCCTTCACCGTCATTCGCGGCGCTGGGACGCGCCCGACGCCTTCATTCCCGATCGCTGGCTCGACGGAAAGGCCGAGCGCCACCGCTTCCAATATCTTCCGTTCGGCGGCGGACCGCGCGTCTGCGTCGGCGCGCGCTTCGCCACGGCGGAGGCGCTGACCATCCTGGCGCACTGGCTTGCGAACTGGCGGTTCGCGCCGGTGCCGGGCCGGAGCGTGCGGCCGTCCGGAATGGTGACGCTGCGCCCGGCCGGCGGCCTGCCGCTGCGGCTGCACGCGCGGGCGCAAGCGGGCGGCGAATAAAATAATCGTTTTTGGCGGAGACGGCGCCAGGCCCGGAAACGACGAACGGCATCGGCATTTTCGCGCTTGACTTTGTTCCCGTTTTGTGCCAGAATTACCGAAATTATAGATGTGAGAGTCGCGCCCGCGCCGGACCGGTGGCGGGCGCTTCCTTGTAGGCGGTCGAAGCGCGGTCCTGGCCCACGCCCTCGCCTCCTCGCCCCGCCCCGTCATTCCAGCGAAGGCTGGAATCTCCCTTTTCTTTCCGAGGCTTGACGTGACGACGCGGCCGTGAAGGACGTAGCGGTCCTTGCTTTGCGCGAGGACGACGCTGGGGGTGTCGGCGCCCGGCGCCAGGCCCAGAATCGAGAAGTTCTACCGCCTCCCCCCGCCCTTCGGGCTACGGGATTCACACATCTCCGACGGAAATCCGACGGAGAGAAAAACACTTCGACATCAGC
>Ga0299914_10003153_pt1 | contig 11590 bp, 9 predicted proteins | sample RVTome_10_FD_201361 | JGI IMG/M metagenome (GOLD analysis project Ga0299914, IMG submission 201361) | Soil microbial communities from uranium-contaminated site in the Upper Colorado River Basin, Wyoming, United States - RVT153D57 (version 2) ... | reverse complement strand
GCCGCGACCGCCGCCAACCGGTCGGCGTCGCCGTCGGCGAAGGCCGCGGCGCGCTCCACCATCGCCGTCGCCACCGGGTTGGCGGCAACGGACAGCCGGGCCCGCTCGATGCGCTCGGCGGCGTCGGCGCGCCCCGCGAGCACCGCAGCCTCGGCCCACAGGGCCGCATACCAGGGCCGCCACTCACCGCTGAACCAGGTGCGCAGCCGATCGGGATCCACCGCCAACCGGGCGACGGCGGCGTCGATGTCGCCGACGTGCAGCTGGACGATGGCGTCGAAGGTGGGGCCGTCGCCGCTCAGCGGGCTCTCCAGGCGTTCGGCGGTCCTGCCGATGGCGATGGTGCGGTCCCGCCATTCGGCGCGCTGGCGCTCGTCGCCGCGCAGGCCGTGGACCATCGCCACCGCCAGCGCGGCGCCGGTCAGGTTGCTCGCCACCGGACGGCCCGCCTGTTCCCAACCCCGCCGGAACCGCTCGGCGGCCGCCACCACGGCGTCGAGGTCGCCGGCCATGGCGTCGACCTTGATGCGGCGGGCGCTGGCGATGTGGTCGAGCTCGGTGACGAAGGGCAGCGACGCCAGGCGGTCCGCATACGTGCGGGCGGCGGCGAAGTCGCCGGCGGTCAGGCTGATCTCCGACGCCATGGCGTAGCAGTCGGAGAACTCCATGCCGTTGGCCGGGCCGAGCTGCATGCGTCCCAACACCTCGATCCGGGCACGCACGGTGGCCACCGCCGCAGGGACGTCGCCTCCGGCCAGGTGAACCGCGGACAGCTCGTCGAGCGCCGCACTCTCGTCGTAGGCGTCGCCGACTCGCCGGGCCAGCGTGACCGCCCGCTCGGCCAGCTCCTGCGTAACCGGGTCGAGCTCGTCGCCGTTGAACGCCTGCGCGGTCAGGATCGACGGCTCGGCGAGGGGCGAGTCGCCCGCCAGCGCCACCGCCTCGTGGATCAGCTCGTCGACGACCTCCGGGGGCGGGACCTCGGCCATGATGCCCGGGCCGCGGTTGATCAGCGTCGCCGCGATGGCGAGGTTGTGCGCCGCCGTGACCCCGTCGCCGGCGTCGGCGGCGATGTCGGCGGCCCGCCGCCAGAGGCGGAAGGTGTCGTTGCCGACGTGGCGACACATCGCCGCGCCGGCGGCGTCGTTGAGCGCCGTGACGCGCGCCGCGGGGTCGTCGGTGAGGGTCGCCGCCTCCTCGAAACGACGCTGCGCCTCCGCGGGCAGGCCCCGCAGGAACGTCAACGACGCCAGCAGCAGCGCCAACCGGCGGGCCTCGGCGCGCAGGTCCGGCCGGCTCACGGCCCAGGCGAGCCCGGCACGCAGGTCGTCGGCGACCAGGTCGAACGCGCCGCGCCAGGCGCCGTCGCCACCCCCGCCCTGGACGTAGTCCTCGACGTCCTCGTCGGCCCGCTCGACCAGCTCCTCGGCCGTTGCCAGACACCAGCGCACCTGCCGGGTCCGCACCTCGCCGAGCTCGCCGACCTGCCCCAGCTGGTCGACGCCGTATTGCCGGATCGTCTCGAGCACCCGATAGCGGGTCTCGGAGCCGGGTCGGGCGACGGCGAGGCTGTTGTCGGCCAGCCGGGCGAGCCCGTCGGCCAACCCCACGCCGACCGGCGGGAACCCGGCCACCTGGGCGGCGGCCTCAACCGTGAACGGAGCTGCGAACACCGACACCCGCCGGAGCAGGGCTTGTTCGGACGCCTCGAGCAGGGCATAGCTCCAGTCGATCGTGGAGCGGAGGGAGCTGTGCCGTTCGTCGAGCCGTGAGCCGCCCGACAGCATCCGCAGCGCGTCGGCCAGCCCCGACTCCACGCCGTCGAGCCCCAGCGTCGCGAGGCGAGCGGCCGCCAGCTCGATGGCAAGCGCCATGCCGTCGAGTGAGCGGCACACGCTGGCGATGCGGGGCACGTCGCCCGGGCCCGGCTCGAACCCGGCGGCCGCGCGGGCCCGCTCGAGGAACAGCGCCACCGCGTCGGCGGCCTCGCCATCGTCGGGTTGCAGCGACAGTCCGGGCACCGGGAAGACGTGCTCGAACGGCAGCATGAGGCGGGTGCGGCTGGTGGCCAGCACGCGCGTCTGCGGGCACGTGGCCAGGAGGCGCTCCACGAAGACGGCGACGCCGTCGACCAGGTGCTCGCAGTTGTCGAGCACGATCACCGCCTCCGACCTGCCGAGGCGGGCGAGGACCGCGTCGTCGATGGTGCCGCCCGGACGCTCGGCCACGCCCAGGACCGCAGCCACCGCGGCCGCCACCATCCCAGGATCGGAGATCGGGACCAGGTCCACGAACCAGACCGCGTCGGCGACCTCGACCGTCTCGGCCGCGACCGCGATTGCGAGCCGGGTCTTGCCGACGCCCCCGGGACCGACGGCGGTGACGAGCCGGTGCCCGGCGATGGCCGCGGCCAGCGCCTCCCGCTCGGCCGCCCGGCCCACGAAGGACGTCAGTGGCGTGGGGATCGCCGGCGCCGGCGGCCGGGAGGCGGTGGCGGCGGCTGCGGCGCGGCCGCTGGGCCCCCCGGAGCCCGCCGGCTGGGCGGCGAGCGCGGCGGCGTAACTGGCGAGCTCGCGGCGGTCGGCGACGCCGAGCTTGCGGAGCAGCGAGGACACGTGGCTCTCGACCGTCCGCACGGATATGTACAGGCGAGCGGCGATCTCGGCGTTGGTGAGGTGCTCGGCGACACCCGAGAGCACGTCGGCCTCGCGGGTCGACACGCCGGCGTCGGTCAGGACCTGAGCATCCATCACCCGAGGATTGTGCCTGGATCGGCCCCGGGCCACGACCCGCTTATCGATCGGTGCTCCCGATCGCGTCAGTCCCCGAGGTGCTCGGCGGCGACCCGCTTCGGTACGACCATGCGCCAGGCGTCGAGCACGATCTCCCGCATCTCCACGTCGTCGATCGCCTCGAGCCTGACGACCACCCAGTTGTACCGCTGATCGGAGCGCTTGGGCATGAGGAACTTGTGGGGCTCGGAGTCGATCAGGGCCCGACGCTCATCCTTGGGGAATGCGAATCCCATGAGGGTCTCGTCTCGGGAGAACGCGAGGTAGACGATCCGCCCGATCCGGAACTTAACTCGGTCCCTGACCAGGGCCTCCTCGGTCCGGGGAAGCGTGAGCGCCAGCTCCCGCACCTGCTCGATCGTCACCATGGAACCGGTGCCTAGTTCTTCGGCGTGGCCGGGTCCATCCAGAATGAGGTCACCGCGGAGAACGGGTCGAGCGCAGGGAGGAACCATGAAGGCGTGGGTCGTCGAATCGCCCGGGCCGATCGCAACGGGCCCCCTCGTGGCCGTGGATCGTCCGGTCCCCGAACCGGGTCCGGGCGAGATCCGCGTCCGGGTCATTGCGTGCGGCGTGTGCCGGACCGACCTCCACCTGGCCGAGGGCGATCTGCCGCCCCATCGGCCGTCGACCGTCCCGGGGCACGAGGTCGTCGGCACCGTCGACGCGCTCGGCCCCGGCACCGGCCGGTTCCGGCTGGGGCAGCGGGCCGGGATCGCCTGGCTGCGCCATACGGATGGGCGGTGCCGCTGGTGCCGGCGGGGCCAGGAGAACCTCTGCATCGACCCGCGCTTCACGGGCTGGGACGCGGACGGTGGCTACGCCCAATGGGCGGTGGTCGACGAGGCGTACGCCTACGAGCTTCCCGACAGCTTCGACGACGTGCACGCCGCACCACTGCTGTGCGCGGGCATCATCGGCTACCGGGCGCTGCGGCGGGCCGAGTTGCCGCCGGGAGGCCGCCTCGGCATCTACGGCTTCGGGGCGTCGGCGCACCTCGCCGCGCAGGTCGCCCTCGCCCGGGGTGCCACCGTGCACGTCATGACCCGGGCGGCGGCCGCCCGCCGGCTCGCCCTCGACCTGGGTGCGCACTCCGCAGGGCCCGCCGACGCCCCGCCCCCCGAGCCGCTCGACGCCGCGATCATGTTCGCGCCCGCCGGGGAACTGGTTCCGTCCGCCATGGCCGCCCTCGACCGCGGCGGCACGTTGGCCATCGCCGGCATCCACCTCAGCGACGTGCCGCCGCTGAACTACCAGAGCCACCTGTTCCAGGAGCGGCAGGTGCGCAGCGTCACCGCCAACACGCGGGCCGACGGCGAGGAGTTCCTGGCGCTCGCCGCGCGCCTCGGCGTCCGGGTGATGGCCACGCCGTACCCGCTCGACGCGGCCGACCGGGCGCTCGCCGACCTGGCCAACGACCGGCTCACGGGCGCCGCCGTACTGGTCGCGTAGCGGCCCTCGCGGCGAGCCGTCACCACGAACGAGGTCCGTTACGACGTTCACATGAGATCGAGCAAAGGAGGCACACATGGACATCTCCCTCGAGGGCTGGGACATCCAGACGGCAGGATCCGCAGACTGGGTGCCATGGGGCACCCAAGGGAACGCCAGGGCCAAGATCCTTGGCTCGGCCGACGGCTACATGGTCACGTACGTTCAAGCGGACGCCGGCTACGAGGGCGACCCGCACGTGCACGCTCACCCCGAGTTCTTCTACCTGGTCGAGGGCTCGGTCAGGAACCAGGGTCTCGAGATGACCGCGGGGGACGGCTACGCCGCGGCCGCGAGCTCGACCCACGCAGACTTCGCGACCGATACCGGCGCGACCTACATCGTGATCTTCAAGATCTGAGCTGTGCTACGTTTGCATATTTGGCTAAATTAGGAAATTATAGCAGCCATGGGCGAACGCATCGACAACACCGTCATCTGCCAGTACCGACCGCGGGCGGACAAGGTGGACGAGCTCATGGGGCTGATCCGCGAGCACCGTTCCACCTACACCGAGCTGGGTTTGGCGACTGGCCGTCCCGAGGAGGTGTACGTCGGCGAGGACCAGGACGGCGCCGGGCCTCTCGTGGTCGCGATCTTCCAGTGGGTCGACGCGGAGGCGCCCGGCCGCGCCCACCAGCACCCGCGGATCGCCGCACTGTGGGAGCGGATGGCCACTCTTGTCGAGGACCGCGCGATGGGACCCGGGATGGCGTTCCCGCACTTCGCCGTGAAGGAGACGCTCTGAACCGCCGGCCGCGCGGCCTGCGCGAGCTCGACGAGCTCGAGGCCGTGTTCGGGGCCCTCGCCAACGAGCATCGCCGGCACATCCTGGTCACGCTGCACGCGCGGGGCGGGGCCATGACCGCGGGTGAGCTGGCCGATCGCTTCAGCCACTCCTGGTCGACCACGACCCGGCACCTGCAACGGCTCGAGGCCGCGGGGCTGGTCCACGTGGAGAAGGCCGGCAGGGAACGGCGCTACACGCTCGACTCGGAGCACCTGCGACGAACGACGGCGACGTTCCTGCGCGTGTTCGACGGCGACTGAACGATCAGTGAGGGTCGATTCCGCCGAGCGCTCGCTCGACCATCGCCATGGGTGTGACTTGCATGATCCCCGGAATCGACCCTCAGTCGTCGAGCACCGGCAGGTCCAGCTGGTCCAGCCGCTCGGGGTCGGCGATCGCGTGGATCTCGACGATGCGGCCGCCCCTGACGGTGAAGGCCATGATCGAGACGGGACGGCCAGCGGGAGCCACGACGACCCCGGCGACGCCGTTGATGACGGCCGGCCGCACGAACGGTGACAACCGCGTGAACATGAGCGCACGGCTGGCCACGGTCTCCGCGCCCTGGACCACGACCGAGACGCCCGGACGCGCCATGCCGCCGTCGGACCGCAGCACGACGTCCGGGTCGAGCACCGCGACGAGCGCATCGAAGTCGCCGCCGCGGGCGGCGGCGAAGAACGCGTCCACCACCTCCCGCTGGCGCGCCAGGTCCACGTCGGGTGCGGCCGCGCCCCGGACCCGGCGACGCGCCCGGCTGGCGAGCTGCCGTGCCGCGGCCGGGGACCGCCCCACGATGGTCGCGATCTCCTCGAAGGGCACGGCGAACATGTCGTGCAGGACGAACGCCAGGCGCTCCGCGGGCGCGAGCGTCTCGAGGACCACCAGCAGCGCGAGGCCGACCGAGTCGACCAGCTCCGCCTGGTGCTCGGGGTCGAGGCCGTCCTCGCGCCGCACGATCGGATCGGGCACGTACACGTCCAGCGGCTGCTCGCGTCGCGACGAGCGCGACCGCAGCCGGTTCAGGCACACGCGCGAGACGACGGTCGTGAGCCAGCCACCCAGGTTCTCGACGTCGCTGGTGTCGGCGCGGTCGAGCCTCAGCCACGCCTCCTGGACGGCGTCGTCAGCCTCGCTGAGCGAGCCCAGCATTCGGTACGCCACCGCCCGCAGGTGCGCCCGTTGTTCCTCGAAGCGCTCGGTCAACCAGTCGTCCTGGGCCATCGTCACATTCCCTCGTCACGCCGTGTCATAGCAGTGACCGCCGCAATACCGCCGATGTGACAGAGGAGCAGACGCGATGGAGGATTCACGATGAAGGTCGCCAGAGTCCATGAGCCCATCGGCCTCGAAGGGATCGACGGCATCGTCTACGAGGACGCACCCGAGCCGGTGCCGGCCGTCGGCGATGTGCTCGTCAAGGTTCACGCCGCCGGCTTCACCCCGACCGAGTTGCTGTGGCCGCTCTGGACCGACCGGGCGGGCCGCGATCGGGGGCCGATCATCCCGGCTCACGAGTTCTCCGGCGTGGTCGCCGCCCTCGGGTACGGCACCGCCGGCGTGGCGGTGGGCGACGAGGTCTACGGCCTCATCGATGGCTACCGCGACGGGGCCGCGGCCGAGTTCATGGCCATCGAGGCGCGCGACATCGCGCCGAAGCCGACGACGATCGATCACGTGCACGCCGCGGCCATCCCCCAAGCGGGGCTCACGTCCTGGCAGGCGCTGTTCGATCATGGGCAGCTGGCCGCCGGGCAGACCGCGGTGATCCACGGGGCCGGTGGCGCCGTCGGCTCCGTCGCGGTGCAGCTCGCCCGCTCCGCCGGTGCCCACGTGATCGGCACGGGTCGTAGCGGCGCCCGGTCGCGCGCGCTGGAGGTCGGCGCCGACAGCTTCGTCGACCTCGAGCAGGACCGCTGGGAGGATGCCGTCGGGCAGGCCGACGTCGTCCTCGACACGATCGGCGGCGACGTGCTCGCCCGATCGGCGGCGCTCGTCAGGCCCGGCGGCGCCCTCGTGTCGGTCTGCGCCCCTCCGCCAACCGACCGCCAGGACATCCGGGCACTCCACTTCGTCCGCGAGCCCAGCCGCGCCCAACTCGTCGAGCTGGCTCGCCTGGTGGACGGTGGCCAGCTCCGCCCGCAGGTCGGCGCGGTGTACCCGCTCGCCGACGCCCGCGAGGCGTTCAGGGCCAAGTCGACCGAGAGGATCCCGGGCAAGGTGATCCTCCAGCCCTGACCCGGCGCCAGGCGACCGGCCAGCGGCTCCCCGGTGCGTTCTCGCCCCACACGATGCTGACCTCCAGCCAGCGACTGGAAGCCAGTATCCGGGGAGACCAGGGTCGGGTGGGGCCCGGCCACGCCGCCGGGGGAGTGCGGAGGATGCCTGGGTGACCGGGCCTGCACCCGTCCGGATCTCCGACCCACCGGGATCCGGGAACGGGTCCAACCCGTTCCTCGACGCCGCCGCCGACGGCCTGAACAACCTGCATGTCGACGCGAGGCTCACCGGCCTCGGTTCCCGCCCACGCGACCGAACGGGGTCCAGGCCGCGCTAGCCAGGACCCCGTCCACGACGCCAGGTGGTCGACCGGTCAGGGCGCGACGATGGTGATCCGACCCTCGCCTCCGCGCGGGTATTGCGCCTCGGTAACGATTCCGCCGAGCGGACCCTCGATGTAGCCCTGGAGGGACTGCTGGTCGGTGATGCCGAGGTTCGTGAACGGCACCGCCGGGTAGGCGTCGCCACCGTTGAGGGAGAAGTTCAGGCCTGCGACGTCGACGCTCACGTTCTGCGTGACGCCGTTGGCCACGACCACGGTGCCATCGTCGAGTACGAGGGACCTCACCCGTTGACCCGCCATCAACTGCTCGCCCGTCGTCTGGTTTGCCACCCGTGCCGGGAAGCTCGGGTCGATGACGATCGTGGCACCGGCGATCTGAACGAACCCGCCGTCGCCGGGTGCGGGAAGCGCGATCGCACCCTCCTCGACGATCTGGCGGAGTGTCTCGGCCGGCACGTCTTCGGCGATGGCCACGAAGTTGCCGAACGGCGCGAGGCGGAAGGTGTCGGCGACGGAGATCGGGCCGGCCGGCTGGTCGACCTCACCGCGGATGCCTCCCCCGTTCTGGATGGCGACCTGGGGAGTGTCCACCCCGAAGTCCGCCGCGCGTTGCTGGGCGGTGGAGAGCAACCCGTCGGCGATGAGGTTGCCGCAGTTGCTCTCGACGCCGCGCACCTCGTTGCGCTCGCAGTCGAGCACCACCTCGGACTGGCCGATGATGTCGGCGGCCAGATCGGCGACGAAGGCGGCGACGGGATCCTGGACGAGCCGCTTCTGGAGCAACGACTCACCGACGGCCCCCGGCCCGCTGCTGGCGACGAGCTTGATGCCGGAGTCGCTCTCGTCCCACGACAGGACGTTCCCGTCGCGGTCGAACGTCACCTCGAGGTTCCCGACGTAGCGGTAGTTGCCAGGCGTGGTGACGACCGGCACCTGCCCGCCGTCAGCATCGGCCGCGACCTGCGGGTAGGTGCCGAACACGTTGTCGGCATCACCGGGGAACAGCGGATCGTCCGCGTCGGCGAGGACCTCGTCCCCTCCGCCGCCGATGACGACGTCGACGTCGCGGAGCTCTCCGGTCAGCTCGATCTCGCTGGCGAGGCCCTGGAGGTGCGAGATGAGCACGATCTTGTCGATGCCGCGCTGGGTCAGCTGGTCGATCTCGGCCTGGGCGATGCCGGCGAGATCGGTGAGCACCTGGACGCCACCGGGGGACGAGATCGTCGGGAGAGAGGGCGTCGTGAGGCCGACCACCCCGATCCGTTCGCCGGTCTCCCTGATCACCGTGCTCTTCACCAGGCGGTCGCCGACCAGGCCCGCGAGCGAGGGCTCGCCGGAGAAATCGAGGTTTGCCGAGACGAACGGTGTACGCCTGTCCACCGTCTCGACGAACCGGGCGAACGTGGCGGGGCCGAAGTCGAACTCGTGGTTGCCGATGGCGAGGGCGTCGTACCGGAGCAACCGGACCGCGATCCCGTCGTAGAACTCCGCGCCCGGCTCCTGTGACGCCTGGAACGTCGTGCCGGCGAGGTAGTTGTCGCCGGAGTTCAGCAGCACGACGCCGCGCCGGCGGGATTCGCCGGGATCGTGGCTGAGGTGCGACCCGAGTCGCAGAGTGTCGACCTTGCGCTGGAACCGTGAGATGCCGCCGTACTCCACACCGTCGATGGTCGTCGGCAGCAGGCTCGACTCGCCGTCGTTGTTGTGCAGGATCGTGAGCGTGAAGTCGGGCCGAGGCGTCGAGCCGCCAGAGGCCGATCCGCCGCCCACCATCACCGAAGCGAGCAGCGCCGCTGCGGTTGCCACCGCTCCCGCACCCAGCCACCGACGTGATCCGCGTCGTCTCATCGGTCGACAACCCCCTCGAGTCGAGATTCGCTGCCGACGGTACCAAAGGAGCCGAGGTTCCCAGAGCAAGTGCCGGTCGCGCTCCTGTCCGCCACGCGAGCAGGCAGCCGCTCGCCTGGGTGCGACCCCGGTCGTCAGTCGTCGCCCGTTCGCGCCGGCATGCACCATCCCCCGCCGCCGGGTGTCAGCATGCGAAGGATGTCGCCGGCCTCCAGCCGGCGCGTGCACTTGTCGGGCAAGCGCTCGGCCCGGTGCTCGTCACCTCGGGGCAGCAGCCAGTTCTCACCTGGCGCCCCCGGCTCCCCGCCCCACAGTCCCCACGGCCGCGACGTACGTCGCTCGGTGATGAGCGACACCGTGCAGTCCTCCAGCACCTGCAGGTCCCGTTCGATCCCCTCGCCCCCCGGCGCGCGACCATCACCACCACTCCCCCGCCGGAGCCGATAGCGCAGCACCCGCAACGGGAAGGTGCGCTCCAACGCCTCGATCGGCGTATTCCTGGTATTCGTCATCCCCGTGTGGACGCCGCTCATGCCCGGGGCGTGGGGGCGGCCCCCCTGGCCGCCGGCCACCGTCTCGTAGTAGACCCAGCCGTCCCCGCCGATCAGCAGGTTGTTCATCGTCCCCTGGCCCGCTGCGGGCACCCGGTCCCGACAGGGCTCGGCCAGCGCCCGCAGGCACACGTCGGCCACCCGCTGGCTCACCTCGACGTTGCCGGCGCCGACGGCGGCGGGTGGGCGGGCGGCGACGATCGTGCCGGCCGGCGCCACGACCTGCACCGGCCGCAGGGCCCCGCCGTTGGCGGGGATGGACGGATCGACCGCAGCACGCAGGGCGTACGACACGGCTGAGACCGTGACCGCCTCCACGGCGTTGACGTTGCCCCGGGCCTGGGGGTCGCTGCCGGTGAAGTCGAACGCCACCTGGTCGCCCGTCACGGTGACGGCGACGGTGACACGCGCCGGACGCTGCTGCTGGGGGTCCGCGCCGGTCGAATCCAACACGTCCTCCGCCCGCCAGGCGCCGTCCGGTAGTTCCGCCAGCGCCGCCCGCATGCGCCGCTCGCCGTAGTCGACCACCGCGGCCAGCGGCGCCTGCGTCCCGGCGATGTCCGCGAGCCGCTCGACGCCGACCACGTTGGCGCCGACCTGGGCGTCGAGGTCACCGACCCGCTCGGTGGGCGTGCGCGAGTTGGCCAGCAGCAGGCGCCGCAGGGTCTCGTCGAGGCGCGTGGGGGGGATCCGCAGGCCCTCCTGATGGATCTCGGTGGCGTCGGCCGGGATCGAACCCGGCGCCGAGCCGCCCACGTCGGCGTGGTGCGCCCGGTTCGCCGCCCACCCCACCAGCTCGCCGTCGACCACACAGGGCGCCACCAGGGTGATGTCGTTGAGGTGGGTTCCGCCGGCGAAGGGATCGTTGAGCACCACCTGGTCGCCCGGGGCCAGGCGGTCGCCGAAGGCCTCGATGGCGGCGGCGACGCTCGCCGGCATCGAACCCAGGTGGACGGGGATGTGCTCGGCCTGCACCAGCAACTCGCCCGACGGGGTGAACAGTGCCGCCGAGCAATCGGCCCGCTCCTTGATGTTGGGGCTGAAGGCGGCCCGGCGGAGGACCGCGCCCATCTCCTCGGCAATGCCGGTGAGCCGCGAGATCAGCACCTGCAGCTCCGCGGGGCTCAGGCTCATGGGGCGCACCCGACCGGATCCCCGACGGGAGGGATACCTGGCGCCGAATTGGTTGCTGAGCAACCAGAACTGCGCCAGGAAACCGGCCTGGGGTCGGCGGACCTCGTCACGCCCGGAGTCCGCGATGCATCACCAACGCCCCACCGGCGCCGGCGCGCGCCGTCCAGCCGTCCGCGACCCAGATCGTGCAGTCCGGCTCCGCGATCACGGCCGGGCCGCGCACCTCGTCCTCGAGCCGGTCGGCCGCCGGAAGGTCGTCGACGGCCACCGTCGGCGGACGGGTCGCAACGGCCCGCAGCGCCACAACCTCGACCGGCTCGTCGGGCCGGGCGTAGCCGTTGCGGCGGCGATGCTCGTCGTGGAACTCGCCGACCGAGGCCACGGTCAGCTCATGGCTCTGGCCGCGGTAGCGGCAGTCCAC
>Ga0299914_10003152_pt1 | contig 11591 bp, 11 predicted proteins | sample RVTome_10_FD_201361 | JGI IMG/M metagenome (GOLD analysis project Ga0299914, IMG submission 201361) | Soil microbial communities from uranium-contaminated site in the Upper Colorado River Basin, Wyoming, United States - RVT153D57 (version 2) ... | reverse complement strand
GGCGTCCGCACCCGTCGGGAAGGCTGTCGTCTCGACGAAGAGCACGTCGCCGCCGGCACCGGTGACCGCCAGTCCCGTGGCGACGCCCGGCAGCTCCGTGCGCTCGAGCACCTCGTCGTCGACCGGTGGACGACCGAGCCAGTCGTGCAACGTGTCGGCGCCGACCGCCGGCACCGTTTGGCCGGTGGCGATGCGTGCGGCTGCCTTGCGGGCGAGCTTGCCGAGCTGCCGCTCGAGCGAGCGCACGCCGGCCTCACGGGTGTAGCCACGGATGATCGCGGTGACCGCCTCGTCGGGAATGACGAGCTCGGCAGCGCGCACGCCGGCACGCTCGAGCTGGCGCGGCAGGAGATAGCGACGGGCGATGAACACCTTCTCGTCGTCGGTGTAGCCGTCGAGGCGCACGACGTCCATCCGGTCGAGCAGCGGCGCCGGGATCGTGTCGAGCAGGTTGGCCGTGGCGATGAACACCACGTCGGACAGGTCGAGGTCGAGCTCGAGGTAGTGGTCGCGGAAGGTGTGGTTCTGCGCCGGGTCGAGGACCTCGAGCAGCGCCGCTGTCGGGTCGCCCGACCAACCGCCGGCCGACAGCTTGTCGACCTCGTCGAGCAGGATCACCGGGTTCTGCGTGCCGGCTTCGACCATCGCCTTGGCGATGCGGCCCGGTTGCGATCCGACGTAGGTGCGCCGGTGACCCCGGATCTCAGCCTCGTCGCGGATGCCCCCGAGGGCGACACGGACGAAGCGGCGTCCCATCGCCCTGGCAACCGACTCGCCGAGACTCGTCTTGCCGACACCCGGTGGCCCGACGAGCGTGACGATCGCGCCCTGCTGCTGGCGACGGCTCCTCGCCGCCGCGTGCGGCTGCTCGCTGGCGCTCCCGACGCCGCCGGGGGTGTCATCGGCGCTGCGGGCGGGGGAAGCCCGGTTGGGAGTCGACCCGGCCTCGGCCGCCGCGGATGGCTCGTCGTCGCCGTGCTCGTTGCGTTCGGTGCGGAGCTTGCGCACGGCGAGGTACTCGACGATGCGGTCCTTGACGTCGGCGAGGCCGTGGTGGTCGGCGTCGAGCACCTCGCGGGCGGCGTCGAGATCGAGGTTGTCGTCGCTGCGCACGCCCCACGGGAGCTCGAAGACGCGGTCGAGCCACGTGCGAATCCAGCCGTGCTCGGGCGATTGCGAGCTCGTGCGCTCCAGCCGGTCGACCTCCTTGGCGATCGAGGCGCGAGCCGCGTCGGGAAGGGTGAGCTCGGCGAGCTTGGTCCGATACTCGGCGACCACGTCGTCGTCGCCCTCGCCGAGCTCCTTGCGGATCGCATCGAGCTGCTGGCGCAGCAGGAACTCGCGCTGTTGCTTGTCGACGCCTTCGGTCACGTCCTCACGGATCGACTGCGCCACCTGCAACTCGGCGACGTGGTCGCGCGCCCAATCGATCAGGTACTGCACGCGGGCGCCGACGTCGACGGAGGCGAGCACGGCCGCGCGGCGCTGCTCGTCGAACTCGGCCCACGACGCCACCGCGTCGGCGAGCTCGCCGGGAGCCGACACGGTGCGGAGCAGCTCGGGAAGGCGGCGCGACCGGCGCAGTTCGGCGACGACGCCGAGTACGCCGCGAAGCTCACGGGCGAGTGCATCGACGCGCGGCGTCGGGCGCGGGTCGGTGACCAGCTCGACATCGGCGTACTCACCCTCGCGCTCGGAGCCGTGGACAGCCACGATGCGCGCTCGCTGATCGACGCTGACCACGGCCGCCGGGTCGCCCGACGGCAGCGAGCCGACATCGGGCACCTGGGCGACCACGGCGACGTCGTGGTCCGGCACACGGAGCGCGATGCGGCGCTCGGACTGCGCGCGCGCCGCGGCGACCGCTGTGCGCAACTCGGCGGAGCCGAGCCGCAAGGTGACGACGGACCCGGGCAGGACGGCCGCGGGGATCGTCGCCACCGGCAGGCGCACCGTCGTGATCGACAACTCACTCATGCCACGAGCGTAACGTCGGCACTACGAAAACTTGACTCGTGACGACTCAGCTTCCGTCCGCTCAGGCGGTCGCGTCGAGTGAACCGACGAGCACGGGCTCACCCTCGCCCCCGCTTCCCGGTTCCGCCGCCTCTCGCGGCGGGACGGCGCGCAGGGTGATCGTCAGCGTCGGAAAGTCGTCGATGGCGACACCGGACCAGAGCACCACCGTGCCGTCGCCATCACGCAGGTGGAACGTGCCGATGCTGACGCTGTCGCCGGCGACCGACCGGAGCCACCCCTCGTAGTACATGCCGTCGGGCGCCGGCGCCAGCCCATCGGTGACGAGCACGAGGGCGAAGCCGTCGCCGCGGTCGAGCACCTCGACGCCGGCCTTCGCCATCGGCGCGAGGTCGGTGCCGGCGAGCGCCAGCTGCGCCACCGGTGTGTCCTCGTCGGCGGACTCGTCCGGACCGTCGTCGGCGATCCCCCGGACGACGAATCCGGCGGCGAACAGCACCAGCGCAGCTGCGGCGGCCGCTCCGACCAGCACCCACCGCCGGCGGGCCGCGGCGAACCTGGAGTCCGGCGCGTCGGTGCGAGGCGTCGACGTGACCGCGGCGGCGATGCGGTCGAACAGGTCGGCGGGCGGCGCCGTCCACACGTCGGCGCGACGCAGCGAGGCGTCCACGCCCGGTGGCAGGTCGGGCACCCCGACCTCATCCTCGTCGCCGGCGTCACCACCACTCACCGGTGCACCGCCGTCTCGTGCGGTTCTTCACCGGAGGCCGACGGGATGGTGCACCCGTGAGCCCCTGGCGCCGCAACGATGGTTCGCTCGCTCCGCTCGCTCACTGTCCGCTGACTCCACCTTCATCGCCTTGTGGCTGACGTACGTTGCCGTCGCCCGCCCGGTTCGCGTCGCGCAGGTGGGCGAGGGCGTTCGCCAGTCTGCGATGGGCGCGATGCGAACGGGACTTGACGGTACCGACCGGCATGTCGAGCTGCGAGGCGATCTGGGGGTGCGTCAATCCCTCGAACCACGAGAGACGGACGACCTCGCGTTCGTCGCCGGGCAGGGAGTCGACGGCGAGACGCACCTGCCACGTCTCCCACGCCTGCTCGAGCACCACGTCGCCGCGCGACACCCCGTCGAGGGCGTCGAACCCGTCGAGGTCGGCCGGGTCGGTCGGCACCACCCGGCGCTGGCGCCGGTACTCGTCGATCGCCGCCCGCCTGGCGATCGTGAACAGCCACGGTGCCAGATCGTGGGACCCGTCGAAGCGGGCCGCCGCCCTCCACGCATTGACGAACGTGGCCTGCGCGGCGTCGGCGGCGCGCGCCTGGTCGCGCACGATGGCATAGGCGACGGCGTAGACGGCCCCGCCGAAGCGGTCGTACACGGCGCGCAGCACGCGCTCGTCACCGTCGGGGAAACGTGCCGCCAGCTCGCGGTCACTCCACGGATCGGCCGGCCCCACGGATCCGATGTTGGCACACCCACGGGGGCTCCGCCCCCGTGCACCCCCGAAGCACACCCATGGGGGCGAACCGTGCTGGGCCGCGGTGCGTAGTGACAGGTACCTGCCACTCGAGCGAAAGGGATCCACCCGGATGATCCGTTCACATACCTCCGCCGTCACCACCCGCACGCGGCGCTCCGCGCGCCTCGTCGTCAGCATCGGCGCCGCCGTCGCCGGGCTCGTGCTCGCCGGCACCACCGCCGCAGCGTCCGCGCCTCCGTCACCCCCGCCGGACACGGCGATGACCGCCGGCGCCGGACCGAGCGACTGCAGCGACGTGGCGGACACGACGTCGATGTCGACCGAGGCGATGGGCACGACGCCGATGGCGACCGAGGCGACGACCGACATGATGACCACCGAGCCGATGACGGGCAGCGAGCCGATGGCTGCCGCACCGTTCGTCCAGGTGATGGAGACCGCCGAGTATGGCGAGGTCCTCGTCGATGCCGAGTGCTGGGCGCTGTACATGTTCGTCCCCGACAGCGAGGGCGAGTCGACGTGCACGGAGGGCTGCGCCGCGGCGTGGCCGCCGCTGCTCGTCCCCGAAGGCGCGGTGCCTCCGCTCGCCGACGAGCTCGACCCGTCGCTGTTCAGTGTCGTCGAGCACCCCGAGCAGGGCCCGATGCTCAAGGTCGGTGACTGGCCGCTCTACTACTTCGCGTCCGACACGGGTCCGGGCGTGTTCAACGGCCAGGGGGCCAACGACGTGTGGTGGGTCGTCGCTCCCGACGGCACGCCGATCGAGTCGATGACGCCGACGACCACAGGGGCCTGACGGTCCGGGGCCTCCGCCCCCTGGTCAGCTCGGCTTGACCAGGGGGCGGAGCTCTCCGATCACGTGCAGCATGTTGGCGGCGAGCTGCTTGGCGTCGGCGGCGCGGCGGCTGCGGGCGATCTCGCGGCGCCCTTCGGCCAGCGCGCTGGAGAGCGTCAGCACGACCGCGCGGGCGTAGCCGTCGTCGGCGGGGCGCAGGTTCTTGAGGAGGTCGGCGACCTGCGCCTTGCGCTGGTCGGCCAACTCCCTGACGAAGCCGGCGGGCGAGTCACCTTCGGCGAAGATGCGCACGAGGTCGCGCGATTCCCACGCCGATTCGAGCAGCACCTTGCACGCGGCGAGGAACGCGTCCCACCGGTTGTCGCCCGCCTGAGCAACAGCGTCCTCGACGAGTGCCTGCTGGCCCTCGTCGTACCGCTCCCACAGGGCGACGAAGACCTCGGCCTTGCCGCCGAAGTGATGGTACAGGCTGCCGATGCTGCTGCCGGCGAGCTCGACCACCTCGGCCACGTTGGCGTCTCCGAAGCCGTGCTTGGCGAAGATGGTGCGCGCCGCGTCGAGGATCGAACGCTTCGTGCCCTCCGTCGTGCTCCACTGGTGCTTGGGTCGACGGCGTCGGCGACCGATCTGCTGCATCGACATGTCCCTGCCTCCTGCGGTGCGCCCCTGCCCCGCCTCGCTGCGGCCTGCCCGCCCGCGACACGGAAGGCAAGTTTAGAAGCCTGCCGACACCCAGCGCGCATCGCCGCGTCGAATGTCCGCTTCACGGTGCCGACCGCACGCAATACGCTGCAGCAGAGTGCTTGACCACCGGGGCGCCTTCGCAGCAAGGGCGCAGCGCGAGCTCATCATCGGCGGCGTCGCCTATGGCGCCTACCTCCTCGCGCGCCGCAACGTCTGGAACGACCGCGGGCGCGAGCGGGCACAGCTCAACAGTGCCAGGGTGATCGCCGCCGAGCGCCGCCTCGGTCTGTTCGTCGAGCCCGCCGTGCAAACCGCCGCCGGGCACGCGCGGCGGTTCGTCGCCGTGCTCAATGTCGGCTACGCCGCCGCCAACGTCACGCTCAGCATCGGTTGGCTGTTCCTGCTCTACCTCCGCCGCGACGCGGCGTTCGTCCGTGAGCGCCGCGCCGTGCTCGCTGCCTGGGCCGGGGCGATCCCGGTGTTCGCCATGTTCCCGCTCGCCCCACCGCGCAAGGTCGACGGCTTCGTCGACACGCTGCTCGAACACGGCATCGACATCGAGCGACCAGGCCTCGTGCGCTGGTACAACCCGATCGCCGCGATGCCCAGCTACCACGTCGCGTTCGCCACGGTCACCGGGCTCGGTCTCGCCCCGCGGGCTCGAACGCTGCTCGGCCGGACCGGCTGGCGCACCTACCCCGCCGCCGTGGCGGCGATCGTGGTCGCGACCGGCAATCACTATCTCGCCGACGTCGCCGCGGGGGCCACGCTCGGAGCCCTCGCCCGTCGACTGACGAGACTGCGGCGATGAAGCGGGTCCCGATGGAGGTCGACGCAACGCCCGCTCGTACCGCCACGCCGCCGCGTGGCACGCCGGCAACGGACAACGGCGAGACGCGCGACACCGACCTCACCATCGGCATCCTGCGGATCCTCGGCGGCGTGCTGCTCGCCCTCGGCGGCGGTGTGCTGCTCGTCTTCCTGATCGGCCGCCAGACCGGTTTCTCCGACCTCGAGACGGTGCTGCGCGAGGGCGATTGGCGCTGGCTGGCGGTGTGCGCCGGCGGGCAGATCGCCGTGTTCACCGGTTACAGCGGAGTGTTCCGCACGGCGCTCTCCTTCGAGGGCGGCCCGCACGTGCCCGCCCGGTTGTCGCTCCGGGTCGTGCTCACCAGCTTCGCGATGACCCAGCTCGTCGCCGCCGGCGGCGCCGCCGGCCTCGCTGTCACCTACTGGGCGCTGCGCAAGCTCGGCCTGGCCCGGCGCGCCGCGGTGGTGCGGCTGCTCGGGATCAACACGATCGTCTACCTCGTGTTCGCCGCGCTGGCCTTCGCCGCCGCGCTGCTCGCCTTCCTCACCGCCGCCGCGCCGGTCGGGGCGACGCTGCCATGGATCGCGTTGCTGCCCGTGTTCGCCTTCCTCGCGTGGTGGTTCACCGAGCCACAACGCGTCCAGCGCTGGGCGACGCCGTCGGGCGGGGCGCTGCGCCGGGCGCTGTCGACGGGCGTCGGCGCGGCCTGGTTCGCCCGCCGCGTCACCAGCACGCACGAGGGCCGGCCGATGCTCGGATGGGCACTCCTCTACTGGGTTGCCGATGTCGGCAGCCTGTGGGGCGCGCTCCACGCGTTCGGCGATTCGCCGAGCCTTGCCGCCCTCGCCCTCGTGTACGTCATCGGGTACCTCGCCGCGGCGGTGCCGATCCCGTTCATCGCCACCGGCGGCATCGACGCCGCGCTGACCTTCGCGCTGCAAATGGTGGGCGTTCCCCTCGATCTCGCCCTCGTGTCGGTCGTCGCCCACCGCGTGTTCGCCTTCTGGATCCCGATGATGCCGGGCATCGTGCTCGGCTTCCTGCTCGGCCGCACCGGCGCAGCGCTCGAGGCTGCACGCGATGAACATGAGCGTGAGCACGCTGTGGCGGGCTAGCCGCCGGTAGCCGCCGGTAGCCGCTCGACACGACGACGGCGGAGGAGGCGACGACGACACCGCCGACGAGAAGTGGCCACGGCAGCGGCACCACGCAGCGCTGCACGGGTCGTGTCGCGGCTGACATACTGCGTTGCCGATGGAGATCGCGCCAGCCGATGACCTGCGCGCCAGCCGGTCGTCCTCAGCGGGGGCACCACCGGGCTGATGGCGCTGGAACCTGGCGTCGTCGTCGACCACTACCGCCTCGACCAGGTCATCCACCGCGGCAGGGCGACGACGGTGTTCGCCGCCACCGACCTGTCGTTGCAGCGGCGCGTTGCCTTCAAGGTGCTCGGCGACACCGTCTACGTCTGGGGCAGCGTCGGCGACGCGCTCTACTACGTCACCGAGTTCGTCAACGGTCTCAGCCCGCCTGGCAGCGGTGCGCCGCCCGGGCCGACGCAGCCCCGATGACACTCGAGCCCGGCGCAGTCGTCGACCAGTATCGGCTCGATCGGACGATCCGGCGCGGCGCCTCGACGACGGTGTTCGCCGCCACCGAGCTCGACTCGGGCCGGCGGGTCGCGCTGGAGGTGCTCGGCGACGTCGCCGCGGCCGATCTCGCCACGCGCCAGCGGTTCATCGATCGGGCGGGCACGGCGATGGAGCTCGGCGACCACCCGAACATCCTGACCGTGCTCCGCTGGGGCCGGGTCGGCGGCGTGATGTACCTCGTCACCGAGCTGGTCGACGGGATCAGCCTCGCAGACCTCCTGCGCCGGCAGCCTCGCCGCGGCCCGTTGCCGGACGACGAGGCGTTGTCGCTGCTCGAGCACGTCGGCGCGGCGCTCGACTACGCCCACCAGCGCGGCGCCGTGCACGGCGCGATCGAACCCGCCAACGTGCTCGTGCGCATGGCCCAACCGCGATCGGCGCTGCTCGGGTTCGGCACGGACGTCGAGGCCGACGCTTCCTCCGCGGCCGACTACCGGGCTCCCGAGCTGGCCGACGACGGGCGCGGGCCGGACGCGGCGAGTGACCGGTACAGCTTCGCCTGCCTCGCCTTTGCCGTCCTCACCGGCGCACCGCCGTATGCCGACTCCGTCGACGATGCCGACCGCCCGGCCGGTCACCGTCACCGCCGCGTCCCGCTGGCATCGGAGCGACGACCCGGCCTGCCGGCCGCTGTCGACCGCGTGTTCCTCACGGCCCTGGCCGAGGACCCCGGCCAACGGCCCCGCCACTGCGCCGACGTGCTGCGCGCGTTGCGCGCCGAGCTCCGCGCCGCCGCGTTGCGCCCGATCGCGCCGGCGCGAGACGCCGGCGTCACGCCGTTGTTCATGGCGCCTGTGACCGGACCACCGCGAACGCGCCGCTGGTGGCCGGCCGCGCTGGCGGCAGCCGGCGCGGTCGTGCTCGCCGTCGCCGCGGCGATGGTGACCCTCGACGGTGGCCGCGACGTCGCCGGCGGTGTCGGGCCGGGAGTCGTCACGATGCCAGCGACGTCCGCACCGACCCCGGTGCCGACGACCACGCGTCCCGCGGCGACCACGACCGCCACGCCGTCGACGGCCACGCCGCGGCCGTCGACGACGACGATCGCCCCGACGACCACCGTGGTCGGCCGCTTCGGTGTCGTCGGCCGTCCGATCACCTCACCGGACGGCCCGGAGAGCGCCTACGCGTTCGCCGTGCAGGAACGGCACGAGCCGTCGGCGACGGCCGCGCCCGGATCGCCGGCGTGGTACTACCTGACCTGGCTGCACACGGTGCAACCCGCCGGCGTCGAACAGCCGGTGAGCGCCACCGCCGAGGGGTTTGCCGTCGTTGCCGACGAGCGCGTCGAGTTGCGCGACTTCGAGACCGTTGAGGGTCGCGTTTCGACGTTCACCGAGTGCCGGGAGGGCGAATGCGTCGAGCTTGCGTCGCTCGTCGTGCCCACCCGGGACTGCGCACCAGGGCCCGGCTGCCCGCACGTGCGCACGGGTTCCGGTGGCGCGATGGCCTACCAGCAGGCGACCCTCACGCTGCGCTGGCCGGTGCAGGTTCTCGTCTACGAGCTCGTGCCGGAGCCGGACCGTCCGGCGATCGTCGCCGTCGACGAGCCGGATCGCACGGTGCAGTTCGACGCCGCGTCCGGCGTGCTCGTGGCGACGTTCCCCGACCTTCCTACGGCCGGCACGATCGACCAGCTCACCGTCACGCTCGCCGACGGCACGAAGGACTCGCTGCAGATCTTCTACGGCGGGTAGACGCATGACGAGGATCCGGCCGAGGTGCCACCAGTCAGCGCGTGACTCGGCCGCCCCCAGCGATCCACCCGGTGCCCATACACTCGCCGGATGCCCCGACCACGACCCGGCCTTCCGCGCGCTCGTCGTGCCGCGGCCGCGGTGGCGCTGGCACTGGGCCCTGGCCTGCTGCCAATTGCATGCGGTGGCGACGATGATGGTCGTCTGCTGAGCAACCAGGAGCAGCCGGCGCCCGGCCCGCCGCCGACGGTGGACGGCTCGATGCCGGCATCGACGGCGTCGGACGCTGCGGATCCTTCCGCATCGGACGTCTCGACACCGGAGCTGAGCACCTCGCCCTCGGCGGTCGACTCGACCGCGTCGACGACGCCCTCGACCACCGCGTCGACGACCTCCACGTCGACGACCTCCACGTCGACGTCCTCGACGACCTCGACGACCACGACGACGATCGACCCGCTGTTGGTCGCCCACGCCTACCCGGTCGAACCCGCGGCGAACACGTCGTGGACACCCGAGGGGCACTCGACCTACCGGGCCACCGACATCTTCGCCTCGACCGACTGCGGTACCGCGCTGCGCTCCCCCGTCGACGGTGTCGTCGAGGAGGTCCTGCCGGACGTCTACGACCGTGCGGTCGACGATCCGGCGACGCGCGGCGGCAACGCCGTGTCGATCATCGGCGATGACGGCGTGCGCTACTACCTCGCCCACTTCCAGGTCGTCGACCCGGCCATCACAGCAGGTGCGCGTGTCGCCGCCGGCCAGCACCTCGGCGAGATGGGCACCACGGGCCGCTCGGGCGCCTGCCATCTGCACTTCGGCCTGTCGCTGCCGTGCCCCGACAACTCGGGCGCCTGGTGGGTTCGTCGCGGCGTCGTGTGGCCCGACCAGTACCTCACGTCATGGAAGGACGGCGGCAACCTGTCGCCGTTGCCCGAGCTGCAGGAGTGGTTCGCCACCTACCCGGATGCCTGCAACTCCGTCGAGGACACCCCCTACGCCCACGGGTGACCAGGCGACGGCTCCGACCGCGCGCTCGGCTACTCCTGCGCCTCGAGATCGCGGAGCTCCGCCCGGTTGTTGTCGAGCATCCCGAGGAAGAAGTCATCGAAACCGGGAAAGCGGTCGATCAGCTGGCCCGTGTACCAGAAGACCGTGCCTGGCGCCTGCGACCACGGTTGGCCGATGAGGAACATGTCCGGCTGGGAATCACTTGCCGCGATCGGCATCACGTCGCTGCGATTCATCCCCAGGGCCGCGACGAAGTCGTCGTCGTCGACAGCGTCCAACATCGTCACGGCATCGCCCATCGGTGGTGCTCCGAGCAGGTTCGGCGTCCCGAACAGGTCGACGTGCTGGTAAAAGCAGCGCCAGCCATTGGCGTAACGCAGGAACGAGCGATATCGGGGATCGAGGGCGTGGCCGAGGCTGCGCTCGGTCGCTGCCAGTTCATCCTCGCTCGCGGCCACTGCAGGCAAATGGCGCTCCCACAGGCCCTCCGAATCGACCTCCTCGATCCGCTGCTGGATGAGCACACCCTTGACGATCTCCGCCGCCCAATCGTCGATCACGGCGGGGACCCTCCGAACTCCTCGACGTAGTCGTCAACGTACCAGAAGCCCGTGGGCTCGTATCCGACGGGGTAGCGCAGCGCTTGCGCGCCCAAGCTGTGTTGATCGACGCGTCGAGCGCCTGCCAACTATGTGGCTGGGCCGTGCCCGTCCATGTCGTGTCGGGTACGTGGCCGACGTGCTGGCCCGGCCCGAGTCCGCCGGCGAGATCCAGCACTCGCTCGGGAATCCGGCCCCCTTTGCGCCCTGGGTTGAGGATGTCCGCCGGCCGCGGCGTGCTCGTCCCCAATCGGCAGCCGATGCTCGTCCAGGACGTCGGCGAGGTCACGTCGCGACCGGCCTGTGTCGACCGGGCCGCGGAACGCCGGCGAGGGGCGGGATGCGTTCCGCGACCCGGTCTCGGGGGTGTGCTCAGCGTCCACCCCCGATGTTTCCGCGGTGTTTCCGCCCCGCACAGGTCGCGTGAACTGCTCCCGACGTCAGGAGCTGATCAGGGTGGCGAGCGCCCACACGGCGCCGACGAGCCCGACTGCGGCCATCGCCAGCGACCGCGTCACCGGCGCCCGCTCGAGGTCGCCCTCGTCACGCTGCCGGTCCCGGGGCCGCACCACCGCCAGGACGTTGCCGACGAGCAGCGCTCCGCCGAGGGCGAGCACGAGCCACGCGAGCAGGTCGTCACCGAGGAACACGCCTGCAGTCTGCCGAACGCGGACTCGAGGTGGCGCGGCAGGATGCCTACGATTCGCCGGGTGGTGAGCCGGCTGAAGGACATCTGCATCGACTGTGCGTCGCCTTGGACGCTGGGGCACTGGTGGGCGCCGGTGCTCGGCTACGCCGTCCGCCCGCACTCGGACGCGGACCTCGCCCAGCTCGAGGCCGACGGCTTCGCCGGGCCGGAAAACGACCCGGCGATCGC
>Ga0299914_10003150_pt1 | contig 11597 bp, 13 predicted proteins | sample RVTome_10_FD_201361 | JGI IMG/M metagenome (GOLD analysis project Ga0299914, IMG submission 201361) | Soil microbial communities from uranium-contaminated site in the Upper Colorado River Basin, Wyoming, United States - RVT153D57 (version 2) ... | reverse complement strand
CCCAGACCACTACCACCCTCAGCGGGCCGGCGCCGGTGTTGCGCAGGTCGTGGTCGGAGCCGACCGGAGCGAGGACGGCGTCGCCTGGACCGAGGTCGTGCTCGACGCCGTCGACGTGCATCGCGGCCGATCCCTCGACGACGACGTACAGCTCCTCCAGCGGGTCGTCGGTGTGGTGCGCGTGCATGCCCTCGCTGCCGCCGGGCGGGAGGGTCCAGGACTGCACGGCCACCGGGAGGCCGGAGCGACCGTGGAAGTGCCACTGGATCCGGGCGGGTCGCCCGGCTCCGTGCAGGTCGTAGTCGAAGGCGGTCTCGCCGGCACGCTCGATCATGCTGCTCCCGTCGTCGGACCGTCACCACCTCGAGCGGATCAGTCTAGGGTTCGCCGCAGGCACCGGGGTCGGATCGGCATCGTGGTCGTCGGCCATCCCGTGGAGGTGCGCGACGCCGCTCTGACCTTCTCGGCCGGCACGCACGGACGTGGAGCAGCCGACTCCCCTTTGTCGGCTGGTCACCTGACAGCGGTCCTCGCGGGTGCTCACAACGCCCACCGCCGGTCGGCCGTGAACGTGACCGACATCGATACGTCGTAGCCCAGCGGCTGCAGGCGTCGCCACAGGTCGTCGCGGACCCGGTCGAGCTGCTCCGCGGTCTGCACCGCGGATGTCTCGTCGACCACGAAGTCGACCTCCACGTCGAGACGTCCGCCGACCTTGGACGTACGCAGGAAGGACTCGGCGAAGCCGTGGTCACGCTCGACATCGACGACGCTGGTGCGCACCTGCTCGTACAACGCCGGCACCGGCGCCATCGTGAGGATCTCGCGGAAGCTCTGCACCAGCAACCGCGCCGGCACCCACAGGAACACCGCCGAGATCAGCACGACCATCGTCGGGTCGACGTAGCGGGCGAGGTCGACCCGGCCGGTGGCCTCCAGGACGAGCGCGACCCCGAAGCCCACCAGCACGCCGACGCTGAGCAGCGTGTCGCCGATCCACTCCGCCGCCTCGGCCCGGACGAGGTCCGAACCCTGCCGGGCACGCCGGCGCAGATACAACGAGACCGCCGCGCCACCGGCAGTCGCGATGAAGGCGTAGAGCAGCGCCCATCCCGCGGCGACCTCGCGGCCACCGTGCAGGATCTCTGCCAGCGCCGCCACCAGTGCGTAGATGCACAGCCCGCCGAGCGCGGCCGCCTTGACCACGATCGTGAGCGGCTCCCACACCTGGCGGCCCCAGGGGTACCGCTCGTCCGCGCCGCTGCGGGCCGTGCGCAGCGCGACGACGGCGAGCAGTGACAACACCACGCTCGCGAACGAGTACAGCCCGTCGAACACGATCATCTGCGAGCCGAGCGCCAGGCCCCAGACGAGCGAGAGGACGGCGAACCCCGCCGACGCCCACACCGAGACCATCAGGGCCCGCGTATCGGGCGACCTGCCCGCGGACGCGGCCCCGCCGTCACTTCCGACGCCTCCGACCGTCACGTGCGCCCCCCGTCCGCGCTCACCGACGACACCGGTCCCGCAGCCCTGCGCAGTCTACCGACGCAGGATCCACGCCCCAGGACGTCCTAACCTGACGACATGCTGCTCGAGGAGGCCACGCGCGTGCTCGACGGCCTGGACGACGCGTGGGTCCCGCACTGGGTCGCGGGCGGCTGGGGTGTGGCGGTCCTCGTCGGGCGCCAGACCGTGTGCACCGCGATCTCGACCTGGCCGTCGACGCCGGCACCCTGGGCGTGCCTGAGCACGCTGCACGACCTCGGCTACGTCGTCGAGACCGACTGGCTACCGGCCCGGGTCGAGCTCCAGGGCACGGGGGGCGCCCCCCGGGTCGACGTGCACCCGGTGACCTTCGACAGCGACGGCCAGGGCCGGCAACCGGCCCGCGACGCAGCCGACTTCGTCTACCCGCCGGCCGCGTTCACCGCCGGCTGACCTGAACCCCGCCCTCGTCCAGCTCGGCGGAGCCGCCGGTCACCACGGTCGGTCGTCGATGACCGCCCACAGCGTCCTGCCCCTTCTCCGCGCCGGCAGCACTCCCCACCCGTGGGCGAAGGCGTCGACCAGCTGCCAGCCGTCTCCATCGGGCAGGTCCTCGGACGCGACCGCAACCGGGCTCGCGGGCATCCCCCCGCCGCGGTCGGTGACGCCGATCCGAATCCGTTGCTCGATCCGGCTCACGCTCACCTCCACGATCGTCTGGGCGCGCAGGATCGAGTACGTCACGAGCTCGCTGACGACGAGGCCGGCTGGGTCCACGAGATGGGGCAGCTCCCAGTCCTGGAGGACGTCGCGAACGGCCCGGCGGGCATCTCGCGCCGCCGTGGGCAGCGGCAGCATCTGGACGTTGACGCGCGCCACCGACGGAGCGATGCGCCGCGCCTCCGCCAGGCCGGACTGGACCGAAGGACGCACCAAGAGTGACCCTGACGACGCCTCGAACGCCGGCGAGGGCCCATGGGGGTCGGGGACGCAGACCACCACACTGGCCGGCCAGTGCCGCAGGTAGGTCGTGACCGGAGCGAAGACCTCGTCGAACGGCCGCGAGGACGGGGCCATCTCGGCCAGGTCGCAGACCACGATGCGAGCCTCACCGGCGATGGCCTGGATGAGCTCGCTGACCACGTCGGAGGGCAAGCGGCGCCGCGCGACCACGGTGACCACGCCGGCGTCCGTCGCTGCGCCTGTCGCGCTCTCACGCTCGAATTCCACGGCATTCCCTACGCGCGCATTTTCGTACCCGCAAAGCCTCGGGAACCGCTCAGTTCGAGCAGATGGCTTCGTCGCATTCTGGAGAAACCATGTGAGGGCGGCCATCGTGTTCAAGGCCTGGACGCTCCCCGACGTCCTACACCGGTGTGCTTCCCCGCGGTGATGGACTTCAAACCGCGTGACGCCGGTCGTTTCGCGACGATTTCTCGGGTTCCGGCAGGCGCAGTAGCCCGCCGCGAAGGAAGGCGGCCGATCTTGCGCTCCTGCGGCCCGGATGTCCTGCAAGACTGCCGGCATGACGATCTCTCCGACCGATCTCACGCACCTACGACGCTGCGTCGAGCTTGCGACCGAGGCGCTGGATGACGGCGACGAGCCGTTCGGCTCGATCCTGGTCGACGCGAACGGTTCGGTCCGGTTCGAGGACCGCAACCGGGTCAAGGACGGCGACGAGACACGGCACCCGGAGTTCGAGATCGCCCGCTGGTCGGCGGGCAACCTCACCGCGGACGAACGCCGTACCTCGACGGTCTACACCTCCGGCGAGCACTGCCCGATGTGCTCGGCCGCGCACGCGTGGATGGGTCTCGGCAGGATCGTGTATGCGGTGTCGACGGCCCAGCTCGTGCAGTGGCGCACCGAGTGGGGCATGCCGGCCTCCCCGGTGACGCCGCTGCCGATCGACGCCGTGGCGCCCGAGGTGCCCACGACCGGGCCGGTCGACGAGCTCGTCGACGAGCTCAAGGCCCTGCACCGACGGCACATCGGCTGACCAGTCAGAGGAGCTACCGTGTCCGACTCGGTGAAGTCGCCCGGGCGTCCGGTGCGTGCTCGCTGAGCCAGTTGGCGGCCCTGCGCGCGGAGGCCCGCGACAACCATGCGTCCTGCACGACCTCGGCGAGCTCGTCCCGGGACAGCTCGGCGATGCGGCTGGACCGCAGCAGCACCGACGGGTGCCCGTCGAAGTGCGCCGTGGTGAAGAACGGCGTCGTCTCGTCCTGCACCAGGGCCTGCTTGTCCTCCTCGGACGGCACCCAGAACACGATCACGTCGCGGTAGCGTTCGCCGGTGTCAGGGTCGGTCGCGTCCGGTCGGGGGTTGCGGAAGAAGATGAACGACTTGCCGCCCACCTGGTAGACGGGGTTGTCCTGCGTGCCGTACTCGACCGTGACGTGCGGCATGGCCAGCGCGAGCCTGTGCACGTCCTCGACCGCGGCCGGACCGCTCCGCTGCGCCATACCAGGAGGGTACGTGCCACGGGAGGTCTGTGAGAGTCTCACGCATGGCCCGCATCGGAACGCTGGACTGGATGCACGTCTTCGTCGACGTGCCTCCCGACGCCGCGAGCGCGACCCGCACCTTCTGGTCCCGGGCGCTCGGCTGGGAGACCGGACCGCAGTGGACCCAGCACCCGGAGTTCCGGAGCCTCATCCCCGGCACCGGTGATCGCTACGTGCACGTGCAGGAGATCGACGGCGAGGCACGCGTCCACCTCGACGTCGTCGTCGACGACCTCGACACCGCCCGCGACGCGCTGCGGGACCTCGGCGCCGAGGCGGCACCGCGTACCGCGGAGTGGCAGGTCATGCGCTCACCCGGCGGTCTCCCGTTCTGCCTGTGCCGGGAGCCGGCGGCGGGCGTACGGCCCACGGGCACCCAGCACGCCGACGGGCACCGCAGCCGGCTGGTCCAGGTGTGCATCGACGCCCCGGCCGGCCTGTTCGACCGCGAGGTCGCCTTCTGGCGTGCGGCGACCGGGTGGGACTACCGCACGTCGGCTCACAACCCCGAGCTCGCCGATCTCCGCGGGCCGGCGACGGCGCCGTTGCGACTGCTCATGCAGCGGCTGGGAGCAGACGACCCGGGGACGACCACCCGGGCGCACATCGACCTCGGTGCCGACGACCTCGACGCCGAGGCCGACCGGCTGGTGTCGCTCGGCGCCCAGAAGGTGGCGCCGGGCAAGGGCTACCTGGACAGGACGCGCGGCTGGGTGGTGATGGCCGACCCCACGGGTCTGCCCTTCTGCGTGACGTCCAAGCCGCCGGACTGAGCGCTCCTGCCAGATCGGTCTTCTGCGCCGCTCGTGGCGGCAGTCGGGACCCCCGCTCCACCCGCGCGTCGCCGCGCATGGTCCCATGCATGGCGGTGCGCACCCGGGAGGCGCACACCTGACGACGACCGCAGCAAGTGGCGCGGGGCGTCCTCAGGACGGCACCGGACAGACGAGGTGACAACGTTGATCGTCCTCCACACGGCAATCGCCATCCTCGCGGTGGTGCTCCTGATCATCGTGGTGCGGGTCGACCCCGTCATCTCCCTGGTCCTCGGCTCGATCTACCTGGGGCTCGCAGCCGGGATCGGGTTCGAGAACACGATCGTCACGATCGCCGAGGGGTTCGGCGCCATCATGGCCGAGGTCGGGCTGCTGATCGGCTTCGGCGTGCTCATAGGCGCGTTGTTGTACGCCATGGGAGCACTGCAGAAACTCGTGGAGCTGCTGCTCCGGGCCTTCGGGCCGAGACGGCTGCCGTACGCGCTGAGCGCCGCCCTGAGCACGATCTTCCCGTCGATCTACGTCGACGTACAGCTGGTGCTCGCGGCTCCCCTGGCCCGGTCCGCCGCCCCGCAGCTCGGCCGCAACGGGCTCCCCATGCTCAGCGGCGCGCTGACCGCGGGCATCCTGGTCGGCTACGTGTTCGTCGTGCCGGGACTCGGCACCGTCTCGATCGCCGGGCTGCTCGACGTTCCCCTGGGCACGATGCTGATCTACGGCCTGCTGATCGGCCCCGCGACCGCGGTGATCACCACCTTGATCTTCGGCCGGCTGCTCAAGATGGGGTTCTGGAACGCCGACAAGGACGAGACCGACCTCGAGTCGCTGCAGGAGGCGGAGGAGGCCGTCGCGCACGAGACGGAGACCCCACCGGACGGCCCAGCACAAGCCATGGCGGACGGGACGGCGTCGGGACACGGCTCGGACCAGGCGGTGCTGGTCAAGTCGCCGCCGCTGTACATCTCACTCCTGCCCGTCCTCGTGCCACTGGTGCTGATCGCGTTCGGCGCCGTCGCGGAGGCGGCTGGCGCAACGTCGCCCGTGATCACGTTCTTCGGGGACCCCAACCTGGCTCTCTTCGTTGGCCTCCTCGGCGCGTACGCGCTCGCGCGGCGCACGCTCGGCAGCGAGCGGACCGACGAGTCGCTGAACAAGGGGTTCAACACCACCGGGCAGATCCTGCTGGTCACCGGCGTCGGCGGCTCCCTCGGAGCGGTGATCGAGGCGACCGGCCTCGACCGGGTCCTCGGCGACCTGTTCTCCGCCGAGGCGGGTACGCCGGTGCTCGTGAGCATCCTGCTGGCCTGGCTGATCGCCGCGGTCCTGCACCTGGCGATCGGCTCGATCTCGGTCGCCGCGATCACGGCTGCGGGAATCCTCGGCCCGATCATGGGCCAGCTCGCCGTGCCGGACGCGATCATCGGCCTTGCCATCGGCGCCGGCGCCCTGTTCGCCCTGCAGGTCAACAGCAACTTCTTCTGGATGTTCCAGACGCTGCTGGGCGTGTCCACGCGGGGCGCGCTCAAGGCGCTGACCTTCGTGACCGCACTGGCGTCGGTGGTGTCGCTGCCGCTGATCGCGTTGCTCAGCGCCTTCGTCTGAGGCGCGGCGCCTGAGGCACGCAGCCGCCCACACGTCCGTTCCGCACCCGGAGAGAGCGAGTATGCAGCCCTTACGCGGAGTCACCGTCGTGTCCCTCGAGCAGGCGATCGCCGCGCCGTACGCGAGCCGGCACCTGGCCGACCTCGGAGCGCGGGTGATCAAGGTGGAGCGTCCCGGCACCGGCGACTTCGCCCGCGGGTACGACACCCGGGTCGACGGTATGAGCTCGCACTTCGTCTGGACCAACCGCAGCAAGGAGTCCCTCACGCTCGACATCAAGGACTCCCGCGGCATCGCGGTGCTGCGTGACCTGCTGTCGAGCGCTGACGTGTTCATCCAGAACCTCGCCCCCGGCGCGGCCGCACGCGCAGGGCTCTCGGCCGAGCAGCTGCAGGCCGGCAACCCCGGGCTGATCGTGTGCAACATCTCCGGCTACGGCACGCCCGGCCCGTACGAGACGATGAAGGCCTACGACCTCATGGTGCAGAGCGAGGCCGGGCTGCTCTCCGTCACCGGCACGCAGGACGAGATGGCGAAGGTCGGTATCTCCGTCTCCGACATCGCCGCGGGGATGTACGCGTACAGCTCGATCCTCGCGGCGCTCATCGAACGGGGCCGGACCGGCCGGGGCTCGGTCCTCGACGTCTCGATGCTCGAGGCCACGGTGGAGTGGATGGGGTTCCCGCTGTACTACGCCTACGACGGCGCGGAGGCGCCACGACGCGCAGGTGCGGCACACGCCACGATCTACCCGTACGGCCCGTTCGTCACCGGCGACGACAAGGTCGTGATGATGGCCATCCAGAACGAACGGGAGTGGCAGGCGTTCTGCGCCCGGTTCCTCGACGACCCCGAGGTGGCCCGGCGCCCGGAGTTCGCGACCAACTCGGCGCGCAACCACAATCGCGAGGAGCTGGCCGTGCTCGTCGCCGGCCGGTTCGCCGAGCTCACCAGCGAGGAGGCGATGGCCGCGCTCGCGGCGATCCCGATCGCGCACGCGCGCGTGAACACGATGCACGAGGTCTGGAACCACCCGCAGCTCGCGGCGCGCGAGCGCTGGCACCGGGTCCCTACCCCGGCCGGCGTGGCTCCCGCGCTCGCGCCACCGGCGTTCACGACGAAAGCGCCGCGGATGGACCCGGTCCCGGAGGTGGGTGAGCACACGCGCGCCATCCTCGCCGAGCTCGGACTGTCCGACGAGGACGTGGACACGCTGGTCGCCGACGGCGTCGCCTGAGCCTGCCTCGGTCGGGTCAGCCGGGCTCGCTGGACGTCTCCTGGCCGGTTTCCCCGCTGAACCGGTGGCTCGACTCGCCGCGCAGCCGCCCCGGAGCCAGCCTGCGGCCGCAGAGCACGAGCAGCAGGTCCTGTCCGGTGCCGTACAGCGGCTCACCCGATCCGAACGTCCCGTCCATGTCGGTGGCGTGCAGCTCGACGCCGTCGAGGCCGACCCCGAAGTACCTGACGTGCTTGGGGCCGGCGCCGTCCAGGACCGTGCGCAGGGTCAAGACCCGCGCCTACCGCCGGCGCAAGGCCGACGCCTGATCGCGTCGAGGTGGCTCAGGCGGGAGTTCTACGTCGCCGCCGGCTGCCCGTGGTCCTCCGCGAGCAGGTCCTGGTCGGCGGCCGTGCCCGCGAGCAGCCCCGCCGACGTCGCGGTCAGCACGGACGCCAGCGGCATCGGCAGCGCCGCCAGGTGCGCCAGGTCCCCTGCCGCGTAGATGCCCTGCCGACTGGTGCGGCCCAGCTCGTCGATCCTGATGCACCCCGACGGCAGCATCTCCAGCGACAGCTGTTCGGCGAAGGGCGCCGCCTGGGCGAACGCGGTGGAGACGAACAGGCCCGCGACCTCCACGTCGGCTCCACTCGCCAGCCCGACGGTCGCGCCCGTCGAGCTGCGGCGGACCCCGGCAACCTTCTCGGGGCGTACGTCGACACCGCCCCGCGCGAGCTGCGCGCCGGTGGCCTCGTCCAGCTCCGCCCCGTCGGCGAACACCGTGACCCTGGCGGCGATCCGCTCGAGGAGCAGCGCGACCCTGACCGCGTGCGGCCCGTTGCCGAGGATGCCGACGTGCCGTCCGCTGAGCTCGTGGCCGTGACAGTACGGGCAGTGCGCGACGACGTCGCCCCAGAGGTCGGACAGGCCGGGGATGTCGGGAAGTGTGTCTCGCAGCCCGGTGGCCAGCACGACCCTGCGCGCCACCACCGTGCCGGTGTCGTCCAGCGTGACGCGCCAGCGTCCTCCGTCGTCGGCGACCTCGGTGGCACGGCGGTCGCGCACCTCCACGGTGGCGTAGGGCTGCAGGTCGCGCCGCGCGGCCGCGCGGAACTCCTCCGGCGACCTGCCGTCGTGGGTCACGAAGTTGTGCATCTCCTTGGCCGCGGCGTTGCGGTACTCACCCGAGTCGAGCAGCAGCACCGAGCGGTGCATCCGGCCGAGCGTGAGGGCTGTCTGCAGGCCGGCGGGCCCGCCGCCGACCACGACCACGTCGTAGGAATGAGGGTTCATTTGCGTTCTCCGATGCTGAGATCTTGTGTCAACACCGAGCATGTGGCTTCATGTTGACATGAAGTCAACAACCCGGCCCGTGCCGACGTGGTCGATCGGTGAGCTCGCCGCCAGGTACAGCCTGGCCACGCACGTACTCCGGCACTGGGAGGACCAGGGGCTGCTCACTCCGGAGCGGGACTCCGCGGGGCGACGGTGGTACCGCGGTGACGACGTGGTCCGGGTCGCGGTCATCATGCGCAGCAAGGCTGCGGGGATGTCGCTCCACCAGATCCGGCTGCTGCTCGACGCGAGCGCCGAGGGCCGCCGGGAGGTGCTGGAGGCGCATCTCGCCGATCTGGACAGCCGAATGGCGGAGATGGCGCGCTCACGCGACATGACCGTGCACGCGCTCGACTGCCGCGCCCATGACATCGCCACCTGTCCGAACTTCCGGACCCATGTCGCCGACGTCCTCGACGGCACGACGCGGACCCTGGACCGGCTGCTGGCACCTGGCGGCAGCCCGCGCGACTGACGCGAGTCCGCGCGCCCTATCGGCGCGCAACCATCCTCAGAGCGTCGTCGTCGGGCGCCCCCGTGCGACTGCGTCCTGGTCCTCGGTGATCTGCCGGATGATGCGCAGCCAGCACACCAGCGCCGCGACGGCGACGGCCGCGGCGGCGGCCTCGACGGGGGCGAGGAGACTGAACCTGAGCGTGTCGGATCCCGCAGGCATCACGAGCCAGCCGCCGATCCACCCGATGTGCTGCGAGACCAGCCACATGGCCCACCACCAGCCGACCACGGTGCTGCGCCTGCGCTCCCCGGCGACAGTCGCCAGGCGCACGTCTCGCACGTACTGGTAGGGAAACCAGTAGCTGACGATGGGCACGAGCCACCCGAACCAGGCCCACCCCGCGGACCGCTTGTGCCTGCGCCCGGGGTTCAGCGCCTCCGCGTTGACGCGTGCACGCGACAGCCACAACGAGGTCACGACCCACGCTGCGACGAACAGCCCGAGCGTCGGCGGCCCCATCACGTCGAACGGCGTGACGACCTGATCGGGGGTTGTGCCTCTCTCGGCCGCATCCCTGAGCTGCTCGGCGGCGAACCACGCCAGCGGCACGTCGACGACCTCGATGAGGGCGCCCAGCCCAGCCAGCACACTCGCGGCGACGGCCAGCCCCTTGGCCAACCGGTACATCCTCGCCGGCGGGCCGGAGGCGGCGTGGCCGTGTGCGGGAAACGGCTGCGTCATCTGTGTCCCCTGCTCCCGCGCGAGTCTAGACCGGTCTCGCCTCGCGGGCGTCCACGACCGTGAGGACCGCCGGCCGTACTGTCGGGACGTGACGATCGAGCAGCTGGAGAGCGACCCGCATCCGGTGCTGCACAGCCTGCGGTCCGCGGGTCCGGCGGCGTGGGTGGACTCCCTCGGCGCGTGGGTGGTGACCGGCCGCGCGCTGGCCGAGCGGGTGCTGAAGGACGCGTCGACGTTCACGGTCGACGACCCCCGGTTCTCCACCGCACGGGTCGTCGGTCCGAGCATGCTCTCCACCGACGGGGCGGCGCACGTGCACCACCGTGACCCGTTCGTGCGGGAGTTCCGGCCCGCGCACGCCCATGCCCGCTTCAGCGCGCTGGTCGAGCACAAGGCTGCCGACCTGGTCGACGGGATCCGCGACACCGGCCACGCCGAGATCCGGTCGACCGTCGCCGGCCCGCTGGCGGTGTTCGCGATGGCCGAGGCGCTGGGGCTCGGCGACACCGACGCCGCACTGGTGCGCGAGTGGTACGACGGCATCGTCGCGGCTGTCGACGACATCACCGCACTGCGTGACCCGAGCCCCCGCGGCGCCGAGGCGTTCTTCGCCCTGCGCCGGCACGTGGAGCTGGCCACCACCAGCCACCGGCATTCCGCGGTCATCGTGGCCGCGGCGCGGCGACTCTCGCTGGAGGAGGTGGTGTCGAACACCGCGGTGCTGCTGTTCGGCGGCATCGACACCACCGAGGGCATGATCGCCAACCTCGTACGCCATCTCCTCCTGCACCCCGACCAGCTGGCCCGGCTGCGGGCAGACCGCAGCCTGCTCGACAGCGCGATCGAGGAGTCCGTACGTCTCGAGCCGGCGGCGGCAAGCGTCGACCGCTACGCGACCGGCGACACCATCCTCGACGGCGCGCGGGTCCGCCGGGGAGACCCGGTCATCGTCTCCCTGGCCGGAGCGAACCGTGATCCCGCGGTGTTCACCGACCCCGACGCGTTCGAGCTGCGCCGTGCCAACGTCGGCAGGCACCTGTCGTTCGCCCACGGCCCACACTTCTGCATCGGTGCCCACCTGGCTCGGCTCGAGACGCGGGCCGCCCTGACCGCGATCCTCGACCGGCTGCCGGGAATGCGTCTGGACCCTCGCCACGACCATGCCCCCCGAGGACTCATCTTCCGCAAGCCACCCGAGCTGCACGTGCGTTGGAGTGTGGCCAACACGTTCTAACGCAGAGGCGCGAACATCGTCTCCTCGCTGAGGCGCTCGCCCACCGACAGGTCGTACTGCACCAGCCGGTAGTCGTGCAGGAGGCGGACCGCTCGCCGTGACAGCCGCTCCGGCCGCACCTGGCGGTCGCGACCGTCGATCAGCAACCCACTGGCCATGGCCGGGACCTCCCGGCGCAGCTGGTGGAGCAAGGCGTAGTACGGCGACACCTCGGCACCGACGTGCGCGAGCACGAGGT
>Ga0299914_10003149_pt1 | contig 11600 bp, 4 predicted proteins | sample RVTome_10_FD_201361 | JGI IMG/M metagenome (GOLD analysis project Ga0299914, IMG submission 201361) | Soil microbial communities from uranium-contaminated site in the Upper Colorado River Basin, Wyoming, United States - RVT153D57 (version 2) ... | reverse complement strand
CACCTCCGCCGCGACCACCCGGGCGGCACCCTCGGAGAACACGCCGGCCTTCGGCACGCCCACCGTCGCCACGTCCCCCACGGCATAGACGCCCGGGAACCGGGTCTTCAAGGTCCGCGACTCCACCGGTATGTAGCCCTCCTCGGCCATGCCTGATTCGAGGACCACGTCGGGGGCCCGGTGCTTGGGAACGCCGAGGAAGAGGTCGTAGGGAACCTCGCTTCCGTCCTTCAGCAGCACGACCTTGCGGCCGGGATCAAGCGAGGTGATGCGCGCACCCGCAACGAACTCGATGCTGCGCTCGGCGAAAGCCTCGAGCAGCGCTTCGGACGTCTGCGGTGACGGAGGCACGGGGCTCGGCAGCGGCATCAAGAAGGTGATCTCGCAAGCGTCCCGTACGCCTCGCTTGGAGAGGTAGTCGTGGAGGAGCAGGGCGGCCTCGCTCGGCGCCGGTGGGCACTTGAACGGGGCGCCACAGACGCCGACCACGGCGCGCCCCTCGCTGAACCCCGGGATGACATCCCGCAATCGCTCAGCGCCGGGCACCGAGTAGAACTCGTTTCCGCCCTCGGCGAGCCCGGGCGTGGCGTCCATGTCGTAGTCGGCGCCGAGCGCGACGACGAGAATGTCGGCCTCGTACTCGCCACCGTCGGTGCTGACCCGCTTCCGCTCCGCGTCGATCGCGGTGATCGTCTCGCGGACGAAGCGGACCCCGGGCTTGGCGAAGTCGCTGTACGGGAGGCGGACCGCCTCCGGCGTCTCCCGCCCGAACATGATGTCGAGCTTCGAATAGCCGAGGACGAAGGCATCGCCCTTGTCGATCAGAGTCACGTCCGCGTCCTCGCCGAGTGCGTCGGAGAGGATCGTCGACAGCTCGAGGCCGCCGAACCCCGCCCCCAATACGACTATCCGTGTCCCCACGCCGGCGACCCTAGCGTGAGTCGGCGGTCAGCGCTCCATGAAGCGCGAGTGACGGCAGGTTCTTGGCCTTCGGATTCACCGCCCCGGAGTGGGTGACGAAGTAGGAACCGACGAGCACTCGGCGCCGTAGGGCGCTCCGCCAAGACCGCTCCGCCGCCGCTCACGCGCGAAGGCGGCCGTCCGCTCCCAGCCGCTCTCCTCTCGACCTAGTCGATCGGCTCGCTCTCCGCATCGGCCCGACACCATGTGGCGGTGTCCGTGGCGGCGGGGCCTCGAGCACGTCGAGAGGACATGCGAGATCTTGCCCGAGCTCGCACATCCCGATTTCGTCTCTGGGATTGAACGACGACCTCGATCGTGTCACGCACCTTCAGCGCGCCAGGATGGCCCCTCGAGCAGGCCCGGCCGCCGTCAGCTAATGGAGCGGATCGAGCGCCCGCGACGGAAACGCGGGGCACGCGAGGAGAGGTGAGAGGCGGCCATTGGCCGCCTCTCACCGCTGTATTCGCTCGCCTCGCCCTACGGATCGATCACAATCGTGCAGGTGACGGTCCGCGGCGACGGATCGATCGGGATGTCCTCGTGCGTCACGGAGTCGTCCCAGCCGGACGCCGGTGTCGTGTCGGGCGTCGTGCCGGTGTTATCGCACACAATCGAGGTCGCACTCGTCTCTCCCGAGCCGCCGTCACGGAAGTTCACCTGAATGTCCGCCAGCGGCGGGTTGGTGAACGTCACCACACCGGTTCCGGTCGGCTCGTTATCGGTGCAGTTGGTCCCGTTGGCCACTGTGGCCGTCTGCGGCGATGTCGCCGAGTCGCCATAGCCCGGCGGAGGCGAGGTCTCATCGACCGTGTAGTCGCCGGGCACGAGTCCGGAGACGCACATCTCTCCGACGGTTGGATCCTCGTCACCGGCACCGTTGTCGGTCACGCTGGCGCCGTCGTAAGAGAAGACGGCTCCGGGCTCCGAGACAGCGCCACCCTTGGTGCTGTTCTTCACGATCTTGAGCGCTCCTCGCTGCAGCGTGTTCGTGAACGTGCAGTCCACGGTGTCCTCCGCTGCGAGGTTGAACGAAACCGTAAGCGGCGTCGTGGTCGTATCGATCGTCGTCCCATTATCGGTGCTCGATGCCGAGCAGTCGATGTCCGTCAACACGAAGTTCGGCCCGGGGTCGGTCTCAGCCACGCTGTAGCTGCCGGCCTGGACCTCGTCGCCGTAGTCCTGGTTCTCTCCGTCCTTGAGATCGAACTCCGCCGGATCGAGGCCACCAGTCGCCGTATAGGCGAACGTCGTGTCGGTCGGGTCCGGACTCGGGACCGTCACCTTCCGGATGATGACCGAACCGCAGTTACGGATGTCCACGTTCCCCGGTCCGACCAGATCCTTCATCTGCGCCGTGGACGATGAGCCGGAGGTGCGGCTGACCGCGAACGCGTTGCCGAACGCGATGCAGGCGTCCTCGTCGAGATCAAGGGCATCGGTAAGGTCGATTCCTGCCTCACCGAACTCGTTGAGCCCGAGCGGGTTCTGCGCGGGCAGCGGTTGGATGTTGTCTTGGACCGGTCCGACGGCCGAGGTGTTGACCCTGGCCTCGGCGACGCCGGGGCCCAACGTATCGGCGGTGTTCCAGCACCCGTCAGCCGGGTCGTGGCTTCCGACCTCGCAGGTACCGTCGGGCGCGGGACCAGCCTCGGTAATCCAACGCGACAGCCTGATGGCCGGATCGTCCGTGGCGCCGCCCTCGAAGTCATAGACGATCAACATGTCGCCGGGCGTGCGCACCTTCAAGCCGTCCGACCCGGCGGGGCACCCCTCCTCGCTCTGGTTGAACTCGAACGCGATGTGCGCCGACGGCGAGGTCGTGTTCTGCGGGATGCGAATCCACGCGAGGTTCAAGTACACGTGGCCGTTTACGGTGCCGCTCGCGAAGTAGACCCGCTTCAGGTCGTCCTTGTTCGGGGCCTTCTGGGTGATGACCGACGCGCACTCCTCGTCCTGCTTGGTGCCGCCGGCGAAGGCGTTGTCACTCGTGGTGACCTGGGCGTCCTCGATGCCGTCGAAAGACCATGGGGCGACGGTCTTCGCCGACACCCGGTTGGGCGCGGTGCCCGTCCAGGTCGTCGGGGCAAAGCTGTTCCAGTCGAAGTTGAGCCCCGCTGCATCGGGGGCGAGGTTCCCGTCGTCGTCCTCGAACCCGGATTCCTCGCTTACGGCGAAGCTGTTGACAGCGAACGCCAGCGCCAGGACCGCGACGAGCGAGGACAACATCCAGAATCGCTGTCGTCGCTTGCTTCCCGACGGCCCGATAATTCGGTCCTCCATGAGAACCCCCTTCTCAGGCCGATCGTTCGAAGGGCCAATCGACCTGGGTCGATTCCTTTCGCTCCATCGGCGACCCTAAGCCCTGCGCTTACGTGTCAAGCGGATTTACCACACTTTGCGAGCCTGTTTTCAACTTTGTCCTCTATTTGGGGCATTACTGCTCCTTGGCGACATCACTATGGGGGGTGGACCGAGAAGGCAGGGAGCGCCGCGTTGAGCCCAGCCCGAGGAACTTTCGACGTTCTCGCAGCCAAAGTGCGGAGGTAGATAGCGGATTCGGGCGGGGTATGCATCGGACACGCTCCGGGTTTTGGTTTTCTCACGATCAAAGGGGGTAGGGACTCCGCGGATCAGGAGCACGATGAACCCGCCGAACATCAATCGCTTGCGTGGGGGCGTGGGGCGATTCGGTGCACCGCTTCTGATCCTTGGGGCGATTGCGGCGATGGCACTGGCACTGCTGGCGCCCCCCGACGCCCAGGCTCAGGCCGAGCCCCGGTTCCGGGCTCTCGTGTTCTCGAAGACGGCAGCCTTCCGCCACGATTCGATCCCCGCCGGGATCGACGCGATCCAGCAGCTCGGCGTCCAGAACGACTTCACCGTCGACGCCACCGAGGACGCGACGGTATTCAACGACGAGACCCTGGCTCAGTACGACGTCGTGATCTGGCTGCTGACCACCGGCGACGTGCTGACCGCGGAGCAGCAGGCGGCGTTCGAGCGCTACATCCAGGCCGGCGGTGGGTACGCGGGGGTGCACTCCGCCTCCGATACCGAGTACGACTGGCCTTGGTACGGGGAACTGGTCGGCGCGTACTTCGAGGGCCACCCCCGAAACCAGACCGGGACGATCAAGGTCGCCGACCGCACCCACCCCTCGACCGCCCACCTGCCGGCGCGCTGGGAGCGCTTCGACGAGTGGTACAGCTTCCGCACCAACCCGCGGGGCGACGTGCACGTGCTTGCCGCACTGGATGAGTCCACCTACGACCCCGAGGCAACTCCGATGGGCCTCGATCATCCGATCGCCTGGTGCCAGGCCTACGATGGCGGGCGCTCCTGGTACACGGGCGCCGGCCACACCCCCGAGAGCTACTCGGAGCCCGACTTCCTCCAGCACCTGCTGGGCGGGATCGAAACCGCCGCCGGGGTGGTCGCCTCCGACTGCGGCGGCACCGACTGGAGCAGCTTCGACAAGGTCCCACTCGATACCGGGACCTCGAACCCGATGGAGCTCGACGTCGCCGAGGACGGCCGGGTCTTCTACATCGAGCGCGCCGGCGAGGTGCGGATGATCGATCCGCAGACCAGCCAGACGGTCGTCCTGGGAAGCCTCGACGTCCACCTCCAGCGTGAGGACGGCCTGCTCGGCATCGCGCTCGATCCGAACTTCGAGACCAACCACTGGGTCTACCTCTACTACGCGCCCGCAGGGACCGAGGAGAAGCAGCAGCTCTCGCGCTTCACCATCGACGGCACCACCCTGGACATGTCGAGCGAGCAGGTGCTGTTCGAGGTTCCCGTGAACCGTGAGGAGTCCGGCCACGCCGGCGGCTCGCTCGCCTTCGGGCCCGACGGCAACCTCTACCTCGCGACCGGCGACGACACCAACCCGTTCCAGTCGCAGGGCTACGCGCCGATCGACGAGCGGCCCGGCCGTGAGCCCTTCGACGCCCAGCGAAGCTCGGCCAACACCAACGACCTGCGGGGCAAGGTGCTGCGCATCACCCCGCAGGCCGACGGCAGCTACACGATCCCTGACGGCAACCTGTTTGCCCCCGGCACCGCGCAGACCCGGCCCGAGATCTACGCGATGGGATTCCGCAACCCGTTCCGGATCCAGCTCGATCCGCAGACCGGGGCGTTGCTGCTCGGCGACTACGGCCCCGACGCCAACGACCCCGACCCCGACCGCGGCCCTGAGGGCCGGGTCGAGTGGAACTACATCACCGAGCCCGGCAACTACGGCTGGCCCTACTGCCATGGCGGTGGCGTCTATCGGGACTGGGACTTCGCCACCCTGACCGCGGGCCCGGAGTTCGACTGCCAGAACCTCGTCAACGACTCCCCCAACAACACCGGGCTGCAGCAGCTGCCCCCGGCCATCCAGCCCGAGGTCTACTACGGGCGCCTCGAGTCGGGCACGAACGCCCCGGAGATGGGCACCGGCGGCGGGCCGATGGCCGGACCGATGTACCGCTACGACCCGGAGCTCGACTCCGACGTCAAGTGGCCGCCCTACTACGACGGGACCGCCCTGTTCTACGAGTGGACGGGCGCGCTCGACGGATACACCCGGCCGTTCGGAAACGACGTCTGGGAGTTCCGCCTCGATGGCGGCGACGTGTACGAGATCAACCAGCTGCTCACCGACTTCCGGTTCCTGCGGCCGATGGACATGACGTTCGGACCCGACGGGGCGCTGTACGTGATCGAGTGGGGGACTGGGTTCGGCGGCAACAACGCCGACTCCGGGATCTACCGGGTCGAGTACACGGGGGTCGGAACCCGGCCCGTCGCCGAGGCGAGCGCCGAGCCGACCTCGGGCGCGGTTCCGCTCGAGGTCACCTTCTCCAGCGAGGGCTCCGGCCACCCGAGCGGCCTGCCGATCACCTACCACTGGGCGTTCGGGGACGGCTCCGAGTCGAGCGATCCCAACCCCACCCACACCTATACCGAGCCCGGCCAGTACGCCGCCCGGCTCACGGTCACCGCCGACGACGGCACCACCGCCTCGAGCGCCGTCCAGATCACCGCCGGCAACACCGCCCCCGAGGTGACGCTCACGACGCCGGTGGACGGCGGCGCCTTCGACTTCGGCGACCGGATCCCCTACTCGGTCGAGGTCACGGACGCCGAGGACGGCTCGACCGCCGACGGCTCGATCGCATGTGCCGACGTCAGCCTCCAGGTCCTGCTCGGCCACGCCGGCCACTCGCATCCGGTCGAGGTGCTCCAGGGCTGCGAGGGCGTGATCGAGACCAGCGCCGACGCCGGTCACCCGGCCGGCGAGGACCTGTTCCTGGTCGCCGAGGCGAGCTACGCCGACGCGGGCGGCGCCGCCGTCGGCTCGCTCACCGGCCGCGACCTGAACGTGATCCAGCCGAAGCTCAAGGAGGTAGAGCACTACGACACCCAGAGCGGCATTCAGACCGAGACCACGAGCGACCCCAAGGGCGGGCGCCAGAACATCGGCTTCATCGACGACGGCGACTACATCTCCTTCGAGCCGATGAGCCTCGAGGGGATCGACGCGATCACCTACCGCTTCGCCTCCAACGGGCTCGGGGGCAGGATCGAGATCCACGCCGGCTCGCCCGACGGGCCGCTGGTCAGCGACAGCGGATACATCGAGCCGACCGGCGGCTGGCAGACGTGGAAGGACGTCACCGTGCCCGTGGACGCGCTCGCCGGCACGCACGAGCTGTTCTTCGTTTTCCTCAACAACCCCGGCGACGGCGGCCTCTTCAACCTCAACTACCTCAAGCTCCGCGGCAAGGGCGTCTCGGAGAACGCCCGTCCGGAGATCTTCTCCGTGCAGGCGACCCCGGAGTCGGGCGAGGTGCCCCTGAGCGTCACCTTGAGCGCCGATGCCACCGACCCCGAGGGTGAGGCGCTGACCTACGAGTGGGACTTCGGCGACGGCTCAACGGCGACCGGCGCCGAGGTCAGCCACACCTACGACCTCTCGGGCGTCTACCGGCCAGAGGTCACGGTCACCGACGCCAGCGGCGCCTCGGCGACGGACGCAACGCGGGTCGAGGCGATCCCCGAGCCCTCGCCGCCGATCGTGTGCGAGGACCCGACCGGCGACCCGGGCCGCGACGACGAGTTCGACGGCGACCGGCTCGACGGCTGCCGCTGGGACGCGGTCGTGCGGCCCGACCTGAATCGTTTCCGCGTTGAAGGCGGTTTGCTCAAGATCGACACCACTCCGACGAACCTCTTCGACCAGCACAACAACGCCCCCAACCTGATGCTCCAGACCTTCCCCGCCGGCGACTGGGTCGTGGAGACGAAGGTCGTCGCCGAGGTCTGCGAGCAGTGGCAGCAGGGCGGGATCCTCGTCTACGACAGCGACGCCACCTTCCTGAAGATGGACTTCGTCGGCACCGCTCCACCCGGCCAGCCATGCACGCGGAAGATCGAGATGCGCCACGAGATCGACGACGTCTTCCAGCCGGCCTTCCCCGAGGTGGACCTCGGTGCCGGCGGCCCCACCACTTGGTGGCTACGCCTGGAGAAGACGGGCTCCACGTTCACCGGCTCCTACAGCTCCGACGGCGTGAATTACGAGCAGCTCAACCCGATCGTCAACGAGCGCCTCGACGGCGCCTCGGTCGGCCTCTACGCCTTCGGCCAGGAGCAGACCCAGTCGGTCGCCGTCGGCTTCGACTTCTTCCACGTCTTGAGCGCTCCGGACGAGATCGGCGTCGAGTTCGAGACGGTCGACGGCCGCGTCGTCGCCGGGCGCAGCGCGCAGGTGCGCTTCTGGCTGCTCGACGCCGACGGGCGGCGGATGACCCGCGACGAGGCCGGTGTGGTGACGGTGAACGTCGTTAGCCCCGAGGGCGACGAGCAGGACGCGCAGGTCTCGGCCACGCAGGCGGGCCGCTACCTCGCCACGGTCCCCACCCAGGCCACCCAGCCGGGCGACTACGAGGTCCAGGTGCTCCACGACGGTGTGCACCTCGACAGCCTGACGCTGACCGCGGCGCCCCCGAAGAAGCCGAAGTGAGCTCCGGGGCGTGAGAGCGAAGACCACTCTCATCCCGATCGTCGCCCTCGCCCTCGTTGCCGGCCTCGCGCCGCCGGCGACCGCGCGGGACCCGCTCGAGCCGACGGCCGCCGACGCCGAGCAGCTCCAGCGCTACGCCGAGGGCACCTGGGCTTCCTTCGTCGCGATGACCGACACCGACAGCGGCCTTCCAGCCGACCGGCTGAGCATCGAGGGGGAGCGCAGCGTTCAGACCTCGACCACCAACATCGGCTCCTACATGTGGAGCGCGGTGGTCGCCGAGGCGCTTGGGATCATCGACCGCGACGAGCTCGTCTCCCGGCTGTCGACCACCCTCGACACGCTTGAGGGCATGGAGCAACACGCTGAGAGCGGCCAGTTCTTCAACTGGTACGACCATCGCAACGGTGAGAAGCTCACGATCTGGCCGCCGAGCGGCGCCCCACTCGTTACCCGCCTCTCCTCGGTCGACAACGGCTGGCTCGCGACGGCGCTGCAGGTCGTCCGCGGGGCGGTGCCGGAGCTCGCCGACCGGGCCGGCGCGATCTACGACAGCATGGACTTCGGCTTCTATTACGTTCCCGAGCAGAACCTGATCATGCGCAGCTTCGTGCCCGACACCGGCGCGACGCCGTGCTGTTACAACACTCTCGGCGAGGTCCGGATCGCGAGTTGGATTGGCCTCGGCAAGGGCGAGATCCCGCCGCGCCACTACTTCGGGCCGTGGCGGTCGTTCCCCGACAGCTGCGATTGGTCGTGGCAGTTCTCGAAGCCGCTGGGGGAGTGGCGCAAGTACCTCGGCGTCGATGTGTTCGAGGGCGCCTACGAGTACCGCGGGATGCGGATCGTGCCCAACTGGGGCGGGAGCATGTTCGAGGCGTTGATGGTGCCGCTGTTCGTTCCCGAGGAGGACTGGGGCCGGCGCAGCTGGCGTGTGAATCACCCGCTGTTCGTGCGCGGCCAAATCGAGCACGGCCTCGAGGAGGCCCAGTACGGCTACTGGGGCTTCTCGCCAGCCGACGTGCCGGAGGGCGGCTATCGCGCGTACGGGGTGCCGTGGCTCGGCATGGATGCGGGCGGATACCCGTCCAACAACGACGGCACGATCCCCAACCCCGGCTACGAGGGCTGCCCCGGCGGCGAGCCCGACCCGCTCCCCGGGCCCGAGGAGTACACCAACGGCGTCGTCACCCCTCACGCCTCGTTCCTGGCCCTGCGCTGGGCGCCCGATGAGGTGCTCGAGAACCTCGCCAACCTCGAGCGCGACTTCGGCATCTACACCGAGTGGGGCTTCCGCGACTCGGTCAACGTCGACACCGGCACCGTCGCCGAGTGGTACCTGGCGCTCGATCAGGGGATGATCATGGCGGCGATCGGCAACCACCTCGGCGACGACCTCCTGCGAGACGCGTTCGTGACACCGCAGTTCGAAGATCGGCTTCGCCCGCTGATGGCGATGGAGGAGTTCGCCAACTTCGAGCCCGGCCGGCGCCCATAGCGTCAGCACGCGATCCCAACCGATTGAGGCGGACGGTCGTAGGATCGGGCGATGCCTGAACGCACGAGAGGGCTGAGCTCCGCCGCCTCCCATGCGGAGCGCTTCCTGCGGGCGCTCGACCAGCGGCCCGTGGCCGCTCGCGTGGACGCGTCGGCGATCCGGGAGGTCCTCGGCGGGCCTCTGCCCGAGCAGGGTGAGGATCCAGAGGCGGTGATCGACGCCCTGGTCGCGGGAGCCGATCCCGGGATCGTCGCCTCGGCCGGTCCTCGGCACTTCGGCTTCGTGATCGGTGGCGCGCTCCCGGCCGCGCTGGCCGCCGACTGGTTGGTGTCCGCCTGGGACCAGTGCGCGGCCTTTCACTCGCTCTCTCCCGCGGCCGCGGCGATCGAGGAGATTGCGGCGCAGTGGACGCTCGACGTTCTTGGGCTTCCGGCGACCGCCAGCGTCGGCTTCGTTACCGGCGGGCAGGGCGCGAACACCACCGGACTGGCGGCCGCACGCCATGCGGTGCTCGGGCGCGCCGACTGGGACGTGGAGCGCAACGGTCTTCATGGCGCCCCGCGCGTGAACGTCGTCTGCGGCGAACAGGCCCACGCCACCATCTTCACCGCGTTGCGGCTGCTGGGCCTCGGTGCGGAGAGCGCGACCCGGATCCGAACCGACAGCCAAGGACGCATCGACCCCGTGGCGCTGCAGGAGAAGCTGGCCGGTCTCGATGGGCCGACGATCGTCTGCGCGCAGGCGGGCAACGTGTCCACGGGTGCCTTCGACGACTTCGAGCCGATCGCGGACGCCTGTGCCGCCCGCGGCGCGTGGCTGCACGTGGACGGCGCCTTCGGACTCTGGGCGGCGGCGGCCCCGTCCACTCGAGAGCTGGTTCGCGGCGCGGAGCGTGCCGACTCGTGGGCCGTCGACGCACACAAGTGGCTCAACGTCCCCTACGACTGCGCGATGGCCATCGTGGCTGACGCGGACGCCCATCGCTCCGCGATGAGCCTCGCCGCGTCATATCTCGTCGCGGACGCCGGTCAGAGAGATTCCACGAACTACGTCCCCGAATCCTCCCGGCGGGCGCGCGCGGTGCCCGTCTACTCCGCGCTGCGGTCGCTCGGGCGCAGCGGGGTCGCGGCGCTCGTTGAGCGCAACTGCGGGTACGCTCGTCGCATGGCCGCGCACCTCGCGGAGATTCCGGGCGCCGAGATCCTCAACGACGTCGTACTCAACCAGGTGCTGGTCCGGTTTGCGGGCGGCGACGAGGCCAACCGGGCAGCGGTCGCCGCGGTCCAGAACGAGGGTACCTGCTGGCTTGGCGGCACCCAGTGGCAGGGCCAGGCCGTCATGCGGGTGTCATTCTCCAACTGGGCGACGTCGAATGCCGACGTGGACCGATCGGCCGCAGCGATCGCGGCGGCGGTCGCATGAGCGACGCTACGGCGCGTGGGTTCGGGCCAGGGCTGGGACCGTGAGCCGGATTGAGCGCGTCGAGTCGTCGGACGGGACGGCCGTCGGCTGCCACGTCGCGGGGGACGGACCGCCGCTTGTGCTCGTGCACGGGACGAGCGCTGATCATTCGCGCTGGGCGCCAGTCATCGATGCGCTCAGCGGCGCGTTCACGACGTACGCGATGGATCGTCGCGGGCGGGGAGCGAGCGCGGATGCCGAGGAGTACTCGATCGAGCGGGAGTTCGATGACGTCGCGGCCGTGATCGACGCGATCGGGGGCGACGTCGACGTCCTCGGTCACTCCTACGGTGCTGTGTGTTCGCTGGAGGCGACGCTGCGCACCCCGCGAGTGCGGCGGCTCGTGCTTTATGAGCCGCCGCTGCCGATCGGCATCGAGATCTACCCGCCCGGGCTGATCGAGCGGCTGGGCCAGCTCCTCGCCGCAGACGACCGTGAAGGCGTCGTGGCGACGTTCTTCCAGGAGGTCGTCAGAATCTCCCCGGCCGAACTCGAGGTGGTGCGTGCCGACCCGAGCTGGGACGCGCGCGTCGCGGCCGCTCATACGATCCCCCGCGAGCTGCGCATCGGGGACAACTACGAGCCCGACTTCGCCCGGATCGCCACCGTCCGGGCCCCGACCCTGCTGCTCATGGGCGGCGACAGCCCGCCGTTCCTCGC
>Ga0299914_10003148_pt1 | contig 11605 bp, 11 predicted proteins | sample RVTome_10_FD_201361 | JGI IMG/M metagenome (GOLD analysis project Ga0299914, IMG submission 201361) | Soil microbial communities from uranium-contaminated site in the Upper Colorado River Basin, Wyoming, United States - RVT153D57 (version 2) ... | reverse complement strand
TGACCGCGGGTCTGGGTGCACGATGGCGGTTTCACCAGAACCTCTCGCTGGTGGCCGAGTGGGTGCCCATCCTGTCGGGGTATGCACGCACGACGACCTTCGGTAACATCAATCGTTTCGATGCCTGGGGGGGCGGACTGGAAATCGCCGTAGGGGGGCACGTCTTCCAAATCGTCGTTACCAACGCGGTGGGTATCGCTACCGATCAGTACCTGCGCGGCGGGGATCTGGACATCGGGGAAGGAGACCTACGCTTGGGCTTCAATATCTTCAGACTGCTCCGATTCTGATCATGTCGAGTTCGAGATGGGTATGCCTCCTCGTGCTGATTTCGGCGCTGAGCGCCTGTGAGCACGGGGACCCGTTGACCGGCGGGCCTGACGAGGGGCTGCAGCCGACACTAGCCAGTATTCAGGAACACATCTTCAGCACGACCTGTGCCCTCTCGAACTGTCACGTCGGTCTGAATGCACAGCTTGGGCTGGATCTGAGCGAAGGCAATGCCCGCCAGAGCCTGGTCGACGTGCCGAGCGCGCGCGTGCCGAACCTACTGCGCGTCGAGCCGGGCAACGCCGCGGACAGCTACCTCATCTTGAAGCTCGAGGGCGATGCACGCATCGACGGCTCTCGGATGCCGCTGGGCGGCACGCCGCTCTCCATGGAAGAAATCCAGGTCGTTCGAGCGTGGATCGATGGTGGGGCGGAGTAACCTCCCGGCCTCCCGGCTGCTCTCACCTCCCATGCCGCGCCTCTGTGTAGGTGCAGCGCGGCGTTTCGACGCGGCACGAAGGCACCTCTCAGTGCCGGTCGAGAACCGTGTAGGCCGCGCCGGCAGCAGCCGCATACATGGCGTAATGGAAGAGGTCGCTGGCCAGCTCTTGCGCCCCCCACTCGGTTACTGGCGGGCTCTGATCGAGCGACGGCAGCATGACTGCTGCCGTCCCCCAGACGGCCAGAAAATGAGCCGCGCTCGCAAGGTGCCCTCGTAGGCCGACCGCCGAAATTACTCCGCGCGCGAGGCCCCACGACGTTCCAATTCGAACGGCCGTGGGCGCCTTCGTGTCCGGCACGGGTGTAGTGGACCGGCGATGCGCATCGGCAGCAGAGGCCGGGGTCCGTGAAGGCGAGGGGAAATGGCAACTTTTTATGGGTACTCGTATCAGAATCGTTTATACTCTCCAGAAGTGGCACTTGTGCAGGGGACGTTCCCCGAGTAAATTCAGCCTGTGTCATCGGAGCGGGTCCGTGCCTGCTCTCACAATGGCAATCTCCCAGTAATCACTAGCATTCCTAAGCCATGGCGTATTCGTACACAAATTCGAAGGGGAAGACGTACTACCTCCACAACAAGGTGACGACCCTGAAGAACGGTCGGACGCAGACCATCTACTTCTTCGCCAAAGAGGAGAAGGACGGCACGTTGGACGAGGTACCTGCGGGCTACAAGGTCGCCGAGACGGCAAACGGTCTGCCGGTTTTGAAGAAGAAGTAGGCCGGACCCCTTCTGCGCCGCCGCCCGCCGCGGGGCGGGCCCTCACCCGATTGGCGGCGGCCGCTGAACGCACCACCCACCTTCAGCGCACGGCGGAGATTCCGGCTGCCGCAAGGATTCGACCTTCGTCGATCCCCCCCCGCGTCGGCGGATCGAGGCATCACCTCAGCGAAAGAATAGCGCATCTCGCCGATCCGGCGGCGAGAGGGCGCTATACTCATTTCGACGCCGCATTTGATCCGTCTCACACCTGCCGCCGCTCCGCGCAAGGTTGCCACTCGTCGCGCAGACAGGCACCGGCGGCTCCTGCCCTGGTAATGATGCGGTTGTGCAGGAAACGCCGCGACGTCGGCGAAGATTGAAGCCGGGCACGCCATGGCTTAACGGAACAGGAGCGTGATGTGGCTGACATTTCGGCTGACGAGATCGATCCGGCAGAATGCGCGGCGAAAGCAGGACTGACCTACGTGTCGGACGAGGAACCGGGGCTCCATCGAAAGAAATGGGGACGCGGGTATACGGTTCTCGATCCGGAGGGAGAGCACATGCAGGACGACTCCGTGCACGACCGGATAGCGGCGCTGGCAATTCCTCCCGCGTGGACGGAGGTCTGGATCTGCATGGATCCGATGGGACACCTGCAGGTCACCGGAAGAGACGACCGGGGCCGCAAGCAGTACATCTACCATCCTGAGTGGGAGCGCGCTCGCACGGCGATGAAGTTCAGTCGTGTGGCCGCCTTCGGTGAGTCGCTGCCCGCTCTTCGGAAACACTGCAAGAAGGAGCTCGAGCGCAGCGAGCTTTCCCGCGAAAAAGTCCTCTCAGCCGTCGTTTTTCTCCTGGACAAGACGCTCGTTCGCATCGGCAATGAGGCCTATGCACAGCACAACGACTCCTTCGGACTTACGACGCTTCGCGACTCACATGTCGATTTTTCGGGTACCCGATGCACCTTCGAGTTTCCGGGGAAGAGCGGCAAGGAGCACCACATCGAGCTCGACGATCCTCGATTGGCGCGCGTCGTGAGGGCGTGCAGGGACGTGCCCGGGCAGGAGCTCTTCCAGTACTACGACGTGCAGGGGTGCAGGCAGCGTATCGACTCGTCGGATGTCAACGAATTCTTAAAAGCGGTGACCGGCGGTCCGTTTACTGCGAAGGATTTTCGGACGTGGGGAGGATCGGTCGCGGCCGCGACCGATCTGGGTACGCGCGACGCCCCCGAAGGGTCGGCGGAGGTGGACAAACAGATTGTAGAGATGGTCAAGAACGTCGCCGACCTGCTGGGCAATACGCCGGCCATATGCCGGGACTACTACATCCATCCTCGGATCATCGATGCCCACCGTGAAGGGACCTTTCAGCCGCTCTTTCGGGAAGCCCTGAAACGGATCCGCAGTGGATATCTGGACCGCCGTGAAAAAGCACTGCTCTACTGCTTCGACCAGTGGGAGAACGGCGGCGCCTAGTGTACGGCAGGCGGGTATAGCGAGCATGCGTCCGTGCGCTTGCGGGGTCCCATCGTCCTGACGTGAGCAGCCCGCTTTTCAGCGAGACCTCCGTCGCTTCAGCAGCTTGACTCGAGAAGAATAATGCCCTATTCTTCTGCCGAATGCACAAACGATTGTGCATGAAACGAGGCGCGCCTCCCGCGACGCACGTCATCGATGTCCTGGCAGGGAATGAACGGGGTGACCTATGGATGGGCAGACCGTACTCGACATCACCGAAGAGCAGGCGGAGAAGTATCGCCGGGATGGCTTCTTTGTCCTGCCCAGGGCAATACCCGACGACGATCTGAACATGCTGCGGAATCTCTGCGACGACCTCGTGGCCGAGCAGGAATCCGAGATGGACCGGCAGGGTGTCGAGACATTGAAGCTCAGCAAGCGCAACAAGCGGTATTTCGTGTTCCTCGCCTATCAGCAGCATCCCGAACTGGGCTCGTTCATATTTTCCGACCTGATTGCGGAGATCTGCCGGGCGACCGTAGGTGGTGATGCGATGCTGTTCTGGGAGCAGTTCGTGGTGAAGGGAACGAGCGAAGCGGGCTCATCCTTCTCGTGGCATCAGGATTCCGGCTACTGCGATGCGCCCCACGAACCGTACGTGAACGCCTGGGTCCCGCTCGACGATGTGTCGGAAGAGAACGGGACTATTTACCTGCTGCCGTACTCCGCTGCCGGAACGAAAGCGCGCATCGAGCACCGGCTGGATCCGGCGACGGGTGACCGTGTCGGATATTTCGGCGATGATGCCGGCGTTCCGGTGATCGCACAGGCCGGATCCGTCGCCGTCTTCTCAAGTACGTGCTTCCATCGATCCGGTCCGAACAAGACGGACCGCTTTCGACGGGCCTACGCCACACAATTCTCGCCCGAGCCGGTGCTGGAACCCGACGGATCATTGAAAGGACTAGCCGAACAGTTCTTGGTGGATGGAAGAGCGGTCAGATAGAATGATGCGCGTCCTACGCATCCACGGAGCCGGTGATTTGCGCCTGTCCGCCGAGGCGGAGCCGGCGGTCGCAGAAGGGGAGCAGCTCGTCCGCGTCACCGCGGTCGGCATCTGCGGCTCGGACCTGCATTACCTGGAGGACGGCGGGATCGGCACCGCACGGGTCGAGCGGCCACTGGTGCTCGGCCACGAATTCGCCGGGACCGTACGGACCGATGCCGGTGTACGCATTATGGCCGTCGATCCCGCCATCCCGTGCGGATCGTGCGTGCACTGTCTCGACGGGGATCCGAATCTGTGCGAGCACGTCCGCTTCTCGGGTCATCCGGGAGACGACGGCGCGCTTCGCGAGCTGATGCCGTGGCCGTCGGAATGCCTCTTTCCGCTGCCCGAGGGGATGACGGCTGCCGACGGGGCGATGCTGGAGCCGTTGGGGGTGGCCATCCATGCGGTGGATCTTGGAAAAGTGCTGCCGGGCACGAGCGTCGGCGTCTACGGATGCGGCCCCATCGGGCTGCTTACGATGCAGGTGGCCAGGGCGGCGGGAGCGACCACAATTGTAGCGACCGATCCGCTCGACCACCGTCTCGATGCCGCCCGACGGTTCGGCGCCGACGTCGTGATCAAAGCCCGGGACGGGGCGGAAGCTGCCGACGTGATCGACGCGGCCGCAGGCGGCGTCGACATCGCCTTCGAGGCCGCTGGAACGCACGAGGCGGTGGATGTCGCCGTCGAGTCCGCGCGCCCGGGCGCCCGCGTCATTCTGATCGGCATACCGTCGGAGGACCACACCACGTTCCGCGCCTCGACGGCACGCCGAAAGGGTCTTACGGTGAAGTGGGCACGGCGCATGAAACACACCTATCCCCGGGCGATCGAGCTCGTCCGCACGGGTCGCGTCGATGTCCGCTCACTCGTAACGCATACCTTTCCGATCGACAGATTCCAGGATGCGTTCGACGTGGCGATGCGGCGCGAAGGCCTGAAGGTCGTCATCGAGCCTTGATGCCTCGCTGGAATCACCCATGAAGCGTGGCCTTCCGCGCAATCGATTGTGCGGCAGACCGGCTAGCTGCCCGCCGCAGACTCCAACGTACTCGTCACACGACCTTCGCGTACCATGGCCGTCACGCTCAGCGACATCGCCGACCGGGCCGGCGTCTCCATATCTACCGTCTCACGCGTGCTGAACGACAAAGCGGATACGTACCGCATCGGCGACGAGACGAAGGCTCGCGTGCTGGAAGCGGCCGAGGAGCTCAAGTACCGCCCCAATCAGATCGCGCGGGGGCTGCGGCTGAAAAAGACGAACACGGTAGGAATCATTGCCCCGGATCTGTCCAATCCGTTCTTCGCCTACATCATTAAGCGGGTGCAGAATCTCGCGCACAATCTGGGCTATTCCGTCGTCGTCTGCAGCACGGATGAGAACCTGGAGCAGGAGATAGAGCACGTCAACGTGCTCTATCGAAACCGCGTCGACGGTCTCATCGCGATGCCCGTGGGTCAGGACTATGAACACTACGTCGAGTGGTTTCAGAAGGACCGCCCGCTCGTGCTGCTGGATCGCTGCTCCGATTCGTTCGATGCGAGCAGCGTCGTCGTCGACAACTACGCCGGCTCGTCGGAGGCCGTCGCGCACCTCATCCAGCGCGGCCATCGCCGGATCGCCATCATTCAGGGCTTGCCGGGCACATACACGAACACAGAGCGGCTTCGCGGCTATCGCGACACGCTCCTGCGGCACGAGATTCCTTTCGACGAGGCGCTCGTCGTGGGGGGCGATTTCCGGGAGGAGAACGGCTATATGGAGACGAAGCTGCTGCTGACGGCCGCGGATCCACCGACGGCCATCTTTGCCACGAGCGATCTGATCACCCTGGGAGCGCTGAAGGCAATCGCAGAGGAGGGCCTCGACGTTCCGTCCGACATCTCTTTGATCATGTTCGATGATTTCGACTTCGCCCCCTATCTCAAGTGTCCGATAACCGCGGTCCGTCAGCCGAAGGAAATGCTGGGTGAGATGGCCGTAAAGCTCCTCGTCGAAGAATTGCGGGGGGAAACCAAAGGCGGCAAGCGGATCGTGCTCAAGACGCAGCTAATCGTGCGGCAATCGGTGGCGGCTCCGGACTCGGCTCGGGTCCGTGCGCTCGCAGAGGCCGAAAGAGAAGACCGTCGGTAACGGAAAATGCCGTGTTCTGGACTGCGCAAACGTTTGCATAAGTTGCTGGGACTTCGTTCTTTGCTGGAGTGTCATGACGCACCCCTCGGCCCGGATCGATCCGACGGCAGCGTGGGCATCCGCCCGGATCGGCAAGAAGGCGGCGCCTGCCGCTGATCGATATTCGGCAGTTGCACCCATATATGCGCAAAACGTTTGCGTTCGGACGTATTCACCTGGTCGCCCTGTTGACGGTGTGCACGGCTGCCGGTGGATGCGACGCGGCGGAGCATCCGCTCGCGCCGTACGAGGGCGCGCGCCCGCTGCTCATCGAACGGCTCACGCAGAGCTTCGCGCCGGATGTGCAGTGGGTCGGCGGGCGCGTGGCGGCCGTCGGCATCAACCGGGGCAGCCGCGCCGCGCTCGACTCGACGCTTGTATGGCTGCGCACGACGAGCGGGGACGATCTGGGCTCTCCGATAATGGTCCGTGCCGAGAACGACGAGGACGCGGTGATGATGCATGGCGGCATGGCGACCGACAGTCTGGGGAGCGGCGAGACGTACACCTTCTGGCTCGCAACCCGGTCTGTCTACGATGCCGGGCTTCAGCAGTCCGCGCTGAACGAGCATTCGTTCGCAGATACGACGCTCACGCCGGGATACGTGCTGGCGGGGCGGTCCGGAGGGGGCGTGGAGGTTGATTTCACGATCTATCGGGACGAGCGGCTGCTGAGCGATGACTTCGTCGTGTCCTGGACGCCGGCCTCCCAGCCCTTTCGGCAGATGGCCATTCGCCAGGCCACCCTGGGTGGTTACACAGACCTGCTCTGGCACGTCGTACTGTCCGATGAACAGGATGACACCATCGCGCCGCCTCTCGTCATTGGTGAGGCGCCGGAGGGGGCGGTAGTCGCCGTACCGTGGTCAGACTTTGCGGAAGGAAACCACGTCCTCTGGGCGTCTACCAGCGCATGGAGCGGGGACAGCTTCGGGTTCCGCACGAATGGCTACGCCTTCTATCAACTGTTTGCCAGCAACTTCGAGTAGGTCATGGCAAGGCACACCGTCTTCGTCCTTCTGATCGCCGCGCTCGCCGCTACAGGCTGCGGGCCGGGCGGCGCCGATTCAGGCGACGGCGATCGGGCGACGATCACCTTCTGGCACAGCTTCACGCAGTCGACCCGCCCGGCGCTTGACAAGCTGATTGAGCGGTTCCACGAAGACCACCCGGACATTCGCATTCAGCCGCAGTACGTCCCCACGGGCGATGCGCTCGCTCAGAAGCTGATCACGTCGGTTCAGAGCGGTTCGGCACCGGACATTTCATGGATTCATTCTCATTACCTCGAGGACCTCTCCGCAGCCGACGCCGTCTACGAGATGGCGCATTTCATCGACGGGCCGAACGGCCTCTCCGAGGAGGAAATGGCGGACATGTATCCGGCGTTGCTCGAGTATGCGTCCTGGCAGGGCACGCTCTACAGCATGCCGATGGAGGCCACCAATCTCGGACTCATCTACAACAAGACGCACTTCGAAGCGGCGGGGCTGGACCCGGAGGCTCCGCCCGAGACATGGGAAGAGCTGCGCGCCTTCAGCCGCGCGCTCTCCATGGACGACAACGGAGACGGACGTTATGAGCGCATCGGCTTCTTCGTGCCCGCCGTGCCGGCCTCCGGCCCGCAAGGCTCCTACATGATGTGGCAGTGGACGCCCTTCCTATGGCAGGCCGGGGGTCACCTGGTCGATACGTCACAGACCGACATCACGTGGGACGAACCGGCCGGCGTGGAGGCGCTTTCGCTGTGGCAGTCCGTCTACCAGATGCAGAACCAGCGGACCTTCACGAGTGAAGATCCGCTAACCGTGATGGCCTCCCAGCAGATTTCGATGATGCTGGACGGCCCGTGGAACCTGCCCCGCTATCCGGAGCTCTTCTCACAGTTCGACTGGGGAGTGGCGATGCTTCCTGAAGGACCTGCGAAGCGTGCGACCGTCGTGGCCGGCGAGTACCTTGCGATCTTCAAGCAGTCGGCGTTTCCCGACGAGGCCTGGACCTTCGTCAAGTGGATGATTCAGCCGGAGACGCAGGCTTTCTGGTCGATGGAATCGGGCTATCTGCCCGTGCGGCAGTCTGTCGTCGAGGTGCCGGAGTTTCAGCGTTTCCTGGACGCAAATCCCCCTCAGCGCGCATTCGTAGAGCAGATGGCATACGCCCAGGCGCAGCGGCCGATCGATTTCAACACGATACGGATTCAGCGGCTTCTCGCCGAAGCGATCGAGCGCGCGACGGTAGGTGCCGAGCCGCCCGACCGGGTGCTGAGCGAGACGGCGAGCGAGGCTGAAATGCTCCTGCAGGAGGGACGGGCCGGCACGGCGTCGCGATGACGCTTCCGCGGCACATATCCAAATCCGATGACGGAATCCGCGACGCGACAAGACGACGTGCACGACGTGGTCCCGGCTGCAGAACGGGTCGTGCGCTCCTCGGCGGTGGACGGCCACGTGCGGGGTCAGGGGGAATGGAAGGTCGCCCTGCTTTTCCTCTCGCCGACGCTGATCATCGTATCCGTCTTCATCTTCTTCCCGATCCTCTTCTCGTTCTTCCTCAGCTTTCACGAGTGGAACATGTTCGGGGGCGAGCGGACGTTCGTGGGCCTCGAAAACTACCTGGCGCTCGTGCGGAGCCCGGACTTCTGGCAGGTCTTCGGTACGACCACGATCTATACGATCGCGACCGTTCCCCTGAACATGGCGATCGCGCTGCTGGCGGCCGTTTTCCTCGAGAAGAAGCTCGTGGGTACAAGGGCGCTGCGCGCCGCCTTCTTCACACCCGTCATCGTTTCGTGGGTCGCTGCGGCGGTCATCTGGCGCTGGGTGTTTCACCCCAACATCGGGCTGCTCAACTACGTGCTCGAAGCGATCGGGGTGCCGGCGGTGAACTGGGTCAACGACCCCACGGCCGCGCTCTTCTCGATGATCGTGGTGGGTGTCTGGAAGACGTTCGGCATCAATATGATCCTTTTCGCGGCCGGGCTTGCGAGCATCCCGCAGCACTACTACGAAGCGGCCGACATCGACGGGGCTGGGCCCTGGTCGAAGTTCTGGCGCATCACGCTGCCGCTGCTGACTCCGACCACGCTGTTCATTCTCGTGCTGTCGATCATCGGATCCTTTCAGGTCTTCGACCTCGTCTGGGTCCTGACGCATGGAGGGCCTTTGGGATCGACCAGAGTCATCGTGTTCTACCTCTACGAGCAGGCCATTCAGTTCTTCAATATGGGCTATGCTTCGGCGATCGCCTACATCCTCTTCGCCGTCCTCTTCGTGCTGACGATGCTCCAGTTTCGCTATTTCCGTGGAAAAGGGGCCGGGTTCGGATGAGCGGATTCCAGCAACACCCGGCGGTGAGGCGCGGCGGCCGAGTGCTGCTCTACGTCACCATGTACGGCATGGCGATCCTCACGATCGCGCCGTTCGCATGGATGGTGATGACATCTTTCAAGCCGATCGCGGAAATCTTCACGTATCCGCCGACCTGGCTGCCGGACGAGTTCACGTTCTCGAACTACGTGGACGCCTTCGGCGCCGCGCCGTTCGGCCGGTACTATTTCAACAGCCTGTTTGTCTCGCTGGCCGTTACGGCCGGCCAGCTCGTGACGTGCTCGCTCGCAGCCTATGCGTTCGCGCGCATGCAGTTCAGAGGGCGCGACGTGTTCTTCTATCTGTTTCTCGGGACGATGATGGTGCCGTTTCACGTCACGATGATTCCGAGCTTCATGATCCTGAACTGGCTCGGGTGGATCGATACGTACTCGGCACTGATCGTGCCGGGTCTCGCCTCGGCGTTCGGCACATTTTTGCTGCGTCAGTTCTTCCTTACGATCCCGAAGGAGCTCGAGGAGGCGGCCTTCATCGACGGCTGTACGCGCTTCGGCGCGCTGTGGCGGATCATCGTGCCGCTTTCGCGGCCGGCGCTCGCGACCCTCGCCATTTTTACGTTCATGACGGTCTTCAATGATTTCATCTGGGCGCTCATCGTGATCGACTCGGAGGAGATGTACACGGTGCAGCTCGGACTCGCCATTTTCCGCGATCGCTACGGGACGGAGTGGGGGAGTCTGATGGCTGGATCGGTCGTGGCCACGCTGCCGATCCTCCTGGTCTTCTTCTTTGCCCAGAGGTATTTCATTCGCGGCATCACGCTCTCAGGAATGAAAGGATAGCACGCCCCATCCCGGCGCGCCGGACCTACATGTTATCATCCCGATGCATCATCCCCGCAAGTCCAACCTGAACGACCACCAAGGAGGGAAGCTCTCATGAGACGAGAACCGCTACTGAGAAGATTGTCGACGGCTCTGATCTTCGTCCTTGCGACGATGTGGATGGCTACGGCCGCACGCGCGCAGGGGTACGGCGTCGATCAATCCGTGATTGTACCGTCCGCGGCGCCGGGCAGCATCACCATTGACGGTGTCTACGAGGCCGACATCTGGGACTCCGGCGCGACCTTGAACCTGCTGGCGAACACGAATTTCTGGTCGGACGATTATCCGCAGCCGGATGAGATGTTTGCCGAGGCCAAAGTGCTTTTTTCCGAGGATACGCTCTATGTGTTCGTGACCATCGAAGAGGACGAGCTCTTCTTTCACGATGAAGGCTACGGCGGCGACCACATCCTGATCGGGATCGATCCCGTACACGAAGCCGGCGTCACGGACCAGCTCGTGGACGACGATCCGGAGGAAGGCTATGCGGGATGGCCGGAGAATGCGCCGGACCTGGGCCCGTATGCCTATACGGTTCAGGCCGGCGACCAGGCCGGACTCAAACTCTGGTGGGGCTTCGCCGGCACCGATCCCGTAGCGGAGGGCTGGGCCCATAGTGAGATCTGGGTGGACGAGGACAACACGAAGTGGGGCGTCGAAGCGGCGCTCTACGTACCGACCGTCGAAGCCGGCGCGGAGATCGGCTTCAACATCGGCGGCGCGACCGGATCCCAGGACGGATTCGACGAGCTCGAGTCTGCGTACGGGTATTTCTCCCACTGGTCGGTTAGTGAGCCGGGCAGCGATATCCAGGCCCGCACGGCGAGCTACGGGACGCTCACGATGGCGGGGGGCGGAGAAGGATATGGGAGCGGCGTGGTCGTCGAGGTGCCGCGGGTCGATCCCGGATCCATCGTAATCGACGGTATGGCCGACGAGCCGGCGTGGGAGGATGCCCAGGACGCACCGTATGCGATGGCCACGTGGAACGCGTACGGCGCTGTAGGCGACGGCCTCGACGAGCCCGATCTGGACGGCGAGACGAAGCTGCTCTGGAGCGAGGACACGCTCTACGTTTCGCACCGCCTGTTCGACCCGCTCCTGTACTTCCAGGAAGAAAATCCATGGGATTCGGACATGATCATGCTGGGTCTCGACAACAGCGGTGTAACGGACGACCTCTTCGACCCGGATTACGGCGGCGGCGCCGAGTTCGCTCCGGACA
>Ga0299914_10003147_pt1 | contig 11605 bp, 8 predicted proteins | sample RVTome_10_FD_201361 | JGI IMG/M metagenome (GOLD analysis project Ga0299914, IMG submission 201361) | Soil microbial communities from uranium-contaminated site in the Upper Colorado River Basin, Wyoming, United States - RVT153D57 (version 2) ... | reverse complement strand
GCCCACGGACCTGGACCTCCACCGGCATTCCCCCGGGTATCGCCTGATCCTCAACAACGTCCTGTTCCCGGCGGCGAAGAAGAAGAAGCTCAAGACATGACGCCCGACGGAGCCCCCGTCCGGCCCGCGACCCGTCCCGCGGTAGACCCGCGGCGGCTCTCGTCGCTTCCGCCGTACCCGCTGGCCGGGATCCCCGAGGCCAGGGCCCGGCTGCTCGCCGCGGGACGCGACGTGCTCGACCTGGGGGCGGGCGATCCGGGCCTCCCGATCCCCGGGCGCGCCGTGGACGCGCTGCGCGAGGCCGCGGGGCGGCCCGAGCTCCAGAGCTACGGGTTCCAGCGCGGGCTCCCTGCCTACCGGCGCGCGATCGCCTCGTTCATGGAGCGACGCTACGGCCGCGCGCTCCATCCGGACCGCGAGATCCTGCCCCTCATCGGGTCGAAGGAGGGTCTGGCCCTGGCGGCGTTCGCGGCGCTCGACCCGGGCGACACCGCGCTGGCCCCCGACCCGGGCTACGCGCCGTACTTCGGAGGACCGCACCTCGCCGGAGCCCGGCTCGAGCGGGTGCGGCTCGGTCCGGAGACGGGCTTCACCGTGCCCCCGGAGGCGATTCTCGACGCGCCTGGCACGCTGGGGCTCGTGTACCTCAACTACCCGAACAACCCCACGGGCGCCACGGTGGAGCGGCCCTACGTGGCGGCGTGCGTCGATGCCTGCGCGCGGCGCGGCGCCCTCCTCGCGTACGACAACGCGTACGCCGAGATCGGGTTCGCGGGCTATCGGCCTCCCGGTCTACTCGAAGTCGAGGACGGCCTCGAGTGCGGGATCGAGTTCCACTCGTTCTCGAAGAGCTTCAACATGACGGGCTGGCGGCTCGGGTGGGCCTGCGGATCCGCGGCATGGATCGCCCGGCTCGCCAAGGTCAAGAGCTTCATCGACACCGGACCCTATCTCGCCCTCCAGCACGCGGGCGCCGCCGTGCTCGAGGACGCGGAGCCGTACCTGGCACGGAACGTCATGCTGCTCGAGGAGCGGCGGGACGCGGCCGTCGCCGCCTTCCGCGGCGCCGGGTTCGACCTCGAGCCGCCCCGCGGGGCCCTGTACCTGTGGATGCGGATCCCGACCGGCGAGCCGGCGCGGGACTTCGCCCTCAGGGTGCTCGAGGAGCAGGCCGTCGTGCTGCTCCCCGGTTCCGCGCTCGGGGCCGGTGGGGAGGGATACGTGCGCGCGGCGCTGACGCTGCCGGTGGAGGGATACGAAGAGGCCGCAACCCGCGTCGCCCGGGCTCTGTAGCCCGACCCCATGCCGGAGCCACGTCTCCCCCAACGGGCGCGCCGTGAGCGCGAGAGGGGATACCGCCGCGCGGTCCGCGCGGGGCTCGCCCTCTCGGTGCTCCTCCACCTGCTCGTCATCTGGTCGACCCGGGCGATCCGCGTCCCCCCCTCTCCGTTCGTGACGCCGCCCGTGGAGACCGGGCCGGCCCCGGAAGGCCTCGTGGTCGTGGACGTCGCCGTGACCGAGCCGGAGGAGGAACCGTCGGAGGCGACGCCGGCCGCGGAGCCGGCGGAGGAGCGGCCCGAGCCGGAGGCGCCCGACCCCCTCGAGGTCGTCGAGACGGAGCCCGAGGAAGCCGAGGAGGGCCTCCCGGGGGCGCCCGGCGTCGGCGAGCCCGCGCCTCCCGAGGCGCCGGAGGAAGGCGAGCGGCTCTCGAACGCCGAGCGTCTGATCCCGCGCTTCTCGGACCCGCGGATCTGGTTCGACCCCCGCCACCCGCGGCTCTTCGGTGACCGGCTCGCCCGCTTCGCGCGCGCGGACAGCGCGGTGCGCGCGATCCTGCGGGACTGGCTCGACAGCCTCGCCCTCAGCGACGAGGAGATGCGACGGGCGCTCGACTGGACGTACGAGAAGGACGGGGAACGCTGGGGGATATCGCCAGAGGGGCTCCACCTCGGGGACATCACCATCCCGATCCCCTTCGAGCTCATGCCTTCGGGCCCACGGAGGCGCGAGCTCGAGCAGGCGCTCCGCGACCTCGAGGAGATCCAGCTCCAGAACCTGCGCGAGGACCTCGAGCGCATCGGCGAGGAACGGCGCCGCGCGATGCGCGAGCGCTCGGAGGAGGAAGCCCGGCGGCGCCGCGGCGACACGATCCGCGTACGGTCCCCGCCGAGTGCCCGAGAGCGGTCGCCGCCCGACCCCGCGTGAGTTCGCGTTTCGCGGGTCGAGCGCGCTCGTTAAACTGACGGCCCCGCCGGGGTCGTGGGTCCGCGCTCGGATCCGCGGCCGCCGGCGGCTTCGTCTCGCGTCGTGAAGGTCCGACTGGTGCACAGAGAGGAGCCCCGCACGTGGGTGCGTCACCCCCGGGATCGGATCCCACCCAGCTGCCACCGCGCTACGACCCTTCGGGGCTCGAGCGCCGTCTGTACGAGGAATGGGTCGAAGACGGCCGGTTCCACGTGGATGCCGGGGAGGCCGACGACCCGTACGTGATCGTCATCCCCCCGCCCAACGTGACCGCGGCCCTCCACATGGGCCACGGACTCAACAACACCATCCAGGACGTCCTCATCCGCCACATGCGGATGCGTGGATACGACGCGCTGTGGGTCCCAGGGACGGACCACGCGGGTATCGCGACGCAGAACGTCGTCGAGCGCCAGCTCGCGGACGAGGGCAAGACCCGCTTCGACCTCGGACGCGAGGCCTTCGTGGAGCGCGTGTGGGAGTGGGTGGACGAGTACGGGAACCGGATCATCGAGCAGCTCCGGGTGATCGGGTGCTCGTGCGACTGGGAGCGGACCCGGTTCACGCTCGACGAGGGGCTCTCGCGCGCCGTGCGCGAGGTGTTCGTGCGTCTGTACGAGCGCGACCTGGTCTACCGCGGCCGCTACATCATCAACTGGTGTCCGCGCTGCGGGACGACGCTTTCGAACGAGGAGGCGGAGCACCGGGAGCACGCCGGCAGGCTGTACCGGATCCGCTACCCCCTGGCCGGGGACGACGGGCGCACGGTGGAGATCGCGACCACCCGGCCCGAGACGATGCTCGGCGACACCGCCCTCGCGGTGCACCCGGAGGACGAGCGCTACCGCGACCTCGTGGGACGCGAGGCGATCCTCCCCCTCGTGGGGCGGCGGCTCCCCATCGTCGCCGACGACTACGTCGATCCCGAGTTCGGATCCGGCGTGGTGAAGGTGACGCCCGCGCACGATGCGAACGACTTCGAGATCGGCCGGCGTCACGGGCTCGAGCCCCTCGACGTGATGACCGACGACGCCCGCATGAACGACGAGGTTCCCGAGCCGTACCGCGGTCTCGATCGGTTCGAGGCGCGGGAGCGCGTCGTGGCGGATCTCGAGCGCGAGGGGAGCCTGATCGGGATCGAGGAGCACGCGCACTCGGTGGGACGCTGCTACCGCTGCGACACGATCGTCGAGCCGCGGCTGAGCCTCCAGTGGTTCGTGCGCATGGCGCCGCTGGCGGAGCCCGCCCTCGCGGCCTACCTCGACGGGAAGCTCCGCTTCCACCCCGAGCAGTACGGCAAGGTGTACCGGAACTGGATGGAGAACATCCGCGACTGGCCCATCAGCCGGCAGTTGTGGTGGGGGCACCGGATCCCGGTGTGGTACTGCCGTGACGAGGCATGCGCGGAGGTGATCGTGGCGCGCGAGGACCCGGAGGAGTGCCCCTCCTGCGGGGGGCCGCTCGAGCAGGACACCGACGTGCTCGACACCTGGTTCTCGTCGTGGCTGTGGCCGTTCTCGACGCTCGGATGGCCGGAAGACACCGCGGACCTGCGGGCGTTCTACCCGACCGACACGCTGGTCACCGCGCCGGAGATCCTGTTCTTCTGGGTCGCCCGCATGGTGATGGCGGGGCTCGAGTTCATGGGCGAGCTCCCGTTCACCGACGTGCTGCTCAACGGGACCGTGCGGGACCACCTGGGGCGCCGCATGTCGAAGTCACTCGGGAACGGCATCGATCCGCTGGAAGTCGTTGAGCTATATGGGGCTGACGCCATGCGCTTCACGTTGATTCGGGGGGCGCCGCTGGGGACCGACCTCCAGCTCAACGACGAGGATCTCGAGGAGGCGTTTCGCCCCGGACGGAACCTCGCCAACAAGATCTGGAATGCGGCCCGCTTCGCCCTGCCGCACATCCGGCCCTCGGACACGGCGGTAGGCCGTGACTCGGACGAGCTCGCCGATCGCTGGATCCGCAGCCGCTTCACCCGCGTGCTCCGAGAGGCGACCGCGGCCTACGACGGCTTCCGGCTCCACGAGGCGGCGGAGATCTCGCACGGATTCGTGTGGGGCGACTTCTGCGACTGGTACCTCGAGATGGCCAAGCGGCGGCTCGAGGGCGAGGACGAAGAGGCTCGGCGCGACGCGGGCCGCACGCTGGCGCAGGCGATGCGCGGGTGGCTCGCGCTGCTTCACCCCGTCATGCCGTTCATCACCGAGGAGATCGCGCGCCGGCTTCCGGACCGCGGGCCCGGGACGTCGCTCGTCCCCGGGCCCTGGCCCGAGCCGTCGGACGGGTGGCTCGACGAGGAGGCCGAAGCCGCGATCGACGCGCTGCGCGAGCTCGTAGGGGCCGTCCGGACGCTGCGCGCCGAGTACCGGATCGATCCCGGAACGCGGCTCGAGGAGGTCCGCCTGGGGAGTCCGTCCGAGGCGCTCCGGCGCGGTCTCGAGGCCGAGCGAGGCAGCGTCCTCCGGCTGGCCGGTGTGCACCGGCTGGAGCCCCTCGCCGGCCCGTCGGGAGAGCCGGGGGCGAGCGCCGTGCTCCGGAGTGGCGGCGAGGTGTTCATCCCGCTACGCGGGGTGATCGACCTCGACCGCGAGCGCGCGCGCATCGCCGATGAGGCGCGTCGGGCGGGGGAATTGCTCGAGCGGACGCGCGGGAAGCTCGGGAACCGCGGGTTCACCGAGAACGCGCCGCCCGAGGTCGTGGAACGGGAGAAGGAGAAGCTCGCCTCGCTCGGGACGCAGCTCGAGCGTCTCGAGGACCAGCTCCGGTCGTTGGGTGTCGCGTCCTGAACGGCGCGGTCGATCCGTGGCACGACGCAGCGGGGGGGCAAGCGGTTGGCGCGGGGCTGCGCTCGCGGCGGTCTGCGCCCTTTCCCCGGCATGTGCCAACGAGATGCCGCCGCCCGGCACGCACCCCGATGAGGAGCCGCCGGCGGTCCGCAGCATCGAGCCCGCACCGGACACGGTGGTGCCGGGGTTCGACGGCGCGATCCGGATCCGGTTCAGCGAGCCCGTCACCGTCCCCACCGATCTCGGGCGGAGGCTCGTCGCCTCGCCGATGGAGATCTACGACGTGGAGAGCGGATTCTCCGACATCCGCATCCGCCCGCGGGGCGGCTGGCGCGACAGCGTCGTGTACTGTCTCGCGATTCCGGAGGGGATCGCCGACCTCCTGCGCAACCGGGCGCCCACGGGGATCGAGTTCTGCTTCTCGACGGGGATCCCGATCACGAACACCGCAGTGACCGGCACCGTGTTCGACGCCGTGACCGGACAGCCCCAGGCGGACGCCACGATCCAGTTCATCGCGCCCCCGGACTCGACGCCGTACGGCGCGGTGACCGACGCCGGGGGACGCTTCTCGCTCCGTTCCCTGCCGGGGGGCGGATACGAGGCGTTCGGATTCCTGGACCGGAATCGGAACTACACGCTCGACCGGACGCTCGAGCCGCACGACTCGACGACGTTCGAGGCGCTCGAGGGCGCCTCGCCGGATCTCGAGCTCCGGCTCGTCGAACCGGACACGACGCCCCCGAGGGTCCTCCGCGTGGAAGCCGTCGACAGCCTCACCCTCCGCCTCGAGTTCGACGACCCGCTCCTCCGTCCGCAACCGGGGGACCCGGCCGTCACCGTGACGGATACGGCGACCGGGACGCCGCTTCCGGTATCGGCGGTCAGGCTGGGCGAGCCGGCCGAGGCGGGGCTCGTGACCGCGGATTCCGCGGCCGCGGCGGCCGATTCGGCCGGAGCCCCCGTCGACTCCGCCGCGGCTCCGCCGGACACCGTGGCCGCCGCCGAGCCGGCCGCGGCGGCCGGGCAGCAGACGGGCGACCCCGCGCTCCCCACCCGATTCGTGAGCGTGCGTCTCGACCGCGCACTCCGCCCCGCCGCCTACCGGCTCCACGCGGAGGGGTTCGTCAACCTCAGACATCTCACCGGAGGGGGCGACACGACGTTCGTGGCCGAGCTCGGGCAATCGGCGCCGGCCGACTCCGCCGCCGCGGACAGCGCGGCCGTCCGGGACACGGCAGCGGCGCAGGACACGTCGGCCGTGCAGGACACCTCGGCGGTAGAGGGCGGCTCGGCCGTGCGGGACACCGCCGCGGTGCGTGATGCGTCGGCGGCGCGAGGGCCCGCCGCCGACCCGGACGCCCGGGCCACCCGGGAGGTCCCCCCGGCTCGAGGCCGCGACGCCGCGCGGCGGTCGCGCAGGGGAGGGCACCGGTGAGCGACCGCGACCCGCGCCGGCGCCTCCCCGCGGTCGATGTGCTGCTCGACACCCCCGAGGCACGGGGGTGGATCGAGCGTCACGGCCGCGAGCCCGTCAAGGCCGCGATCCGCGAGGTCCTCGACCGGGCGCGCAGCGAGGTTCCGGCGGGTGACGACGCCCGAATGGCCGAAGCCCTCCTCGAGCGGGCGGGGCGGGCCCTCGCGGCGGGGAGCAGCCCGTCGCTCCGCCCCGTACTGAACGGGACCGGCGTCGTCCTTCATACCAACCTCGGGCGCGCCCCGCTCGCGGCGGAGGCGATCGAGGCCGCACGGCGTGCCGCGGGCTACGGGAACGTCGAATACTCGCTCGAGACCGGCGAGCGCGGCTCCCGATACGATCACTGCGCGGAGCTCCTGTGCCGCCTCACCGGAGCCGAGGCCGCGCTCGTCGTCAACAACAACGCGGCCGCCGTCTCGCTCGTCGTGAACGCGTTCGCCGTCGATCGCGAGGTCGTGGTTTCCCGCGGGGAGCTCGTCGAGATCGGGGGCTCGTTCCGCATCCCGGACGTGGTGTCCCGGAGCGGCGCGCACCTCCGGGAAGTAGGCACCACGAACCGCACGCGAGTCGGCGACTACGAGGCCGCCGTGGGGGAGCCGACCGCGCTCCTCCTCCGGGTACACCCGTCCAACTACCGCGTGGAAGGATTCGCGGAGCGGCCCGCGCTCGCGGACCTCGTCGCGCTCGCGGCGCGTCTCGGGCTCCCGCTCGCCCACGACGTGGGCTCGGGTCTCCTCGACGCCGTCCTCCTGCCCGGGTTCCCCCCCGAGCCGTCGGTCCGGGACTCCGTGTCCTCGGGTGTCGACCTCGTCACGTTCAGCGGCGACAAGCTCCTCGGGGGGCCGCAGGCGGGGCTCATCGTCGGTCGCGAGGCGCCGATCCGGCGGCTCAGATCGAACCCGCTTCTGAGGGCCTTCCGCGTGGACAAGACGACCCTGGCCGCGCTCGAGGCCACGCTCCTGCTGCACCGGGATCCCGAGGTGGCCGCGACCCGGATCCCCACGCTCCGAATGCTCCGCGAGCCGGTCGCTTCGGTCGCGAAGCGCGCAACGGAGGCGCTCGAGTCGAGGACGCAGGGAGCGGGCGGGGCACGGTGGGCCGTCGGCTCGACCCGCGCCGTCGTGGGAGGTGGCTCGTTTCCCGGCTTCGAGCTCGACTCGGCGGGCTGGATCGTGACCGGGGTCGACGCGGATGCCGTGGCCGCCGCCGCCCGGGCCGGCGACCCTCCACTCATCGGTCGCATCCGGGATGACGCGTTCGTGATCGACGTGCGCACGCTCGCACCCGGCCAGGAGCGGGAGGCGGCCACGCTCCTCGCGCGCGCTCTCGGCGCGCTCCGATCGCCGTGACGCCGTTCTCGGCGCTGTTCGTCGACCGCGACGGAACGGTCATCGAGAACGTGGGCTACCCCTCGGATCCGGCACAGGTGCGGCTCCTCCCGGGGGCGGCTGAAGCGCTCCGCAAGGTACGCGGGCACGGCCTCCCCATCGTCATGGTCACCAATCAATCGGGCATCGGTCGGGGCCGGCTCGACCGTGCCGCCTTCGATTCCGTGCAGGCGGAGGTGGTGGCGCGGCTTCGCGCCGCCGGCGCCGGGCTCGACGCCGTCTACGTGTGCCCGCACGCCCCCGACGCGGGGTGCGGGTGCCGCAAGCCGGCCCCGGGGCTCTTCGATCGGGCGGCCAGCGAGCACGGGATCGACCTCGGGCGCGCCCTGTACGTGGGGGACCGGCTCCGCGATGTCGTCGTCGGTCTCGAGCGGGGCGGTCGGGCCGTCGTGGTCGAGTCGGGAGCCGCCGTGCCCGACGAGCTTCCCGACGGAGTCCTGCGGGCGCAGGACCTTGCCGAGGCGGTGGATCGCGCCCTCGCCGAACCGCGGAGAGAAGGGGGGGCGTAGTGCGGGTCGTCGTGTTCGCCTCCGGCGGGGGCAGCAACTTCCGGGCGCTCACCGATCGCTTCGCGGACGGAGGGGAGGGGGTCGAGGTAGCGGGGCTGGTGGCCAGCCGGGAGACCGCCGGCGCCATCCGCCGCGCCGAAAAGGCCGGGATCCCGTGGGTCGTGGCCTCGGCGGCCGGAGCCGGCACGGAGGGACGGGGTGGAGGCGAGGGCGCGTTCCTGACGGGTGCGCTCGAGCGACTCGGCGCCGATCTCGTCGTTCTCGCCGGCTACCTCCGCCTGGTGCCGCCGGAGGTCGTCGGGGGCTGGTGGGGACGGATCATCAACATCCACCCGGCGCTCCTCCCCGCGTTCGGAGGGCGGGGCATGTACGGCGGCAGGGTCCACGAAGCCGTCATCGCGAGCGGGGTCCGCGTCACGGGCGCCACTGTGCACTTCGTCGACGAGGCGTATGATCGGGGACCGATCATCGCGCAGTGGCCCGTGCCCGTGCTCGACGGCGACACCCCCACGAGCATCGGGGCACGCGTCCTCGAGGTGGAGCACGAGCTGCTCCCGAGGGTCGTGGCGGCCCTCGCGGATGGTACCGTGTCGCTGGACGAGGACGGACGCGTCCGCTGGAGCCGGCCCTGGATCGATGGTCACCGCTTCCGGGTCGATCGAGAAGCCTGACGGATACCGAACGACCCGCGGCGGGGAGGCATCCCGCCCGCGGGTCCCACCCGAACCCTGACGAAGGAGCCGCACTCGATGCCGATCGCGCTGGTCAGCGTCTCGGACAAGACGTACGTGGAAAGCCTCTGCCGTGGGCTCGTGGAGCGGGGGTGGGAGATCGTCTCGACCGGCGGGACCCGGAACGTCCTCGCGGGGGCGGGGATCGAGGCACGGGGGATCGGCGAACTGACCGGTTCGCCCGAGATGCTTGCGGGCCGAGTGAAGACACTCCACCCCACGGTGCACGCCGCGATCCTCGCGCGGCGGAGCGTCCCGGGCGACATGGAGCAGATCGAGGCCCAGGGGATCCGGCCGATCGACCTCGTGGCGGTCAACCTCTACCCGTTCCAGAAGACCATCGCGCGCGAGTCGGTGACGCTCGCCGACGCGCTCGAACAGGTCGACGTCGGAGGCCCGACCATGCTCCGCGCCGCGGCGAAGAACCACCCGTTCGTGTGGCCGGTGTGCGATCCGCGGGACTACGGCGCAGTCCTCGCAGCGCTCGATGATGAAGCTCGGGAAAAGGATCATGCCGAACTACGCAAGACTTTGGCGGGCAAGGTCTTCCGACATACGGCCACGTACGACGCGGCCATCGCCGGATTCCTCGGCGAGGTGGCGCCGTTCGAGGACGAGGAGGCCGGGCCCGAGTCGCTGCTCGTCTCGCTCACGCCGGTGCAGACGCTGCGCTATGGGGAGAACCCCGACCAGCGCGCGGCGTTCTTCCGGGCCGGCTCGCGCTCGAAGTGGGGGATTCCGGGGCTCGTGCAGGTGCACGGGAAAGAGCTCTCGTTCAACAACATCCTCGACATCGACGGCGCGCTGACGGCGGTGGCCCCGTTTTTTTCGGATGAGAGCCCCGCCTGCGCGATCATCAAGCATACCACGCCGTGCGGCCTCGCGGTGGGCCGGTCGCCGCTCGAAGCCTATCGCAAGGCCCTCGCGTGCGACCCCGTGTCGGCGTTCGGGTCGGTGGTCGCGTTCACGCAGCCCATCACCGAGGCCGTGGCCGAGGCGCTTGCCGAGAACTTCATCGAGTGCATCATTGCGCCGGGGTACGCCGACACCGCCCTCCTCACGCTCCAGAAGAAGAAGAACGTGCGCATCCTGCGCCCCGAGCGGCCCGAGGCCCTCGGGGAGACCTCCGGGCACCTGTGGCGCGGCATCGAGGCACGCGGCGTGCGCGGCGGGCTCCTCCTCCAGACGGCCCCGAGCCCCGCGACACCGGGGGCCCCGGGCGCCCGGTTCGAGGTCGCGGGGGAGCGGACGCCGACGCAACAGGAGCGGGCCGACCTCGCGTTCGCCTGGGCGGCCGTCCAGAGCGTGAAGTCGAACGCGATCCTGCTGGCCCGTGACGGCGCCTCGATCGGCATCGGCGCGGGTCAGATGAGCCGCGTGGACTCGGTGGAGCTGGCGACCCGCAAGGCGCGCGCGCAGGGGCTCGAGGTCGAGGGCGCGGTCCTCGCGTCGGATGCCTTCTTCCCCTTCCGCGACGGGATCGACGCGGCAGCCGAGGCCGGCATCCGCGCGATCGTCCAGCCGGGGGGCTCGATCCGGGACGAGGAGGTCATCGCGGCGGCCGACGAGCACGGCATCGCGATGGTGCTCACGGGTCGACGGCTGTTCCGGCACTGACCTCACCCGCGATGAGGCCGGCGCCCCGGTTTCCCGCCCTCCGCGAGCGCGCGGAACGGGCCTCCTTCAGGGTTGACGGCGCGCGACCCCCGGCCTACAGTGGCGCCCCCGGGCCGGGTCCCGGTGGCGGCAACGCACGAATCCGTAACATCTCGATAGAGCTCTTGAATCGTCGCTTTCTCGTGGCGGCGACCCTGGTCATCGGGCTCGCTGTCCTGCAGGGCTGCGGGGGAGAGTACCCGCAGTCCGCCCTGCATCCGACCTCCGATTTCGCGCACCGGCTCGACGGTCTGTTCATGCAGGTCGTCTGGTGGGCGCTGGGGGTGTGGGTGGTCGTATGGGCGGCGCTCTTCTACACCACGTTCCGCTACCGGGAACGTCCAGGGGCGGGACGACCCCAGGAGATCCACGGTCACGTCCTGCTCGAGATCGGCTGGACGCTCGCCCCCGCCCTCATTCTCGTGGCGATCGCGATCCCCACGATCCGGACCATCTTCGTGGTCGACCGCCCGCCCACGGATCCCGACGCGTTGACGCTGGAGGTCATCGGACGGCAGTGGTGGTGGGAGTTCCGGTACCCCGAGCTCGGTATCGTCACCGGCAACGAGGCGCACATCCCGGTCGGTCGGACCATCGACGTACGGCTGCGCTCGGCGGACGTAGTCCACTCGTTCTGGGTCCCCCGTCTGGGCGGCAAGAGGGATCTGGTCCCCGGGCAGGAGAACCAGATCTGGTTCACGGCCGATTCGGTCGGCGTTTTTTGGGGACAATGCGCGGAGTACTGCGGCACGGCCCACGCACTCATGGGCTTTCGGATCATCGTGGATGACGCGCCCACGTT
>Ga0299914_10003146_pt1 | contig 11607 bp, 6 predicted proteins | sample RVTome_10_FD_201361 | JGI IMG/M metagenome (GOLD analysis project Ga0299914, IMG submission 201361) | Soil microbial communities from uranium-contaminated site in the Upper Colorado River Basin, Wyoming, United States - RVT153D57 (version 2) ... | reverse complement strand
TCGCCTCAGGATCGGGGCAGCGTTTCCCGGAGCGCTTCCTCGAGCGGCCGCGGCCGCAGGTGGGGAAACAGCCGGCCGAGAACCTCCAGGTCGGCGATCGCGCCCTGTGTGATGAAGTCCACGGCATCGCGCGACAGGATCTGGCCGGGCAGGAGCTCGAGCAGGCGCGCCCCCAGCTTCACGAGCGGGATGGGGAAGTGGACGATGGGCTTCTCGCGGTCCAGCACCCGCATGGTGACCCGGAGGATCTCGTCCAGCGTCATGACCTCGGGACCGCCGACCTCGACGATGTGGCCGTCGGCCACGGCCGTCGTCGTCACCTCCGCGACGAGCCTGGCCACGTCCTCGATGAAGACCGGGTTCAGACGCTGATCCCCGGGACCAATCTGGGGAAAAAATCCCGGCACGCGGCGGATGATGGTCGCGAAGCGGTTAAGGCTCGCGTCGCCCGGTCCGTAGACCCAGGAGGGGCGCACGATCGCGTACGCGAGCTCCGAGCCCGAGACCGCGGCCTCGGCGATCCCCTTCGCCCGATACCACTGTCGCCGGGAAGTGATGTCGGCGCCCACCCCCGAAAGGTAGACGAACTTGCGCGCCCCGGTGCGTCGCGCGGCCTCGGTGAGGGCCCGGGCACCGGCCGCGTCCACGCCGAGGAAGGTCCGGTCGCGGGACGGGTCCTCGACGGGGAAGCCGGGGAACTGCACGCAGTCCACGATCACGTCCATGCCCGACAGCGCGACGGGGAGCGTCTCGGGCCGCTTGACGTCCCCCGGGCGGAACTCGACCCCGTCCGACACGCCCCCGCGGGCCGCCCGCTCGACGTCGCGGGTGAGCACGGTGACCCGCGCGCCACGCTCCGCGAGCCGTCTGACGATCGCGGAGCCGATGAAGCCGGTCCCGCCGGCGACGAGAACGCTCTCGCCCCCGCCGGTGCGACTGGCGGTGTCCGCGAGCCGGTTCGAAGATGGGTCCATGTCGTTCGAAATGGCGTTCGTGCTCGGGTTGACCCTGGTGGTGCTGGTCCTGTTCGCCAGCGACCGGATGCGCCTCGACCAGGTCGGGCTGTTCGTGCCCGTGAGCCTGCTGTTGTCGGGCGTGGTCACGCCCGCGGAGGCCGTGTCCGGGCTGAGCAGTCCTGCCACGGTGACCGTGGCGGCGATGCTGGTCCTCGGGCTGGGGCTCCGCAAGACGGGGGCGGTGAACGAGCTGGCCCGCTGGTCACGCACGGCCCCTCTCGGGGGCCCCAGGAGACGCCTGTTCGTGCTGTGCGTCGTGGTCGCCGTCCTCTCGCCCTTCCTGAACAACACGGCGGTCGTGGTGGTGTTCCTCCCGGTGTTCCTCGCGCTCGCCGAGCACGCCGAGGAGCCCGCCTCGGTCTATCTCATGCCGCTCTCGTTCGTCGCGATCCTCGGCGGGACCGTCACCCTGATCGGGACCTCCACGAACCTCGTCGTGCACGGCATGGCCGTGAGCCGGGGCTTCGACGCCCTCGGCATGTTCTCGATCGCGCCGCTCGGGCTCATCTGTCTGGGTGTCGGGCTCGTCTATCTGTTCACGATCGGCCGCCCGCTGCTCCCCCGCCGCTCTCAGCCCCCCGACCTGTCGGGCAAGTACGACGTGCGTCGCTTCCTCACGGAGCTCGAGGTGGGGACCGACTCGCCGGCCAATGGCCGCACGCTGGGCGCGCTCGGCTGGGGGGAGCGCTTCGGGGTGTCGGTGCTCGGCATCGAGCGCGGCGAGCGCGACATCCCCGCGCCCGGCGCCCGCCGCTACATCCAGCCCGGCGACGTGCTGTACGTCCAGGGCACGGCCGACCGGCTCCTTCTCCTCGCCCGCCAGCAGCGCCTGATGACGCCCACGGAGCGGACGCGCCGCGAGCTCAACCTGTCGACCGAGGGCGGCCGGCTCGTCGAGATCATGGTGGCCCCCGGTTCACCGCTCGCGGGCCGGACGCTCCGCGACGAGCGCTTCGCGCAGCGCTACGACGCGACCGTGCTCGCCGTCCAGCACCACGGGGTCACCGTCCACGAGCGTCTGGCCGACATCCGGTTCCACGTCGGCGATCTGCTCCTCGTCCACGGTCCGGCCGACGCCCTCGGGCGGCTCGCGGACGAGCCGGGGTTCATCCCGATGGGCGAGGTGAGCGGCCCCCCTCCCGCACGCCCGCGGGCCGCCGTCGCGATCGCCATCATGGTGGCCGTCGTGACCGCCGCGGGCACCGGTCTCATCGACATCATGCCCGCCGCCCTCTCGGGCATCGCCGTCATGGTGTTCTCGGGCTGCGTGCGTCTGGAGGAGATCTATCAGGAGCTCGACTGGATGGTGGTGTTCCTGCTCGCCGGGCTGATCCCGCTCGGGGTGGCGCTCGACAACACCGGGCTGGCCGCGCTCGTGGCGCACGGGATCGTGGACCTCACCCGGGACTGGGGGCCTACGGGGCTGGTCACCGCGTTCTACATCGTGACCGCCATCCTGACCGCGGTGGTCTCGAACGCGGCCGCGGCGGTCATGCTCACGCCGGTGGCGCTGGTGGCGGCGCAGGAGTCGGGCACGAACCCCTACGCGCTCCTCGTGGCGGTCATGTTCGGCGCCTCCGCCTCGTTCATCACGCCGTTCGGGTACCAGACCAACGTGATGATCTACTCGCCGGGCGGATACCGCTTCGCGGACTTCCTGCGGGTCGGCGGACCCCTCCAGCTCATCCTGATCATCACGGCCGCCGTCTTCATCCCGGTGTTCTGGCCCGGCTGAACCCGGCCGTCCGCCGGTCGACGCCGCCCGAAGCGCCAGCCGGCCATCCGCGCGCCTCTCACTCCTCGGCGGGCCCCCCGCGGGGTCCCATGCGCCGGGCTTGATGCGCTCGATCGGCGCCGGAAGCGAGCTCCACGCCTTCATCTGTTCCGAAGGAGGGGTGAGGGCGAGCAGCACGAGCGTCACGAAGAACACCCCCACCCCCACCAGCACGGCGGCCCCCTTCACGAGCCCCACGTGGGCGCGGGCGACGTAGTCGGACAGGTGAGGGGCCACCTCGGAACCAGGTCGCGAAGTCGTCCGCCAGCTTGCGGAGGAGCGCCGCCACCAGCTCCTCGTCCACGTCCGCCGGGTCCTTGAGCGCCGGAACCACGATCGCCCGGTGGAGCACGCGGATCCGGCGCTGCCACAGGTTGTGTGCCTGATACCGCGTCGAGCCGCTGTCGCCAGATGTCGGCGTGCGCGACCGCGGCCCGATAGAGGTGGACGAGGACACCCGGCGGGTTGCGGTGGTCCATGACCCGATCCTGGGGGCCGGGTCCGCCGCGAGCAACCCCGGCGGCCGGCGCGGGATCCGGGCTCCCGCGCGCTCGCCCGGGTCGAGCGCCGAGCATATCATTCGCGGCCCCCACCCGTGTCGGATCCGGGCGGCCCGGACGGTGTCCGAAACCACGCGCGTGGGGGCCGGAAGACACGCGTGCGGCGTCGGAGGGACCGGACCGCCACCGAACATACAGGAAGTGAAGTCGATGCTGGAACGACTCCTCGAGCGCGAAGTCAGGACGCGTCCCCCCACCGTGCGGTTCAAGGGGCGCGTCCTGTTCCTGACCGAAGATCCCGATCTCATCCGCCGCCAGCTCGCGGGCGAGGACCTCGAGTGGGACCCCTCGATCCCACTGCGGGACGACATCTCCACCGACGAGATCACCCCCGGCTGGGTCTGCTACCACTTCGACGAGAAGCTCGGGGAGTATCCGTACGTCGGCCTCCTGTGCGGCGAGGAGCACCCGATCGGCCGTCACGACATCGCGCGCGGCGGGTTCGTGTGCTCGGTGTCCGGCAAGCGCCGCGGGAAGGGGTCGAGCCGCGAGGCCGCTCCGTTCGCCGAGCGCGCCGCCGGGATCCGCGTCGTGATCGCCGAGAACATCGAGCGCATCTACGGCGAGAACTGCGCGAACATCGACGTCCTCACGTCCACGGACTTCTCGCTCATCGAGAAGATCCGGCGCGGCGAGGAGATCCCGCTCGAGTCGTTCACGTCCGACGCAGGCAGCATCCAGCGCGACATCATCGAGTACGGCGGGCTCCTCGACTACGCGGTGGCGCGGCTCAAGGGGCTCGTGACCGTGCCGGACATCTCGACGCCGTCGGACCGTCCCCAGACGCTCGCCGAGAAGATCGTGGCCCGCCACTGGGTGACCGACGTCTCGAAGGACGAGGTCGGCGTCCCCGCCGTCAGGCCCGGCGACACGGGATTCCTGCGCACGGACCTCCGCTTCTCGCACGAGTACGTGACCCCGATGGCCTCGACGTTCTGGGAATCGTTCGCCGGGGACGCGGGGCTCAACGACCCGGGCTCGATCCTCTTCTTCCGCGACCACCTCGCGTTCCTCGACGAGGTGATCAGCGAGGAGCGGAAGGCGGCGGGGCTGCTCGACGCCGCGCACGCGCTCCACGACCGGCAGCGCGAGTTCGCGGCGGCGAAGGGTGTCAGGCTGCACGGAGAGCTGCCCGACCGCACGGGGAGCGAGGGGATCTGCCACGTCATGCTCCAGGACCGCTACGCCCTCCCGGGCCAGGTGATCGTGGGGAGCGACTCCCACACGCCGCACTCCGGCGCGCTCGGCTGCTTCGCGTTCGGCGTCGGCACCTCGGCCATCGTGAACGCGTGGGCCACGCGCGACGTGCGGATCTCCGTGCCCGAGTCGATCCGCATCCACGTGACGGGCGCGCTCCCGGCGGGTGTCACCGCGAAGGACCTCATGCTCGAGATCCTCCGTCACCCGACGGTCAGGAGCGGCGGCGCGATCGGCCGCACGATCGAGTACACGGGGCCTGCCGTCGAGGCGATGTCGATCGACGAGCGCGTGACGCTCACGAACATGGCGGCCGAGGTGGGCGGGTTCACCGGGATCATCGCCCCCGACGAGAACACGGTGGGGTGGATCGCGGAGCGCCGGGGACTCCCGCTCGGGGAGGTCCGCGCTTACTGCGACGGTCTCTACAGCGACGCCGGAGCGGAGTACGCCGCGACGATCGAGATCGACGCGTCCCACCTCGAGCCCATGCTCGCGACGCCCGGCGACCCCGGAAACGGCGTGCCCCTCTCCGAGCTGGGCGAGGACGTGAGGCTCGACCTCGTGTTCGTGGGCTCGTGCACGGGCGCGAAGCGCGACGACTTCGACATGTACGCGGCCGTGGCCCGCGAGGCGGTGGAGGCCGGCCGCCGCGTCCCCGAGGGGGTGAAGGCGTACGCGCAGTACGGCTCGGTGGACGTGGAGGCGTACTGCATCGAGCGGGGCTACGACGAGGTGCTCCGCCGCGCCGGCTTCGAGGTGCTCGCCCCGGGCTGTGGGGCCTGCATCAACGCCGGGCCGGGCGTCTCGACATCCCCGGACCAGGTGACGATCAGCTCGATCAACCGGAACTTCCCGGGGCGGAGCGGACCCGGGAAGGTCTACCTGGCGAGCCCCTACACGTGCATCGCCTCGGCGATCGCGGGGAGGATCGTGGCGTATCGCGCGAACGGCGGAACGGCCGACTGAACCGCCGGGGCCGCTCCGCAAGGGAAACTCCCCCTCCCCGCCGGCCGGGACATCGATGTGGAAAGACATCTCAACCGCATGTCCGACAGCGTGTTGGAGATGTGGAAAAACGTCCGCGGGTCGCGGACACCCCGGTCGCTTGCGGACGGCGGCTCGCAAATCGCCACGGGCGCCCCGCGGACACAAGCGTTCGGTTCGCGTTGCGGGGACGCCCGCTCGATGCCGAGATTCCGCCACGCGGCACCCCCGGTTCGAAGGACTTCCCGCGGTCGGAGCGAGCTCCGCTCCGCGACGTGAGCTTCCGTGACGTTCGAGATCGCCCTCGTCTTCGCCCTCGCCCTGGCGGCGCTGGTGGCCTTCGCGGTCGAGCGGTTCCCCATCGACCAGGTGGCCGTGTCGATCCCCGTCATCCTCCTCCTCACGGGCGTGATCGATGCCGGGACGGCGCTCTCTGGTCTGAGCTCTCCCGCGACCGTCACGGTGGGTGCCATGCTCGCGCTCAGTCTCGGGCTCCTGAAGACGGGCGCGGTCGACGCGATCGGCCACTGGGCGCTATCGGCCCGCCTGGGCGGGATCCAGACGCGGATCCTCGTGCTCTGTCTGGTCGTCGCGGGCGTGTCCCCCTTTCTCAACAACACCGCGGTCGTGGTCGTCTTCCTGCCGGTCTTTCTCGCCCTCGCGCGCTCGACCGAGACCTCGCCCTCACGGATCCTCATCCCGCTGTCCTTCTCCGCCATCCTCGGCGGGACGGTCACGGTGCTGGGGACGTCGACCAACCTGATCGTGTACGAGATGGCGATCACGCGCGGGCTCGACGAACTGGGGATCTTCTCGATCGCGCCGCTCGGTCTCGCCTATCTCGCGGTGGGTCTGGTCTACCTGTTCACGATCGGGCGGCGGCTGCTCCCGGACCGCGGCCGGGCGCCCCGGTTCGACGTGCGGAGCTTCATGACCGAGCTCGAGGTCACGCCCGAATCCCCGTGCATCGACAGCCGGCTCGGCGAGCTCGGCTGGGGCGATCGGCTCGGCGTGTCGGTGCTCGGCATCGAGCGCGGCGCACGCAGCATCTCGGCTCCCGGTGCGCGGACCCGGCTGCGCGCCGGCGACGTCCTGCTCGTGATGGGGGAAACCGACACGCTGCTCAAGCTGGCCGCCGACGTGAATCTCTCCACGCCGGCCGACGGGGACCTCGAGCACGAGCGATCCGAGCGGCCGATCCTGGAGGCGCTCATCACGCCCGCTTCGCCGCTCGTGGGCCGTACCCTGGCAGAGGCCCGTTTCCGACAGCGCCACGACGCCGCGGTTCTCGCGATCGAGCACCACGGCGTGCCGCTCGATCGCAGGCTCAGGAACGCGCGTCTCGAGGCGGGCGACATCCTGCTCGTCCTCGGCTCCGAGGAGGCGCTGGAGGCTTTCGCACGGGAGCCGGGCATCATCCGGCTCGGCGTCGTAGAGTCGCCCGTGACCGCGCGTCCCCGGGCGCTCGTGGCATCGGCGATCATGACGGCCGTCGTGCTCTCCGCGGGAGTCGGTCTCGTCTCGATCCTGGTCGCGGCGCTCGTGGGCGTGGTCGCGATGCTGTTCACCGGCTGCCTCCGCCCCTACGAGGTGTACGACGAGCTCGACTGGTCGGTGATCTTCCTTCTTGCCGGTCTCATCCCGCTCGGTGTGGCGCTCGAACAGACGGGAGGCGCCGCCCTGATCGCGGACGGCGTCGCGCGTCTGCTCGGGGGTCTGGGACCGGGGGTCGCGATCTTCGTCTTCTACCTGATCACGTCGATCCTGACCGAGATCATGTCGAACAACGCCACGGCGGTGGTGCTCACCCCCGTAGCCCTGATCACGGCGAGCACGCTCGACATGAACCCGTACGCGTTGCTGGTGGCCGTGATGTTCGGGGCCTCGGCCTCGTTCATGACACCCGTCGGATACCAGACGAACACGCTGGTATACGGGCCGGGCAAGTACCGCTTCGCGGACTTCGCGAGGGTGGGGGCGCCGCTCAACCTGCTGCTCGCGCTGACGGCCGGGCTCCTGATCCCGCTCTTCTGGCCGACCTGAGCCTCGCCCCGAGCGACGGGGCGCGCCGGCGAAACGCGGAAATCCGTTCCGCCCGTCAGGCGGGCTCGACCCGCACGGGGCAGACCTTGAGCTCGGCGGTGTACGTGATCGGGTCGTAGCCGCCGCCGGTGAGGAAGTTCACCGGGACGTCGTTGAAGCTGAAGCTCGCGAACACGGTCCCCTTCGGGGAGCGGTTCGTCTCGAGGACCTTCACCTTCACCGAGCCGCGCGGGCTCGACAGCACGGCCCAGCCGCCGTCGCTCAATCCCCACGCGCTCACATCGGCCGGGTTCACCTCGAGGCGCTCCTCGGGCAGCAGGTAGTCGATCCCCTGCGCGCGGCCCGTCTGGGTCCGCGTGTGGTACGAGGCGAGCCGCCGGCCCGTCGTGAGCCACACGGGGAACGCCTCGCTCACGGTCTCGGCGGGGTCGCGGTACTGGACGAGCTGGAACAACCCGCGCCCGTTCACGAACTCCCTCTGGTGGAGGATCGGCGTGCCCGGGTGCCCCTCGTACGGCACGGGCCACTGGTACTCGCCGTGCTCGATCCGGTCCCAGTCGAGCCCGTGGTAGATCGGCGAGAGCTCGCACAGCTCGTTGAACACCTGCTTCGCCGAGTCGAACTCGAATCCGGGGAAGCCGGCGCGCTGCGCGATGCGCGAGATGATCCACCAGTCCGGTCTGGCCTCGCCCGGCGGGTCGACCGCCTTCCTCAGACGCTGGACGCGACGCTCGGTGTTCGTGCACACGCCGTCGGTCTCGGCCCACGCCGTGGCCGGCAGCACCACGTCGGCGAGCTCGGCCGTCTCGGTGAGGAAGATGTCGATGACGACGAGATGGTCGAGGCTCTTGAGGGCGTGCTCGCAGTGCTCCCGGTCCGGATCGGAGACCACCGTGTTCTCGCCGTCGATGAGCATGGCCCGGATGCGGTCCCCGCACATGTCGAGCGCCTGGACCTTGGTGGGCCCCTTCTCGAGATCCAACTCCCGGCCGTACGCGGCCGCGAACTTCGCCTGGTGCGCCGGGTCCGTGACGGACTGGAAGCCGGGGTAGTTGTTGGGCAGCGCGCCGCAGTCGCCGGCCCCCTGGATGTTGTTCTGGCCCCGCATCGGATTGATGCCCGTGCCCTCGCGGCCGACGTTGCCCGTCATGAGCACGAGGTTGCACAGGCTCTGGACGTTCTCCACGCCGCAGATGTGCTCGGTGATGCCGAGCGTGTAGTAGATGGCGCCGCGCTCGGCCCCGCCGTACCACCGCGCCGCCTGCTCGATGAGTTTCGCGTCGACCCCGGTGATCGATTCGGCCCACTCGGGCGGATACTCGGCCACGTGCTCGAGGAACTCCGCCGCGCCGAGCGTGCGGTCGTCGATGAACGCCTGGTCGACGAGCCCGTCGCGCGCGATCACGTGCGCCATGCCCAGCAGCAGCGCGGCGTCCGACCCCACGCGGAGCGGCAGGTAGATGTCGGCCAGGTCGGCGAGCGGGATCCTGCGCGGATCGGCGACGATGAGCTTGGCGCCCTTCGCGATGGCGCGCTTGATCCGCGTGGCCGCGACGGGGTGGCATTCGGTCATGTTGGTCCCGATGCAGAAGATCACATCGGGCTTCTCCATGTCCTCGAGCGGATTCGACATCGCTCCCCGTCCAATGGAGGCCGCCAGACCGGCGACCGTGGGAGCGTGTCAGGCACGGCTACAGTTGTCGATGTGGTGCGTGCCGAAGCCGGCCCGGATGAAGCGCTGCATCATATAGGCGGCCTCGTGCGGAGCGCGCCCCGACGCTACCCCGTACACGGCCTGGCGGCCGTGCTCGTCGTGCGCCGTCCGGAAGCCCGCGGCAGCCCGTTCGAGCGCCGTGTTCCAGTCGGTCTCGTGGAGCTCGCCGTCCTCGCCGCGCACCAGCGGCGCCGCGAGGCGGTCGGGGTGGTCCACGAAGTCGAACGCGAACTGGCCCTTCACGCACAGGGCCCCCTTGTTCGCGGGGCCGTCCATGGCCGGGAGGATCCCGACGATGTCGTTCCCCCGCGTCATCACGTCCACCGAGCAGCCCACGCCACAGTACGGGCAGATCGTGCGCGTCTTCTCGGTGTCGCCCGGGACGTCCCTGTGCGCCAGCGCCTTGATGTCGCCGAGCGCACCGGTGGGGCACGTCTGGATGCACTGGCCGCAGAACGTGCACGCGGAGTCCTTGAGCAGCCCGCCGAACTCGGTCGTGATCTGCGTCTCGAACCCGCGGTTCATGACCGAGATCGCGTAGTCGCCCTCCTGCTCGGCGCACACGCGCACGCAGCGGTAGCAGGAAATGCAGTTCTCGTAGTCGCGCAGGATGAACGGGTTCGGATCATCGGGCCGGCTGGTCCCCGATTTCTCGCCCACGAAGCGGCCCGTGCGGGCGTCGTAGCGGTCGAGGAGCCCGGCCATCTCCTGCGAGGCGTACCCGGACAGCGGGTCCACGTCGAGGTCGCGGTTCTCCGACGCCACCATCTCCATGAGCACGCGGCGGTGCATCTCGAGCCGTGCCGACCGGGTCGTGACCTTCATCCCGGGCTCTGCCCTGGTCGTGCAGGAGGCCACGGGGTTCCGGGCCCCTTCGAGCTCGACGATACACAGCCGGCAGCCGCCGAAGGGCTCGAGCCGCGGGTCGTAGCACAGGGTGGGGATCTCCTTACGGTGGCGGTCGGCGACCTCGTACAGTGTCTCGCCGCGCCGGACCGGGACTTCGTCCCCATCGAGCGTGATCGTGAAATCGCGTGGATCGTGCTCGGCCATCTCCGACCTCCCCGTGGTTCGACTTCGTGCGGGCGACCCGCGGCCCGCACGGGAAAAGATGGGGGATGCGGGACCGCGGCGCACGCGCGCGGATCTCCGATCGCCCCTCGAGCCCGCGACTCCCGGACGCGCGTTCCGCGGTCGGGCGTGCGGGCCGACACCCGCGTATCCGTGTCCCGCGGTCAGGGGCGCGGGGGGCCGACACCCGCGTACGCGTGTCCCGCGGTCAGGGGCGCGCGGCCAGCCGGGCCGACACCTGGTCGGGGAAGTATCGCAGGAGGCTCTCGGTGATGAGCGGCGCGGCCTGACCGAGCCCGCAGGCGCTCGTCTGCTTCATGGTGGTCGAGAGGTCCGTCACCTCGTCGACCCACTCCTCGATGTCGGAGGGGCCGCCGCCGTTCAGGCGCTCGGTCAGCCGCCGGGTCCCGATGCGGCACGGGAAGCACTTCCCGCACGACTCCTCGGCGAAGAACTCCATGGCCGCGTGTGCGACGTCGACCATGTCGCGCGAGTCGTCGAACACCATGATCCCGCCCGCCCCGAGAAACGACTTCTTCGCGCGGATGGACGGCTCGTCCAGCGTCACGTCGAGGTCCTCACCCGCCAGGAAGCCGCCCGACAGGCCGGCCATGGTGACCGCCTGGATGCGCCGGCCCTCGCGGGGGCCGCCGGCCCATTCCTCGAGCAGCGTGTGGAGCGGGAGACCCATGGGGACCTCGTAGTTCCCCGGGTGCGCGATGTCGCCGGAGAGGCTGATCACCTTCGTCCCCGCGTGATCGCCGCGTCCCAGCCCGCGATACCACGCGGCCCCGTGCCGGAGGATATGCGGCACGGACGCGAGCGTCTCGACGTTGTTCACCACCGTGGGCAGGCCCTCGTAGCCGTGCGTCACCGGAAACGGCGGGCGGTTTCGGGGGAAGGGGTGCTTCCCCTCGAGGCTGTTGAGGAGCGATGTCTCCTCGCCACAGATGTACGCTCCGGCGCCGCGACGGACGTAAAGGTCGAAGCCGCGTCCGGCGCCCAGCGCGTCCGGTCCCAGCCGGCCGGCCGCGCGGGCCTCCTCGAGCGCCGTCTCGAGAGTGCGGGCCGGGTCCGGGTACTCGTAGCGCAGGTAGATGAAGCCGCGCGACGCCCCCACGGCGAACGCGGCCGCGATCATCCCCTCGAGTACCGCGTGCGGATCGTAGTCGAGGAGCGCCCGGTCCTTGAAGCACCCCGGCTCCCCCTCGTCGGCGTTGCACACGATCGTCCGGGGGGTGCCCC
>Ga0299914_10003145_pt1 | contig 11607 bp, 7 predicted proteins | sample RVTome_10_FD_201361 | JGI IMG/M metagenome (GOLD analysis project Ga0299914, IMG submission 201361) | Soil microbial communities from uranium-contaminated site in the Upper Colorado River Basin, Wyoming, United States - RVT153D57 (version 2) ... | reverse complement strand
CATATTTTTTCGGCAGGAGGTGAGTGAACATCGTACGGAGATCGAGACGTATCTCCGGGCGCGCATGGCGCAGGAGATGTTCGGCAATCGTGCCTGGTATTCCGTCTATAAGGACATCGACCCTGAACTTCGAGAGTCGATGAACCTCTGGGGACGTGCCGAGACCCTCGCGGCCTACCATACTTCCGACACGACGCAGCGTTAGAGGGCCGTTGATAAATTCCGCATCTCTGCGTTGCACTCCTCATGACTCACTGCGGCGTACATTAGTACGCCTCATTCGCCATTTGTCGCGCGCCTTGATCTGCAAAATTTCTCTACCGGCCCCTCGCTCATGAGTTCTTCAACATCCTTTTAGATTGCGGAATGGTACGTGATCAAGTGCTGCTCGAGCTTCTCGGGCGGCTATATTGAACCGGATGCTCCCGACGATGCCGATTTCGATACGCGCGCAGCGCCCCTCCCTCATCCTCCTCCTTATCCTGGCAGGATGTGCGGGGACCAGGCCCGCCGCAATCGAGAGCCCTCCCGTCGAGACAGTCGAGCGGCCGCAGCGGCCGGTGCCGCACGAAATCATACCGCCACCCGCCTTTCGACAGGCGATGGCGAATGGTACGCGCACAAGCACCGGCCGGCCCGGTAGTGATTATTGGATCCAGGAGGCTGAATACGGCCTGCGCGCCAGCATCGATCCAATCACGAAGCGGCTTACCGGCTCAGGCGAGATCGTCTATACCAACAATTCTCCGGACGATCTCGAAGAGCTGCACCTCGAGCTCGTGCAGAACTTCCATGCGGAAGGGGCCATGCGGATAGAGTTCGCCGACGTCACGGGCGGCGTCGAACTCAGCCGGATTATCGTCGACGGCACTGATCTTCCTTCACTCGAACTCGTGGACGTGAATCAGCCACACTACGAAGTGATCGGGACCAATCTCGTGCTGCGTCCGGAAGCCCCCCTCCAATCGGGCTCGTCTGCCACCCTTCAGATCGAATGGGGCTTTACGATACCGCAACAAGGTGCGGGCGCCAGAATGGGCCACGACAGTGAGAATTTGATCTACGCCGCCTACTGGTATCCAGTGATGGCCGTTTACGACGACGTCGAGGGCTGGAATACAGAGCAGTTCATGGGTCGAACGGAGTTCTACGCTGATTTCGCGGATTACGACGTCGAGATCGAGATGCCGGCGGGTTGGATCGTGATGTCGACCGGTGCTTTTTTGAACCCGGGGGAAGTGCTCGCTGACGACGTGTACGCGCGGATGCTCCAGGCCTATGAGAGCGATGATCCGGTACAAATTGTTGGCGAGGACGGATTCGGGCAAGCGACGCAGCCGGGGCAGGACGGTCTTCTGACGTGGCGGTTTCGAGCCGAGAACGTCAGAGATGTTGCGTTTTCGGCAACGATTGAGTCCATCTGGCACGGTGCGCGCACGGCAGTAGGCGACCGGGACGGCGATGGGGACGTCGATTCCACGCACATCAACACGTTTTACAGGCAATCCGCACCACTGTGGGCGGATGTCACCGAATACCAGCAGCACGCCATAACTTTTCTTTCAGAGAACACCGGCTTCCCCTATCCCTGGCCTCATATGACCGCCGTCGAGGGCGGCGGTATCATCACGGGAGGGATGGAGTTTCCGATGATGACGCTGGTGGGAGACTTTACACAACGCGGCGACAGCGCATTGTATCACGTGACGGCGCACGAACTCGGCCATATGTGGGTGCCGATGATTGTCAACATCAATGAGCGACGATTCAGTTGGGTAGATGAAGGCATCACCACCTTTAACGAGAATGACGCCCGAATGGAGTACTATCCCGGCCAGAATCATTTCCTTGACGATCAGAACACGTATTTGCGGATTGCACGCGGGGAGAATGAAGGTGCGCTGATGCATCACGCTGGGTTTCACGACACGGCTACGGCATTCGTCGTCGCGTCGTACATGAAGCCGGCTACGCTGCTCGCCGGCCTTCGCGAGATCCTGGGCGAGGAACTGTTTTACCGCGCGTTCCACACGTTTGTCGATGATTGGGCGTACAAGCATCCCTATCCATGGGACCTCTTCAATACGTTCGAGCGCGTCGGCGGGCGGGATCTCGACTGGTACTGGCGTAGCTGGTACTACGAAACGTGGACGCTCGATCAGGCCGTAGCAAGCGTCGAATCGGATGGCGAATCGACGAACGTCGTCATCCGCGATGAGGGGCTGGCGCCGATGCCGGTACTGCTGGAGGTTACGCTGGAAAACGGCGAAATCCTTCATCAGCGTGTTCCAGTGGAAGTATGGCTGACAGGAGAAACGACAACCACCGTTACGTTCGATACCGAGTCGTCGGCCGCCCGCGTCGAGATTGACCCGGATCATAGATTCCCCGACATCGACAGGTCGGATAACGTGTGGACGTCAATGGACGAAGGTACGCGGTAAGGAGACCGGGTGCGCTCATATGTGGGGACGATGAGCAAACGGGCCCAGCCTTTCTGTTTTTTTCCTTCTCTTTCTCTTCCAATCACCTCGTGCGCAAGGGCACGGCCATCACTGCGCAATTCCTTTCAGGCTTGATTTTGCTGCGGCGAAGACTGCTGAAGTGCGCCGATAATAGGCTATGATTGCTATTCCGACCGACCCGCAGGATGCTAATACACAGCAGTATGAGATGAAATGGATGACACTTTATTTCTGATAATACATCGTGGGTAGCCGATACATAGAAGAAGTGAATGCATCATCTCTCTTTACGTCAGTGACTTGGAACATCAATGTCTTGACTCACCGGCACTTATTCCGCACCTTCAGAACTGATGATTCGAGAATTGCAATGCCGACTTAGGTGAATCGGGCATCGATCGCCTGCACTAAGGAGGAGAAAGCAAAAATATAGGAAAAGATGAAGATAACAAATTCTGCGGTGCGCCTTAGTACGGGAGTGGACGGACTCGATTACATTCTCCTTGGAGGGCTCGTGCAGGGCGGTGCGTACCTGGTGCGTGGTGGTCCCGGGACCGGAAAAACGACTCTTGGGCTTCATTATCTGGCAGCGGGCATCGCTGCGGGACAGAAGGTCTTGTTCGTCACTCTCGGCGAGCCTGTAGAGGATATCAAGAAGAACGCGCGGAGCATTAATGTGAATGCCGACGATCTGGCGTATCTCGATCTGAGCCCAACGCCGGAGTTTTTTGCGGAGGTCGAGACGTATGACATTTTCTCACCCGCCGAAGTCGAGCGGGAGCCGACGACGGCGCGCATAATCGATGCCGTACATGACGTGCAACCGGATCGCGTGTTCATCGATTCGATGGCGCAATTCCGCTATCTGTCCGTGGACATTTTCCAGTACCGCAAGCAGGTATTGTCCTTCCTCCGATATCTGAAGGGAAGGGGCGCTACCGTCGTGTTTACGTCTGAAGCAGGCCCAGACACGCCCGATTCCGACGTTCAATTTCTGAGTGACGGCATCGTAAACCTCTTCCTGAATCATCACGAGCGAAATGTAAGTGTTTCGAAGTTCCGCGGATCCTCATTTGTGGCCGGAGAGCACGGCATGCGCCTTTCTGCGCACGGCATGGAAGTGCTTCCGCGGCTCGAGCCTCAAGAGCGGACGGAGCAACTGCAGATGGAGGCGCTTCCCCTGGGCGTTGTAAAGCTCGATCAAATGCTCCACGGCGGTCTGGAGCGCGGTACGATCACGATCATCTCGGGCCCCAGCGGGGTAGGCAAGACGACGCTCGGACTTCAATTCATGAAGACCGGAGCAGCTCGAGGCGAACGCTCTATCGTCTACACCTTCGAAGAGGAGGTCGACATCGTCATCCAAAGGTCCGAGATGATAGGCATTCCGGCCCGAAGGATGGTAGACGAGGGCACGCTCTCGTTGACCAAAGTCCGGCCGCTCCAGTTTACCCCGGACGAGTTCGCACACCTGGTTCGACGCGATGTGGAAGACCGAGGCGCGCGTGTCGTAATGATCGACAGCGTCTCAGGCTACAAGTTGTCTCTACACGGCGCCGGCCTTGTTCGTCGCCTGCATGCGCTCTGTAAATTCCTCCAGAGCACCGGCGTTACTGTCGTGCTCCTGGCTGAGACTCAGTCGATCGTCGGCGATTTTCAGGCTACGGATGTGGAGCTGAGCTATCTGGCGGACAACATCGTATTTCTCCGCTACCTGGAGATCGAGGGTGAGCTGCGAAAGGCAGTCGGCGTGCTGAAGAAGCGTTTGAGCGACTTCGAAAAAGTGCTGCGCGAGTTTGAAATCACGTCGAATGGAATTCAAGTCGGTGAACCCATGACGGAATTCAGGGGGATTTTGTCTGGAGTACCGACGTCGGTTGGAGCTGCACCGAGTGAGAGCGCGGCATGACGGCGGCGCAGATCATCCTTATCGTTAATCGGAATCCTCGTAACGCGGTCCTTTTGAGTGAATTCCTTGAGCGGCGGGGCTGCCTGGCCAGGGCGGTCGGCAGCCTGGAAGAGCTCGATCACGTCCTCGACAGCGGGGACGGCTACAGCCTTGCGCTGATAGATGTCAGCGGCTTCAATCAAGAAATCTGGTCGAGGTGCAGCCGTCTGCGTGCCGCAAGCGTGCCTTTCCTCTTGATCTCGTCACCCAAGCATTCTGTTGGGACGGAGCAGGGCCTGCGGCATGGTGCGACGGGCGTGTTGACCAAACCGCTTGCCATGAGTGAACTCGCCAATCTCATTGACACATTGGTCCTATGACGCCGGATTTCTCTCAAGGGCGTGATCGGGCAGAAGACCTTCAGTCCAGACCGCAGCGCCGCGCGAGTTCAGGAGCGCGCATCCTCCTTCTGATGACGAACCGGAAGAGTCGCGAGCTTCTGGCTGCGTGGCTCGGCCTCTCCTATTCGGTCGCGGCGCCGGTCCCGGATGTGGCTACGGCATCGGAGGCACTGCGTGAAGGCAGGTTTGACCTGGTGATTCTCGATGGCCCCATACTGGAAGAACTCTGGTATGATATTCGGACGCTTCGTGACGAGCAGCCGGAGGTTTTCATGCCGTTTCTCTTGGTAACTTCCCGACAAAACATTGGTCCGGACACGGCCGATATCTGGCGCCTGATCGACGAAATACTTGTCAAGCCGATCGAAAAAGTGGAACTCCACGCCAGAGTCGAGATCCTATTGCGCGCCCGTCGTTACTCGCTCCTGCTGCAGACGCGTTATTACAGCCTTGCCGAACTCGCGCCCGTGGGTATCGTCAGGCTGGATCGAGAAGGTGTGATCGAATTCGCGAACGCGTGGGTCGAGCGTATCCTCGGATTCGACCGAACGAATCTGATCGGCAAACGGCTGGACGACCTCCAGTTTGAGATTTTCGACGCGAACGGACGCGAGTTGCTAACCGAGGAGCGGCCGTTCTACCGCATTCTGAATGCGAATAGACGAATTTACGATCAGCGCATCAGCTTCTTCCGGCCAGACGGCACACAAGTCCACCTCTCTATCAATGGAGCTCCAATCTCTACTTCCGACGGATCTACCGGTGGGGGAGTTATGCTGACGGTGATGGACGTGACGAAGCAGGCGGAATACGAGGCGGAGCTACGAAACGCACGCGATCAGGCCGAGGAAATGAGCCGACTAAAATCTGCCTTTCTAGCCAACATGAGTCATGAGATCCGAACGCCGCTGACGGGCATTATCTCCTTCTCTGAGATCATCGCCCGGGAGGTCACCGGTGAGCTGCGTGAGTTTGCCGAGTTCATTCAGATCAGTGGCGACCGCTTGATGGAGACATTTGATTCGCTTATTGATCTGGCTCAGCTCGAGAGCTCGGATTGGACCTTCTCACCGCAGGATATATCCATCAACAGGATTGTTCTGGAGGCTCTTTCACGTTTCGAACCGCAAGCCGCTAATCAAGGATTGGAGTTTCGGATTGAGGCACCCGAGGAACCCCTTGTCGTGCGAAACGACCCGGAAGCCCTCCAGCGGGTGCTCCGAAATCTGATGTCGAACGCGATTAAATTTACGGCGAGTGGGCATATTGTGGTTCGCCTCGAAGAAGTGTGTGGCTACGCTCAGATTTCCATCGAAGACACCGGCATAGGAATCAGCGAGGAATTCATCCCGAATATGTTCGATGCATTCCAGCAAGAATCGCAGGGAACTAGCCGACATTTCGAAGGCAACGGACTTGGGCTCACCGTCACGAAACAATTGGTAGCATTAATGGGCGGAGATATTGAGGTCGTGAGCCAGAAAGGAGTAGGAAGCACGTTTAGAGTTCGCTTACCGGTACCGGTTCTTCGCGATGCACACTGATAGAATCTGTCGCGGCCGGTGCGGCCGATCCAGCGATTACCGCCCCCACACCAGCGCGTCCCTTAGTATTTCCGCCGGATGCAGCGCCTTGCGGCCGGTCGTGTCGTGGATCTGAGCGCGACATGACGTTCCCGGGGCGGCAATGATCGTCTCTGGCGAAGAGGCCCGCACCACGGGTGCCAGACGGCGTTCGGCCATGGCGATCGAAATGTCGTAGTGTTCGACTTCGTAGCCGAAGGACCCGGCCATTCCGCAGCAGCCTGAGTCAACCGTTTGCACATGGTAGTTCGGCGGGATCGAAAGGCATATTTCTGACGGCCCCGTTCCGACCAGCGCTTTCTGATGGCAGTGACCATGCAGCAGCACGTCGCGCTCGTCCCGGGTCCACTGAACGTCGCTGAGCGCGTCTGTGCGATGGAGGTGCGTCACGAACTCCTCGAAAGTCACGGATACGTCGGCCAGTTCGACTGCACGCGTATCACCCGGAAGAAGGGACAGGAATTCGTCCCGGAAGGTGAGGATGCAGCTCGGCTCGAGTCCGATAACTGGGATGCCGTTCGCAGCGTCTTGATGCAGCGCATCAACAACCTGCATTGCCTGCGCCTGCGCCTCACGCACGAGCCCCTTCGACAGATGCGGCCGGCCGCAGCAGAGCCGTGGCTCGGCGACACGCACCGAGAAGCCGATCCGGTTCAAGAATTCGGCCGCCGCACGCGCCGTCTCGGGATGGTTGTAGTTGTTGAATGTGTCTGCGAACAGAACGACGGGCGGACCGTCCGTCGTCCAGGTCTGTTTCGTAAACCACGTTGAGAAAGGCTCCTCGGCGAAAGACGGAAGCTCACGTTTCTGCGAGATGCCCATCGTGCGCTCGAGCAGCCTGCGTATAGCGCGACGTCGATTCATCCAATTGGCCGCCCGGGCCGTCGGCCCGGCGAGACGACGAGCTATTCGAGGCATTCGGGTGAAAAATCGTGCACGAAGAGGCAGCCCGTTTGCCTCCCAATACTTGCTCAGCCACTCGGTCTTGAGTTTCGCCATGTCAACGTTCGACGGACATTCGGTCTTGCAGCCTTTGCACTGGATGCAGAGGTCCATCACGTCGTACATCTGACGGCCCGTGAGCTCTTCCGGAGGCAGGGCTCCCGACAATGCCATCCGCAGCGCGTTCGCACGTCCACGCGTCGAGTCTGCTTCTTCGCGCGTGACCATGAAGCTGGGACACATCGTCCCGCTGTCGAGCTTCCGACATGCGCCATTGCCGTTGCACAGTTCTACGGCCCCCGCAAATCCACCGGAGCCCGAAAAATCGAGCTCTTCAACGATGGGAATGGTGGCGTAGCGCGGTCCCATCCGAAGGTGCTCCGTCATCGGTGGCGCTTCGACGACATTGCCCGGATTCAGAAGTCGCTCCGGGTCGAATGCGTCTTTCACTCCGACGTACACGTCGTAGAGCGCTTTGCCAACGAGCGGCTCCAGGAGCCAGCTTCGAGCGATGCCGTCGCCGTGCTCCGACGAAACCGCTCCTCCATATTTCCGGACGAGCTCCATCGATGCCTTCGCGATGTCACGCATCTTCTCGACTTCCCCGGCATCCTTCGTGTTGATGAACGGCCGGATGTGCAGCGTACCCGCAGAGGCATGCGCGTAGTAGACCGTTCGCGTGCCGCTGAGCGCTGTCTGAAGCTCGGTGACGTACTCCGGAAGATGCTCGACCGGCACCGATGCGTCCTCGATAAACGGCATCGGCTTGTGGTCGCCCTCGACACCCATGATTAACCCGAGGCCCTCCTTCCGCACGGTCCAGACGTTAGAGATTTCGATCGGCGTGCGAGCGGGCACGACGGCGTAGCCATGGCCGGAGCGGTCGAGGGCTCGCTTCAGATCGTCAATTCTGGCGGTGAGCTCCTGGTCTGCATCGCCGTAGTACTCTGTGATGAGCACGGCGCCCGGCTCGCCGTCGATGAACGTGAGCCGGTGCGCGAATCCCGGCGCGCGTCGAGTCTGTTCGATCGCGATCCCGTCAAAGAGCTCGACGGCGGAGGGATGCGTCTCGAGGATCGTCGTCACCGATTCCAGGGCTTCGCGCATGGAATGAAAGTGCACGACAGCCAGCGCGGTTTTTTGGGGCCGGTCGACGACGGAGATCTCGATCTCGGTGGTGACGGCCAGCGTGCCTTCGCTCCCGCAGAGCAGGCGCGCTACGTTGCGCTCCGACGGCTCCAGAAGCTGCTCGAGTCTGTAGCCGCTGTTGCGGCGCCAGTGTCCGGGCGTGTCGCTTGCGATTACGTCGGCACTCGACGCCAGCAGGTCATCGAGCGCTCGAAAAATCTCGCCTTCACGGCCGCCGTTGCTGCAGCCGCGTCGCCAATCCGCATCCGACATCGTCTCAAATCTTGCCGGAGAGCCGTCATTCAGAATCACGTCCAGGCTCTTCAGATGATCGATGACGTTCCGGTAGAGAATGGAATGCGTGCCGGTCGCGTTGTTGCCGACCATGCCACCGACCGTGGCGCGGTTGCTCGAGGCCGGATCGGGTCCCACCATCAAACCGTGAGGCAACAGCGCGCCGTTGAGCTGGTCGAGGACGAGGCCGGGCTGGACGCGAACCGTTTTCTCCTCGCGGTTCATCTCCAGCAGCCGGTTCAGATGGAGGCTGAAATCGATGACGAGGGCCTCATTTACGGTCTGTCCGGCCAGCGAGGACCCGCCGCCTCGAGGTAGCACGGGGATCTTGAAGCGCGACGCCTCCGCGACGGCCGCCTGCACATCGTCATTGCTCTTCGGGATGAGCACGGCGAGCGGAAGCCTTTGATACATGCTCGCGTCGGTGGCGTACAGCGCGCGGCTCATAGAGTCGATGCGCAGGCTGCCCTGCAGCTGCGGCGCAAGCACGGCCTGAAATTCAGCCAGCTTCGTGTCTTGAGGAGCGGCCGGCCCTGCGATGTTGCTCATTCCGTACTGAAAAATTCGAGGCCAGAGTTCAGGAGATTACAGACGCGCAGCCTGGCCGGTCTGTGCCATCGCGATGTGAATGTGGGGGTAGAAGAATTTGATATTGTCCGACATCCATCGCCGTGCTTCTTCTTCCCCATGCATGAGCACCACCGTTCTCGGCTTGAGCTTCTCGACGAGTTCAATGAGGTCGCGCCGGTGGGCATGGCCGCTGAAGCGGAATTTCTTCACCTCACAATTGATCGGCTGCGGTCCCCGTGCCGTATCCAACACGGCCTCCGTGCCCTTTCCCTGCTGCGCCGCGACGAGCAGCCGGTCTGCGGGAGAATCCTCACGCGCAAATCCAACAAGGAAAACGGCATTTCGCTCGTCCTCCACGATCTGCTGGGCGAGAGCGTTCGATGCCGTTCGCTCGAACATCATACCACTGCTTACCACATGGATGCTGGGACCAACGAGTGCATCCCGTTGCGCGTCACGATTGCGCGGTAATCGGATCTGATCGACGTCGTAGACCTGAAATTCGGGGTCGAGACGAGGCGTGTTGTGTCGCGTCTTGTCGTAGAGCTCCGCGAAGGCCCGCATCGAGCCTGCCGTGTAAACCGGCGTCTCCGCCGGAATCGTCCCGCGCTGCTTGAATCGGTGGATCAGCGCGAGGACCTCCTGCGAGCGGCCGAGGGCGAAAACGGGGATCAATACGGTGGCTTTCCGTGCAATCGCACTTTCGAGCGCGTCGGAGAAATTGCGCTCCTCCGTCCGACGGGTCGTAAGCTCCGCCTCGGAATCGGCACCGAGCGTGGATTCGAGAAACAACACGTCGATCGGCGGATCCGGGTACTCGCCGCCGGGAATTATGGATTGCGGCCGCATGTTGGTATCGCTCGTGTAAAAAACTCGCCGCTCTTCCCCCTCCTCCTCCTCGAATCTGAGCAACACGCCCGCTGACCCGAGAATGTGGCCCGCGCTGTAAAATCGCGCCTTTACTTTGGTCGTCCCCTTTAGTCCGGTTACGTCGAAATCCGTATTGAGATCGTGCGTGAGGTAGAGATAGTTGTACACGCCCAGTTCCTCTTCACTGAAGAGGGGCTCGTGCACCGAGCTCCCTTCCCGGAGGCGGCGCTGCTGCAGGCGTGCAGAAGCGGGAAGAACGACGTCCGCGAGGTCGCGCGTGGCCTTCGTCATGTGGACCATCACGTGCGGGAAATTCTGAATCAGAACAGGCAGCGAGCCGATATGATCGTGATGGGCGTGCGTTACCAGTGCATGATCGACATACCAGTTGGGATTCTGATGAATAAAGCCGAAGTCCGGAACGGAATCGATGCCGTCTTCTTCGGGATCTGCGCCGACGTCGATAATGAGCCCGGTGCCCTCGATCATCAGAAAGTAGCAGTTTGCACCAATTGCCTCCGTCTTGCCGAGAGGAACAAAGATCATCTATGTCCAGGTGATTTTAAGAAAATGAGCGTCCGACGAACGCAGAAGTGGAGGAGATTGGCCCCGGACGCGTCCATTAAAAACAGGAGGCCGAGATTAATTGTTTCAGACCGGCAGCCTGGCGCGTGGATGTCAACTTCGTCACATTTTTCCGTTCACGTTACTCGAGCGTCGCAACCTGTAGGACGTACGCTTACATGGCATTGAAAGCCGCACTGATGTTTTTATGCCATTTAAGTCCTTTTATTGTCTGCCACTGAACAAGTACGACAATCGAGTGTTTGTGAATAGATGAAAACCAAGCTCTGCGCGTGCCTGTTGTTGACACTGCTGTGGCAGTGTCCTGCTGTGGGGCAGAATATACAGCGGACCTCAGCGGATCAATCGACCGCCACGATAAACGAGGCTGCTTTCGATGCTTTCGAAACGTCTGGCGTTGCCCGACTCGATCTGCCGCGCAATCTCTCGGCGGACGTGCCTACAAGTGCCGAGATGAGTGCCGCCGGTATCGCATCCAGAGTGCTTGAATTCCTGGCTTCCCAGAACCGGGTGCGGCTCGATGGCACGTCTGCGGGTGAGATGGATGCCTATCTCCGGCCGCCGCACGGCGAGTCGGCGTACTCCGACCTTGTAGAGAGGGCGAGATCTGCGTACGACGATGCAACGTCCATCCGATCGGATCGGTACGTCGTAAATCTCGACCCGCTAAATATGCGATGGGTCCTGCGGCTCAATTTGAACCGGCTCGGGACCAAGTGAACGAGTCTGCCTGCTCGTAGAAGGTGGACGATCTGGACGACTACGGCTTCAAGCGGTCATCTCTAGTGACAGCTTCAAACGGTCATCTCTAGTGACAGCTTCAAGCGGTCATCTCTAGGCTGACTTCTCCTTCGCCGCAGCACCGTTTCCGGCGACGCCGA
>Ga0299914_10003144_pt1 | contig 11607 bp, 10 predicted proteins | sample RVTome_10_FD_201361 | JGI IMG/M metagenome (GOLD analysis project Ga0299914, IMG submission 201361) | Soil microbial communities from uranium-contaminated site in the Upper Colorado River Basin, Wyoming, United States - RVT153D57 (version 2) ... | reverse complement strand
TGATAATAGTGAAGCAGGCGAGACGGAGTGGCCTTTTGAGTGCCATCTGTTAGCTGATTCGGAAACGATTAATGCTTTTGCTTTGCCTGGGGGTCAGATGTTTATTACGGCCGCTTTGTTTGATCAGCTAGAAACGGAAGGTCACCTGGCGGGGGTGATGGCACATGAGATGGGGCATGTGGTGGCTCGGCACTCGTCGCAGCAGATCGCTAAACAGCAGTTGACTCAGGGGTTAACGGGTGCGGCTGTCATCGCTGCTTATGATCCTGATGATCCCAACAGCCGCCAGACAGCCCAAGTGGCCTTGTTAATTGGACAATTGGTGAATATGAGATTCGGCCGTGAGGATGAATTGCAATCAGACGAGTTGGGTGTTCAATTCATGGCTGAAGCGGGTTATGATCCGCGTTCGATGGTACGTGTGATGGAAATTTTGGATGCGGCCTCACAAGGCGGCCGTCCCCCAGAATTTTTCAGCACCCATCCAAATCCGGAGAACAGAATTGCTCGCATTCAAGAGGCTATAAACGAGGTATTTCCTGATGGTGTACCTGAAGGATTGGATCAGTAGGAGATGAAGAAATGACAAGTTTACGAACAGAAGTACGGCATTTGATGGATTGGAAGGCGGCTGTGATCGCTGGTCTCATCGCCGGGGCTATCTTTTTATTGGTTTTGTTGGTTGCTTATCCTCTAGTTACAGGAGGTACCCCCTGGACTGTATTCCGCTTTATGGGGGCAATTATCTTGGGGGAATCGGTATTGCCACCGCCGACCACATTTGATGCTGGCGTTGTCGTGACGGCCGTCCTCCTCCACTTCATCCTCTCCGTTATATATACCTTGGTTTTAGCCTTCATTGTTCACCGGTGGGGCATATTAATAAGCGTTATTGGTGGTGCGCTGTTTGGGCTGGCTCTTTACCTCATTAACTTTTTTACATTCACGATGTTTTTTCCCTGGTTTTACCCGGCACGAGCCTGGCCTTTTTCTGTTGTGCATATTCTCTTTGGCGCTATTGCCGGTGGTGTCTATGAACTGTTAGAAAAAGATGTATTTGTAGTTGAAGAGGAATAACGGCAGGTCAGGCACTGCTGTAACCGGACTGTTCTTCCATAGGAACAGCCCCCGTTCAGGCTCCAGGCTGGAGCCATAGCGATTGGCAAAAACCTGCGTAAATTCTGCTCCCAGAAAGAGGATCTGGGCAGAAAAAAAAACCCATAACCTTAGTCAATGCGCCTGGGAGAGAGCCAGTCGAGAACCAGGCCGGCAAAGATACCCACGGTGACTACGCCTATCGTTCCCAGGATGGCAGCGATGATACGGCCGGTGGTTGTCCTGGGGGTAATGTCGCCGTAGCCGATGGAACTGGCGGTGATTATAGACCAGTAGACGGCCTCAGAATAAGTCAGAGGTTGGTAGCCTTCGTCCCCTAATTCGACATCAGTGAGATCTTCGACTAGTTGCTGCAGACGGCGATTTTCCGCATTGATAAACAAAATAGGGAAGATAACCAATACAAAAATGGCCTGGATGACCAGATAAATGTGCAAGGCGCGGCGATGACGTTGGACGCGGCGCATTTCGTAGGTATAAGCACGATGATGGAGGTAGCGCAGTTCGGCATCGGCCATGACGATATGTGTAGGTGCCAGGCGCAGCAGTTGGAACATTTTCTCCTTTTGGCCACTTTGTTCAAACTGGAGCAAGGCGTGTCGTAGCAGATTTTGTAAATGTTTTTGAATACGGTCCGCTACGTTGTGGTTATTGAAGCGGAAACTATAGAGAGCCTCAAAGAATGAGATGATATGTTCGACGGCTTCCCATTCTAGCTGCAGAAAATCATCTGGCTCGACCTTATCGGCGAGAAAGTTGGCGAAGATCTCCTGGTTCAAAAGCTTGGGTTCCTCTTTGAGCAGGGATAGGAAGGTGTGACGAATATCTTGGGCAATCTCGTCGGTTTCGGCCGTTTCGTGCAGGGCCACCAGTTCAGTTAGAGCCGTTTCTCGAGTAATAGCCGGGTTTTGTTTATAGCTATTGCTTACGAGCTGTTGGATATATTCGGCTCCGGTGGAAGTGTTGGCCAATTGTGTTTGATGGTCTTTTGCCTCGGAAGGCACATTTCTTGAATTCATGCAAAAACCTTTCCGTTATTCCATTATATAGTAGGGGAGGGCAGCCCACATATCAATAGGTATAGATACAAGGGCGGGATATAGATTGAGGTCTAATCGGCAGTGGGGTGGGAATTTAGCAATGTTTTGGGGGATTAACGTTGCCAGGACTGGCAGTGCTGCCTATTTATTTACGCAGTGAAAGAGATGGCGATCAAGCAGTGCCAATCCTAATCCCACTTTTTCTGGCGAGATGTGCCTTATTGTGTATCTGGACGGTATATCTGGATACATTGAGCCTGGCAAGTTTGGCCGTTATAGTAAAAAGCAAGATTTAATGGAAATCAAAACGATAGCGAGGGTGCAACTTAGTTTGGCTCTCAACAACATCAGGAGAATAAGATGAATATTTTACTATGGATTATATTTGGTGCTTTAGCTGGCTGGCTGGCTAGCATGATTATGGGCCGAGACGCCCAGATGGGTGCCCTTGGCAATATCATTGTTGGTATTGTGGGCGCTTTCATCGGCGGCTTTTTGTTAAGTATGCTTGGCGGCCCCCAAGTTTCAGGTTTTAACATCGTTAGCTTGCTTGTTGCTATATTCGGTGCGATTGTGCTGCTATTCCTTGTAGGACTTTTGCGCCGTGCTTAATTCGGGACATTTGATTCCCAAACACTTCTGGGATGTGGGGTGCTAATTCTAACAACAGTGGAACAAATTGTCCTAAGTGTAAAAGAGCAGTCTTAGACTGCTCTTTTTCGTGCCTTCTATAAAAAGGAAAAGGAGAATAATATGACAAATGGCCAAGAGGGCTATGCCCAGCCAGTGCTGATTCGGACTCATAATTTGACTAAGCGGTTTGGGGAAATGACCGCCGTTCGCGATCTGAACTTCACCATTCCCCAGGGTTCTATCTTTGGCTTCATAGGCCCCAGTGGCTGCGGTAAAACGACCACTATGCGTCTGCTGTTGGGTATTTATGAGCCAACTGAGGGGGAAGCCAGAATTTTTGACCAGCCAGTGCAGACATTCGGCCGTTCGGAGCGGGAACGCATCGGCTACATGCCGCAGCTATTTGTGTTGTACCCCGAGTTAACGGTGTGGGAAAACCTCAACTTTGCTGCATCCCTTTATGGTTTCCCTTTCCGGCGCCGAGAGCGGCTGCAAGCGTTACTGGAATTAGTGGAACTGCGTGGGCATGAAAAGAAGCTGGTACGAAACATTTCCGGAGGGATGCAGCGCCGGTTAAGTCTGGCGGCCGCGATGGTACATGGTCCGGAATTGCTCTTTTTAGATGAGCCAACAGGCGGCATTGACCCGGTGCTGCGACGCAAATTTTGGGATTATTTTCAGCAATTACAGAGAGATGAGCACACTTTATTTGTGACAACGCAATATGTAGGGGAAGCGGCTTATTGCGATTATGTGGGGGTGATGGTGGAAGGCCGTCTCCTCATGGTAGAAACTCCCGAAGGTTTGCGTGATCGGGCATTGGGTGGTGACATCATTCATCTGCGCCCAACCCATGCGCTCTCTTACGAACAAGTTGACCAGTTGGTGGCCCAACCCTTTGTTAAGGGCGATCGGGTCACCCGTTTACAAGATGGGCTGATAGAAATCCTCGTTGAAAATGCCAGCACTGCCTTGCCTCGTTTATTAACCTGGTGTGAGGAGCAAGAGATTGAGGTGATGTCAGCCAATGAATATGTGCCCCCCTTTGATGATGTTTTTGTCAAATTGGTGGAGGAGGAAACGGCCGGTGCTTAAATTCATCATTCGTATCTCTGCCTTCATTCGTAAGGAAATCTTTACCATCTTGCGCCAGCCGCGCCTTGTTTTTTCTCTGATATTAGGACCATTCTTTATCCTCCTTATTTTTGGCCTGGGCTATCGCAACGTTAACCGTACCTTTGAAACCCTTTTTGTCGTTCCCGAAGACAGCCAAATCGGTGAATTGGTGGAACAGTACGCCGAATCAATGGGCACTAATATCCAATTTGCTGGTGTTACCTCGAATGCGGATGAGGCGGATCGGCGCTTGCGGGCACAAGAAGTTGATTTGGTTGTCGTCACACCGGCCGATCCCTATAATGATGTGCAAAATAATAATCAAGCTGTTTTTTCCCTGTACCATTATGAGATTGATCCCTTTGAGCAGATCTTTGTGGATGTCCTTGGCCGGCGTTATACCGAGGCAATTAATCAGCAAATCTTGTTAACGGCCGCTGAACAAGGCAAAATAGAAGCAGAATCCATGCAGGAGCATATTGGTGCTGTTGCCGCAACAGCGGGTTCTGTACGTACAGCCCTTGAAGCTGGAGATGGCCTGGCTGCTTCAACGGCGACGGAACAGTTGAACGAAGATATCAATTTGATGATGGCGGGATTAGGTACTGGTATAGCTATTTTTGACAGTGTTCAGGAGACGACGGCTGCGGTTGATGAAGGGGCGACAACTGTCCTGGAATCGCGATTGGCACAGATGCAGGATAGTCTGGCAATTTTGCAGCAAATAGATACCGGTCAGACTGACTTTGAGGAGGAAATTGAGGCAGTTGCCACAATTGAAGGGGCTTTGGAGGAGATAGACACAGTGATGAGTGAATTCCGGCGCATAGATGCCGGCGTACTCGTATCACCCTTCCGTAGTGAAGTACTCAGTATCACTAACACCGCTTTGGAGCCAACCCACTTCTATGTTCCTGCGGTCATTGCGCTACTTTTTCAGCATCTGGCAGTGACGTTGGCCGGGCTGTCTATTGTGCGTGAAGAGCGTGAGGGGACGATGGAGCTGTTTCGGGCTTCACCCGTATCAGCTCTGGAGACATTGCTAGGCAAGTATGTGAGCTATTTATTGTTAACGGCCGTTCTCGCCCTCATTCTTACTGCCCTGGTTATCTTTCTTTTGCAAGTACCGATGCTCGGCAACTGGGCTAACTATGCTCTCGTCTTGTGCACCTTAATCTTCACCTCTCTTGGGATTGGTTTCCTTATTTCAATCAATGCTCAGAGTGACAGTCAAGCCATTCAATGGGCTATGATCATGCTTCTGGCCAGCATCTTTTTTAGCGGATTGTTCTTGCCCTTATACCGGCTCTCGATATTTGTTCATATTCTCTCCTGGTCGCTACCAGCCACTTATGGCACCTCGCTACTGCAAAGTGTGATGCTGCGTGGGCAGAGTCCCAATATTTTGCTGGTACTTGTGCTGTTGAGCATCGGCCTGATATTGTTTCTTATCTCATGGTGGCGCTTAAGACGGAAGATGGCCCATGAGTAAATTGAATATCGGTATGGTAGTTAAAGGGACATTGGTGGTTACGGCTGTGGCCCTCCTCTTCTGGTTCCTCTTTCGTTTCCACATGCTATTGCTGATGATCTTTGCTGCCATCATTATCAGCACGGCCATGCAACCTGTTGTCCGGCGGTTGAACCAGCGCGGCTTGTCCCCTGCTACGGGTATTGTGATAGTTTATGGACTGCTGCTTATGCTTATCGGTCTATTTATCTGGATTGGATCTCCCTTCCTTGTTGATCAGGCAGCTACCATTAGCAGCACTTTGGCTGAAACGTATCAGATACTGCGCCAGGAAATCGCTGGCAGTGGCAATATCATTCTTCGGCGTCTGGCTGTTGCTATGCCCCCCACCTTAGCTTTGGCCGTGGAATCACCAGCCGAAAGTGAGGATGTGATGGCATCTTTGGTCCAGTTAGGTAATCTGACTACCGCAGGCTTTCGGTCAGTCCTGGGAATTGCAGCTACTTTCCTACTAGCCTTTTACTGGACTTTAGAATCAGAGCGCATTATGGGGTCTGTCTTTTTGCTGTTTCCTCAGGAAAAACGGGAGTCAGCCCGTCAATTCATCGCCAGTGCCGAAGAGAAGTTGAGTGGTTATGTCATTGGGCAAAGTATCCTTGTTTTGGTGGTCGGGGCCTTAGCCCTGGTGGCCTATCTCCTCATCGGGCTGCCTAATGCCGTAATTCTGGCGATTTTTGCCGGTATTATGGAGGCTGTACCCCTGCTTGGTCCCACCCTGGGAGCAATCCCGGCCGCCTTGGTGGCTTTTTCACTCTCACCTATTCACGTGCTTTGGGTGATTATAGCAACGGTTATTATTCAACAATTAGAAAACGGTCTGCTTGTGCCGCGTGTCATGAACCGGACAATAGGTGTGCGCCCATTGGTCACGTTATTGGCAATGTATGCCTTTGGTGCGCTCTTTGGTGTGGCCGGTGTTTTAGTGGCTATCCCGCTGGCAGCCATCATCCAACTGATGTTAGAGCGCTTTCTGTGGCAACGCCCGGCCGTTAATGCCGAAAATGGTCGTGATAGAACGAGTGTGTTACGGTATCAGGTACAAGATTTGGTGCAAGACATCCGAGATAAAGTGCGGGATAAGCCCTTTATGGCAACGATGACCACCGATCAGCTTGAAGATGAACTTGAAGCGATTGCCCTCGACCTGGACAGTTTTCTGGCGCAGGCTAAGGTACAAGCCAGGGGAGAAAGATGAAACGAGTGGCTGCCTATACGGCCGTTATCCTTACTACCCTGGCCCTTCTCTATCTCCTCTGGCAATTTCGGCTGATTGTCATCCTCTTTATCATCTCACTGTTTGTGGCTGCTGCGGTACGGCCTTCGATCCTTTATCTCGCCGATTATAGGCTTTCTCCCATTCCGGCTCGTCTGCTCATTTATAGCCTGATCATAGCCGGGTTTGTCTTCGTCACCTATTTGCTTAGTGAACCCCTGAGCCGCGAAGTGCAATTGTTAAGTAATCGCACGGCAATTGCTTACCAGATTAACTACAATCGTTGGACCGATGGCAGCGAATGGCAACAAGGGCTGGCCAGCCGTTTGCCTGATCCGGAGAATTTATTTGATACGGCCATCGGCGAAGAAGGCGAGCAGCTCTTGCAAACCCTGCTCAATATCACCCAAGCCATCTTTACTCTCTTGGCCGGCACCATCACAATTATTATTCTCAGCATCTATTGGAGCACGGATCAGGATCGTTTTGAAAGACTATGGCTCTCCCTGCTGCCGGCCGTTAAACGTGTCCGTGCCCGCGAAGGCTGGCGCGAAGTTGAAACCAGTGTGGGTGAATATATCCGCAGTCAATTCGTGCAAAGCTTCCTGGCAGCCAGTTTGCTAGGATTGGGCTATTGGCTGATGGGGTTGTACTATCCCATCCTATTGGCAATTTTGGCCGCTGTCGCCTGGCTCATTCCTATAGCTGGTGTTGTTCTCATTGCCGTCCCCGTCTTTTTCGTGGGCTTGAACATCAGCTTACCCTTAGCCTTGGGAGCGCTTCTTTATACCATAGTAATTATTTTGTTCCTGGAAGTTGCTGTTGAGCCACGTTTATTTGATCGCCGCCGCTATAGTACTTTCTTGTTGTTGCTGGCCATGATCTGTCTGGTAGATGCCTTTGGTTTTGTGGGATTCATCATTGCCCCCCCTTTGGCCGCCGCTGTACAAGTGCTTGCCCGGCAGATTTTCCTCTATAATGTGCAGCCGGAGACAACGGCCGTACACATCAACCAGCTCGAACAACGCTATCAAGAGATCCAGCGGCTCTTCAACGACAGCGATGGAGGCGAACCAGTCCCCCCGGAAATTGGCAATATGCTCGAACGCCTGGAAAAATTATTGCAACAAGCCAGACAATTTACCTGATATTGACCCTGCTAATATATCGGATTTTATAACCCGATCCCTATACCTAGATATAGGTGAATGAAGTGTCCCTTCCTTAAAATAAGGGTTGGTTTTTAATACTGGTGTTTATTTCAATGTGGAGGTAGAAGCTATGTTGAGAGAAAAAATTTTGGGCTTAAGAGAGGTTGGGATATTTACGGCCGTTCTCCTCCTTTTTGTTTTTATGGCCGTTCCCGCCACTGAGGCGGCCGATGCCCGGTGGCAGGCTACTTACTGGAATAATCGAGATTTGTCAGGTGACCCAATCCTGGTACGTGAAGAGGTCAGCATCGATCATGATTGGGGTGATGATGCACCACATGAGGTGGTTAACCAGGATGCCTTCTCCGTGCGCTGGACGCGCAGCATTAATTTTGCTGCCGGTACTTACCGTTTTACGGCTACAACCGATGACGGGATGCGCGTTTGGATAGACAACAACCAGCTAATTGATGTCTGGTATGACAGTCAAGTTCATTCTGTTAGTGCCGATCGTTATTTGACCAGCGGCGACCACCTGGTCCGAGTGGAATATTATGAAGCGGGCGGTGATGCTGTTGCCCAATTTGACTGGTCATTGATCGGCGGTTTTACGGGTGACTGGCATGGCCAATATTTCAACAATATCTCTTTGACCGGTACACCGGCATTGACACGCAATGATACCCAGATTGACTTTGTATGGGAAGGTGCGCCCGCTGCCCAAGTTCAGCCGGATCAATTTTCCGTGCGTTGGACACGTTCGGTTCCCCTGGATGCTGGTCGCTACCGCTTTATGGTCACGGCCGATGATGGGGTACGCCTGTGGGTCAATAACCAATTGATTGTTGACCAGTGGCGAGCACAACCGGCTACGGCTCTCTCGGCTGAGATTGACCTACCTGGCGGCTCTATCCCTATCCAGATGGATTATTTTGAAAATGGCGGTTTAGGTGTTGCAGCTCTGTCGTGGACAAGGCTGACGGCCGTTCCGCCCACACCGGTCCCCCAACCCGTCACCAATTGGCGCGGCGAATACTTCAATAATGTCAGCCTGAGTGGCTCGCCGGCGCTGGTGCGAGATGATACCTTTGTTGACTTTATCTGGGGCTCGGCTACGCCTGCTCCCAATATTGTCGTTGCGGATCGATTCTCCGTGCGCTGGGCACGTACCCTGAACCTGTCACCGGGTCGCTACTTCTTCACGGCTCATGCCGATGACGGCCTGCGCTTGTGGGTCAATAATCAGTTGCTCATTGATGAGTGGCACGTGCAACCAGTGACTTCGTATACGGCCGTGATTGATATCACCAATAGTTCCGTGCCTGTGGTCATGGAATACTTCGAGAATACAGGACTGGCCGAGGCCCGGCTTACCTGGTCGGCCGTTGGGGCCGCTCCTGAGCCGCCACCCATTAGTAATACGCCCACAGCTACAATGGTCGGGGCACGGTATCTCAATGTCCGCTCCGGACCAGGAGTGGAATTTGACGCTTTTAGCTATCTGATTGCGGGGCAAACAGTCCCCCTGGTTGGTCGGGATTTTTCAGCTATCTGGATTCAGATTGAATTGCCGGATGGCCGGAGTGGCTGGGTAAGCGGCCGTTATTTGAGCAGCGGCTACCCCTTCGCCAATTTGCCGGTGGTGCAGTAAATAAAATAACGACAAAAAATCTCAGCAGTCAATCAAAAAACTGCTGAGATTTAAATTTTTTTTAGCACAGGGCTACCGGTCGCGTTGCTCGTCAATCGCCAACAGCAACTGCTCAAAGGCATCGGCAAATTTGGTGACACCATCATCTTGTAACTGCTGCGTGATGCGCTCCAGATCAATGTCTAATTGGGCCAACTTCACCAGTTGTTGCCGTGCCTCTTCCAGTTTTGTCGTAAGGGCGACGGAAACAGTGCCGCGCTCACAGAAGGCATCAATGGTCTCTACGGGCACGGTGTTAATGGTATTCACGCCCATTAGTTCATCTATGTACATTGTATCCGGATAGTCGGGGTTTTTGACGCTGGTGCTGCCATAAAGAATCCGTTGCGGATGAGCACCCTGGGCCGCCAAACGCTGCCAGCGGGGGCTGCCGAAGACCTGGAGATAGCGCAAGTAGGCCATTTTGGCATTGGCAATCCCAATACGGCCCTTGAGGGTCTGAGCACTTTCATCGGCCAGTTGATCGAGTTGTTCGTCAACGGCCGAATCCACCCGACTGACAAAAAAGGAAGCGACCGAAGCCACCTGGCTCACATCACCACCGCCGTCTAGGAGTCGCTCCAGGCCACGCAAGTAGGCTTCAGATACCGCTTCATAATGACGCAAAGAGAACATGAGGGTGACATTGATATGAATGCCTTCACCAATGAGGGTGGTGATAGCCGGAATTCCGGCTGAGGTGGCCGGCACTTTAATCATCACATTGGGCCGGTCTACTTCCTGAAAGAGACGGCGCACCTCTTTAATTGTCTCTTCCGTATCATAAGCCAACTCCGGGTCAGCTTCCAGGCTGACAAAGCCATCGGCTCCCTCTGTTTCGTCATAAATTGGGCGAAGGAGGTCGGCCGTTCGGCGAATGTCTTCTATAGCCAGTGCTTCATAAATAGAGGCAACTGAGCCATTAGCAGAGTTAACCAGAGCGGCAATCGCCTTATCATAATCATTCCCTTCAGTAATGGCCTTTTTGAAAATGGACGGGTTCGAGGTAACCCCTCGAAGCCCAGCGTCAATGAGTGCTTCTAGTTTGCCCTCTTCAAGGAATTCTCGATCTATAAAGTCCAACCAGATAGATTGGCCCAACTGGCTTACTTGGTGCAATGTTGGCATCTGTTACTCCTCCATCGTGAAGCCTATTTTCAGGGTCACTTGCCAATGGCTAATTTCGCCGTCCTCAATAACACCACGTGTTTCCACAACTTCAAACCAGCGTAGATTGCGCAATGTTTCGCCGGCTTTGGCTACGGCCGTTTGAATCGCTTCTTCAATACTCGTTGGTGAAGAGCCTGTTAATTCAATATTCTTATAGACATGGTAACCCATGGGAGATCTCCTTTATCATAAAAAATGGTGAATCGTGAATTGGATGTTGTGCCGGGTAAATGTTTCTTCACCAGGCGCAATATGTCAAACTGCCTTTTGTCTTATCACTTTCTGGACAGCAGCGACAACGTTTTCGGGCATCAGGCCATATTTGGCTAACAACTCTTGCGGCTCGCCTGACTCAGCGTAAGTATCCTGGATGCCCACAAATTGCATGGGTACAGGGTGGCGTTGGGCGACGACGCGGGCGACGACCGAGCCTAATCCACCGGAGAGTAAATGTTCTTCGGCCGTTACAATGGCACCTGTTTCTTGAGCGGCCGTTTCAATCGCAATTTCATCAATCGGCTTAATCGTGTGCATATCTAGTACGTGGGCTTCGATGCCTTCGGCCGCTAATGTATGAGCTGCTTCCAGAGCCACCGCTACCATCAAGCCGCAGGCGATGATAGTCACATCGTCACCCTCACGGAGCTGATTGGCCTGGCCGATCTGGAAATCGTCATTCTCCTGGTAAATTTGTGGCACCTTAGAGCGGCCAGTTCGCAGGTATATCGGCCCCTGATGAGCCATAAGGGCCAGAGTGGCGGCGCGGGTGGAAGGGGCATCGGCCGGTACGATGACAGTGAAGTTCGGCAGGGAAGTTGCCAGGGCAATATCTTCAATTGCCATCTGGCTGGGACCATCTTCACCAATGCTAATGCCACTATGTGAGCCAACCAGCTTCACATTGGCCTGGGGGAAAGCGATGCCCATACGTATCTGATCGTAAGCGT
>Ga0299914_10003142_pt1 | contig 11611 bp, 9 predicted proteins | sample RVTome_10_FD_201361 | JGI IMG/M metagenome (GOLD analysis project Ga0299914, IMG submission 201361) | Soil microbial communities from uranium-contaminated site in the Upper Colorado River Basin, Wyoming, United States - RVT153D57 (version 2) ... | reverse complement strand
CGCTGGAAGCCGGCGGCGGTCGCTGCCGGGCTGATGGTCGAGATCTCCCCCAGCACCTGGATCTCGAAGATCGTCCGCTCGGCCTGCGGGCCGCTGCCCTGATCCCGCTCGAGCGCATTGACCACGCCGAACACCCGCGACTCCGGCCCGCGCATCGAGACCAGCGCGCCCATGCGGGCGGCCCGCGCCGTGGTGCCGGCGTCGTCGTCGTAGAGCGCGCCCCACATGACCGAGCCACGGATCGACACCACGCGCCCGATCGTGACCGCAACGTCGTCGAGCTCCTCGTAAGACGGCTCCTCATCCTGATCGCCGCCAGCAACAGCGAACTCCTGGGCGTGGGAGCGCACGTCCACCGTCTCTTCCGAGTCGTCCTGCTCGGCATCGGGCCAAGTCTCCTCATCGGCATGCTCGACGTCGAGCCCGAGCCGATCGCGCATCGCCTTGGCGCGCTCATCCTCCGCGCTGCTGCGCCGCCGGCCGGCTGGGGCGGCGGCAGGGTCTCTGGCTGGCGGCTCGGGCTTGCGGGCTTCCCGGACGTCCTCGCCCGGGGTATCCGCGCCGTCTCGCTCCTCGCCGACGCCGTTGGCCAGAGCGCGCTCGTCGATCTCGTCCGAAGCGCTGCAGTCCGCAGAATCGGGCGGCTCGGGGGCGAGCGTCCCGGACCTCGCCCTGGGCTCGGGCCCGGCCTCGCGAGCGGCGGGACGACGCCGTTCGGCCGATGGCCCGCGATTTCCATCCAGCACGGGTGAGGGGCCGGGCCGTTCGCCTTGGGAACTCTCGGATCCCTCCGGTCGGCGGCCGAAGGACTGCGTCGACGGCTGTGCGAAACTGAAGCGCATGGCTGGCCGTTATGGTGATGACCACGGCGAGCCTACCCGGTTTCGGTTGAGTGCAGGTTAACATAGCCGACACGCCGAATAAGCACGTAGCGGTTCCGGTTCGCCGGAACCACCCGTGCTGCATCCGCGAAAGGCGCTTGGCTAGCGAAAGATCGTGATCGGGCTCGACCAGGCCTGATGACCGTCCTCGAGGGTAATCCGCAGATACAGAGAGTTGTCCCCGGTATTCTTCAGGAGCACCGGTCGTCGTAGCTCGAGGCTTCGGTGAGGGTTGCGATCGGGCAGGCGGGAGACCCGCAGCCGGCAATCGAGGCCGGCCGCTTCGAATGCCGTATCCTCGAACCCGACCTCGGAGAGAGACAACCGCGCCCGAACCGGTTTCGTGTCGATCTCGATCGAGCCGGCAGACTGATCGGCGATCCGAACATCGAATCCGCCCAGATTGCCCGTGGTCAGCGCCTGCCACGCGATCCCGGCATCGCCCTGCCGTTCGAGCTGCTTCTCGGGATTCAGGAAGTTCACCGGACTCGCGTCCAGGACCCGGTTGCCGCTGACCTTCGCCGTGCCGTCCCACACGACCTGCCGAAAGCGCCCGCGATAGGCCGCGCCCTGCCAGATGATGCGGATGCGGCTGCCCAGATCCTCGGGCGCGAACGGCCGGATGGTCTCGAGGTGCTGAAGGCCGTTGCACAGATCGATGCGTTCAATCGGCGCTGGCGCCAGGACCGAGACGATCAGCTCCGCGCTGCCCTGCGGCAAATGCACGATGTCGCCCATCATTGCGGTGTCCGCGAGGCGGCTCTCGGCCGGCCCCAAGGACGGGTCGTCGTGGTACAACGTGCCCGGCCGGTCGAACTCGGCCCGCACGTCCAGCCAGAGGCGGCAACCGGTAGTGGCGAAATGCCGGCGACGGCGCAGACATGTGACCAGCTCCTCGCGGCTTAGCTCTGGCATCAGAAGACAGGTGAGTCCCCCGATAGCGCCGAACATCGAAGCGCCGGGATAGCTTGCGCCCGGCCGTCCCTTGTGGCCGTCGCTGTTGGCCACCACGCCGACCCTGTGGCCCACCCCGAAAGCGTCGCGCAGCAACCATTCGAACGTGCCCCAGGCGGAGTGCACCTCGACCGAGCGCTCGAAGCGGCCGTCGTGGGCTTGGCGGATGTCGGCATAGCGGCCGCCGCAATGGGCGAAGCAAATCGCGTCCTCGCCGTCCCGCGCCAGCATTTCGAACAGCGCCGCCGCGGTGGCGCAGTCGGAGTCCAGGTCGGCCGAGTCGGCGATTAAGGCATGAGACGATCGGCGTATCGGGCGACCTTCGGTCGTGAAAAAGACGTTTCGATCGCCGCCCAGCGCCGTGTTGCCCGACCATTCGTAGCCCGGCAGGGTCACGAACCGGCCGGGCTCGTCGAATTCGGCGGTCAGCCCGTCGAGCTCCTGCCAGAAACGCCGCGTGATTTGGAAGTCGTTGCCCTGATGCGCGCAGGCGTCGAGAAAGGCGGGGTTGCGTGCGAACTCGAAGTACTCCCGAGCGCTGTTGGTGCCGATCGTCTCCTCGCTCTGGCCGTGCAGATCGGCAAAGAATGGCAGGAGCTTGGCATGCTCGACGATGCGCAGCGGGTTCGACCGGCAGAGCACCCTGCCTTCCTCGTCCAGGATCTCGATCCCCAGATCCCCGGCGACCTCGGTCCGGAGATCCGTGAGTTCCAGCGCGAAGCACCCCGCCTGGAACCGGGTAGTCTCCGGCAGGCCGGCGACCGGAAAATTGGCCCGCAGCCGCAGCACGGCATCCGCCTTGTCGCTCGGATTGCCCCAGCGGTCCTCGGCCTTCAGGCACAGGCGGAAAGGCTCGCCGACCCGTCGCAGGGTCGGCAGCACCGCGACCCAGCGCTCCGGCGGGCCGGGCACGATCGCGATGGTCGGCTGCTCGGGCAGCGGCTGGTAGAGGCAGGTGGCGATCGGGTCCACCAGCACCCGGAACTCGAAGGTCGGCTCGCAGAAGGTCTGCAAGCGCATGCCGGGCGAGCCCTGGCGCCGGTCGCCCAGCCGGACGACGATCCGCTCGCCGGGCGCGAGAAATCCCTGGACCACTTTGACGTGGAGAGTCTTGTCCCAGGGCCGGAGATTGCCTTTGGGGTCGTACCGGACCTCGAGCACCGCATCGTTGCTGGCCTCGACTGTGGTGTAGCCGGGCGCTTCGGCATCGGTGAGCTGGGGTGGCGTCTGGTCCGAGGCGAAACGCGTGACGATCCGGAGCGAGCCGCTGTCGTCGATTCCGTAGTCGCCTGCCGTGTAGGTCAAGGTGAAGGATGCATATGCGCCCGCCTCGAAGACGCCGGCCGGCTCGAGCCTTGCCGAGCCCAGCCGCTGCGGCTCGATCGGACCTCGTTCGGTGATCACGTCCGGGTCGCGCAGTCCCGCTCCGGCCATGTCGAATCTCCTGTGAAGAGTCGAGGCGAATGGCTCAAGCGAACCGCCGCAGGCTGAAGATCGAGATGTCGGTCTCAGCCTCGCCACGAACGATCAGCCCTGCGATCGCCTTGCCGCTGTAGGGGCCCAGCTGCAGGCCGATCGATCCGTGGCCGGTGGCGAGCATGAGGCTCCTGATACCGGGAACCGGCCCGAGGATCGGCAGGCCATCCGCGCTCGCCGGCCGAAGCCCGACCCGGGTCTCACGGATACCGGCTTCGCGCAGGCCCGGCGCGACGCGCAGCGCCTCGCGCAGGACCTCCATGATGCCCGCGATCGTGGTGCGCGGGGCGAAGCCCGTGCCGTTCTCCCGCGTGGCGCCCACGACCACCCGGCCCTCCGGCCAGGGCACCATGTAGTGACCGCGAAACGCCATGACGATCGGCCATGCGCCGGTATCCACGCCCTGGAGGCCGAGATGCACGATCTGGCCGCGCTGGGGCTCGACCGGAACCCGTACACCGATCTGCCGGCCAAGCTCGTTGGACCATGCGCCAGCCGCGAGCACGACGTGCCCTGCGGGAACGATCTCGCCCTCGATCGACACGCCGCGTGCCGCGAGGCCTTGGACGACGATGGCGTCGACCGCGGCCTCGCGCAGGTGGAGCCCTCCTGCCAGAGCCGCACGACGGAACGCGCGCGCGATCAGGCGACCGTCGATCTTGGCGCCGCGGGCGCAATGGATCGCGCCCCGGACCTGAGCAAGCGGCGGAAACAGCTCGCGTGCCTTCTCGGGCGAGAGGTCCGCGTAATCCCCTCTCCGTGGTGCTCCGACCGACGGTCGATGTCCGAAAATGCCAGTGCGCGTCCGTTCGAGCGCCCGCACCTCGTCCTCGCCGATCGCCACGGTTAGCGAGCCGCATTCTCCATAGCCCGTGTTGCCGCCACCGTCGGCTTCGAGCTGTCGCACCAGCTCCGGATAGTAGCGCGCGGCGTGGGCCGCGAACCGATGGAAGGGATCGGGATCGTCCAGGGCCTCCGCGGTCGAGAGGATGCCGGCCCCAGCATCCGTGGCGCGCCCCTCATGCTGCCGATCGACCAGTAGCGTTTTTACCCCGAGCCGTACCAGGTGCCAGGCCGTTGAGGCGCCGACCACGCCACCTCCGATCACGATCGCATCGTAAACCGTCATCGCCGGCAGCACTCATCCGGCGCGGTCGCTCGGGATCGTGATGTTGCCGTGAGCCGAGCTGGTGACCGAGGGGTACAGGGGTGGCCGGCCGATCTGCCTGCCCGGCTTATTGTCGTCGGCCTTAATCCGGATAGGGCTCGGCCGGCTCATGGGCGGTCTTCCTGAGATGGCGGATAGCAGGGCTAGGCAGGTGGTGTAGCAGGCGCTCGACGGTGCCTCAACGCTGCCGGTTCAATGGCATGGCCTTGCCAGGCGCGATCTACCGTAGGACGATCCGGATCGCGTGAAGCTTGGGCAATCAGGAGCACCGGGGAGGATCATGAAGCTCTTCACGGCCTCGTTGGCCACCGAGACCAACACCTTCTCCGCCGTCCCGACCTCGATCGAGAACTTCTACGACAGCTTCTACGCCCGGCCGGGCGAGCATCCGGACGAGCCCAAGCTGTGCACGGCGCCCTTATGGGTCGGCCGCCGGCGAGCCCGTGCGGAAGGCTGGACGCTGGTCGAGGGCTCCTGTTCGTTCGCCGAGCCGTCTGGCGCGGTCAGTCGGGAAGCTTACGAGCAGCTTCGCAACGAGATCCTCGATCAGCTGCGCGCCGCGATACCCGTGGATGGCGTACTGCTCGGCCTGCACGGCGCCATGGTGGCGTTCGGCTACGACGACTGCGAGGGCGACCTGATCGCACGGGTGCGTGAGATGGTCGGGCCCGAGACTGTGATCGGGGTCGAGCACGACCCGCACTGCCATCTGACCGAAAAGCGTATCGCAAGCTCGGACATCCTGATCTGTTTCAAGGAATTTCCCCACACCGACACTGTCGAGCGCGCGGAGGAGGTGGTCGACCTCACCCTGCGCGCCATCCGAGGCGAGATCCGCCCGCGAATGTCGATGTTCGACTGCCGGATGATCGCGAGCTTTCCCACGACCCGCGAGCCGATGCGGAGCTTCGTCGACAGGATCAAGGCGCTGGAGGGCAAGGACGGGGTGTTGTCGATCTCGGTCGCGCACGGCTTCCCTTACGCCGACGTGCCGGACGTCGGCGCGCGTATCCTGGTGATCACCGACGATCGCAAGGACCACGGCGACCGGCTGGCGCAAGAGCTGGGCCGGGAGCTGTTCGCGATGCGGGGCAGAACCGCACCGCCCTACCTCACCCCGGACGAGGCGATCGACCGGGCGCACGAGGTCGACGGCCGCATCGTCATGGCCGATCCGACCGACAATCCAGGCGGCGGGGCGCCCTCCGACAACACGGTCATCCTGCGCCGGCTGATCGAGCGCGGCGTGCGCGATGCGGCGCTCGGGCCTATCTGGGACCCGATGGCTGTGCGCTTTTGCTTCGCCGCCGGTAAGGGCGCGCGCCTCGCGCTGCGATTTGGCGGCAAAGCCGCCGCAACCTCAGCTCAGCCGGTGGACGCCGAGATCACGGTCCTGGAACTCAGACGCGATGCCACGCAGACGTTCGGTAGCGGCTCGGTGCTGCTTGGCGACGCGGCGGCGATCGAGGTCGGCGGCATCCAGGTGGCCCTGATCAGCAAGCGCGTGCAAGCCCTTGGCGCCGATCTTTTCACCGGGGTCGGCATCGATCTCGAGACCAAGCGATTGATCGTTGTCAAGTCGACCAATCACTTTCATGCGGCGTTCGCCCCGCTCGCCGAGGAGGTCCTCTACGTCGACGCTGACGGGCCGATCCCGCGTGATCCGAGGCGTGTGCCCTACACCCGCGTCAGGCGGCCGATCTGGCCTCTGGACGAGAACCCGTTCGGCTAGCGCTTGAGCAGCGAGCCCAGGATGCCCCGTACGATCTGCCGGCCGATTTGACTGCCGACGCTGCGTGCGACGCTCTTGGCCATCGCTTCGACCGTGGTCTGGCGCCGGCCCGAGGAGCGCCGTTCCTGCCCCTCGAGCCGTTCGCGCCGCTTTGCCTCCTCGACGGCAGCCTTCTCCAGCGTCGCCCGCCGCTGCTCCTCCTCGTGCTGGGCCAGCTTCTCGTCCGCCTTTTTCTTGAGGACCTCATGGGCGGACTCGCGGTCGACGGACTGATCGTAGCGGCCGGCGACCGGGCTCGCGGACATCACCCTTTGGCGCTCGTCGAGCGTTGCCGGCCCCATCCGCGAGCCGGGCGGCCGGATCAGCGTGCGCTCGACGATGCCCGGCGCGCCCTTGCCCTCGAGGGTCGAGACCAGCGCCTCGCCTACGCCGAGCTGGGTGATCGTCTCGCTGACGTCGAGCTTCGGGTTGGCGCGAAATGTCTCGGCGGCCGCCTTGACCGCCTTCTGATCGCGGGGCGTGAAGGCGCGTAGCGCGTGCTGCACGCGATTGCCTAGCTGACCCAGCACCTCGTCCGGCACGTCCAGCGGGTTCTGAGAGATGAAGTAGACGCCCACACCCTTGGAGCGGATCAGCCGCACCACCTGCTCCACCTTGTCGACCAAAGCTTTGGGCGCCTCATCGAACAGGAGGTGGGCCTCGTCGAAGAAGAACACGAACTTGGGCTTGGGCGGGTCGCCGACCTCGGGCAACTCCTCGAACAGCTCGGACAAAAGCCAGAGGAGGAAGGTCGCATACAGCTTGGGCGACATCATCAGGCGATCGGCCGCCAGAATGTTGATGATGCCCTGGCCGGAGAGATCGGTGCGCATCAGGTCCTTGATATCGAGCGCCGGCTCGCCGAAGAAGTGCTCACCACCCTGCTGGTCCAGGGTCAGGAGGCGCCGCTGGATGGCGCCGACCGAGGCGGTGCTGACGCGGCCGAGCTCGAGCGACAGCGCCTGCGCATTCTCGCCGACGAAGTTGAGCAGCGAGCGCAGATCCTTGAGGTCCAAGAGCAATAGCCCCTGCTCGTCGGCGGCCCGGAAAGCGACATTCAACACGCCCTCTTGGGTTTCGTTCAGCCCCATCATGCGAGCCAGCAGAAGCGGACCCATCTCGGAGATCGTCGTGCGGATCGGGTGCCCCTGCTCGCCGAACAGGTCCCAGTAGACCACCGGGAAGGCGCGGCGAGCGTAGTCCGTCATACCGATCGTCGCGGCACGCTCGTCGAGCTTCGGATTTTCCCCGCCCGGCTGGCTCATGCCGGACAAGTCGCCCTTGACGTCGGCCACGAATACCGGCACGCCCTCCGCAGCGAACCCCTCGGCCAGGATCTGCAGCGATACCGTCTTGCCGGTGCCGGTCGCGCCCGCGATCAGCCCGTGCCGGTTGGAAAGGCGGAACAGTAGGTGCTGCGGGACATCCCCCTTGCCGATGAAGATCGCGTCGTCCTGGTCCACGGCTGAAGTCCCTCCCTTAATTATCGGCCGCTTGCGAGGGCGGCACCTTCGCTCCTTTTTGCCCCCTTTTGAGGATCCGGTCGAGGCACTCGAGCTTGCTCGCGGATCCGATCGTTGCCAGATGGTGCACGGCAATCTGGCCGGGCGGCCCATCATGCCCTAGATTGACCGTGGTCGATATGCGGGCGTCGCGCTCGGACCTTCCGCTGACTCATGCTGGTGCCGCTCGGCCCAGCCAGACGGGGCAGGCAAGCCGATGAAATTCTTCGTCGATACCGCCGAAGTCGCCGAGATCGCCGATCTGGCGGCCACCGGGCTTCTCGATGGCGTCACCACCAACCCGTCGCTCGTTGCCAAGTCGGGGCGCAACTTTTTCGAGGTCGTCCGCGAGATCTGCGCGCTGATCGAAGGCCCGGTCAGCGCCGAGGTGACAGCGACCAGCTATGACCAGATGGTTGCCGAGGGCCGTCGACTCGCCGAGCTCGCGCCCAATGTGTGCGTCAAGCTTCCGCTGATCTGGGATGGGCTGAAGGCCTGCCATACCCTGTCCAGTGACGGCATCAAGGTCAATGTCACGCTCTGCTTCGCGCCCGCCCAGGCCCTGCTCGCCGCGAAAGCGGGGGCGACTTTCGTTTCGCCATTCGTCGGTCGTCTCGACGACATCGGCCATGACGGCATGCAGCTGATCGCCGAGATCGTTGAGATCTTCCGGAACTACCGCAGCACCCTTTCGACCGAGGTTCTAGTCGCCTCCGCGCGCCATCCCGGCCACGTGGTCGAGGCGGCTCGGCTGGGCGCCGACGTCATCACCCTACCGCCCAAGGTACTACACCAGCTGGCGTTGCACCCTCTGACGGATAAAGGACTAGCGGCCTTCCTCAAGGACTGGGAGGCAAGCGGGCAGCGGATCCTGGATTGAGCCGCGAACCGGCCGGGACCGGGTGGTCACAGCCACGCGAGCCCGGCACGAGGTCATCCCTTCGCAAGGGTTCCAGTGCTATCATGCGTGCCGTGACGAGCTGGGTTCCGTGGATGAGTGAATTCGGTCCGCTTCGCATGGTTGCGGCGATGGTTGGTGTGCTGGCAACCAACAGCATTCCGGCGCTCGCAGTATCTCCCGATGGCGCAGCCACGCTCGACCGGTTACTGCGACAGTATCAGGGCAGCACGCCACAACCAAAGGCGGAGGTGCGACTGGACGCCTGGGTAGAGGCCGGCTCGGATGGCCCGGAGATCGTGGTGCGGATCGAGCCGGAAGGCAGGACCAAGCTGATCGCCGATCCGGGCATCACGGTCACGCCGAGCGAGCGGGAGGGGCTGCGCTGGCGCATCGCCGTCCCACATCGCTATGTCGACGCCACGATTGACTATTTCCCTGGTCCAGCAGCATTGCGAATGCCATTCATCGCTAATGACCAGAAGCCGATCGAGTTGCTCGTCGAGTACGCTTATTGCTTCGTAGATTACCAGTGCTTCTTCGGCGAGGAAACGCTCTCGGTCGCGACTCACCTGCCCTGACCTCCAGCGAGCTAGTCTTGTCGAGGGTGCAGGTTCGCCACCTTGATTAGCATTCGGTCGGCGGAACTTGCCGGATTTCGGTGAATTCTCTTGCCGACAGGCTTGTTAGCAGGAGTAGAGCGGCCCGATCGTGGCGCTTAGGACCCCTTGGCAGTGACCGTTCTCCCACCAGCACGCCGTCCCGGCGGATGGGCACGCGCACCAGGCGAGAAAGATGAGCTTGCTTTCAACCGAAACGAAGCTTTGCGCCGCAGTCCTCTTCAGTGCCTTCCTCATAGCAGGGGCAACGCTGTTGGCGATGGAGCGGCGGTCGGTCTACAGCGATGGCGTAGATCTCGCCCCCGCCGCGCTGATGCCGAAGATCATTCAACTCGGCCTGACAGAGATGCCCAACAGAGCCGGCGGCCTGATTGCAGTGGATCTCGACGGCGATACGAGGCGCGACTTCCTCCTCACCGGAACAGGCTACGTTGCCGCGTTCGGGGCCTCTGGCGCTCCGCTTTGGTCGAAGGACGTCGAAGTCCAGATCACCGGCAAGGCCGAACGGGACGGGCTGCCAGGCCTTCATGCCCCGGGCGTGCAGGCGGCGGACATCGATGATGACGGCGCGACGGAGGTCCTGTTCCTGACCAGGGATGGCGCCCTGCACATCGTGGCCGGGGCATCGGGGGGCACGCGGGAGTCGATTCGACTGTCCGCGCCGAGCGGAGCCGAACGTTGGGAGCACCTCGTGGTGGCGAACTTCCACGGCCGGGGCGACCGCGGTCTGCTTCTCCAGGCAACCAACAAGGACGGATACCGGACAGGCCGTTATCTGGCGGCCTATGCGATCGACGAGCTGCTGCGGGAGGGCGCATCCGCCGCCACGCTCTGGACGCGGGACGACTTCATCGCCACCGCGCACAGCGGAGCGCGGATCGCCGACCTCGACGGCGATGGCCGGCACGAAGTGTTGGGCGGCGACATCATCGGCCCAGACGGAGAACGGCTGTTCCGCCTGCCACTTGAGGGACACCTCGATTCGATCTACGCCGCAGATGTGCGCCCGGATCTACCAGGCCTCGAGGTGGTGGCCCTGGAGGAGAACGGCCCCGAGCGAGTATTTCTTTACAATCACGATGGCCTCATCTGGCAAGCCCACAACGAGCACCAGGAGCCGCAAAACGCGGCCGTCGGCGATTTCGACCCGGATCGTCCTGGCCTCGAGATCTGGTCTCGGAGCCGATACAGCGAGGATCAGCAGCCCTGGATCTTCGATGCCTACGGCAAGCTGATCGCGGACTACGAGATGGCCGATGTCGCGCCGAACGGTTGGACGGTCAGCGGCGTCGAAGAGATCTCTACCGTGGATTGGACGGGCGAGCCCAAGCAACTGGCGGCGGCAAAGGAGCGCCATGAGGCGGGAGAGGTTGCGGTATTCGACCCTTTGAGCGGGGCCTTCATGCTACGGCTCGACGGACAGGCCAGCAGACTCTACGTCGCCGACGTGACCGGCGACTGGCGCGAGGAGATCGTGGTGCTGAGCGGCGACCAGCTGCGGATCTACGAGAACCCGGCCCAGAACCCGGCGCCGGGTCAGGCATCCCTTTGGAACCAGGACCACTACCGCCGCAGCAAGATGACCTGGAACTACTACAACCCTTAGTGCCGGATTCAAGCGCTCAGCCCGGCTGGAGATCGACACGGGCGGCGGTCAGAATCGCGCCGTCGCTATCCCGCTGCACCAGAATCGCCAAGCCGTCGCGCCCCTCTGCCGTGTGGCTGGCGAGAGGAAGTTCCAGCTCGATCGGCGCGCCCTTCCAGTGACCGAGCTGCTCGATGTCACGTACCACGCGATGGTAGCGAAGCGTCCGCCCTGCGTTCTCGCCGCGGGATATCTTCACATCATGGGCCTCGTCGAACGCGACGAGCCAGACGGTTGCTCCCACCTTGCCGCCGGGCAGACTGGCCGTGCCGTTCTCTACCGTGATGGCTGGTGCGGACTGGCCGTGACTCGCCAGCAGGTTGATTGCGGCGAGGACACGTGAGCGGCTCGAGCCCACGACGTCGATGCGCCCGCCGATCACCATCTGCGGCGTATAAAGGCCGCGCAAGCCGAGGGTTCGGGCGTAGGCTTCCTGCCGCGCCGTGGCCGCTTCCAGGCCGAAGCTGTCGGCCCAGCCGAGGCGGTCCCAGTAGGTGACGTGAAAGCTGAGCGGCAGCACATCATCGCGCTCGGCCAGCTCGCCAAGCACGACGTCAGCCGGCGGACAGGAATTGCACCCCTGGGAGGTAAACAGCTCGACCACGACCGGAGGGTCATTATCGGCTGCGGCAGCCGGAAAAGAATGCGGCGGCGATCAGAGCCGCCACCGCGAGTGGAGTAACGGGATCTTTCACG
>Ga0299914_10003141_pt1 | contig 11613 bp, 12 predicted proteins | sample RVTome_10_FD_201361 | JGI IMG/M metagenome (GOLD analysis project Ga0299914, IMG submission 201361) | Soil microbial communities from uranium-contaminated site in the Upper Colorado River Basin, Wyoming, United States - RVT153D57 (version 2) ... | reverse complement strand
CTCGCCGCGCCGCGCAGGCGCGCGACTGGATGTGGTCCGAGGTCTCCGAGACGCTCCTGGCGTCGCTGCGTGCCGACGAGAACGTCGCGAAGCTCGTCCCCGAGCTCGAGGACGCGGTCACCGAGGGACGGCTCGCGCCGAGCGCGGCCGCCCAGCGGCTTCTCGAGGCCTTCCGCGGCGAGCGGCCCTAAGCGTCGACTCCACCGACCAGCGCGTCCTCGATCAGGTCGTGGTGCGGTAGCGGAGATGCACGACGCCGCCGGCGAATCGGTGCTCGTCCCGCAGGTCGAGCCCGAGGCGGACGCCGTCGGGGAGCGCCCGAGTCCCTCCGCCGACGACGACCGGCGTGACGAACAGGTGCCACTCGTCGACCAACCCGGCCCGGATCGCCTGAGCGGCCAGATCGGGACCGCCGACGCTCAGGTCACGGGTGGCGGTGCGCTTCAGCTCCTCGACGGCTCGCGGGTCGAAGCTCCGCTCGAGCCGGGTACGGGCGGTCCAGGCCGCCTCCAGCGTGGTCGAGAACACCACCTTGTCGGCCGCCCGCCAGATCCGTGCGAAGTCCTGCTCCACGGGTGGCAGGTCGTCGAGCGCCAGCGTCTCCCAGACGGCCATCGTCTCGTACATCCGACGCCCGTAGAGGAACGTGCCGACCGAGCGCTCGAGATCGTTCACGAACTTGTGCACCGCCTCGTCGGGGGCGGCCCAGTCGAACCTTCCCTCCTCGTCGGCGACGTAGCCGTCGAGCGAGGTGATCGTCGCGTAGACGAGCTCGGCCACGTGAGGCTCCCTAGCCGGGAGCGCGGACCGCGAGCCCCTCGAGCCAGGCCTGCCAGGCCGCCCGCTCGCGCGCCACGTACTCGCCGGCAGCGTCGGAGAACAGCTGGGCCTGGACCCAGCCGAGGGTCGTGGCGTCGCCCGTCGCGATGGCCAGGAGCGCGAGGAAGCCGGGGACGTCGCCGGTGAGCCGCACGAGGATGTCGTACTCGGCGATCCGCTCCACCGTGCCGGTCAGGCCGCGCGCCTCGAAACCGTGGCCGACCTCGCGGATGCCGAGGTCGTCCCGCATCGCGGAGAGCACATGACCACCGCTTCCCGGCAGCGCCGCCTGGGCCTCGAGCAGCGTCACCTGCTGACCGGCGAAGTGGGTGAGGTGGAGGCGGAGGCGTTCGAAGTACGGGAGCCAGCCCCGCTCCATCTCGTCGAAGAACTCCTGCTCCCAGTCCTCGCCAGTGCCGAACGCGCTGCTCACGACGCGCAGCACGCACGTGCCACCCGAGCTGGCCTCGACGACGAACTCGGTGACGAGGGGCGTCACCGACGCGCTCTCGTGGCCGCCGAGGCGCGCCCATCCGGGCTCCTCGTAGCGGAGGCGGCGCGGCGGCTCCCAGCCGGTGACGGTGCCGGGTGACGCGTCGTCCCCCATGTGGGTCACGATCTCCCCGCCCTCGCGCTCCTCGAGCTCGGTGGGCAGGAACCAGGAGCTGATCCCGTTGGCGGTCGCGATCGCCTCCCAGACCTGCTCGGGCGGGCCGGGCAGCTCGATCGCGAACTCCATGCGGAGGGACACGTCGGGGGTGGTCATGGGGTCTCCTTCGGTCGCGGGTGGACGGCGGCGATGAGGCGGTAGGGCCGCCCCTCGTCGTGGTGGTAGCGGGCCGCGAGGTCGAGCACCGCGGCGGTGAGCTCGTCGGCGAACGCGGCGCGGTCCTCGGCGGACCGGAACCGGATCTCGGTGTCGATGGTCATCGTCGCCAGCCGCTTGCCCGCCGCGCTCGCCCGGCGGACGAGGTCGCCGACCTCGCGGACCACGCGGCTCGCCAGCGCGACGAGGTACTGGGCGGAGAACCGGTCGGCGGCCTGGGCGGGATCCGCGGCCGCGGCATCGAGCGCGGCGGGCGAGACGACGTAGTGCGCGGCGGTCGCGCGCAGCACCCGCTCGGTGATCCCACCGTGGCGGCGCTCCTCGGAGAGCTCGACGAGCCCGTGCGTCTCGAGCGCCCTGAGGTGGTAGTTCAGCTTCTGGCGGGCGATCCCCAACCGCGCCGCGAGCGCGCCGGCCGACGCGGGCTCGACCAGCTCCCCGAGCAGTCGGGCCCGCATGGGGTCGAGCGCCACCCCTGCCGCGGCGGGATCCTCGATGACCTCGACGTCATGCACCCGCGCATGCTGCCTCTGACAAACTTGTTTGTCAAGGGCGCGCTCGTGGAGACGGTGAAGCGGTAGGTGGCGCCGTCGTCGGTGTCGGTGAAGCCGGCGAGGGACTCGCGGGCACGACAAGGCGACCGGTGCGCGGTCGACGCCGGCGTAGAAGCCGCCTAGCGGACGAGCGACCAGAGCGCACAGACCTGCGATTCCGTGCGCGAGAGGCGCCATCCGTCAACGATCAGAACCTCACCTGCGGCGAAGTCGGCTCGGGCGCGAGCTCGGAGGTGCACACCGAACCCGTCATTACCGACCGTCGCGAACCAACGTTCCGGGTCGGTCGCGGATGCCGGCGCGATCGCAACGGCGAGCGCCGCCACGTCGTCGCCATTCGACCTGCGCGACACCTCGCCGAGCGCTGAGACACCGTCAGCATCGGAGAGGAACGCCGCCAGACGACAGCGAACGGCGTCGACGCCTTCGGCTGCCGCGCAGCCTCCCCGACCGCGACCGCGGAGCACGAGTCCACCCGCGATGAGCGCCCCGGCTCCGGCGCCTACCGCGAGGAACGCCCGCCGCGAGATGCGCTTCACCGGGAGCCTCCGGCGAGGTGATCAGCCAGCCGCAGCGCGAGCGCAACGATCGTCAGCGTCGGGTTCGCGACGCCGGATGTCGGGAACACCGCGCTCCCCGCCACGTAGAGATTGCTCATGCCGTGCACGCGCCCGTCGGCGTCCACCACGCCTCGCGTGGGGTCTTCGTGCATGCGCGCCGTTCCCATGTGGTGGTGCCCGCCCGCGACCGTTGGGAACTGGTCGAGATCGCTGAGCTGCGATCGGACGACGCCGATCCCCGCGCGACCGAGCTCGTCGGCGATGATCTCGACTGCTCGTGCGTAGCGCAGACGGTCGGTCGCGCCGACCTCCCAGTGCAGGTGGGCGCGCGGCACGCCGAATCGGTCGACCTCCGAGCCGAGGGTGACGCGGTTCTCGCGCACGGGCACCTGCTCGCCCCGCAGGGCGAGCGTCCGCACCCAAGCGTCCGAACCGTCGATGTCGCTGACGAGCGCGCGGACCGCGTCGACGTGTGGAGGCATCTGTTGGACATCGACGAGGGTGACGGCGACCGGCACGATCTCCTCGTCGGCGACCACCTCGGGGCGCAGCACGAGATGCGCGAGCGCGGGAACCGAGTCCTCCACCGGCAATCCGATGCCGTAGAGCAATCCTTCACCGAACGGCTCGCCGAGCGATCCGGAGAGGACGGCCGTCGCGACGTCGAGGTGTGGATGCTCCATGAAGTATCGGCCCACGAGATCCCGACGGTTCCCGATCCCGGCGGGTTCGATGTCGCGGGATGCGAGGAGGAGTCGGGGCACCTCCAGGCCCCCGGTAGCGAGCACGAACACTGCGGCCTCGACGACCGACCGATCACCATCGGCGCTGACGACCTCGAGGGCGCTGACCGCTGAGCCGTCGGGCGCGGCGACGATGTTCACGACCGTGGCGCGCAACCACACCGCCACGTCGGGCGCAGCGACGAGCTCGTCTCGGTACCGCTCGCCGAAGTTCGTCGGCGGCGAGAGCCGGTACAGCGCGGTGGAGAGCCGATCGGTCTCGATCACCGAGACGCCCGCGCGACCGAGGCGAGGGGCCCAGTGCTCGACGTCGAACGGCTCGGGCCCGACCTCGAGGATCTCCTGCGCGCCTGGATACCAGCCGGCGAGCTCTTCGAGATCGAACGGCCACCCGCTGTCCGGCACCCAGTCCCGCACCCGGAGATCCTGGGGATCGAGCGGGTGGGCCCGGCCGCCCCAGACGTTGCTCGTGCCCCCGAGCGCCCTGACTCTGGTGTCCGACGCCGGATAGTCCTCGCCGGACACCGTGACCTCGAGCAGCTCGTCGGCCTGCTGTTCGATCCCCGGGCCTCCGGACTCGAGCACGAGGACCTCGAGACCTCGACCCGCCAGCGCCAGCGCCAGCGAGATGCCCGCCGGACCGGCGCCGACGACCGCGATGTCGGCGCGCAACTCGGGTGGGATCGCATCCGTCTCGGTGTCGAACAGCATCCGGAGGGCGGACGCTACCAGGCACCCTTCAAGACTCTCTTGACACACTCTCTCACACTCTGGTATCCAGGCGGGTGCTTCCCCATCAGGGCCAAGGACCGGAGGGGAAGATGCCCGCCACGCTCACGATCGTCCCGTGGACCGACGCCGTGCTCGACACCCTCGGCCACGACCCGCGCTCCCGCTACGTCGAGACCTTCTGGCTCCCCACGCTCGGCCCCACGGCGGTCCTGCTGCTGCGGCATCTCGCCGACCGTTTCGACAGTCAGCCGCACGACCCGGAGATCGAGCTGCGCGTCGCGGTCACCAGCCAGGTCCTCGGCCTCGGTCATCGCGACGGCAACGCCTCGCCGATCGTGCGCACGCTCGGTCGCCTCGCGCAGTTCAACCTCGCGTGCGACGACGGCCGGGGGACGGTGGCGGTTCGCCGCTACGTCCCACCCATCAACCCGCGGCACGCGCGGCGGCTCCCACCGCCCCTGCAGGTCGAGCACGCCCATTGGGCCGAGCAGGAGCTCGACCCCGGACCTCTCGAACGTCGGCGAGCCCACTCGCGACGGATCGCGCTCGCCCTCGTGGAACAGGGCGAGGAGCCCGACCACGTCGAGCGAGTGCTGGGCGCGGCGGGCTTCCATCCCTCCCTCGCCGCCGAAGCCGCCCGGTGGGCGCGAACGCGCCGGCGCGCCCGAGCCGCCCGGTAGCCTCCTGCCGGTGAGCGACACGCCGGCCGTCGGGTGGGTCCGCGGGGTCATCTACGGCGCGGATGACGCCGAGCGCCTGGCGGCATTCTGGTCCACGGTGCTCGGCACGAATGTGCGCATGCGCGAGCAGGGATGGCTCGAGCTCGAGCCCGGTCGGGCGAATGGCGGCGCGCTGCTCGCGTTCTCCGACCCGGCACCGGTGTCGATCGACATCGAAGTGGACGACCTGGAGGCGGCCAAGGCACGGGTCGAGGACCTCGGCGCCACGCTCGTCGAGGTCGTGCACGCGCACCCCGGTGAGACGCACTACGTGATGGCCGACCCCGAGGGCAACCGCTTCAACCTCGTGCTCCCCTTCCCGCCCGGATGGCCGGGAACCACGTCCGGAAGCTGATCGGCCTCTCGCCCGACGAGGCGAGGGCGCTCCTCGGCGCGGTCCACGGCGCGCTCGACTCCGGCGCGGGGCTCACACCCCTCGAGGCCTCGCTGCTCGAGGCCATCGGGGAACGCGTGCTCCACGTCGACTCCCGCGGCCTCGTCCCGCTCTCCGCGACCGACGCCGCCGCCGCGCTCACCGACGTCGACCTTCGCCGGCGCGCGGTCGAGCTCATGGTGGCCCTCGAGCTCACCCGCCACCCCCTCCCTCCCGAGCTGGAGCGTTCGGTCGCGGCATACGCCGCCGCGCTCGGTGTCGACGAGCCCATGGTCCACGCCGCACGTGAATACGCGGAGCGCCACATCGCTCATCTCTACGCCGACCTCCAACGCTTCACCTGGTACACCGAGGAGGTCGAGCACTCGATGCTCCACGGCGGCTTCTTGCGCATCGTCCGCTCCAAGCTCGCCTACCAGGGCGTCGCCGCCGACCCGAAGATCGCACAGAAGTGGCAGGCGCTCCGCAGATGCCCGTCGGGAAGCTGGGGGCGCGCCGTCGCCGACTTCTATGCCCGCCACCACTTCCCCTTTCCCGGCGAGAAGCACGGGATCACCGAGCTCGGCGCCCACCACGACTGGGTGCACGTGCTCGCGGGCTACGACATCACACCCGAGGACGAGCTCGACGTCTTCGCCTTCATCGCCGCCTGCTCCGAGGACCCACACGCGTTCACGCTGCTCGTGACGACGCTCGCGCTCTTCCAGAACGGGGCGATCACCCACGTCGCCGGTAAGCGGGTGGCAATCGCGTGCCAGGACGCGCTCGAGGCACCGGGCGCCGCGGCGCGCTTCGCCGACGCCATCGCCCGCGGCGCCGCGTGCACCGTCGACGCGCTCGCACTCGACCACTTCGCGTTCCGGGACGAGCCGCTCGACGAGCTCCGGCGGCGCTTCGAGATCCCGGTCAAGGCCGCCTAGCGGATCGACGAGCGCGCGACGCCACCAGCGCGCCGAGGAGGCAGAAGCCGGCGACGAAGAGCATCGTCGGACGGAGCGCGCCCGTGAACGACTCGGCGAGCCCTTCCCCCGCGTCGATCCGGCCACGTTGGACGAAATCGAAGAGCGCGCCGGTGACGGCGAGCCCCGCGACCGCCCCGAGTTGGCGGATCCCGTTCACCGCACCCGAGGCGACGCCGACGTCGTCGCCGGAGATCTCCGCGAGCGCAGCCTCGTTCGAGCCGTTGAACGCCAACGCCTGGCCCACGCCCGAGAGCGCGAGACCGGCGACGGCGAGCAGGAGGGCGCTGGTCGCGTCGAGCGCGCCCAGCACGACGAACGAGGCGACGAGCACACTCATCCCGCCGGCCATGACCCCCGCCTGACCGAGCCGGCGCACGAACCGTCCCAGGAACGGCGACAGCGTCATGAGGGGGACGGTGAGCGAGAGGAACACGACACCGGTCATCGTCGGGCCGAGATCGCGGACCTGTTGGAGGTACAGCGTGAGGAAGAACATCACGGTCGCGAACGCGGCGTTGGAGAGGAACGCGATCGAGCTCGCGAGCACGAACAGGCGATTGCGCACGATGGTCACCGGAACCAGTGGCGTCGACGACCGACGCTCGGCGTATGCGAACCACACCACGAACCCGACGCCCGCCAGCAGGGAGAGCGCGACTCGAGGCTCGAACCAACCTGACTGAGCGCCGATCGTGCCCGCGACGACGAGGAGCGCGAGGCCGGCGGTGCTGGTGAGCGCGCCGAGGACGTCCGCGTCCGGCGGAGGATGTTCGTCGCGAGACGGTGACACGAAGAACCACGCCGCCGCCCCGACGAGCGCAGCGGCGGGAGCCGCGAGCACGAAGAACCAGCGCCACGAGAGCATCTGCGTGGCCACCCCACCCAGCAGGGGACCGAGCGCGGCGCCGACCGCTCCGATCGCGCTCCAGGCGCCGATCGCGCCCGCGCGTTGGGCCGGTGCCGCGGCCGCCGATACGAGCGCCAACCCGGTCGCGGTCACGAGCGCGCCGCCAAAGCCCGAGAGGGCGCGGCCGGCGAGCAGCACGGCCTCGTGCTGGGCACCGGCCGAGACGACTTGACCGACCGCGAGGACCACCAGTCCGGCCATCAGCACGCGCCGCCGACCGTGCAGATCCGAGAAGCGCCCCGCGGCGACGAGCGGAGCGGCCAGCGCGAGGAGGTACGCCAACTGGACCCACTGGTCGGTGTCGCTGCCGATCTCGAGGTCGGAGAGGATCGACGGCAGCGCCGTGTTCGTCCCGTAGAAGTCGACGGTGACGACCACGTTGGCCGCTCCGAGCACGGCGACCGCCGCGGCGAGCGAGCGCGTCCGGGTCGCCATCTGATCAGTCTGACCTACGCTCGACCGCGTGCCCGACCTCGACGCCATCGCCGACTGGGCTCGCGGAGCGAAGCGCATCGTGGTGCTGACCGGCGCGGGAATCTCGACCGAGTCGGGGATCCCCGACTTCCGCGGGCCCGAGGGCGTGTGGACGAAGAACCCGGGAGCCGAGAAGATGGCGACGCTCCAGCACTACCTCGCCGATCCCGAGGTGCGCGTGCAGGCCTGGCGCAACCGTGTGGAGAGTCCCATGTGGAGCGCCGAGCCCAATGCGGCCCACCGCGCAGTCGCCGACCTGGACCGACGCGTCGAGCTCCACCTGCTCGTGACCCAGAACATCGACGGGCTCCACCAGAAGGCGGGCTCGTCACCGGAGCGGGTGGTAGAGATCCACGGCACCGTGCACGAGGCCAAATGCATGAGCTGCGGATGGCGCGGCCCGATGGCTCCCGTCCTCGAGCGGGTCGGCGCGGGCGAGATCGATCCGCCGTGCGCCGACTGTGGCGGGATCCTCAAGTCGGCGACGATCTCGTTCGGCGAGAACTTGGTGCCCGAAGACCTCGACCGCGCTCAGCGCGCATCGGCGGCTGCCGATCTGTTCCTCGCGCTGGGGACGTCGCTCACCGTCTACCCCGCGGCCGGCCTCCCGGAGCTCGCGCTCGCCGCGGGGGGCCGTCTCGTCGTGATGAACGCACAAGACACCCCCTTCGACTCCATGGCCGACGCGGTCGTGCGCGAGCCGCTGGGCGAGGTCCTGCCGAATCTGGTCGGGCTCGTCTAGGCCTCGGTCGAGCACTGGCCCTCGAGGTGCCTTCGGGACATCATGGTGGTTTCGTACGGGTGCCGGCGGAAGGCGTGACATGGGTGGCTCGGTCGTGGAAGCACTGCGCGCCGCGGTGCGCGGCGACGTCATCGCCCCGCAGGATGTCGAGTACGACGAGGCGCGCAAGGTCTACAACGGCATGATCGACAAGCGCCCGGCCGCCGTGGTCCGCTGCACGGGCACGAACGACGCCGCCGCTGCCATCCGGGTGGCCAGCGAGGAGGGCGTCGACCTCTCGGTGCGCGGCGGGGGGCACAGCGCGCCCGGTTTCGGAACCAACGATGGCGGGATCGTGCTCGATCTCAACCCGTTGCAGGATGTCGTCGTGAACAAGGACACCAAGACGGCACGGGCGGGCGGCGGATGCACCTGGAAGGTCTTCAACGAGGCGACCCACGCCTCCGGCTTGGCGACCACGGGCGGCATCATCGGATCGACGGGGATCGCCGGCCTGACCCTCGGTGGCGGCATCGGGTATCTCGCCCGCAAGTACGGGTTGTCGTGCGACAACCTCGTAAGCGCCGAGGTCGTCACCGCGGACGGGCAGGTCGTGTTGGCCAACGAAGCGGAGTACGCCGACCTCTTCTGGGCATTGCGCGGCGGTGGCGGAAACTTCGGCGTGGTCACCACGTTCGAGTACCGCCTCCATCCCGTCGGCGAGATCTACGGCGGACCAGTCGTCTATCCCGTCGACCGCGCCGAGGACGTCCTGCGGTTCTACCGCGAGTACCTCGCCGAGGCGCCGGAGGAGCTGGGGGGCTTCGTCGGCTTCCACCGAGCGCCCCCGTTGCCGTTCCTCCCCGAGGAATGGCATTTCAAGAACGTGTGTCTTGCCGTTCTGTGTTGGGCGGGGCCGGTCGAGGACGGCGAGCAGCGGGTTCAGCCCTTCCTCGACGTGGTGGAGCCCGTGGGCGCGATGGTCGGCGCCATGCCCTACCCCGCGCTCAACACCGCCTTCGACGAGCTCCTGCCGCCGGGCCTGCAGCATTACTGGAAGTCGAGCTTTGCACGAGAGTTGACTGACGGGGCCATCGGCGTGCACGCAGAGCATGGGGCCAAGGTGCCGTCCATCCAGACCGCCGTACACCTGTATCCGACCGACGGTGCCGTCCAGCGCGTGGGCGTCGAGGACACCGCCTTTACCTATCGCGACGTGAACTTCTCTCCCGTGATCGCAGGCATGTGGGAGAACCCATCCGACAACGCCGACAACATCGCGTGGGTCCGCGGCTATTACGAGGCACTGCGCCCGCACTCGGTGGAGGGCGGCTACATCGGCTTCATGGACAGCGACGATCAGGGTCGCACGAAAGACAGCTACAAGGGCAACTACGACCGTCTGGCGGCCGTCAAGGCCAAGTACGACCCCGGCAACGTGTTCCATGTGAACCAGAACATCAAGCCGGCGGTGTAGCTCCCGTGCGCTCCCTGCAAAGCGGCGCATGACCGACGTACCCTGAGCATCCGTGACCGAGGCCGTCGACGTCGTCGTGGTTGGCGCTGGACAGGCCGGCCTTGCACTGAGCCATGAGCTCTCTCACGCGGACGTCGACCATCTCGTGCTCGACCGTGGTCGGGTGGGCGAGACGTGGCGCGGGCGCTGGGACAGCTTCTGCCTCGTCATTCCCAACTGGACCGTGCAGCTCCCCGGCGGTCACTACGACGGTGGTGATCCCGACGGCTTCATGCCCAGGGACGAGATCGTGGGCCACCTGGAGGGCTACGCGCGCAGCTTCCGCGCGCCGATCCGCGAGGGTGTCAACGTGTTGTCGCTGGGTGGAGACGGCGGCGGCTTCGTCGTGCGGACGTCGACGGGCGAGCTTCGCGCGCAGCACGTCGTGCTCGCTTCGGGTGGATACCAGAAGCCCCATCGGCCCGCCGCGGCCGCCCAGCTGCCACGATCGGTCCACGTGCTCGACGCTGAGGACTACGCCAACCCCGAGGCGCTCCCGCCGGGGAAGGTGCTGATCGTCGGCAGCGGGCAAACCGGTTGCCAACTGGCCGAGGAGCTCGTGGAGGACGGCCGAGACGTCTTCCTGGCGTGTGGGCGCGCGCCGTGGATTCCACGCCGGCTCGAGGGCCGCGACACCGTCGCCTGGATCAACGACACGCCATTCTTGGATGCCACCCTGGACGATCTTCCGAGCCCCGTGGCGCGGCTCGCCGCCAACCCGCAAGCGAGTGGGGGGCGCGGCGGGCACGACCTCCATTACCGAACATTGCAGGCTCTGGGAGTCCACCTTCTCGGTCACTTCATCGGAGCGGACGAAGGCACCGCTCACTTCGCCTCCGACCTGGCTGAGTCCGTGGCGTTCGGCGACGCCCGCTACGCGGATCTTCGTCAACTCATCGACAAGAGTTGTACAGCGCGCGGCGTGCAGCCGCCCGAGATGCCGCCGCCGCCGCCCTTCGTGTCGAGCCCCCCGGAATCGCTGGGGCTCGGCGACCTCGGCGCCGTCATCTTCACCTCGGGGTATCGGCCCGACTACGTGAGCTGGGTCGACTTCCCGGCGGCATTCGACGATCTGGGTTTTCCGATTCAGAGGAACGGGTCGAGCACGGTCGTCGAAGGGTTGCACTTCATGGGCGTGCACTTTCAGCGCAAGCGCAAGTCTGCGACCTTGATGGGCGTCGGCGAGGATGCTGCGGTCCTCGCGGAGACGATCCTGACCCAGAGCCGCTCCGTCTAGGCCCCGGTACCGCTAGTACGCCTGGGCGAAGACCGCCTGCTCCGCGGCGGGCTTCCCCGACACGATGCACGCGCCGTCGACTCCGCCGGGCTCGCGCCCGAGGCAGCGGATCGTGGCCTTGGTGTCGGCCTTCACCTTCGCCTCGGTCTCGGGGTCGCCGTCCCACGGCGCGATCGCGAAGCCCTCGGCTGCGGCAAGGAACTCGCGCATCTCGTCGTAGGTCGACGGCCGGATGGTGTGCTCGTCGCGGAACGCGAGGGCCTGCGCGTAGAGCTCGTCCTGGATGTTGTCGAGCGTGGTCGACACCCGCCGCGGGATGTCAGCGAGCGCCCACGGCTCCTTCTCTCCTGTGTCTCGCCGGTACACCGGGGCCCGGCCCTCGTCGAGGTCCCGCGGGCCCAGCTCCACGCGCATCGGGACGCCCTTCAGCTCCCACTCGTTGAACTTGA
>Ga0299914_10003140_pt1 | contig 11616 bp, 14 predicted proteins | sample RVTome_10_FD_201361 | JGI IMG/M metagenome (GOLD analysis project Ga0299914, IMG submission 201361) | Soil microbial communities from uranium-contaminated site in the Upper Colorado River Basin, Wyoming, United States - RVT153D57 (version 2) ... | reverse complement strand
GGGTGGCCTTGCGACCCTCTATGTGAAGGAGGTGAGGCGTTTCTTCAAGGTCCAGCTGCAGACCATCTGGGCTCCAGCCGTCACGACCATGCTTTTCCTGGTGATTTTCACCGTCGCGCTGGGCCGTGAAGGCCGGATGATCATGGGCGTCCCGTTCGCCGATTTCCTCGCGCCCGGCCTGATCGTCATGGGGATGATCCAGAACGCCTTCGCCAATTCGAGCTTTTCGCTGCTGGTCGGCAAGATCCAGGGGACGATCGTCGACTATCTGATGCCGCCGCTGTCGGTCGGGGAGCTGATCGCCGGCTTCATCGGGGCGGCGGTGACCCGCGCCGTGCTGGTCGGTTTCGCGGTCTGGCTGGCCATGCTGATGTGGCCTGGCGTCCACGTCGTGCCGCGCTACCCGCTGGCGGTGCTGTGGTTCGGGCTGATGGGGAGCACGATGCTCGGCTTTCTCGGCCTCATCACCTCGGTGTGGGCGGAGAAGTTCGACCATGCCGCCGCCGTCACCAATTTCGTCGTGGCGCCGCTGTCGCTGCTGTCGGGCACTTTCTACTCGATCCAGGCGCTGTCGCCTCTGTTCCAGGGCATCAGCCACGCCAATCCGTTCTTTTACGTGATTTCCGGCTTTCGCTACGGCTTCCTCGGCTCGGCCGATTCGCCGGTGCTGTTCGGGGCGCTGCTCCTGCTCGCGATCAATGTCGGCCTGTGGGCGCTCTGCTTCGCGCTGCTGCGCAGCGGCTGGAAGCTGAAGCCCTGACAGGCCGGCGCCCGCCGCGGCTTGTCGTCTCGTTCATACAAATTGCGACAAACCTGAACGGATTCTGTCGCAGTCATTCAGCGTCGCCACACCGGACCGGGCCTAATCCGATACCACTGCAATGGTTGCAGCAAGGAGTTGGTGTTATGCGTAAGTTGCTTGTCTCCGTCGCCCTCGCGACCGTCACGCTGGCCGCCGTTCCGGCTGCGGCGCAGTATCACAACAGCGGCTGGAGCCAGCGCGGTTCGGACCATCGCGGCGAGGACCGCGCGGACCATCGCGGCGAGGACCGGTTTCGTCACGGCCCCGATCGACGCGCCGTGAACCAGCTGCATCGCGAGCTCGCCCAGGTCGAGAGCCGCATCGAGCGCTCCGCCCGCCGCGGGATCATCTCGCCGCGCGAGGCCTTCGGGCTGCGGCGTCAGGCGAACCAGGTTCGGTTTCAGCTCAACCGCGCCGGCCGCAACGGGCTTTCGGGCCGCGAGTTCGCTTCGCTCCGGGTCCAGGTGAACCGCCTCGAGCAGCGCGTCCGCATGGAGCGGCGCGACCGCGATGGCCGCCGGGGCTGAGCGGCCCGGCAGGGGGCGCCGCTCGATTGACGCGGCGCCCTCCAAATCCCTATAGCGGGGAGATGAAGGCGGCCTGCAAGGGTCGCCTTTTTCCCTTGCCCGCAATGAGGAGCCGTCCATGGCGATCACGCCGCTCATGCCCGTCTATCCGCGTTCGCCGGTGCGGCCGGTTCGCGGCGAAGGCGTCTATCTGTTCGGCGAGAAGGGCGAGAAATATCTCGATTTCGCCAGCGGCATTGCCGTCAACCTGCTCGGCCACGGCCATCCCCACCTCACCAAGGCGATCCAGGACCAGGCGGCGACCCTGATCCACGTCTCCAACCTCTACGGCTCGCCGCAGGGCGAGGCGTTCGCGCAACGGCTGGTCGACCTCACCTTCGCCGATACGGTCTTCCTGACCAATTCGGGCGCCGAGGCGGTCGAATGCGCGATCAAGACGGCGCGCCGCTATCACCATCATCACGGGCGACCCGAACGGCACGAGTTGATCACCTTCACCAGCGCCTTCCACGGCCGCACGCTGGGGACGATCAGCGCTACCAACCAGGACAAGCTGCGCGACGGCTTCGCTCCGTTGCTGCCAGGCTTCAAGGTCGTTGAGTTCGACAATCTCGAGGCGACGAAAGCAGCGATGGGTCCGCACACTGCCGGCTTCCTGGTCGAGCCGATCCAGGGCGAGGGCGGCATCCGCCCGGCCAGCCCCGAATTCATGAAGGGGCTGCGCCAGCTCGCCGACGAGAACGACCTGATGCTCGTGCTCGACGAAGTGCAGTGCGGCTATGGCCGGACCGGCCGGATGTTCGCCCACGAGCATTACGGCATCGAGCCGGACATCATGGCCGCGGCGAAGGGGATCGGCGGCGGCTTTCCGCTCGGCGCCTGCCTCGCCACCGAGAAGGCGGCGGCCGGCATGGTGATCGGCACGCACGGATCGACCTACGGCGGCAACCCGCTTGCCTGCGCCGCGGGGCAGGCGGTGCTCGACGTCGTCGCCAATGACGAGTTCCTCGCCCATGTCCGGCGGATGAGCGACCGCCTGCGTGGCGCGCTCGAGCAGATGATCCCCAATCACGACCATCTGTTCGAAGGCGTTCGCGGCGTCGGGCTGCTGCTCGGCATCAGGATGAAGAGCGACAGCCGCGCCTTCGTCTCCTATCTTCGCGAGCACGGGCTTCTCACCGTCGCCGCCGGCGACAATGTCGTGCGCGTGCTTCCGCCGCTGATCGTCGAGGAGGCGCATATCTCCGAATTCGTCGAGAAGCTGTCCGAGGCGGCCCGCGGCTACGAGGTGCCGAAGGCGGCCTGAGCGCTCCGGCCGTCCCGAAGCTTGAACACGCATCCCGCGTCGCCACATCGGCGCCATGGCATCCGAAAATGTGCACAAAGCGGTCGCGGCCGCCAATCTCGACGTCGCGGTCGGCTTCGCGCTGCCGCGCCGCAACGCGCGCGGCCGGCTGGTGCGCCTCGGACCGGTGCTCGACGAGGTCCTCTCGGCCCACGATTATCCGGCGCCGATCGCCCGCATCCTGTCGGAAGCCCTCATCCTCACCGCCTTGCTCGGCGCGGTGCTGAAGGACGCCGGGGGCCAGCTGACGCTCCAGGCGCAGACCGAGAGCGGCATCGTCGACCTGCTGGTCTGCGACTACAAGGCCGGCGAGCTGCGCGGCTATGTCCGCTTCGACGCCGCCCGCCTCGCCGCCGAGACGAACATTCCGTCGCTCTTCGCCTTGTTCGGCAAGGGTTATATGGCGATCACCTTCGATCAGGCGATGACCAAGGAGCGCTACCAGGGCATCGTCCCGCTCGAGGGCGAGAGCCTTGCCGAGGCGGCCCAGCATTTCTTCAGCCAGTCCGAGCAGATCCCCAGCCTCGTCCGCCTCGCAGTCGACGATACCGGCCATATCGCCGGCGGGATCCTGATCCAGCACCTGCCGGAAGGAGAGGAGGGGCGCGAGCGGCTGCACACGCGGCTCGACCATCCCGAATGGGAGCATATCCGCATTCTCGCCGAGACTATCCGTTCCAGCGAGCTATTCGATACGGCGCTGCCGCTCGAGAACCTGCTGTGGCGTCTGTTCCACGAGGAAGAGGAGGTGCGCGTCCTTTCGACCGTGCCGCTCAGCAAAGGCTGCCGGTGCAGCTTGGAATATGTGCGCGAAGTGATCGCCCGATTCGGCCGCGAGGAGCATGAGGAGATGGTCGACGACGACGGCTTCATCAGCGTCGACTGCGAATTCTGCTCGCGCGTCTTCCCGATCAAGCTCAGCGACCTGGGCGACTGATCGGGGGCGGCGCGCGGAAGCGGCCCGGCCGCCGCCGTCGATCCGTTAACCCGCGGTTTACTATGGATTTGTTATAGAGGAGGCGTGCCGAGAGTGGGCACGCTTTCCTCCCTAGCAGGCTCGAATGCCTGAACTGGGCCGCTCCTCCAAAAGAGGCGCGGCCCGTTCTTTTTCCGGCGGCGCCGATTATATCCCCGCCATGTCCTCACCCGCGCTCGCCGTCGTGCTGCTTTCCGGAGGCCTCGATTCGATGGTCGCGGCCGGTCTGGCCCGCGCGGCCGGCTTCCGGCTGCTCGCTCTCACCGTCGACTACAATCAGCGCCACCGGATCGAGCTGCAGGCGGCGGCGAACATCGCCGCGAAGCTCGGCGCCGAGCGGCACATCGTGCTTCCGCTCGACCTCAGCCGGTTCGGCGGATCGGCGCTGACCGACGACATCGCCGTCCCGAAAAGCGGGCTCGGAAACGATATTCCGGTGACGTACGTGCCGGCGCGTAACACCATCTTCCTCTCGCTCTGCCTCGGCTGGGCCGAGGCCGCCGGTGCCCGCGACCTGTTCATCGGCGTCAATGCGCTCGATTATTCCGGCTATCCCGACTGCCGGCCGGAATTCGTCGCGGCTTTCGAGCGGGTGGCGAATCTTGGCACCAAGGCCGGCGTCGAAGGCGATAGGTTCACCGTCCACACGCCGCTGATCGACCTTTCCAAGGCACAGATCGTGCGCGAGGCGGCGCGGCTCGGGCTCGACGCCGGCATGAGCTGGTCGTGCTACGATCCGACCGACGATCTGCGCCATTGCGGTTTGTGCGATTCCTGCCGCCTGCGCGCGCGGGGCTTCGCCGAGGCGGGCCTCGCCGATCCGACCGATTATGCCAAGCGGCCCGCCGTGCAGGACGCGGCGAAATGAGCTACGCGGTCAAGGAGATCTTCCTGACCTTGCAGGGAGAGGGGATGCAGGCCGGGCGCCGCGCGGTCTTCCTGCGCTTTGCCGGCTGCAATCTGTGGAGCGGCCGTGAGCGGGACCGGGCGACGGCGGACTGCACCTTCTGCGACACCGACTTCGTCGGCACGGACGGCATCGAGGGCGGCCGCTACGACGCCGAGGCATTGGCCGAGAAGGTCGAGGCGCTTTGGGGAGAGACGGATCGGCCCGCCGCAACCGATGGGCCGCGCTCCGGCTCGCGCCGGCTCGCCGTCGTCACCGGGGGCGAGCCCTTGCTCCAGCTCGACGCGCCGCTGATCGACGCACTCCACGCCCGCGGCTTCCAGATCGCGGTCGAGACCAATGGGACCCTTCCGGCGCCGGCCGGTATCGACTGGCTGTGCGTCAGCCCCAAGGCCGGAACGTCGGTCGTTCAGCGATCGGGCAACGAGCTGAAGCTGGTCTGGCCGCAGCCGGCGATCGACCCGGAGGAGTTGGCCGGATGGGATTTCGACCATTTCCTGATCCAGCCGAGGGACGGGGCCGGCCGGGCCGCGGCGCTCGATGCGTCGATCGACTTCGTGATGACGCATCCCGGCTGGGAGCTCAGCCTGCAGACCCACAAGCTGATCGGGCTCCCCTGATCTGACGAGGACAGGGGTAGTTCCGTTCGTGAAAAACTACTCCATCTTCTTCAATGCGGCTAACGACGCTGCATCTGGCGCAACTCGCGCTCGCAGCTGCGCCGCTCGCGCCCGGTCAGGCGGGTGCAGTCCGGAATCAGGCTGATCGGCGACAGCCGGACCGGCATCTGGAGGAAGGAGAAGGCCTCGTAAGTCGGCTGCAGGCTGCTGCGCAGCTCGCGCATCCGTGACGTGGCGATCTGGTGAAGGTTGCCCTTGCGAACGGTCAGCGCTTCCTTGCCGATCCGGGCCGCGGTCTGGCAGAATCCGAGCTGGGCCTGCAGGCTCGAGAAATTGTTGTAGGTCTGGGTGGAATAATCGTCGAATTGCCGCGGGCCGGTGCGGCCGTGGACCCGCCGGAAATAGCCTTCGAGCGCCTGGTAGGCGCTGGTCAGCTCGCGCGAGTGATGGGCGAGAAGGCCGTTATAATTGTCGACCGTGCGGAGAAACGGCGAGAACTGGCACTGCAGCGCCGCCACGTTCAGGCCGCTGCGCAGGTTCCACAGCAGATGCGCCTGATATTCTGCCGGCGTGGCGCCCGGAATCGCCACGCCGACCAAGGGGTCGCTCGGCTGGATCGGACCCGTCTGGTAAACGGGATCGTGAAGGAAGACCTGGGCGGGCGCGGACGCCGACCAGACCAGTGCGGCAAGCGCGCCGAGGGCGACCCGCTTCGACCGCGTCATCCACCTGATCCTCATACACCCCTCCGACTTCGCCGCATCACCGTTATCATCCTACCCGGCCAATCCCTATTCCGCTCAGGCGCGTCCGTCGCGCCGGCGATGCGGTTGGTCCGGGGTCGGGCGTGCGGCCGTCACATTCCGCTGACGTTGCTGTCGACCGTATTGCCGCCGGTATCGCCGCCGCTCGTCTCGCCGAGCGGCGCCGAATCGTCGGTTTCGTTCTCGGCGGTATTGGCGACCGGCGTTTCGGGCTCGGCGACGTTGACGATCGATTCCATCGCGCTCGCATCATTGGCGGGCTCGTCGAGGATCAGGTTGCTCTCCATCAGGTTCGCATCAGCCTCATCGCCGGCGTCGGTTTCGCCGCCGCAGCCGGCGACGGCGAGCGCCAGGCCGGCGATGAGGGCCGCGGTTCCGGTCCGGGTGAAAAATTCGCGCATGGTCGAAGCTCCTGTCTTTCGTGTCGCCGCCGCCCTTGTCGTATGATCGCGATCGGCAAGGGTGGCTCGACGCCTCCAATAGGATGAATCCGGAGGGTTTTCCAAGACTCTGCGCGAATGGACGTCGGCACGGCGGCAGGGGGACGGCAGCGGATGGGTGGAGCGCCAGGCCCAAAAAAGAAGGCCGCCGGTCTCCCGGCGGCCTTCTCGTCCTTGAACCTTGACCCGATTACTGGGCGTTGGTCTCGGGTTCCGCCATATTGTTCATGTCGGTCATGTTCATGTCGGTCATGTTCATGTCGGTCATGTTCATGTCGGTCTCGTTCATGTCCACGCCCATATCGGTCGCGTTCATGTCCATGCTGGTGTCGTTGCCGAGATCGGTCGTGGCGGTGTTGTTCGCCTCGGTGTCGCCGCCGCAGGCCGCGACGAGCAGGGCCGCGCCGGCAATCATCGAACCGGTGGTCACTTTCTTGAGAATGTCACGCATTAAAAGGTCTCCCTAGATTGATGATTTGGTCGGGTAGGCCCCCTTTTTTGCCCAAATCGGTTGTGCACCTTATACAGAAAGATTGTGCCTCTCAACCCTCCCCCATTCCCCCCTCGAGTGAGAACAGGAAACCTTCGAGGCCGCGCTTCAGCGCCAGGTCGAAATGAGGTTGCACGTGCGTCGTTCCCATTTCGTCGAGGCTGGTCACTGGAAAATCGGCAATACCGCACGGCACTATCCCTGAGAAGTGGGAAAGTTTCGGGGCCAGATTGACCGCAAATCCGTGCAGCGTGACCCACCGCCTGACGCGCACGCCGATCGCCCCGATCTTGGCCTCGCGGCCGTCATGGTCGACCCAGATCCCGATCCGGCCCGGCGCCCGGCGGGCGGCCACGCCGAACTCGGCCAGCGCGGCGATCATCCAGCCTTCGAGGGCATGGACGAATCGGCGCACGTCGCGCCCGCGCCGATCGAGATCCAGCATCACATAGACGACCCGCTGGCCCGGGCCGTGATAGGTGTAGCGGCCGCCGCGCCCGGCCGCAAAGACCGGCAACCCTTCCGGATTGAACAGCTCGGTCGGATCCGCGCTGGTGCCGGCGGTATAGAGCGGCGGATGCTCCAGCAGCCAGACCAGCTCCGCGGCTTCGCCGCGCCGGATCGCGTCGGCGCGCGCTTCCATTTCCGCGAGGGCGTCTGGATAGGCGGTCAGGCCGGGCGATGCGCGCCATTCGAGCGCGCCGGCCCGGGCCGAGCGTGCCGGCGACCGTTGATCGGACAAGCTGTGCGTTGCACGGGGCATCGCCGTTGCGCATAACGGCTCGCGGCAAGGAGGGGAAATCCCATGGCATCTCTATCGATCACCAAGGCCTGGAACGAGACCGTGGCCTTCGTGACGCGCGAAGGGCGCCTCCTCTTTCCGATCGCCTTCCTGCTGGTGGCGCTGCCGGGCGCGGTCCTGCAGGTGGCGATGCCCACGCCGGTTCCCAGCCAGACGCCCGAAGCGGGGGTCTGGCTGCTGCTTGTGCCGGTGGCGATGGTCGCCAGCATGATCGGCACGCTGGCGATCAGCTTCCTGGCGCTGCGGCCGGGGGCGTCGGTTGCCGAAGGGCTGCAAGTGGGCCTTCGCCGCTTCATCCATCTGTTCGGCGCCGCCCTCCTGGTCGGCATCGCCGGCGCTTTGCTGATCGTACCGGTCGTCATCCTCTTCGGCGCGGCCGCGGTCGGCGGCGGCGAGGCGGCGGCGGCTGCGCTGGCGGCCTTGCTCCTCATCGCCCTGATCCCGGTCTTCCTGTTCTTCTGGGTGCGCCTGATCCTGATGACGCCGGTCGCCGCCATGGAGGATGTCGGGCCGATACGGATCATCACCCGCAGCTGGGAGCTCACCCGCAGCCATTTCTGGAAGCTGCTGGGATTCGTGGTGCTGGTGGCCATCGCGGCCGTCGTCGTCATGTTCGTCGTCACCGCGATCGGCGGATTGGTGATCTTCATGCTGGCGGGTCCGCCTTTGCCGGACAGCCTGTCGATGTATCTGCTGCTGGTGCTGTCGGCGCTGCTCCAGTCGGTCGTCAGCGCGCTGTTCGTGACCCTGCTCGCCCGGGTCTACGCCCAGCTCACCGACGCCGGAATGCCGCAGGTCTTTGCCTGAAGTCGCTCTCGCGCCGCCTCAGTCGATCAGCGGCACCTGAGGCGCGCAGTCGCGCGGCAGCAGGCTCGACAGCCGGGGGTCGGGAAAGGTCTCGAATGCCCGGCGCCGCGCCTTGAAGCCGGCGCGCAGGTAAGCGGGAAGGGCGGCAGGATGGTCGAGCGTGCAGGTGTGGACCCGCACCACGTCGATGCCGGGCCGCCAGGCGAGGACGAGGGTCCGGGCGAACAGCCAACGGCCGTGCCCCTGTCCGGCCAGCCTCGGAACCAGGCCGAGGAAGCGGATCAGGCATTCGCCCTTCGTCCTGAAATCGAGCTCGAGCAGTCCCGCTTCGCGGCCGGCGCCGTCCACCACCGCATGCACCTCGGCGAGATTGGCCGCCAGGGTGGCATCGTCCATCGCCAGCCGCGAGAACCACAGCCATTTCGCGCCGACTTGCCGGAACAGGTCGCGGTAGCGGCCCGGATCGACCGTGCCCCACCGCTCGAGGGCGAGCGGCGTGTCGGGGATCGGCGTGGCCGCGGGCCGATCGGTCATCTCCAGATAGGTCACCACCGCCGCGACATGGCCGCGCGGCACGTCGACGAGAGCGGCGGTCACCTCTCTCGCCTCACGACCAGGTCGCGAGCGGCGGCAGGCTCATCAGGATGGCTTCGACATTGCCGCCGGTCTTGAGCCCGAACAGGGTGCCACGGTCGTAGATCAGGTTGAACTCGGCGTAGCGGCCGCGCCATTCGAGCTGCCGCGCCCGGTCTACCTCGTCGAACGGCGTGTCCCGCCGGCGCCGGACGATACGCGGGAACGCGTCGAGAAACGCCTCGCCGACGTCGCGGGTGAAGGCGAGATTGGCTTCGAATGTCGCGCCGCGTTCGGCGCATTCGAGATGGTCGTAGAAGATGCCGCCGACGCCGCGGTGGACGCCGCGATGGGGAATGAAGAAATAGTCCTCCGCCCATTTCGAGAAGCGGGTGTAGTAGGTCTGGTCGTGGGCGGCGCAGGCGGCGCGCAGCCGGGCGTGGAACTCGGCCGTGTCCTCGTCGTAGGGAATCGGCGGGTTGAGGTCGGCGCCGCCGCCGAACCAGCGCCGGGTGGTGGTGAGGAACCGCGTGTTCATGTGGACCGCCGGCACGTGCGGATTGGCCATGTGGGCGACCAGGCTGATGCCGGTGGCGAAGAAGCGCGGATCTTCGGCGGCGCCGTGGATGGTCTGCGCGAATTCGGGGCTGAATCGGCCGCCGACGGTCGAGACGTTCACTCCGACCTTCTCGAACACCCGGCCCTTCATGACGCCGCGGACGCCGCCGCCGCCGCTGCCGCTGCCGGGCGTTCCATCCGGGTCCTCGCGATCCCAAGGCAGATAGTCGAACCGGGCGTCACCGCCGGCCTCCGCCTCGATCGCCTCGAACTCGGCGCAGATCCGGTCGCGCAGCGATTCGAACCATAGCCGCGCGGCCTGCTGCTCGGCGTCGAGCTCGATCATTCCGGCCATCCTTCCGTCTGCCTCAGCCCCTCTGCCAGCGCGATGCCCGCAGCGACCGCGATATTCAAGGAGCGGGTGCCGGGAACTTGTGGAATGCGGACGCGCAGGTCGGCACGGCGATGCACCGGCGACGGAACGCCCCGGCTTTCCGAGCCGAGCACGAGCACGTCGGCCGGCGCGAATCGGACGGTGTCGATGCGGACGTCGCCGCTTGTGGTGAGCAGGACCAGACGGCCCGCGCGCGCCGCTTCGAACGCCTCCCAATCGTCGTGCCGGGTCACCCGGGCCAGGTCGCCATAGTCCATCGCCGACCGCTTCAACGCCCGGTCGCCGAACGGAAAGCCGCACGGCTCGACGATGTCGACGGCGACGCCGAGGCAGGCGGCGAGCCTGAGGATGGTCCCGACATTGCCCGCCTGATCGGGCTGGTACAGTGCAAGCCGCATCGAAACGCTCCTAGGGTCCGGTCCCTCGTCCTGGCCTGTCGCGCCGGGAACCAGCGCCACGGGCGGCGCCGCGGGCGCGGCAAAATGGCTGTTGGCAAACTGCGCGCCACGCGTCTATCAGGCGCCCCGAGCCGCCAAGGCCGTCCGGCCGAAGCAGGGGGCGGTATGCGCTTAATTGTATCTGGACGCGCTGAAGGACATTATGGCGACGGTTGAACATAGCGAGGCAACGGCCCCGGCCGGCGACGACGGTATCCGTCGGCGCGACTTCATCAACATCGCTGCGGTGAGCGCCGCCGGCGTCGGCGCCGCCGCCCTGCTCTACCCGCTGATCAATCAGATGAATCCGTCGGCGGACGTGCTCGCGCTCGCGTCGATCGACGTCGACATCTCGGCGATCGAGTCGGGCCAGGCGATCAAGACGATCTGGCGCAAGCAGCCGATCTTCATCCGCAACCTGACGCCGCAGGAGATCCAGGCCGCCAACGCGGTCGACCTGGGCGGCCTGCGCGATCCGCAGACGCTCGCCGAGCGGACCGTCGACGGCCGGCTCAACTGGCTGATCACACTCGGTGTCTGCACGCATCTCGGTTGCGTTCCGCTCGGCGCCGTGGAGGGCGAGAACAAGGGTGAATATGGCGGCTATTTCTGCCCCTGCCACGGCTCGCACTACGACACCGCAGCCCGCGTCCGCAAAGGTCCGGCGCCGCTCAACCTGGAAGTGCCGGAATATATATTCCTGTCCGACACTGCTGTCCGTATCGGCTGAGGTCTAGATCGATGAGCTTTCCCTGGGCTGAAGAATATCGACCCAAGAACCCGTTCATGCGCTGGCTCGACGACCGGCTGCCGTTGCCGCGGCTGGCCTACGGCGCGGTGGGCGGCGGCTATCCGGTGCCGCGCAACCTCAATTATTTCTGGAATTTCGGCGTTCTCGCCGGCGTCGCGCTGGCGCTGCAGATCGTCACCGGCATCGTGCTGGCAATGCATTTCGAAGCCAATGCGGACACGGCGTTCAACTCGGTCGAGCATATCATGCGCAACGTGAACCAGGGCTGGTTCCTGCGCTACGCCCACTCCAACGGGGCGAGCTTCTTCTTCATCGTCACCTATATCCACATCTTCCGCGGCCTCTATTACGGCTCCTACAAGGCGCCGCGCGAGATGGTGTGGATGCTCGGCCTGGTCATCTTCCTGCTGATGATGGCCACCG
>Ga0299914_10003139_pt1 | contig 11620 bp, 10 predicted proteins | sample RVTome_10_FD_201361 | JGI IMG/M metagenome (GOLD analysis project Ga0299914, IMG submission 201361) | Soil microbial communities from uranium-contaminated site in the Upper Colorado River Basin, Wyoming, United States - RVT153D57 (version 2) ... | reverse complement strand
CTTCGGCCCGCCGGCACATAGGGCTGCGCGACAGATGAAGCCGGCCACTGGTTACAGCAGGACAGCCCTGATACTGCACTGGTTCGCAGCCGTATCGATCTTCTTCCTGTTCATATCGAGCTGGTGGATGCTGGGCTTGCCGCTCGCCTCCGCGGAATTCCGTTTTCGGGAGATTCCGTTTCAGCTCCACAAGAACCTCGGGATAACGCTGGTCGCGGCGATCATCGTGATGATCTATGTGCGCTTCAAACATCGTCCGCAACCGGAGTTGAGCCGGATATTGCCGTCCCGGGTAGCCAAGCTCGCGACGATCGATCATGTCATTCTCTATGTGCTCATATTTGCGTGTTGCGTCAGCGGATATCTTTCCTCTTCGTATAGCGGCTGGGGCACCGCGCTATGGTGGCTGATCGACCTGCCCGACTGGGGGTATGAAAACGAGGAACTGAACATCCTGTATTCCGATTTCCACCTCTGGACCTGCTGGTTGCTGCTCGCGGTCGTCGCCGTCCACATCGGCGGGGTTGTGTATCATGCGTTTCGCAACGACGGCGTCATTCGCCGCATGCTGCATCTCTAGTTGCATTGCCGGGTGAATCCGATGGGTCTCTGGACATCGATACGCGCTGCAACCGCCCTCACGGGACTCGTCATGCTGCCTTTCGGCGTGAATGCGCAGGAAGAGTACGAGCCGCCGCTCGACGAGATCATCGTGACCGTCACCCCGATCGGCAGCGCCACGGGACTCCAGAAAGAGAAGATCCCTTACAACATTCAATCGGCCTTCAGCGACGATATCGAGCGCATGCAGAGTCTGAATCTCGCGGATTTCCTCAACCGGTCGATGGGCAGCGTGTCCGTCAACGATGCTCAGAACAATCCCCTGCAACCGGATATCAGCTATCGCGGGTTTACGGCCTCCCCGCTGCTAGGCCTGGCCCAGGGGCTGGCCGTTTACCAGAACGGAGTCCGGATCAACGAGCCTCTCGGGGATACCGTGAACTGGGACCTCCTGCCCGAGACCGCGGTGCACAGCATGCACCTCATCGGAGGCGCCAATCCGCTGTTCGGCCTGAATACCCTGGGAGGCGCCTTGTCCGTAAGAATGAAGGACGGGTTCAATGCGCCCGGCCATCACCTGGACCTCCGAGCCGGTTCTTTCGGGCGCGCAATCGCCTCGGCCGAATCGGGCGGCCGCCGCAACAACTTCGCCTGGTACGGGAATGTGCACTATTTCGAAGAGGACGGCTGGCGTGACGGGTCGCCGTCCGACGCCGCGAATTTCTACGGCAGTCTTGCATGGAAAGGCGCGAGCTCTTCGCTTGGCGTCAACGGCCAGTACGGCTCGAGCGAGTTGACGGGCAACGGACCGGTTCCCGTCGAATTGCTGGAAACAGACCGCGAAACCATCTTCACCGCGCCGGACATTACCGAAAACAACTTGTACATGGTCAGCGTGGACGCCAGTCACGACGTCAAGGACGACATCGTGCTGTCCGGAAGCGTTTTCTTTCGCCACAACGAAACGGATTCCTTCAACGGCGACGCGTCGGAGTTCGCCGTATGCCAGCTCGGCGGCAACGACGCGCTGCTGGAAGGACTGGAGGGCGATGACCTGGAGGAACTCGACCTCGAAAACGAAGAGGTCTGCGCGGGCCAGTTTGCGGATGCGGCGTCACTCGAGTCGTTCCTGAACAGCACCGCCTCGGGCCTCGGCGAAGACCCTGAATTCAACATCGACGACCTGTCGGACGAGTTGTCGGGAACCGGCGCGTTGTCCGATTCGGCGATCAATAACTCGAGTACGCGCGTGCAGCGAAGCTATGGCTCTGACGTGCAACTCGCGTTCTCCAGCGATCTCTTCGAGAAAACCAACCAGTTAATCGTCGGTACGGCATGGTTCATCGGCGAATCCGATTTCGATTCCGTCCTGGAACTGGCGAATCTCGACCCCGACACTCGAAGCACCGCCGGCCTGGGTACCGGCACCTTCGTCGACGGAGCTGCTACCGACATCAAAACGCGAAAGGAGACCTGGAGCCTCTACGCGACGGATACCATCGACGTCAGCGAAAAGCTCAGCCTCACCTTTTCAGGCCGCTTCGACCACACCAGTGTCGACCTGGAGGATCAGTCGGGCGAGCGGCCGGAGCTGAACGGCAAACATGACTTCAACCGCTTCAATCCGGCAATCGGAATGACTTACCAGCTGACCGACGACCTGAACCTGTACGGAAATTACAGCGAGTCCTCGCGCGCTCCCACTCCCGTCGAACTCGCATGCAACGACCACGTCTTCGAGCTGGCCGTCGACATCGCCGTGGAACAGGGCGAGGATCCCGAGGACGTGGATTTCGAATGCCGGCTGCCCAATGCATTCCTTGCCGATCCACCGCTGGAACAGGTCGTTGCCCGCAGTTACGAGCTCGGGGCGCGCTGGAACTTCGACAGCACCGACATCCATGTGGGGCTTTTTCACACGACGAACAATGACGACATCATTTTCCAGACGACCGGACGCTCAACCGGTCTGTTTGCGAACGTGGACAAGACACGGAGGCTTGGCGTCGAGAGTACCCTCCAAGGAAACTGGCGCAACCTGGACTGGTTCCTCGCGTACAGCTACATCGAGGCCACGTTCGGAGCACCGTTCGAAGCACTGAGTCCGAATCACCCGTTCGCGGACGAAGAGGAAGGCACCATCGATGTTCGATCCGGCGACCGGATTCCGGGTGTTCCCGTTCACCACGGAAAATTCGGCGGTGACTACCTGTTCAATGACAGCGTGAGCGTCGGCGTCGACGTTCTCTACAACTCCGGCCAGTATCTTCGCGGCGACGAATCGAACCTGCTGGAACAGACCGGCGCATTCGCGGTCGTCAACCTGCGAGGCCAGTACCGGTTGAACGAACACGTCGTGCTCTTTGCCGCAATCAACAATCTTCTCGACAAGGACTACGAAACGTTCGGCCTGATGGGCGAAGATCCGGCCGAAGTCGATGTCCCCGAGTTTTCCGGTTTCTCCAACCCCCGCTTCCTGGGACCGGCGGCCCCACGTGCCGGTTTTGTCGGCGTAAAACTGAGCCTTTGATGTGGAGAAAGCCGGCTGCCCTCCCGCGTATCCGCTTCAAATATTTGACTTGCCGGGTCCAAGGAGCATTATTGGTTTTCGTGTTTGTACATACGGCTGCGTAATAGCGGCCTCCCAGCGTATCGAGAACTCAGGCCGGACAAGGGAAGGCTCTGAGCATCGCGGAGTGCCATCCGGCCTCACGCGATACTTCCGGGAAAAGGACGGGATTATGGATTGATCGAATTCAATAACTCCGCACCTCACAGGGGTACTCAGCATGGCGAATAATGCGCAAAAGAAACAGTGCACGACCGTCGCCTCGACCGTTGTCGCTCTTTCGATGCTGTCGGCCAACGCCCTGGCGTTCGAGTCGATGCAGATGGGTGACTGGGACGTCCAGATCACAGGCAACATCAACGGATTCCTGACCAACACGGAATGTGATCCTGGGGCAGGTCCGGTCGCAGGCGGTCTTGCCTGCGGTTCTGACGGCCAGGACCGTGACCTCGGGAACATCAGGACGGGACTCCTTCCCGCCTTTTTCAGCTTCAACGCGAAGCAGGAGTCCGACAACCTCACCACCGAAGTGATGATCGGATTCCAGCCGGGTATCGACGGCGGTAACCAGGGCGGCATCACCGGCAGTCCCCTGGACGGCGGCCTCGGCCTGAACTCCGAAAACCTGCGCCAGGTCTTTGTCCAGTTCGGCTCCGATTGGGGAAAAGTGAAAATAGGACGAGACCTTGGGCTGTTCGGATCCGACGCGATCCTGTCGGACATGACCCTGCTCGGCGTCGGCACCGTATCGGATCTTACGAGCGGCGGCGGCAACACTTCCCTCGGGCGTATCGGCGTCGGCTACATCTACGCAGACTGGAAAGGCCAGATCCAGTACTCGTCGCCGGAACTGTGGGATGGATTTTCCTTCAACGTGGCGCTGGTCGATCCATGGGGGCTCGTCAACCTGTCGGGGTTGAGTCTCAATGCGGCATCGTTTGCGCAGCAAGGCGATACTTACGGCATCGAGGGCAAGGTTGGTTACGAATGGGACGCGAATGAGGACGACCCCGACAACCTCGCCGGCAAGGTCTGGGCCAGCTTCTTCAACCAGTCGCTGGACAGCAGCGTGTTCGGCAGCGAGGACGCGACCGGATTCGATGTCGGCGCCAAGGTCGGCATTGCGGGCTTCGAGTTCGTGGCTTACTACTACGACGGCGAAGGTATCGGCACTGCAGGCTTCCTGTTCGATGGCGTAGATCTGTCCGGAAGTACCCGCGACTCCGACGGGGGATATCTGCAGGCGACCTACAAGGTCCCGGGCCCGGGAACGAAAATCGGTGTGAGCTATGGTGAAAGCAATCTCGATCTCGGACCGGGCGATCCAGCCGGGTCCGCGCTGGTGGAGACAAACGAATCGTTCGTGCTCGGTGTCTATCATCCGCTCACCGAATCGCTCAACCTGGTACTCGAATACACGCAGACCGAGGCAACCGCACATAGCGGCAACTCGGCCGAGGAGACGAACATCGCCATTGGCGCAATTATTTTCTATTGAGGACGCGGCTATCGGGGGCGCGAAAACTCCTATCGGTGGCGCGAAAGCTCGCATCGGGCCTGCCGGTGACATCGACTGCGACGACAGGCGCGCTGCATCGCGGCGCGCTATCGTCGTAGTGTTGTGCGTGCTTGGCGCAATTCCGGCGTTGTTGCCCTATAAAGCCGGCGCGAGATCCGATTCGATCATCTGGAAGGGCAACGATCAGTCCGTCGTCCTCGTGCAGCAGGACGAGGATACGGCGCCGCCCAACGATCACCCCGTTACGATGGCGCCCGGGGAGATCGAGCGGATGCTGTCCGGCCTGCGCTTCAGCCACAGCGACGGGGAATCCGCTGCGCCGATGGCGGTATTCACCGACGGGCAGGTAGAGATCCTGGGGCAGGCGCTGTCTACCGGGCTTGCCCGGGCGACGCCGTCAGAGGATGTGATCTTCTCGATCATCGGCGCGCACCAGATGTCGCCCGGAGCGTTCGCTCGCCGTAACCGGCTCACCGCCGGACGCGCGTTTTTCCGGAATGGCACACTGAACGTCATTTTCGGTGAAATTCAAAGTCCGTATCGCAAGAAGAATATCTACGGCAAGCTCGACGAGGATTTCTCGCCACGGGAGTATGGCAGTCGCGTCTCCCCCGCAGCACAGGAAGGAGTGCTCGTGGCGAGTACGGAAGTAAGCCTGCTGACAGACCAGCAGGGGCAGCGTGGCGATTGGGTGGTATTCGCGCCCGCAGCTACGGGGGCGAGTCCGGTAACACGACCCGCCGACGAGGTGCCGCCGGCAGAGCCGGTGCCGCCAGCCGCTGTGTCATCGCCCGCGGTAGATTCTGCAACCGACAGCGCGGACGTCGCGAACGACGACATCGAGCGGCGCCTCGAGACTCTCAAGCGTCTGCGCGAAAAGGACCTGATCTCGGAAGACGTTTATCGCGAGAAAGTCGACGAGGTCCTGAACGAACTGTAAATCTCAAGGCGTTGGGCACACGCGTCGTGCATCTGCCTGCCTGACCCGTTACTGATCGCGCCGATCCAGTTCTCGCGAGTCCAGTTGTCCATCCCGATTACGATCGAGCCGGTCCCAGTTGTCCGATAGCTGCGCTTCGGCCTCGGCTTCCTCCTGCGAGATCATGCCGTCACCGTCCTCGTCCAGTTCCCCGAGCAGATCGTCGCCAACCGCCTCTTTCTGATGCCGGGTGGACGGCATGTCCTCGGTGCTGCGCGTAGCAGTCGCGCTCGCCGTGTCATGGCCTGTGTGGGACTTGCTTTCGACCTTGGCCAGTTCCTCGGCATCGAGTTGGCCGTCGGCGTTCTGGTCAAGGCTGCTCCACTTGTCGGAAAGACCGGGCTTGGCCTGTGCTTCCTCGCGCGACACGAGCCCGTCCCTGTCGGTGTCCAGCTTCCCTAAAGCATTGCTCTGTATCTCCTTCGTCGCTTCTTCCTGGTGGGGAGTGGACGGAATCCCCTGCCTTGACTGACTCTCCGCGGATGTCGCAGAGTCCTGCGCAACGGCGAATCCTGGAACGGAAAGGATCGACGCCGCGACAGCGATTGTCATGCGTTTCATTGGTGCCTCCTGGTGGTGATTACCTCGAGCGTTTGTTGAGTTCTGCAGCGATTTTCCTGCACGATTAGAACTGCAATCATCATGCCAACCACCGCACAAGCCCCGGCTTACCGCCATGGCTTGTAAACCTTGCAAACGCAAGCGGACAATTCGACCAGGCGAGTGACGCGGCGATGCGTGCTGCGACGAACGTGGCGGATTCGCGGTTGTCGAATCCTGAGACGCAACATCATTGAACGAGGAGACCGTCATCAAACACCAATTCAGCAAGCACCAGTACCGGTGGACTTTACCGATCGCGGTCGCATTAGCGCTGTGGTCGGCACACGCGTCACCACAGGAGGCGGACACCGGGTCCCGTGAAGGCAAGCTTGCCTTCAACGCTTCCTGCCGGACCTGTCATTCGGTCAAGGACGGCGATAACCGCCTTGGCCCCAACCTGCACGACATCGTCGGTCGCGAGGCCGGCTCCGAGGAGTACGCTTACTCCCCGGCGCTCAAGTCCTCAGAGATCGTGTGGGACGCCGCCACGCTCGACCGGTTCATCGAAAAACCGGAAGCGGTTATTTCCGGGAACAACATGAAACCTTACGGGGGCATCAGCGATCCCGAAGTTCGAGCCAGCATCGTCAGTTACCTGGAGGATGCCGGCTCGGAAGAAGCCGCCGAGAGTAATTGACGACCGGTCTCTTCCTGCCGGTCCGTCGTCACTTCAGGACGTGGACGCGTTCATCAGGTGACGTTTGTCGACAGGACGCATCAATGCATTGCTGACCAGCGCGATCGCCAGGAGAGCGGCCATCAGGTACATGGTGCTGTTGTACAGGCTGCTGGTCGGGTCGACGGTTCCTGGCGGTGCAATCGCCATGAGTTTGGCGATGGTCACCGTGTTCTGTTGCAGTAGCAGGTCGAGTTGTTCCAGGCCGGCCCCGAACGTTCGCTCGAATGTCGCAGGGTCGATTTTCGCCGCGAGTTCATCAACGGATTTCCGTATTGACTGCTCGCGCAGAGACGTAATGGCCCAGGGACCGAGAACGCCCGCCGTGCTCCATGCAGTCAGCAAACGGCCGTGAATCCCGCCGACGTACCGCGTGCCGAACACATCCGCGAGATACGCGGGGATCGTGGCAAACCCGCCGCCGTACATCGTGAAGATGATCATCGTCGCCGCGTAGAAGTACACGAGCCATTCCACGGACGGCGAGACGCTGGCCTGCTGCGCGCTGAACGGGATGGAAACGTAGAGCACTATGCCGAGCGCGAAGAAAATCCAGTAAGTAGTGCGCCGCCCGAGATAGTCGGAGGCGCTGGCCCAGAAGAAGCGGCCGAGCATGTTGAAAACGCTGATCATCATTACGTAGGTTGCGGCGAACGCGCCATCGACGATGTGCGGCAACGTCGTGCCGAAAATCTCGGACATCATGGTCCTGGCAACGCCGAGCACGCCGATACCGGCGGTCACGTTGAAACAAAGCACGATCCAGAGCTGGTAGAACTGAGGGGTCTTCAGCGCCTCATCGATGTGCACGTTACCCGAGGTGATCATCCTGGATTCGCGGTGGCTCTCGTCGGGTGGCGTCCATCCCGGCGGTTTCCACCCCGGCGCAGGAAGCCGGTAGGAGAACGCCGCAATCATCATGACGACGAAATAGACCAGCCCCAGTGTGAAAAACGTCTGTGCGACACCGACGGTGCCGGTTTCCGCGAGGTAGACGCCGGGCGGCCCGGCAACAATCATCTGCTCGACTTCGTTCGCACCGACGATGACCGCTTCCCGAAGTTGCCCCGCAACATTCGCAAAACGGATGCCGCCTTGCGTTACCACGTCGACGACGTCGCGCGTGCCGAGATACTCCGGCGCGCGGTAAAAGAACCGGAGAAGGTACTCCTTCGCCGGCGCGCCAATGATTGCGCCGCCGCCGAAGCCCATGATGGCCATGCCCGCCGCCATGCCGCGGCGGTCCGGGAACCACCGGATCAGGGTGCTGACCGGGGACACGTAACCGAGGCCGAGCCCGCAGCCCCCGATGACGCCGTAGCCGAGATATACCAGCCACAACTCGTGCGCCAGGATGCCCAGCCCGCCGACCAGGTAGCCACCGCCCCAGAAACACGCAGCAACGACGCCGACCTTGCGCGGACCGACTTCCTCCAGCCATTTTCCGGCGAATGCCGCGGACAGGCCCAGGAAAACAATCGCGACGGTGAAAATCCACACCACGCTGCTGAGGGACCAGTCGCCGGCGGCGGACGTTACCACGCCTTCGGTCCGGACCAGCGCCGGGTTGTAGATGCTCCACGCATAAACCGAACCGATGCAAAGGTGGATCGCCACCGACGCGGGCGGCACGAGCCAGCGATTGAACCGAGGTCCCGCAATGATGCGTTCTCGCGCGAGAAGTCCAGCCATCATCTCATCCCGATGTTCCGGTTCCGGCTCTATTCCGGCAGCAAACTCCGTCGCGGCGTGGCACCCGGCATCATTCCGTTACGGTGAGCTGCAAGCTATCCACGCCGGTGTTGCCGGACGACGGATCGTATGCGTAGACCGTGATGTCGTACACGCCGGGCAGATCCAGGGAAACCGTGCCAGCGAAGTCACTTGCGGTGCCCGCATAGGCGAGCGGATAACGACCAACCTGCGATTCGCCGCGTTTCACCAGAGCCGCCACTTCGTAATCGTTTGCGTCCCAGAAGAAATCGGGTTTCACCGGGCACCCGCACATCAATGCGACCTCCGCTTCCACCGCGACTCCTTCCCTCGCCTCGGCCAGGCTGACGGACGTCGAAGCCAGGTCACCCTGAATGAAAAACCCCGCGAGTTCGATGACCCACCCGTCGCCGCCCGAAAGGTGCTTGCCCGGCACGACCCACTGCGTCATCGATGTCCGCGTCGCACTGTCGCGGCCTTGCAGCGGACCGAACGCAGTCACCTGCAGGTAACGCGGTTCGTCGAGGTCGAGCGTCGCGCTGAACCCCGCGTCGGCTTCTGCCGCCATGGGGGTGCCTCGTTTGCGCGCGATATCCATGATCCGCTCCGAGTCGCCCGCCACGCCCGCTGTAATGCCCTGTGCGAGAACTTCTCCGCTGACTGCATCGGTGATCGTGACCTGGGCGCCCTCCACGAGGTCACCCACGTACATGGCGTGACGGGCAATGACGCGCACCGTGATTTCCGTCGGCTCCGCCATCGTGCGGACAGCAAACATCGGTGTGGACAAGAGCAGGCACAAAGCCATCGCAGGCATCAGGACGACGCGGGGTTGGGCTGCGGGTGGCGGCATGCTTACCCTCTTGTTTACCTTGCATTTTCGACTGTTCGCGTTGCCCGAGTATAGCACCGGCATCGGGGTCGCCCTGCAGCGCCGCATGCGCGTTCGAAAGGCATGCAGCATCGAATCACCCTGCGAGACCGATGGCGTATGATTGCCGAAAGCACGACGGGTAGGAGGAATGGCAGGCATTTATCGATGGCGCCTTCAATGGCTGTTGCTTTGTCCGGCCATGATTTTGCCGGTGCCGGCTTCGGCGGGTGTTGCCGATGATCGCGCGATCACAGTCGAGAAGATCGCCGACGGAGTCTACGTGCGACCCGGACGCGTCGCGGTGGTGTTCGAAGCAGACAACATCGCCAATACCGGGTTTGTCATCGGCGACCGCTGCGTCGCGGTAATCGATACCGGCGGCAGTCCCGCCGAAGGCCGCGCGCTTGACGCGGCGATCGGAAAGATCACGAAGCTGCCCGTGTGTTTCGTCATCAACACTCACGTTCACCCGGACCACATGCTGGGGAACGAAGCGTTCGAGCGGGACGGCGTGGAGTTCATCGGGCATGAGAACCTGCCGAGAGCGATGGCGCTGCGCGGCGATACCTACCGGCGGCGCGCCGCCGAATATTCAGGAAACGTGGCAAACCCACCGAAAATAGTGCTTCCGGAACGGACCGTCGGCGGCACGGTCCAACTTGACCTGGGACAGCGTATGCTGACCTTGCGGGCTCATGGCACAGCGCACACCGACAATGACCTGAGCATTCTCGACGAGCAAAGCGGCATCCTGTTCGCCGGAGACCTGGTGTTCCTCGACCATCTGCCAGTACTGGACGGAAGCATCAACGGTTGGCTCGACGAGCTCGGGCAATTGATGGATAAGAGCCTGCGAGCCGTTGTGCCGGGCCATGGACCCGCGGAAGCCGAATGGCCGGTGGCCGGCGCGGCCACCGTGGACTATTTTACCGCCCTGCGCGCGGCAATCCGTTCCTGGATCGCGCGTGGCGGGGAACTGGGGGCCGCACAACAAGGGATCGAAGCGGCGGACCCGGAGCGGTGGCGGTTGATCGACCAGTATCACAAGCGAAATGTTGCCGCCGCGTTTGCAGAACTCGAGTGGGAGGATTGACAACATGGGCACGCGAATGAAGCGAGACGCGGCGATGCGTTCTTTTTACATGGCGCTCGTCGTCCCGGCTCTCTTTTCCGGTCTTGCGCACGCAACGACGGTCGAGGAAGACATGGCCTGGACGGGCGGCCTCAAAGCCGCGTATTTTGCCGATCGTGAGATTCTCTCCGACGACCTGATTGTACTGGAGGCACCGCAACGCGCCGAGAACGCCGCGATCGTGCCGGTTTCCATCAAGGCCGGCATCCCGCAGACGGAGGATCGTTACATCCGCACGATCTGGCTTTTTGTCGACAAGAACCCTGGGCCATTGGTCGGCAAGTTCCACTTTACGCCCGCGACCGGCCGCGCCGACCTTGGCCTGCGACTGAGGGTTGATGCGTACAGCCCGGTGCGCGCGATCGCGGAGACCAACGACGGACAACTGCATATGAGCAGGCGCTTCGTCAAGGCAAGCGGCGGTTGTTCCGCGCCCGCTTCGTCCGACCCCGACGCTGCCCGCGAGGAACTCGGCAGAATGAAATTCCTGGTTCGCCACAAGGACGCCGAAGAGAATTCGACCAGGGTAGAGGGCAACCCGCCGCCTTCCCTCGCGCAACTGATGATTCGCCATCCGAACCGCAGCGGCTTCCAGATGGATCAGGTCACCCGCCATTACGCTCCGGCCGAGTTCGTCAAGGAGGTAACGGTGAGCTTTGAGGGGGAAGAGATATTCCGCGCTGAAACCAGCTTCGCGATCAGTGAGAATCCCAGCTTTCGCTTCTACTTCGCGCCGCGGCAGGAAGGCGCCGTCACGGCCGTGGTAACCGACACCGAAGGCAGGGAGTTCAGCGAAACCTACGATGTATCATCGGTGACAGGCGACGTTGCAGCAAGGCGCTGAGTGGCCGTGGCGAGCCCTCGACGCTTGCACGACCGGCTCGGCCGGTTGCTGTTGCTGTCGGCCCTGCTCGTTGCGGGCGGCGCGGCAAGCGCGGCGCGGACGCGGTCAGCCGCGGATCAGCCCGCGGCGCCCGGCACATATGTCTGGGTA
>Ga0299914_10003138_pt1 | contig 11620 bp, 7 predicted proteins | sample RVTome_10_FD_201361 | JGI IMG/M metagenome (GOLD analysis project Ga0299914, IMG submission 201361) | Soil microbial communities from uranium-contaminated site in the Upper Colorado River Basin, Wyoming, United States - RVT153D57 (version 2) ... | reverse complement strand
CGGCCGCTACCGTTTCCGGTGACCCGGCCGAGACGATCTGGCCACCCTTTACACCGGCACCCGGGCCTAAATCCACCAGCCAATCGGCATCGCGCATTGTCTCTTCGTCATGCTCTACTACCAAGACGGTGTTGCCCATGTCGCGCAACTGCAGCAGTGTATCCAGCAGTGCCCGATTGTCCCGGGCATGAAGGCCAATTGAAGGCTCATCCAAAATATAGAGCACACCGACCAGGCCACAGCCAATCTGGCTGGCCAGGCGGATGCGTTGGGCTTCGCCCCCTGACAGGGACGGGGCTGACCGATCTAGGGTTAAATAGTGCAGCCCTACATTGAGCATAAATTGCAGCCGATCCCGGATTTCTTTGAGCACTTCTTCGGCAATCTCGAACTGTTCCTCGTTTAGACCTGACAGGTCTCGCTCGCTATCTCCATTTACTGAATGCTGTTTACCGTTCACCGAATACCGGTTACCGTCCACCGGATATTGCTTGCGGTATAGTCCCATGACCCATTCGTGGGCTTCGTCAATAGCCAGGGAGGAGACGGCCGTGATTGTCTTCCCGCCTACTGTTACTCCCCGCGCCTCTGGCCGCAAACGGGTCCCCTGGCAGCTTGGGCAAGGCTGCTGACTCATAAAACTGGCATAATAGCGCCTTGTCCCTTCGGATTTTGTCTGGTGGAACAGCCGACTAATATTATAAATAATCCCCTTCGCCGGTCGCCAGCTTTCTCCTTGCCAACTGCTCTCCTCTGTGTCACCTTCCCAGGTAAAGCGAATCTTCTCGTCACCGGAACCATACAGCAGTACATGGCGGAACGATTCCGGCAAATCTTGCCAATTTAACTCCAAATCTACCCCATAGTGGTCGGCCATCGCCTGTAAGGTGCGCCGTCCCCAAGAGGTGGGGCTTTTCTTGCGGAAATCTTTGTACCAGGGTGAGGCGTTATCCAACAACGAGACGGTGGGATCGGTGATGATCAATTTGGGGTCAACCTGCATCTGGCTGCCGATGCCATTGCATTCGGGGCACATGCCCAGGGGTGAGTTGAAGCTGAACAATTGGGGTGACAGTTCAGGGAAGCTGAAGCCACAGTGGGCGCAGGCATTGTGTTCACTGAGGGATAACTCTTCGCCACCCAAATCGGCAATGAGCAGGCCGTCACCAGCTTTGAGTGTCGTCTCTACTGAATCAATGAGCCGCGTGATAAAGGATTCATCAGGCTCCTGGGGTACGGCGAGGCGATCCACGATTAGTTCAATGGTATGCTTCTTTTTTTTGTTGAGGGTGGGCAGTTCGGTGCCTAGTTCGACCACTTTGCCATTGACACGGGCGCGGATGAAGCCATCTTGGCGGGCCTGGGCCAGGGCGTCGGCGTGGGTGCCTTTGCGGTTGCGGGCGATGGGGGCCAGGAGTTGGAAGCGGGTGCCGGCGGGTAAATGGGCCAGTTGGTCGGCGATTTGTTGGGGGCTTTGGGGCCTCACTTCACGGCCGCATTGGGGGCAGTGAGGGATGCCGATGCGGGCGTATAGGACGCGCAAATAATCCATCACCTCGGTCACTGTGCCTACTGTGGAGCGGGGATTCTTGCTGACGGCTTTTTGCTCGATGGCGATGGCTGGGCTGAGGCCAATGATGGCATCTACTTTGGGTTTTTCCATTTGTCCCAGAAATTGGCGGGCATAAGCGGAGAGGCTCTCCACGTAGCGACGCTGCCCCTCGGCGTAGATGGTGTCGAAGGCGAGGGAGGATTTGCCGCTGCCACTGACGCCGGTGAGGACGACGAGTTTGTTGCGGGGTAAGGCGACGTCTATGTGTTTGAGATTATGCTGTTGGGCACCGCGAATAATAATCTTGTCTGGTTCCATAGTATGTTTGTCTGAAAAGTATTGGTGAGGATATTTTTATGTGAACATGCGTTCTATGTGTATTGCTGTATTGTAGCATAGTTGAGCTTTTGCTCACAATGAAAAAACAGCTTAATGGCCAAATATGACACCTTTTGTCAGGATTAGGCGTGCCCGTCAAATTTGAGTGAAACAGTATACAACATGGGTGGATGGTTATGTTATACTGCACGTTCGGAAATAGCCTCCCGAAGGTTTCCAAACCCCTGGGAGGTTGTCATTAGAAATTTATGAAAGTACCGGAGCCGAATCGAACCTGGCAAGATGAGAAGTACCAACGTCTGCTGCGGAATGACCCCACAGCCTTTGCTGAACTATGTGAGCAGATCTTGCCTCATCTTGTTGCCTTTTTGCAAAGCATATTTCCGCAACAGGAAATCCATAATCTGGAAATGGTGGCTATTGATGTGCTTTTACGCTTTCAGGCTAAACCGGAAAAATATGATCCGCAAAAATTGAGCCTGGCTGCTTATCTACGCATGGCAGCGAGAGGTGATGTGTTGAATTTGCTGGATAAAAATCGTCGCCGTGAGCGACGTTTGGTAAACCTGGAGGATTTGAGTGCAGAATCTGAGGGAAATCCTATTGAGGAACATTTTGCCTTAGATGAATGGCTAGAACAGCATACAGACCTGTCTCGTCAAGAACTATTGGCTGCTTTGGATGCTGAATTGGATCCCAGTGACAAAGACATATTGCTGTTGATGATGGAGGGTGTGCGTGAAACGCATCGTTACGCGCAGGTGATGGGGATAACCTATCAGGATGAGATGGAGCAAAGGCGAGAGGTAAAAAGAGCCAAAGATCGCCTTATCAAACAGTTGCAGCGTTTTGGGCAGCACATTGGCAAGAGCGGCTCGTGATCGGTTTTCTATTTTGTCGAACTTGGGCATCAGGTTCGGAACTATATGTAGTTGTAGTGGATGAACTGGGTATGGTGATACCTAAAAGGTCTTCTTAATATGTCCGACTTGTTAATTAAAATGGCGCAAGCCGCAGCAGAAGAGGAAAGGTTGTTCGCTTCTTATATCCAACGGTATGCTTTGAAAAAATCGCTCTCCTGGGATGAAGTAGCTGATTGCTTGCAGATTAGTGGAGACCAGTTAGCAAGACTGGCTTTATGTAGGCGTCCTCAACCGTCTTTGTTTACCGGTGGTATTATGCAGGTGGCTGATTATGTCGGCATGGAACGTTCGGCGCTGAAAGCGTTTGTGGTTGAAGTTGAAGGTCGGGAAATGGTCCCGACAAAGCAGATGACAAGCCGGCCTTCAACTATGATACGTGGCCGTCGCAAAGGGAGTGTCCTGACTATGCTGTTTAGGCAGCGCAGTTGGGCTGTTGGGGCGGTTGCTTTGCTGTTTTTGTTGTTGGGGGCTTTTGTTTTCGCCCAACCCAAAAATGCGGTGGCGGCTACACTGGTCGTTAATGAGGGGCAGGCAACAGTAGTACAAGCAGGGGCCAGGAATGCCAATCAAGGAGTGATTGTCCCGACGAACGAGGTCTTAACGGTGAGTGCGGGTGATCAGATTTTCCTGGCGGCCTCTTCTAGCGCCCAACTCCTGCTGATTGATGGCAGCACTATTGACCTGGCGGCCGGGACGGAGATAAATGTAGATGAACTGGCGATTGACGAGGCCACGTACCGGGTTCATTTAAGGATGTTGGCCGGGCGGACAGTCAGCCGGGTAGTGACTGTTTTAGGTGTGGGAGAACGTTTTGAAATTAGCACGCCATCATCAACGGCTTCGGTGCGCGGCACGATTTTTACGGTGGCTTATATTTCGGCCGATGAAACGTTTATCTCTTGTGATGAGGGCCAGGTTGAGGTGTTTTTAGAGGGTCAGGCGGCGCAGTTTGTGGCAGCGGGAATGGAAGTGACGGCGGTGGCCGGCCAACCACTTGTGGTAATGCCCCAGCCAGCACCCGAGGCACCACCGGTGGCAACGCCTACAAGTGTACCGTCCCCGACGGCCGTTGAGGTGGAGGAAGAGGAATTGGCCGAACCAGACGAGCCAGTTGAGGCCGAGGCAACTGAGAGCGAGGCAGTTGACGACAAGCAACAAAATAAACCTGAGGACGGGTCTGACCCCAATGATTTTCTGGTTCCCCCCGGCCCGCCGGAGCAGGTGCCTGGTCATACGCCTGATGATCCCCCGGGAGTTGGTGAGCCGCCACAAGGCGAGGGTGATGTGCCAGCCAATGATAATAGCAACGGAAATAATGGCAATGGCGGTCCCCCAGAGCAGGTGCCGGGCAATACTCCTGGCGAAACACCTGGTAACGGTGCGCCACCTCCCGGCGGGGCGGAGCAACCGCCCGGTAACGGACTTGACAATAATGATAATAATAATGGTGGAGGTAACTCTTCAGGGGGTGGAAACAACAATGGTGGAGGCAATAACGGCAACGGGGGCCAGAATAATTAAATCAGGCTGATATTTCAAATATTGATTCTAGATGGGCATCACCGGCAGCGGAGAGGGCGGGTGATGCCTTATTTTTTGCACCTGTATCCAGTCTGTCGTAAGTGGCGCGAGTGATAAGTATCTGATCGGGTGCGGCCAGAGTGATTAAATGGGTAGCTGTTTCCAGGGGGGCACCGATAACGGTGTAGGTATCACGCGGGGAGGTACCAGTGTAGCCAACTATAACCCGGCCGGTATCAATGGCATAACGGCCGGCCACAAATGATCCTGACTGATTCGTAGAAAGGGAGGATGAGAAGGTATGGAGATGATGTCTAATTTTGACGGCCGTGGCTATGGCTCGTTTCTCATGGTCCGTTTGGGGCAAGGGGGTATTAAATATGGCAACCACCTGTTGGTTGCTGGCTGTTATGACAGCTCCATCTTGAGCAAACAGTATTTCTGTAATCGTGTCCACACATTCCTTGAAGAGAGCCATGACCTGATCTGGCTCATATACCAGCGTATAATCCTGTTTGTAATGTAGGTGAATGACTAATACGGTGACTATTTGTTCCTGACCATCCAGTTTGAGCCGGCCTTGTTTAACGGCGGTTAAGGCTCGCTGGGTCAACTCTGGTGAATGGTGATTGGCAAATAGATGCAGCATTTCGCGGTGGCGGCGAGTTTCGATAGCATAACGGTAGGTCGTTACAGCGAGGTAGCTGCTGGCTACTGTCAAGAAAGGCAGCAAAATGTCGAGCATGACGGCCTGAGTGTCGAAAAGCCAACTGGTGAATAGAAAGTAAATCAGGCCGACTGCACCGGTCAGGACCAGGCCAGACCAGGGGCGGGTGCAGAGGAGACCTGTCACAGTGCCGAGTAGGAGCAAAATAGTGATTCGGGTCAGGTCATTGGGGCGAATGATAAATTTGTTCGACCAGATGGCTTCGATGGTATTGGCCAGGATTTCTACACCGTACATGGGCCGACCCTGGCTAACGGCCGTTAAGTAACGATCCGGTTCAGCAGTGGCCATTATACCAATCAAAACAATCTTATTGCGAAACAAAGCTGGATCTACCTCGCCATTCAATACATCCAGGTAGCTGACGGTGTGAAAGGTGGTGAAACCGGACTGCGCCGGTGGCCCGGCATAATAGAGACTCATTTCTCCAAAAGGGCCTACAGGAATTTGGCGGCCCACTGCTGATAAAGAGCCATTTTGTGGTTCGGGAAGTGGCTGGCTTTTCACGCCCAGAAAAAGCTCAAGGGCGCGAATGGCAAGGCTGGTATATGGTTGGTTGCCAATGGTGATCGTGGTAGGTACACGCCGCACATACCCATCATTATCGTGAAGAATGTTGACATGCCCAACAGATGTTGCCGCTAAAAAATCTGCCTGGGGAAAAAGACCAGCTTCATAGGTCAGGCTGCCAGGAACAGTATGAAAAGCATCGCCCTGACCGGAAATGGGCTGAATTATATTGCCGGCACTTTCCATAGCTGCCAGTAAGGGGGCATCGTCGGCCGTATTGGAACTGAAGATGAAATCAAAGACAATAACTTTGACTCCGGCTGTTTGCAATTGTTGGATCAGATCAGCATGAAGTGAGCGTGACCAGTCATCCCAACGACCGTAAAAGGCCAAACTTTCATCATCCACCGCCACAATGGTCACGATATTGCTGACCGGGTACGGAGCCAGTAGGCCGTCACGCATTTGGGCATCTACTCGAGAGAAAAGCCCAACGAGCATCAACAAGCTAAAGAGTGTGCCTGCCAGAAATCCTAACAAAGCTCTTGACCAGGATAAACCGGCTCTGTCTTCGAGGAGCTGCTGGCGAAGGGCCTTCAGCCAGAGACGCAGGCGAATATGTAGGGGGATAATGGATGGTAGGGTGCCGGACACGGACTGAATTTCCTGCAATATGTTCAGGAAATGGGTTGGCTCCACCTGATCTTGTTTTTCTAGCAGGGTCTGAACGGCCGTTTCACTGCCAACCCGGGCAATAAGCTGTGCCGCACGCCGCGCAGCGGCATTGTTACTGAGAGCGAATGAGGCTAATCTGGCATCACCTTCGGCCGTAAAACCGACTGGCTGCCAGGTGTGCTTTTCACGAGCTACACTTTCCAATGTGTCAAAGGCGCGGCGGCGAACGGCCGTACTTGTCCCTGCGACGACTAAATCGAGCAAATGATCGAGGAGTCTGGCTGAAAAAGTAATCCCGGGCGACCCCTGTAAGGTCAGCAACAAATTCATCGCCCGATTGGCTACGGCTCTATCTTTGTGCAACAGGGTTTTTTCGCAGATTCGTAAGCGGGCCTGGGCATCTGTTACTTGCTGCCACCAATAACTGAGACGATAATCGTGGCCTATCGCGCCTGTCAGCATAAATTGACGCAGATCCTCATCACGAACAAGGCCATCTATGTCCTCCTTGCTGTAGGCTGAATCTAAATAGGCCAGATGTGTTAAAGGGATATCCAGTGGTTCGCAAGCTTGAGCCTGCAATGTTTGCCACAACTGCCGGGCATTCTGGGCCTCAACCAAATCCTCGTGCATAATGGGCGGGGCTGTATAGAGGTCAGCAAAATGCTTTTGGCTGATGCTGGCTGATGCTGCTATTAATAGTTGGAGGGCCTCGCGGGCTGAAGCAGGGCGCTGATGCCAATCGAAGGCGGTCAGTTGGCGCAAGGCTTGGGTTATGGCCGGGGGCAAACCGGTACGGATCTCATGAATATCGGGCAGTTCTAGCGATTCATGGAACTGCTGCGTTGCCAGATTGGTTGTGCCATCCCAGGGAAGTTGGCCGGCCAGCATCTGATAAACGACAACCCCCAGGCTGTAAATATCAGCCTGAGGGGCTAGTGGGGCGAAGGTATGCTGCTCATAAGGGGCATAAGGACCGGTGCCGCGTCCAGTGTGTAAGGAGACGGTATCTTCGGAGAGGCGTTTAGCCAGGCCAAAGTCAGCCAGATAGATTTGCCGCTGGCTGCCCAGTAAGATGTTGCCCGGTTTTAGATCGCGATGGACGATGCCCTGGCGGTGAAGGTAATCTAAGGCCAGCGCAATCTGGGCCGTAAAGTGCAGCGTCTCTTCTAAAGATAAAGGGTCATTGGTGAGTAGATCAGCCAGTGAACCCAGCGGAGTGTAGCGCATGACGAAAAAGTAATGGGAGCCAGATGAGTCAAATTCATACAGAGGTAGGATGTTGGCGTGGTCGAGGCTGGCGATAAGGTGAACCTGTCGTTCAAATTCACGGGATACGCGGGCACCATTTGCGCCTGGTTGGCCCAAATTGTTCAAAATTTTAACGGCCACAACGCGTTGGCGACGGCTATCCAGCCCTGACCAGACTTGCGCTTCACCGCCTTGGCCAATGCGCTCAAGCAGTGTGATTTCGCTCAAACGGTCACCCCGGCTCAGTTGGTTTTGAAGGGGCATTGTTAGCAATGGTTGATCGTGCATTGAGTTATCCCAAAGTTATAGTATGATTATACACGAGTAGAATAATTTGAAAGTAAGGGGCACTTTCAAAAGTGCTGCTCACTCATGAGCAAAGTTAAAAGCAACTATGGCTCAAATGAAGGTTTGGCCGTTTTGTCAGTTAGAACATGAATCACATGTTGAGCCTGGAATTAACGCTAGAAGCCCTGGATTCTTAATTTCCCGGTGTCCGGTCGTTTTCTCACCTTGCGTATTTGTTCACCCTTGTATCACGATTGCTTGGCGGTTAGCATACCCAGGCCCAGGCCAATAAGCAGGCCAACGGCTGCCCAAAGGGGTGTTTGTTGGCTGACCCACTGTATTTCTTGGAGGGTGAATTCGGGGCCATGGGCATGGAGACCGGTTTTGATGGCCATGAAGACGAGGGTGAGCAGGCTGCTGCCCAAACCGAAGAGGAGGCCGATGATGGCGGTTAGGCCCAACCACCTGGGCCAGGAGATCACTCGCCCACGACCGTATTTTTGCAGAAGATGGAGGAGGGAAACGGCCGTGACCCCCACTCCCATCAGCATTACCCGCCACAAGGCTCCTTCGAGGCTAATCCATATGGCGGCGTAAATGCCCATTAGGACGGTGATGAATTTGAGGCCAGGAATTTTGGCGGGTATGTGCATGGCTGATACTGTCTGATAGTACAGGCTAAGATAGCCTGGTTATGGTAAAATGTTTGTTTTAAGGTTATCGAACAGGGATGTTCGATTTACAGTGGTCGGACAGGGATGTCCGATTTACGGATATTGAACAGGGATGTTTGTTTTATAATTGAGGAGAAATTCACGATGTCTAATGATCCAATTAAAGATGTTTTGCACCGGATGCCCTATGGTTTTTACAGTATTACTTCGCGGCATGGTGATGATGTGAATGCCATGGTGGCCAATTGGCTGATGCAAGCTTCGTTTACACCCCGCCTCATGGCGATGGGCTTCGCTAAGAAGTCTTATTCCTATGATCTGATTAAAGAGAGTGGTGTATTTGCCGTGAACCTCTTTCTGAAGGGAAATGAGGAAGCGATGACGCCTTTTACGAAGGCACGGGCCAAACGGCCGGATAAGATGGAGGGCGCTGAATATACACCCGGCCCGGAAACGGGCTGTCCTATTTTGGCGGAAGCGGCCGCTTACCTGGAATGTAAAGTGGTAAAGTTTATAGACATTGGTGGTGATCATGACATTATGGTGGGCGAAGTGATTAATGCTGGTGTTATCAAAGAGGGGGATGTGAATGATACGCTCACTTTGCCCCATGTTGGTTGGAGTTATGCGGGCTGAGTGATTTGAAGGGCGAGGGGTGAGGGGGAAGAGCGAAGAGCGAAGGGCGAGGGGGGAAGGGCGAGAGATCGCTCTTCGCTTTTCAATCTTAAGGGGCTGCCGGGGTTACTACCAAGCCTTTCGGCACTTCCTGCTCGAAGGGGGGTGGGGTGGGTATTGTGCCGTCGGAGAAAATCACATTCTCAAAGCCCAGTCCATTCATAAAATTGAGAATAAATGTTTGTCCGTTGTAGTTGGCCGTGCTGAGGATGTCGCTTTCTTCGGCGGCTGTTAAGATTTCTTGTTCAGCGACTCGGCGTACTTGTGTTTCCAGTTCCGGATCGGCGCGGGTCAGGAGGCCGGTGTCGCGGTCAGCCACATAGGATTTTTCGTTGTCCAGCACCGGCAAGTCGGTGAAGATTTGGGCTTCCGGCAGTTGAATCATCACTGTGTCGGGATCTACGACGTGTATATCGTCGGGCGACATTTGGGCGAAGTCTATGCCGGCCACGACTTTGCCATGGGCGACGAAGATGAGAGTTTCGCCTAAGGCTCCCCATAAAATATCCTGGCCTGATTCGGCCGTTACGATTTTCTCTAGTTCATAAGAGGCTGTTTCCAGGCGAGCCAGATCATTGATCTGGGTGACTATAGTGGACGGGTTGGGTAGGACGACGGCCGTTGCGGGGATCACTAATTGTCGCACCAGGTCGGACATCGGCCCGACTACGCCCTCATCTACGCTGTTTATGCCTCTAATTACTATATAAGCGGCGAAGGAAGCCAGGACAAAGAAGATAATTAAGAAAACATACATCACTTTCCGTAACATAGTACTGCTCCTTATTACCACCTGAATGGTGGCTTTCGATGTGGGCGATTTACAGCCCATCCTCCCGGAGGTTTTAAACCTCCGGGAGGATTACTAATCGTAGCGCAAGTTACTGTTTTGTGTCCACAGTGCCTATACGCGCTACTCCTATAAAACTCTCAGATGGCCAGAGTTACGCTTTTTTGCCTAACGGTTCATTTAGAGGAAAATAGGGTCATGTTAGTCGCTACTTGCACGATCAAGCTGCGTTTGGAGGGGGTTTACTCTTTGAAGGAGAAACGTCGAATTCTCAAATCGGTGCTGGCGCGGCTGCCGCAGCGTTTTAATCTGGCGGTGGCGGAAGTGGAGTGCCAGGATGTGTGGCAGACGGCGGTTATCGCTCTGGTGACTGTAGGCAATGATGATGGTTATTTGCATGGCTTGCTGGAGAAAGCTGTGGCCTGGATTGAGCGTGAACGGCCGGATGTACCGATTGATGATTATTGGATTGAGTTTCGTTGAGGGTGTGGGGAGGGGGGAGGGGGCGAGTGGGGAGTGGGCGAGTGGCGGGTGAGGGAGTGGGGAGGGGGCGAGTGGGCGAGTGGGGAGGGGGGAGTGGCTGAACAGTGGGTGAATGTATGATGGGGGGTTGTGGTTGCCGGGTATAATGGGGGGGAACTTTTCACGGAGTCTTTGCGTATACTTACCATGAACCAAGCCAAAAGATTTCACCCTTCTCTGCTTCTCTTATTCATCGCCCTGCTTCTAACGGTTGTTCAATCAGTTTCAGCGCAGCAAGATGAGCCGGCGGCTGGAGCTATAAGCCTGGTGGCTGAGGCTGGTTTTGATGGCTATTATAAAGGCCAGTTTTGGCTGCCGGTGCAGGTGACGGCGGCTAACAGTGGCCCGGCGGTGGAGGGCGAAATTCGGGTTGTCGTAGATAATAGTGTGACCAGCGATCCGCTAGTTTATAATACGCCTATCAGTTTGCCCACCCAGTCGAATAAGCGTGTTACTCTCTTGCTAAATGTGGTCAATAGTGGCGTTCCGGCCTACAGTGTCGAGCTGCTCGATGAAGATGGGACGGTGGTGGCCCGCACTTTGACGAATAATCTCCGGATGGAGGCTTTTGATAATCTGCTTTATGGGGTCGTCAGTACGGATGCCGGCGAGTTGGATTTCCTGGAAAATGTGAGAGGTGGGCGGAGTGATGCGGCTGTGGCTTTTCTGGATATTGAGGATTTGCCACCTGTGGCTGCGGCCTGGAACGCGCTGGATATTGTGCTTTTTAATGATGTGGATACGGGGCAGTTAACGGCCGAGCAGTTGCAGGCCCTGCAAGGTTGGGTCGGCACGGGGGGACAGTTGATCGTGAGTGGTGGGCCTGGCTGGCAGAAAACGGCGGCTGCTTTTAGCGATATGCTGCCTGTTACTCTGAGCGGGAGTGAATCGGCCGCAGACTTGCCAGCTTTGAGCAGTGCTTTGGGCTTCCCTTTCCGTGACCCTGGTCCCTATCTATTGGCGGCCAGCAGCCTGCGCAGTGGTGAACTGTTTTATCATCAAGATGGTCTGCCCCTGTTGGCGGGGCATAGATGGGGGCGCGGGAGTGTTTATTTCTTGGCCCTGGACCCCAAGTTAGCCCCTTTGCTCGATTGGGATGGGACTGAGGTGCTGTTTAACACGATTGCCAGCAGTACCCCGACTTTGCCTCCCTGGAGTGCAGGTGTGCAGGGT
>Ga0299914_10003137_pt1 | contig 11622 bp, 13 predicted proteins | sample RVTome_10_FD_201361 | JGI IMG/M metagenome (GOLD analysis project Ga0299914, IMG submission 201361) | Soil microbial communities from uranium-contaminated site in the Upper Colorado River Basin, Wyoming, United States - RVT153D57 (version 2) ... | reverse complement strand
CGGTGTAGTCGTCGAACAGCGAATGGTCGCCATAGAAGGAGCACGCGTCCTGCGTGATCGGATCGAGGAGCTGACCGAGGGCCGAGAATGCCTTGCCGTAGATCGAGTGCGCATGGGCGGCCGCCTGCACGTCGGGTCGGGCTGCGTGAACCTGGGAGTGGATGGCGAAGGCGGCCTTGTTGACGTCGTACTCGCCTTCGACCACCTCACCCTGCTCGTTCACGAGGATGAGGTCGCTGGCGCGGATGTGTTGGAACGGCACGGCGAACGGATTGACCCAGAAGTGATCGGTCAGCTCGGGATCGCGGGCGGTGATGTGTCCGGCGACGCCTTCGCTGAAGCCGAACTGGCCGAACAGGCGGAATCCCGCGGCGAGCCTTTGCTTGATGTACGCGCGCTCGTCGACGACGTTGTCGAACTGCGGCACCGAGTACGGGATGGGCTTGCCCACGACACGATCCTCCTGATGAGCTCGACCATCGAGTCTACGACTCTGTGCTGTGCGAGCGACATGGAGGGCACAGTTGACCGGCTCGGAACGGCGTGGTTGGCTTCGGGCGACAACCGAGCACCTTTCGCCCTGGTCGGGGAAGCCGGTCGAACACCGGCGCTGACCCGCAACCGTGGACGTGCCAGACGCTGCTGCGTCTGTCGCACGTGAGCCGGAACACCGAGTGGGGCGGAGGCTCAAACATCACCCGTCGTGGAATGCGGGCTGAGCCAGATCTCTCACGCACGTGAGGTTCCCGGCCGCGACGACCACGGAAGGAGCCCACGTGAGACCCAGAGTGTTAGTTGCCATCCCGATCATCGCGATCGTCCTCGGCGCGCTGGTGCCGACGGCAGGAAATGCGGCGACCGCCGGGGAGCGAACAGCCTCGACACAGGCCGCCGCCGGCTGGCTGGCCGACCAGTTCACCGATGAGGGGTTCATCGCCGATGTCAACGGTGACCCCGATTTCAGCAACACGGCGCAGTCCGCATTGGCGCTCGCCGCGGCCGCGATCGAGGAGGCCGCGTTCGATGCCGCGGTCGCGTTCCTTGCTGCGAACGTCGATGCGTACGTCTCACCGGGTGGTGCCGACGACAGCGTCGGCGCGCTCGGGTACCTGCTCCTGGTGGCCGACGCGGCGGGTGACTCTGGGACCGACTTCGGCGGGCAGGATCTGGTCGCGCGTCTCCAGGCGACGTTGGGGACCTTCGAAGCGGGCTTGTACGGCGCGACCGATCCAACCTTTGACGGCGCCTTCCGGCAGGGGTTGGCGATCCTCGGCCTGCTCGCGCACGACGTATCTCCCGACGCTGCTGCCACCACGTGGCTGACCGATCAGCAATGTGGTGCCGGCTCACCGTCCGAATCGATCGGAGGATGGGAGCCGTATCGAGCCGACACCAGCGTGCCGTGTGGGCCGCCGGACCCGATGAACTTCACCGGGCCCGACAGCAACTCGACTGCACTTGCCGTGGAGGCACTCGCGGCCGCAGGTGTGACGCCGCCGAACGACGCCTTGGCGTTCCTCGACGGGACCCAGGACCCGAGTGGGGGTTGGGGCTTCATCAGTGGTGTCGTCGTCGACCCGAACTCGACCGCGCTCGTCGTGCAGGCGCTCGTGAGCAGGGGAGAGGACCCGGAGAACGCGCCGTGGCTCGAGAGCGCGGGATCGCCGTACGATTCGCTGCTGTCGTGGCAGATCGGCGGTGACGCCGACCCGCTCGACGTCGGTGGCTTCGCGTCTCCGTTCAGCGATGGCTTTCCCGATCAATTCGCCACACAGCAGGCGGTCTGGGGTGTGGCCGGGTTGGCGTTCCCGTTCGGGCCGGTGGTCTTCAGCTCATCGAATGAGACGTCGACCACAGCGCCGCCGAGTACGGCGCCGGACGGTGGAAGTACTGCCGCGGTGCCCGTACGACCGAGGCTGACCGGCTGAAGTCAGCCGGCGACGCCGGAGCCGATGTGGCTGTACTTGCTCGACACCTGGGAGCCGAGGAAGGTGACCGCCGCGATGCACACGATGGCAATCAGTGCGACCAGCAGGGCGTACTCCACAAGCGACGCGCCGCGGTCCTTCGAACCTCGGCTCGAGACCCACGCCCATACGTACTGGCAGCCGAGCAGCATCTTGATCGTTCCTCCTGTGCGCGACGTCGCTACTGCATCGACGGATTCGTGGACGCGATTGAGCGGTGCTCGCTTCACCGGCGCAGGTGGGTTACTTTCGTCACGTGACGAAATTGTCGCCCGGTCGCACCGTGGCTGTGGGGGAGGCTCGTTGCCGCTGGTGTGGCCGGCGGGTGGCAGCGGCCGCGGGGCGAGGCCGACCAAGAATCTATTGCCGGCAAAGTTGTCGCCAGGCGGCCCACATGGCGCGGAAGTTGGCCATGGCGCACGGCTTGGCGGAAGGCGACGTGATCGTGTCGCGAGATGCGCTCGACGACCTCCAGAGCCGCTTGTACTGCCTGCAGGCGGCGCTGGAGGACGTGGATCGAGACCTCGAGGCATCGGCCGAGCCGGCCGATGTCGCCGAGGCGCTGCGCTGGGTTCTCGACAACGCCCGACCCTTGGCCGAGGTGTGGATCGAGCCCCGCACCGCCGACCTGTCCTGAATATCGTCACGTGACGAAAAGTGGACAGCTCGGCACCCTCGAGCTGGAGAGTGGCCCGACGGCGCCCGGCTCCATGCGTAGCGTGCGCGGTCATCGCCCGCGCGAACTGCGCACAGAAATAGCGGCTTCGCGTCGTCAGCGTTCAGGCTACGCCTGGAGAAGGTGGGCAGAGGGATGCGGGCCCTTTAGAACGAGCCGCCAACTTTACGTAACGAGGATTATGGGCGGTCTGGGTCGCCGGCACGGGAGGCGCAGGTAGGCGCGAGACTCCCCACCATGCGCGTCTATATCTCGGTCGACATGGAGGGAGTCAGCGGGGTGACCCGCTGGCAGGACGTGATCGCAGCTGGACAGGACTACCAGCGGGCGCGGTCGTGGATGACCGCCGATGTGAACGCGGCCATCGCCGGTGCCCGGTCAGGAGGTGCGACCGAGTTCGTCGTGGAGGAGAACCACGGCGTGGAAATGCTGTGCAATCTCGTGCTCGACGAGATCGATCCGGACTGCGACGTCGTGCGAGGCATTCCGCGAGCCGGATCCACGACCGCCGCCGCGCTCGACGATTCGTTCGACGCCATGTTTCTCGTCGGGCATCACGCCAAGGCGGGTGATCGCGTCGGCTTCTGCGCGCACACGATCAGCTACGAGCGGTACAAGTCGGTGCGGGTGAACGGACATCCGGTTGGCGAGGGTGAGATCTTCGCCATCATGGCGGCCCAGCAAGGCGTGCCGTCCGCACTCGTCACTGGTGACGACATCGTCACGACAGAGATGGCCAAGGTGTGCCCCGGCATCGAAACGGTCGTCGTCAAGCAGGCTCTCAGCCGCACCGGCGGACGGATCATTCCGCCAGAACGAGCGCAGCGCCTCATACGTGATGGTGCCCGGCGAGCCATCGAACGGACGAAGCAGCGTGAGATCGCAGTGATCGACGTGACTCCCCCGTTCGATATCGAGGTCGAACTGCGTGAGCCTCTGCGCGACGAGATTCGCGAGAGCATCAACTCACATCATCCCGAGTTCGTCGTGCGCGGCGATCGCACGCTGGCCTTCGTTCACGACGACATGTCCGTCGCTTACCGAATGGCGGCGGTGAGCCAGGTGCTCGAGGCCGAGGGGCGCGTGCGCAGCTACTAGGTAGGTGGCTCAGCGACGGCTGACAGCTCGCCGGCCAAGTGACCGGTGTCGTTGTAGCGCCGCAGTATCCAATTGCTGTCGGCAACCACGAGGTGACTGATCGAGGCATTGTCGGCTCCGCCGAACGCGAACGGCTTGCCGCCAGTGCAGTGAGCGAGCAGACAGCCGATGACGCCCCCGTGCGAGACGACGACGACACGTTGGTCGGGATGGCCCTCGACGATGCGCTCGATGGCAGTCACTGTGCGGGCGCGTAGTGCGTCGCTGGACTCGGCCCCTGGAATGTGGCCCCACTCCCCCTCCGAGATGACCTTCCGGAAGGCAGGATCACCCTCGGCGGCCTTCTGCCGGTAGAGGCCGCCCTCCCACTCACCCAGGAACACCTCACGTAGGTCCCGTTCGACGATCGGCTCGAGACCCAGTCGGCCCGCCAGCGGTGCGGCCGTCTCGTGCGTTCTGCGGAGGGTTGTCACATAGATGGCGTGGATGTCTTCTTTGGCCAGACGCACGCCGAGCTGCTCGGCCTGCCAACGGCCTTCCGGTGCGAGCTCGGGGTCGCCATGACCGTCGTTGAGGGCGAATCGTTGGCCCGGACGCGCGGGCGCAGACTCGCCGTGGCGCACCACGAGGAGCTCGGTCGCGCCAGCCGGTGGGCGAAATCGGTATTGGCGGTACTCGACGGGTGCTTCCGACATGATGCGGAGCATAGAGACCGCGCGGCGGGCAGCGAGCTGATTAGGGCATGAGTGGTCATCGTCGCCGCGAGTCATTCGCCCCTCGTTCTGCCCAGCCGATAGCGTTCTTGCCCTATGCCCCGCAGGATCGACGTCGAGTTGACGAGCGAGCGCGCCGACGGAACGTGGACGTGGCGCGCGGCGGGCGCGAAGCAACCCAAGGGTGATCTGGACGGCACACTGCTGTTCGCAGGCGCAAAGGTCGGCGATGTGGTTCGCGCCGACGCGAACTTCGACGTCGACGGGATCACGATCATCGGCGTGCAGCCCCCGAAGGAGAGGCCGCGAACCGAGTCCGATCGGATCGAGGTCATCGGTACCGAGCGGAACCAACCGGCAGTCACCACGACGCTGGTCGAGAAGAGCCGTCGTCGCGAACGGTCGGGTGGGCGCCGCGAGCGCGGCGACGATGAGGGGCGACGGCGCCCCAAGGACGCCGGCCCGTCGTCCCGCCGCGACGAGCAACGGCGTGAACGTCGGCCTCGGCCGGAGCGCGCCCCGCGTCCCGAGATCGAATCGAAGCCGAAGCCGAAGCGCCTGCGACCCGGGCGTGCGCACCGCCAAGAGGTTCTCGCGGCATTGCCCGAGGAGCACAAGCCGATCGCGGAACAAGTCCTTCGCGGGGGCATACCGGCGGTTCGTCAGGCCGTCGACAAGCAGAACGAAGAGAACAAGGTGGCGGCCAAGCCTGAGATCAACGCAGCACCCCTCGTGGCCATCGCTGAGGATCTGCTCCCACGGCTGCGCACGGCTGAGTGGCACGACCGCGCAGAAGCGGCGCTGGCCGAGGTCGACGAGATCGATCTTCGTGACCTGCGTTCGGTGGTCGTGGCGGCCGACGTTGCCGCCAGGGACGAGCAAACGCGGACGCTGGCCGAGCAGCTCCGCGATGCGCTGACCCGCAGAGTCGAGTCTGAGCATCGCGAATGGCTCGGCGAGATCGACACGCTGCTGCGTGATGGTCGGGTGGTTCGAGCCTTGCGCCTCAGCTCGCGTCCTCCAAAGGCCGGCACACCGTTCCCGCCCGAGCTGAGCGCTCGTCTGGCTGAGGCGAGCTCTGCAGCCCTCACGCCCGAAACGGGTTCGGAGCGATACGCGACGGTTGTCGACGCCGTGGCGTACTCGCCCGTGCGGCAGAACGTGAAGCCGCAAGGCGTTCCCGAAAAACCGAGCGACGAGTTGCGCGCAGCCATCGAACGGTTGGCGTCGCGGGTCCCCCAGATCGCGGCCGAGTTCGGCATCGAGGCGCCGACCTCACCTCCACCCCGTGGAGCGCGCACCCCAGGCCGTGGCCGATCGCGCGAGCGTGGCGGGCCCAAACCCGTGCCGCCTCCTCCCTCGCTCGAGCCAACTCCGCCGCCCGCGTCGAGCCCGGCGCCCGCGTCAGGCCCGGCGACCGCGTCAGGCCCGGCGACCGCGTCAGGACCGGCTGACGACTCCCGAGCAGAAGGCGAGCACGTCGAGGGGTGACGCCAACACCACGTCATGGTCGTCGACCACGGCGCGAGGGTTCCATGCCGCCAGGCCGAACGGCACGCCGACATTGCGTGCGACCTGGCGGTCATGAGAGGTGTCGCCGACGAACACCACATCGTCGGGTGTGACACCCAGCGCATCGATCGCGGGCGCGAGGTGCTTCGCACCTTCGAATGCGTCGCTGAAGAGCGCCGCGTCGGGCTGCCAGCCAAGCCTCGCCAGTTCGCTTTGACCTGCGGCCGGATGCTTGTTCGAGCACACGCCCCACACATCCAGCTGCGCGAGCAGCTCGTGTACATCCGGGAATGGTTGTGCCGCCGCGACGTCATAGAGATCGAGATAGTCGGTGAGCTCGATTCCCAACCGGTCGCATTCGTCTTCGAGCACGTGCCCGAACGTGATCTCATCGCTGGGTACGCCCAGCGCGAGAAAAGGTGCGACCAGCGCGGCATCCGAGTCGACCAGTGTGCCGTCGAGATCGAAGATGGGAATCCGCGCCACCGTCGAGACCTTCAGGTCGACCCTCGCGATGTTCCGGAGCGCTGGCGCGCTCGAACGCGAGACATCCGCTCTTCGTCCCATCCCGCGCCGCAGGCCCGGCACTCGCAGGCGTCGGTTCGCTGCGAAGCGAGGAACAGACGGTCGACCTCGTAGGCCTGACAGTACGGGCAGCAGAGATGCGGATGACCGGTAGCCGGCGGAGCCATGGAGGACCGAGGCTAATGGCTCACGCCTCGTCGTCCGCGGCACCTCACGTTCGCCTCGAACCAGTGCCCTGACTAGGGTGCCCCGCCATGGTCGACTACGAAGTAAGAGGGCGTGTCGGCGTTCTCAAGATCAACCGTCCGGACAAGAAGAACGCCGTCAACGGTGACGTGGCTCGGGGTATGGAAGCCGCGCTCGACCGTCTCGAGGAGGATCCCGAGGTGTGGCTCGGCGTTCTGACCGGCGAAGGCAACGTGTTCTGCGCGGGTGCCGACCTGAAAGCGATCAACGAGGGCAAAGCCGGCGATCTGCAGACCGAGCGCGGGGGCTTCGGTGGTCTCGTGGCCCGGGCGCGTACAAAGCCGTTGATCGCCGCCGTCGACGGCCCGGCACTGGCGGGCGGAACCGAGCTCGTGCTCGCATGCGATTTGGTGGTGGCGTCGAAGGCCGCGTCGTTCGGGATCCCCGAGGTCAAGCGCTCGCTCGTCGCTGCGGCCGGTGGGCTCTTCCGCCTCCCCCGCATCCTGCCTCGCAACGTCGCGCTCGAGTTGGGCCTCACCGGCGACCCCATCTCGGCCGAACGCGCCCACCAGCTCGGCATGGTGAACGAGCTCTGCGAACCCGGCACTGCGCTCGAGACCGCGCTGGCCTTCGCCGGTCGGATCGCCGCCAATGCTCCCCTTGCCGTCCGTGAGACCTTGCGCTTGATGATCGGGCTGAAGGATGCCGACGACGAGACCGGGTTCAAGGAGTCGGGCGCCGCCATGATCGGCCTCGCCCAGAGCGAGGACTTCTGGGAGGGCCCGAAAGCCTTCCTCGAGAAGCGCGATCCCGAATGGAAGGGCAAGTAGCCGGCTGCCGGTGAGGTTGCGGCGCCTGCGGCGTCGCAGCGGAGCGCGACTGACTCGGGTGCCGAAGGCGGCCCGGCGGATTATCGCCGGGCCAAGAGGTAGAGGCGGCCCGGCGGATTATCGCCGGGCCTAGAGGTAGAACTCAGAGGATCGTCGCGAGATAACCGTGTTCGCGAAGGAACTCGGCGAGGCCTTCGACCAAGCGGAGCTCGGGCACATCCTCCAGGGGTACCCACGCGGCTTCGGCCGCGTCCGTGTCGGCCATGGGCGATGCGTCGCTCAGCACGGTGGCCTCGAAGTCGAGAATGACGAAGTGATGGCCGGCGTCGAGCCACTCGACCCACCCGACGAGCTCGCCGCAGACGCACTCGAGGCCCGTCTCCTCGCGGACCTCGCGCACGACAGCTTCGGCGAGTAGCTCGCCGGACTCGACGCGCCCGCCGGGCACCGACCACTCCCCCGCGGCCGGGCCGTGACCCCGGCGGATCATCAGCAACTTTCCATCGAGCACCGCGACTGCGCCCACGCACAGTTCGGGTCGACTCATCCAGCTCCGCCAAGATCGCGGTGCACCAGGATGGCGCGGGCGGTCAGACCGTGGGCCTCGAAGAAATTCTTCGTGGCGCGGTTGCCCGGCAGCGTGAAGGCATCGATGCCGGCGCATCGATGCTCCTCGGCCCAGGGGACGAGAAGGTCCATCAAGGCCTCGCCCACACCTACGCCCCTGGCATCCGGCTCGACGTAGAGATCGTCGATCACCGCGAGTGGGCGCTCGTCCCGGAGATGCTCGAGGTGGGCAACGGCATAGCCGACCACCGCATCGTCGACCGTGCCGACGATGACGCGATGGACGGCGTCGCCGATCGCCGCGATGAGGGACGTATCGAGCGGCTCGGCTCTGGCTTCGCGGCTGGCCCACAACCGACCCCCTCGCTGCGTGCGCAGCTCATCGATGGCCTGGCGCGCGAGCTCGGTGATGCGCTTCACGTCCTCGAGGGTCGCGAGGCGAGCTGCTTCCACGACAACTCCTCAGGTCGACTGCAACTGGGCGATCTTGTTGAGGATCGTCTTGCGTCCGCGGGTGTCCGCTTCGTACTCGCGCACGGCCTCCAACTCTTCGACGGTGAGGCTTTCGAGGCGCGGTACCACCTGCGACGCTGACAAGGCGTCGTAGTCGGGAATGGCCAGGGATTCCGGATCTATGGTCGATTCGGGCCGCGACGGCACGACGCGCACGGGACCACGGTCGGGTGCCGCGGAGCTCGTGACGCGGTCTCCGTTGGGGGACGGCTGATCGTCGGCCGATCCGGACCCGAACAGTCGAAGGACACCGAGCACTTGGTCCTGTGCCTGAGCGATACGGCTTTCGGTCGCTCGCGTTCCCTTCCGAACGGCGTACTTGCCGACGACGCGAGCCAGGACCACTTGGTTGCGACCGCGATCTACGAACTTCGGCAGGAGTGATCGCGCTTCGAGCGCGAACCCGAGGGGCGCGTAGACGCACGCGTCGAGTACGTGCTCGATCGGGTGCTTGGTGTCGTCGTCGCTCACGGCTCGCGTGTGGCTACTTCCGGGCTTTGTGGTACTGCTTCTCGACCAGTTTGATCGACGGACACACGCTCTCACCGACCGGACACTCGAGATGGTCGGGCGGTCCGAACTGCGCCGCGTTCACCAGCAGGAAGCAGCCCGTGCACATGAACTCGTTGGCCTTCTTCGGCTGAACACCATCGGCCGTCTCACCCGTGGCTCGGGGTTCTGGCGCCTCGAGGTCCTCCTCTTCTTCCTCGTCCTCGCTGGCGGCGATTCGGTCCTTGAGAATCCGGTCGAGGTCGGCCTCCACATCGTCGGGGTCGGCCTCGTCCTCGTCGTCCTCGTCCTCGTCCCGCTTCTTCTTGGCTTTGGGTGCCGCCCCCGCCGCGTCCTCCTCTTCGACCACCACGACGGCGGTTTCGTCGTCGGCGACGACGGCATCGTCGGTGAACTCATCTGGGTCGTCGTCTGCCTCGAGGTCCTCCTCGTCGATCTCCTCGGCCTCGGGGCTCTCGTCGAACTCGTCGTCGATCGGTTCGTCGTCTGCCATGTCGTCCTTTGCTCGTGGCCCGTGGGCTCGATCCGCGGCCGGGATGATAGGCACGCGCTGGGCTCCTCGTGCACCCAGAGAGAGGTTTTTTCCTGGCCCCACGCACCGTCAGTCGTGAGGACGCGCCGTCGGTGCCGACGCGTGGTCAGGCGCCCTGCCGGCGGGCCTCCGCCCGGCGTTCGGAGTCGAGCCGTTCCAGCTCGGGCTCTGGCGAGTGGTCGGCAAAACGCATGAGCTCGGCCACGGCCCTGTGGCCGGCTTCCTCGGCGATGAGTCGGTGCATCTCCTGGGCGACCAACCGGTAGGCGGGATGCCCCTGCGGGGTCGTGCGCAACTCGATCAGATGCATCGCCTCGCGCGCGTTCATCTGCATCGCGAACCGCAGCCGAAACGCCAGCGAGACAGCGTACGGCGCCTGGTCGGGGAAGTCCGGGGCCAGTGTGTCGTAGAGGTCCGCGCTCCGGGCCATGGCCGCGTCGAAGGCCTCCGTGGCTCCGGCTGCGTCGACAGTGTCGGGTCGGCTGTAGTGATGGCGGGGGGAAAGCTGCTGCCACTCGATGGTGAGCATGCGATGACGTTGCAGATCGCGGAATGCGCCATAGTCGGCCAGCACGTCGAACCGGTAGAACGAACGCTCGAGCGCCCGACCCGGCTTGTGCCGACGGTTGGTGCGGTCACCGACGTAGGCCCGCATCACCTCGAGGCGCTCGTCGACGCTCATCTGCCGAACGCGATCTTCGATCTGTCGTTCCGGCAGATTGGTATAGGGGTAGAGCATGCTCGCGACGAGCTTCACTTCCGCGTCGGGGTCGAAGTCCGTCAGGTGGACCGTGGGCGCGGCCGCGACTTCGAGTCCGTCGGGGGGAAGCAGTCGAGTGGTGACGTCCTCCATGTGTCGCCGTGTGGACTCGAAGTACCGGCTCCAGACGATGCCCCGGTCGTCGAGATCGACTCGCTTCAGGAACGACGGCACCACTTTTCTCAACTCGTTCAGCATGAGGTCGGCGTAGTGGCGGGCCTCGGGCAACGCGTGTGACCTCATGCGAAGCAGGAGCATCTCGTAGGACTGCCCCGTGCCGTAGATTCCGACGTTCGAGATCGAGGCCGCAGGCAAAATGCCGCGCAGGGCATCGAAGGCCTTGGCTCGAATGGCCTGGCGATAGATGAAGTCCGAGTCGCCTTCCTGCTTCGGGAACTGGGCCCGGAAGAAGTCCTGCAGGCTCGGCAACAACTCGCTGTAGGTGTCGAACAGGCGATCGATGTCGCCGACGTAGCGGGTGCCGAGCGCCGACATGGCGATCTCGGGCGGCCGGTAGTAGCGGTACCGCCCTCCCAAACGAGCGTCGTAGGCGATGTACCGGGTCGACTGTTCGAGATACGCCATCAGGCGGCCCCACTCGAGCACCTTCGTCAACAGGTTGGACGCTTGCTCGCACGCGAGGTGGACGCCACCGAGTTGGGCGACGGAGTCATCGCCGTACTCGAGGAACACCCTGTCGTAGAGCTCCTCGGCCCGTCGCAGACCAATGGTCGCGTCGATGCCGTCGTCGCCGGTGATGTCGAGATCCCCGACGAACTCGTCCAGGAAAAGGCGTCGCAGGCTCTTGGGCGAGCGCGAGTACCGGGCGAACAAGGCGCCCTTCACGACCTCGGGCAGGTTGACCAGGGCGAACACCGGGCCGTCGAGGTTCGTGAAGTAACGCCTGAGGATGTCAGCCTCCTCAGGTGTGAACTCCTCGGCGACGTAGACGGTCACGGTCGGGCAGCGTAGGGCATCGAAACGAGCGTCCCGCGCATGGCTCGAGGCTGCGATCAGGCGCTCAGGTGTCCGCGAACGCGTGCCTCACGGCGGTGAGACTCTCGGCTTCCAGCCACAGATCGGCCACCGTCATGGCCATCGCTTTGGCGCCGTCGATCACTGCGCGGTCGCCGTCACCCGAGCGCGCGTACTCGGCGAACTCGGGTGAGTGAATCGAGACATGTGGCGGCGAGACTTTGATCATGGGATGGATGCTCGGCACGAGGTAGCTGA